>Ga0163150_10006540_pt1 | contig 14188 bp, 8 predicted proteins | sample OliLakLV19P2IB_FD_148628 | JGI IMG/M metagenome (GOLD analysis project Ga0163150, IMG submission 148628) | Freshwater microbial mat bacterial communities from Lake Vanda, McMurdo Dry Valleys, Antarctica - Oligotrophic Lake LV.19.P2.IB | ecosystem: Environmental > Aquatic > Freshwater > Lake >...
GGGCGGGAGGGGTTTGCAATACCAGCCGCTCGGGTCAGCGACTGCCCGATTTCGATTCGGCGGTGGTGGCTGCGGCGCGGCTCTCTTCGAGACGCCGTTCGGCCTTCGTCTTGAGAAGGCCCGTTGCGTTCTGCACGGCCTTTTCGTACCAGTCGGCCGCGTGCCGATGGACATGTGCCGCCGTCGTCCCGACTTCACTCTCCGCAAGGTCATGCCAGCCGTCAGCGACATCGACCTGCTGCTCCGGCGCACTCGGGGCCGCCAGGTCTTTGGCGGCGAGTGCCTGAAGCGAGGTGTCGCTACTGGCAGCCAGTTTCACGAGTCCCGCATTCCAATTCCCGACCACGAAGCATTCATAACGGCCAGCATCAAGATTGGCCTGACGGTCGCCGCCATCAGCCGCGAGCTTCTGGATCGCCGTCTCATAGACCTTGAAGGCCGCAAGCCGTTTAGTTATCTCGGCGTCGAGAAGCCGAACCTGCTTCATCAACGGGAATGGCGCTGCCTTCTTCCCTTCGCTCGCCGCGAGCTTGCAGAGCCTGTCGGCAACGTCGAACTGCGACGCCTCATCGGCCTTCTTCGCCAACGTGAATGCCTCCGTAGCGGCCAAGCGGCGCTGCTCCGCATTCTTCGCACTGTCGGCACAGGTCGCGAGCCAGTCGATCTTCTTCGACCAGGCATCGATGGCGAAGGAACGGGCCATTGTGTCGATGGCGTCCAGGCCCGTGGCCAAGTTGCCCGAATCCATAGCCAGGCCTGTCACCGCCTCGAGAATGACATAACGACCCGCGGGGTCATCGTTGATTTCGCTCGCCACGGAGAGAAGCCGCTTCGCAAGGTCGGACTTCGCGGCCGGCGTACTCGCCTGCGCGAGATCAGCTTCGAAGGTATCGCGCATCAGTTGGGAGGCGCGGCTGCGCGCGTTCTCGCCCGGCACGGGAGGCAACGCGTCGGCCGTCGAGACGGGCAACCCTGGCTCGGCTGGCTCGGGCATGGGCGATGGTTTTGCCTCGGGCTCCGGAGACGGCTTCGGAACGGGGGTAGGCTCAGCAGGCGGGGCCGCAGGCACATCCGGAGGCAGCGTCTCGAGCAGCGCCGAAAGCGATGGCTTGGGTTTCGGTTCATCGGCTGGCTTCGGTGCCGAAGGTTCCTTCACAGAGCCGGCTGGCGGAGTCCTGGGGACCGACGGGATCTCCGGGGGAAGCCGCGGCAGCGTCGAAGTTGCCACTTTGTCGGGAGCAGGCTGGGCTTCAGGCTTCGCGCGCGCGGGCGATGGAGCAGGCGTTGCCTTGGCAACCGCGGTCGGCTTCGCGGCTGGCGGCTTTTCTTTATTGACCGAGCCGCCGCCTGGAAGACCGAAGGCGATCAGCCAGATGAGCACGAGCCCCACGACCGTCCCACCCGCGATCCCGAAGAGCATTGTGTTTGAACCGACAGCGGCCGGTGCGGCCGGTGCGGTCTCTGGCGGTTGGGCCCGAGGAGCCGCGTCTGCCTTGGCGGCGGCTTTCGCAGGCAGGCATGCTTTCAGCTCACGAATCACTTCCTGCATCGATGTGAAGCGTTCGTCTGGATTCTTGGCCAGCATCTTGGCGAAGACGCGGTCGAGAGCCTCTGGCACTTCGGGGCGAGCCACGCGGAGCGATGGGACAGGCTTTGTGCTATGGGCCACGATCTGCATCGTCGGCCCTTTGCCCTCATAGGGCGGTCGACTCGTGAGCAGCGCGTGCAGAGTGCATCCGAGGCTGTAGATGTCGGACCGCTGGTCGGCATTCTTGCTGTTGGCGGCCTGTTCGGGCGCCATGTATTCATAACTCCCCAACACCTGGCCTTGGATGGTGAGGCTCTCCGCCTCGTCGCCCAGGGCGCCCTCTTTCTCGATCTGGGCCAGACCGAAGCCGACGATCTTGATCACTCCCTGCCCGTCCCGCACAAGCTTGCTTGGCTTGATGTTGCGGTGGATCACCCCTTGGTCGTGGGCATAGGCCAGGCCCGCCGCAGCCTGGAGGGCATAGTCGATGGCCTTGGGAATCGGCAGCGGCCCCTCGGCTTTCGACAAGTATTGGAGATTGTCGCCGTCGATGTATTCCATCACCAGGTAGTTGGTGGTGCCCTGCTGAGCGGCTTCGTGGGCCCGCACGAGATTCGGGTGCTCGAGGAGCGCGAGGATTTTCGTGGCGCGATGAAACCGCTCGGTGAACTGCCGCGACGCAGCGGCTTCGTCCGAGAGAAACTTGATGGCCACCGTGCGGCCCATCAAGCGGTGCTTTGCCTTGTAGATCGCGCCGCGGCGGGAATCGTTCAGCAGTTCGAGGAGCACGTACTGGTCGAGAAACACCCCACCCGGCCCGGCGATTCCTTGGTCGTTCGTGTCGCCATGTCCGGGCGTCGTCATGCAGTGTTCCTTCTCAAGAGTTCAAAAATAGAAAACGCTTAATCGGTGGTGCGGACGAGGGCCACGCGGAAGCCAGGGCCTCCAAATGTGGAGTCAGCCGGCCGGCCGTGCCTACCGACGCTCGAGATATGTCTCGGAGCCGTGTGGCTTTGTCCGCCCTTCCGCACCCGGCCGTTGCCCTCGGCTTGGACCCGCGGATCGCTCCCACCTGGCAATGGGCCTACATGATCAAAATCATCGAGGCACCACTCGTCGACATTCCCGTACGGGTCATAGAGCCCCCATGGATTCGGCCGCTTCAGGCCGACTTCATGCGGGTACGCTTCGCCTACATCAGCAGCATTCTTGCTATACCAGGCGTAGTCACCAAGGGCTTCGCCTTCGATAAACCCTGGCGTTGCTGTGCCAGCGCGGCATGCAAACTCCCATTCGGCTTCCGTCGGGAGTCGATATTCCTGTTCGCTGGGAATACGACCGGCAGCGCGCTCCTGCTCAGTGAGTTTCTGACAGAACGCCACGGCGTTATGCCAGGTAATATCAAACGCCGGGAAGTTGGCTCCGTGTGGCCAATCCTTTCTTGTGGCCCACGGTTCGGTTGTCATGACGGCCCGCCACTGCCCCTGCGTGACCTCGTGAACACCGAGCCGGAAAGGCTTGGTGAGCGTGACCGCGACTTTTTCTTTGCCCATCACAAACTCACCCGGCGGGATGACGATGAGCTTCATGCCGATGGCGTTGGTGATCTCGATCGGCTCACCGAGATACTTGGCCCAGGCTTCTTGATGGGCCTTGGCTGCCGCCGCATCGAAAGGCACGACGGCTGGCGGGGGTGTGGGGCCCGACGGTGTCGTGGTCTTGGCGGGCGATGCCAGCGCTGTTTGGCTGGAGACTGTCGGGGCCGCTCGAGGTGGTGCGGCGGCCGCCGTCTTTACCGTCCCCAGGACGACGCGAAAGCCAGATTTATTGTGTGGCGATTTGGAGTAGTGTTCCGAAGAGCGAACGAATTGGGGTTTGGTGGCGAAGTCGGCGCCGGTGCAGATGCGATTCGTACCGGTCGGTGGCCCCTGGGGATCGACCCCGCCCGTCAGTCGGTCGGCCCGCCAGTCTGAGCACCATTCGCTGACGTTTCCATTGATATCGTAGAGACCCCAAGGGTTGGGCTTCTTCAGGCCGACTTCATGGGGATGCCCGGCCCATCGTGCGGCTGGCGCCGCGGCCGGGGGCCCGTTGGGCTTCTTCAGGCCGACTTCATGGGGATGCCCGTCGCTGTTGCCCTCACACCAGGCGTACTCCCCAGGATCGCCTTTCCCCCAGAAAACCTCGGTGTCCGTGCCGGCACGACACGCAAACTCCCATTCCGCTTCGGTTGGGAGTCGGTATGCCTGATCGGCCCGAATGCGAACGGCGGCGCGTTCTTGGGCCGTGAGTTTTTGACAAAAATCGACGGCCTCGCTCCAGGTGACCGAGGGCGCCGGGAAACGATCTCCCCGGCTGGCCGCTGCCGCTCCCCCTTCCGGAAAAACACTCGCGTCGCTGCCCGTCACGGCCTTCCACTGCCCTTGGGTGACCTCGTGAACACCAAAGCGGAAGGGTTGCGTGAGCGTGACCGGCACATGCCCGTGTTTTTCCTTTAGACCGCCCATCACAAACTCACCCGGCGGGATGACGATGAGCTTCATGCCGATGGCGTTGGTGATCTCGATCGGCACGCCGAGATACTTGGCCCAGGCTTCCTGGTGCTGCTTCGCCTGCGCGGCGGTGAAGGGGGCTTTGGCAATTTCCGGAGCCTTGCCTACCGGCTCGAGTGTTCGCGGTTCGGGTTTGCTCGTTGTCGTTTCCGGGTGTGCTTCCAAACTTCGCACCCATCGAAAACCGTGGGAGAGGATGTGATGGGGCGACGGCGTGTAGGAGTAGCGATACGCAGAGCGACAGGGGGACGCGCTGTTGTACCAGTGGCCGCCACGGATCACGCGATTGGAGCCGGAAAATGGGCCGATTGGGTCATTGGCGAGGGTTTTCTCGTACCACTTTTCGTCATAATAATCTTGGCACCATTCTTGTAAATTCCCGTGCAGATCGAACAGCCCGAACGGATTGGCTGGCTTCGTTCCCACCGCATGAGTCCGATTGCCTGAGTTTTTTTTGCACCAGCCGTACTGCACCAGTTCCTGGTGGTCGTCGCCAAACGAATACTGGGTCGTTGTGCCCGCGCGGCAGGCAAATTCCCACTCCGCTTCCGTCGGTAGGCGATACCCGTTCTTGTTCGGCTGCAATTCGCTAGTGTTCACATCCAGGAGATAGCAGGGATCGAGTTTTTCTTCGGCGGAAAGCCAATTGCAATAGGCGACTGCATCGTTCCAGGTAATTGTCGCCGCGGGAGATTCATCGTTCACCACATAACCAGGATTGAGGTAAGTCTGGATTGGCTGCGCCGGCTGACCAGGAACGACCGGCGGCGGAGTTGCTTTGGCTTTGAGCTCATCCTGCTCGGCTTTGGTGACATAGCCCGAGGCGGAGAATTTCTTGAACTGGCCCACCGTCACTTCCGTCGCACCCATGAGGAACGGCTTGGAGATTACCACCCGATGCTGCGGACGCTCCGACTTTTCAATGCTGTTCTTTGCATGGTTGCCTTTGACTTCGTCCGCTACTTTCAACGCCGCCGCAACTTGTTCATCCGTACTCCCCATTAGGAACTCACCGGGCGGGATAAGGATCATCGTCGCGCCGACGCTGTTGGTCGTCTCGACCGTCGTGCCCAGATACTTGGCCCAGGCGGCTTGGTGAGCCTTGGCTTGAGCAGCGTCGAAGGGGGCTTTGGCGGGTGGTGGTGTGGGGCCAACGGTTTTGATCGCGGATTCAGCCACCGGCGTCAGCCGCGGGTTGTACCACATCGCGTGACAATTGTAGGCGCGGTCGACGCAGCTTGTTTCCAACCGCAGTTCTTGCACGCCGCGGACATCGACGGAAACCATATCGAAATCATCCTGTTTTTCGATCGGCTTCGACTTCCACAACTCGCGACCGTCGCCGAGTACGCGGAACGTCATCGGCGTTTTCGGAGGCCTGCCTAATTCCGGAAGCTGCCCGGCGTCGGCCTCGAACCGTGCGTACTGCCCGCCGAGCCGGTAACGCACGAAGGAGACTTGACCCCTCTCCACGGGCATCCACAGCGAATGCGCGACCGGCGAGCCGCGCCAGGCGAGCGTCGCAAAAGCCGGCGTCACGCCATGTTTTCCCATGGTACTATTCTGTCCGACGACTGACTCGATCTCCGGCAGGTCGTCCAGATAGACGACATTGTCCGGTGCGGGGACGGTGGCCGTACCGTCATCGAGCGGTTTTGTTTCGACCGTTGCCGAGCCGCCGTCGGGCACCTGGACGCGGGCGATCTCGTTGCCCCCCTTGTCGCGCACGATCAGCCAGATGCCGAGCGCAAGAAACAAAAACCCAGCGGCGCCGCCGGCGATCATCACGGGCACTGGGATCTTGGAGTTTCCACTGCCCTTCGTCTTGGGCGTGGCTGCCTGAGGAGCCGGCGGGTTCACCACGAATCGCTGGGTGTGTGGATCGGTGTCAACCTCGCCGCTCTGCACGCTGATGGTTATGTCAGGCGCGGGCTTTGCTGCGACGGTCGCGGTCGACGCGGCTCCTTTTGTTGACGACAGGACTCCCGACTTGCTCGGGCTCTTGACCGACTGCATGAAGGCATGAAGCTTGCTGTCTTCGGTGACCGGAGATGCGTCGCCGCCCCCGCCTGGTCGCAGCCAGCCTTCGAGGTCCTTGACCACCTCCGCCGCCGTTTGATGGCGATTCTCGGGCTGCTTGGCCACCATCTTCTTGAAGATGCGGTCGATCTCGTCGGGGACGTCTGGGCGACGGTCGCGCATCGAGGGCACGGGGTGCCCGATATGGGCGAGGATCTTTTCGACGACCGTGGTTCCGCCGTAGACGTTCTCGCCCGTGAGTAGCCGAAAGAGCGAGCAGCCCAAGCTATACACATCGCTGCGGGCATCGGCATTGTGGGTGTTGGCCGCCTGCTCGGGGGCCATGTAATCGACCGTGCCCATCACCTGGCCGGTGTTGGTGAGTTGGTGGTCGACGGAATCGGCGGAGTCGATCCGAGCCAGGCCCATGTCGAGGATTTTGACGTTGCCCTTGGTGTCGAGCAGAAGATTCGCAGGCTTGATATCGCGATGGACCACGCCATCGCCGTGGGCATACGCCAGGCCGCGGGCCGCCTGAAGCGTGAAGTTGACGGCGTCGTGGATTTCCAGCTTGCCGCTGGTCTTCACGAGTGCCGAGAGGTCCTGCCCCTCGACATGCTCCATCACGAGATACCAGACACCCTTCTGCACGCCTGCATCAAACGTCTGGACCACGTTGGGATGCGAGAGCCTGGCGGCAGCCTGCACCTCCCGTTGAAACCGTTTGACGGCGGCTTCGTCTTTGGTGAGCGCCGGGGGCAAGAGCTTGATGGCGGCGAGCCTCCGCATGTGGCGATGCTCAGCCTTGAAGACTTGCCCCATGCCGCCGGCACCGATGCGGGCGAGGAGCACATAGTCGCCCAGGATGAGCGGCGTGTCGCTGCCCGACGACAGCTCCGCAGCTTGGAACTCGGAGAGCTTGCCAGCCTGAGCGAGCGCCTTGGCGAGCCCGTCGCCATCCTTGGGCCGCTGGCCCGCTGGCAGGGCGCCCCAAAAAGCCTTCAAGGCGTCAGCGGTCATGAGACCGGAGCGCACAACAGCCGAAGCGAGTTGATCGGCAGTCACAGGCATCGCCCACCCTCACAAATACGAAACCCCAAGGATATCCCTCAGGGAAAGGGGCCGCAACCGCGCATCCCGCGGGTTGAATGTTGTTTCGTTTGCGATCACATGCGGGATCGCCCAACTTCCCGCAGCCCCCTCACTGGCGTGAGGGGCTTTTATGCGACTGCGGGCATCGCATTCGCGCACGGTAACGGGAGCCCGGAGGTGCGAGCGGCCGTGCGGAGGCACGGCAAGACCGCCGGGGCCATGGATGGCCCGCCGGTCGTGAAGTTGACTACTGAAACATCATGCTCACCGACTCGTTGCGGTGGATGCGTTTGATGGCTTGGCCCAAGAGGCTCGCAACCGAAAGCACCTGCACGTTCGGGAGCATCTTGCCGGGCGTGAGCGGGATCGAGTCGGTGATGATGATCGACTTGAACGGGGCGCTCTTGAGCCGCTCAATCGCTGGGCCCACGAGGAGACCGTGCGTGGCTGCGGCGTAGATGGCTTTCGCACCGTGCTGGTGGAGCACCTCGGCCGCGCCGCAGATTGAGCCGGCCGTGCTGATCATGTCGTCAAACATAAGAGCCGTCTTGCCCTCGACATTCGCCCCGATGATGTTCGCGCTGGTGATCGTGTCGGCCGAGAGACGCCGCTTGTCGATGATGGCCAGCGGTGCGCCAAGCCGATTGGCATGGCCAAGGGCACGTTTGATGCCCCCTTCGTCGGCGCTCACACACACAAGCTCGTCTTTCGGCAGGTCGAGCGACTGGAAATGGTTGTTGAGGACCGGGGCCGCGTAGAGATGATCCACCGGCACGTCAAAGAAGCCCTGAATCTGCGCGGCATGAAGATCCATCGCGAGCACGCGGTCGGCACCGGCACGCGTGATGAGGTTGGCCACGAGCTTGGCCGTGATCGGCACGCGACCGGAGTCTTTGCGGTCCTGGCGAGCGTAGCCGAAGTAGGGGATGACCGCCGTGATACGGAAAGAGCTTGCCCGCTTGAAGCTGTCGATCATCACGAGCAGCTCCATGATGTGCTCGTTGACCGGCGGGCAGGTGGCCTGGACTATAAAAATGTCGCGGCCGCGGACGTCCTCGTCGATCTTGCAGGAGATCTCGCCGTCGGGGAAACGCCCCATCGAGATCTTGCCCAGCGGCAGGTTCAGATAGCGGCAAATATCCTGCGTGAGGGCCGTGTTGGCAGGCCCTGAGAATATCTTCAGGTCGTTCATTGGATCGCTCGAGAGGCGATGGAGGGGCTGCGGCGACCGCGGCCCGGAAGCCACACTGTGACGCCGCCGCGGGCTTGCTTCAAGCCTCGGTGAACTTGACGGCCCACGGCACGGGCCAGACAACTGCCAAGGAACTGTTTTCACGAGAGAGGACCAGCTCATGGCCACGCACACACTCCGCCTCGCTACCGCCGCCGACGAGCCGTTCATCGACCCGTCTTGCACGCTCACGGCGGGCCCGCTCGATGTCTGCACCTCGCTGCTGTCGGATGGTCGCCGCGAAGGCGTGCGGCTCGTGGAGCTCACTGCTGGTGACACGCGGGTGGTGGTGCTGCCCGACCGTGGGCTCGGTATCTGGAAGATGACAGCTGGCGGCGTCGAGCTGGGCTGGCAGTCACCGGTCAAGGGACCGGTGCATCCGTCGTTCGTGCCGCTTGCGGAGCCATCGGGCCTGGGATGGCTCGATGGATTCGATGAGCTCGTGGCGCGGTGCGGCCTCGTGAGTAATGGGGCACCAGATTTTGATGCGAGCGGTCGGCTCCTCCACGGGCTTCACGGTCGCATCGCCAATCTGCCGGCACACGATGTCGCCGTGACGCTCGATGAAGACGCGGGCACCATCACGCTCACCGCCAGCGTGGACGAGACGCGGTTTCTTTGCCATGCCCTCCGCATGGAGACGCGGTTGGTCCTGGAAGCGAGCCGGCACCGCATCGCATGGACCGACACCGTCACGAATCTCTCCGACCGTCCCGCCACGATGCAGATGCTCTACCACGTGAACATGGGCCCGCCGATGCTTGGCGCAGGTGCAGAGGTCGTTGCGGCGATCGACGAGCTGGCACCCCGAGACGCCGCCGCCGTGCCCGACCTTCCGACATGGAATCGCTACGACGCTCCGCGAGCTGGCCGCGGCGAGGAGGTTTTCTTTGCGCGGCTCAGACCGGCAGCCGACGGCACCGCCACGGCGCTGCTCGTGGCTCCCGGCGGCGCTCGCGCCGCGGCGCTCTCGTGGCAGACCGACACGCTCCCCTGTTTTGTCGTCTGGAAAAACCAGGGGAGCCAGCGCGACGGTTATGTGACCGGCCTCGAGCCCGCCACGAACCATCCGAATCCACGGTCGTTTGAGGAGTCGCAAGGCCGCGTGGTGTCGCTCGCGCCCGGCGCGACCGTCCGATTCGCGCTGGCCCTCGAGCTACTATCGGGCGATCGCCTCACGTCGGTCCGAAGCGACATCAGGGCCCTCGCCGCCGCGTCCCCCCCACGGATCCACGCCCAGCCCCGCCCCGGCTGGTCGCAGAACGCGTAGGCCGCGCCTCGGCTTGTCACATTGGGGTCTTGAAACCCATCGCGCGGACGATGCACCAGCCGTTGAGGCCTTCGAAGATCGCGAAGCCGCCGCCGGCCAGCGCGGCGAGCCCGGCCCAGAGGGCCCAGGTGGGGAGCGCCTCGATCGCCCAGGCCGCGACGAGCACGGCCCCCACGGCTTCGACGATGCCGCCGGTGATGATCCGGGCCATACGGCCCCGCTGGTCAATGTTGCATTGCATGGGTCAGCGTCCAATACGGGATGAGATTTCGGAACCCGTGTATATGGTAGCGGACCGCTGCCGCAGGAAGCGGCGGTCGCCCACGGACAGCTAGAAAAGTTCGTGGACCGCTTCGCCGCCGTCAACAAGCTTGATCGGGCGGCCCGACGAGGCCATGTTTTCGATCGTCGGGTCGATCCCCATGCTCTTGCAGAACGTCGCGAAAAGATCGGGCACCGTCACGGGCCGGTCGGCCACCTCGACACCGGCCTTGTCGGTACGCCCCACGACCGCGCCGCCCGCCACGCCGCCGCCGGCAAGCACCGCATTAAAACTTCGTGGGAAATGATCGCGGCCACCCCGGGGGTTCACCTGGGGCGTCCGTCCAAACTCGCCCATCCAGATGACGAGCGTGTCGTCGAGCATGCCTCGGCGCTCGAGATCGCGGATGAGTGCGGCGTAGGGCCGATCGACTTCGCCGGCCAGATCCTTCACCTTCTCAAAATTGTCCTGGTGCGTGTCCCATCCGTTCGACACCACCTCCACACATGAGACGCCATGCTCAATGAGCCGTCGCGCGAGCAGGCAGCCCGAGGCAAACGAGCCCTCGCCATACTCGGCACGGACCGCTTCGGGCTCAGCGTCAACGTCAAAGGCAGCCATCGACGGGCTCAGGATCATTGTCGTAGCTCGCCGGTAGAGGCCGGCATGATCGGCCGCCTCCTGGGGCAGGCTCTTGGCAAAACCTGAGCCCAACTGCTCCATGAGGCCGAGCCGACGCATATGACGGTCGGCAGGCACCGGCGGCACCGTGTTGTCAGGGCTTGCCGTGGCGTCGCGCAGATCGAAGGGATCCCATTGGCGTCCCAAGAGCCCGCCGCCCGAGTCGCCGCGGTCGCGGCCTCCGATGCGCACGATGGGCGGGAGGTCGCCCGTCTCGCCAGCGTCTCGGGTCGCAAGCTGGCTTGCGACAATCGAGCCGAGCGCGGGATGGCGAGCGCTGGGGTTGGGGAGATAGCCGGTGTGCAAGAGATAGCTCGCCCGCGGGTGGCTGCCTTCCTTGCTCGTCATGGAGCGAATCACCGCGAGATGGTCGGCGACGGATGCGGCCTGCGGCCAATACTCGGCGAACTGCATGCCCGGCACCGACGTCGCAATCGCCTTCGTGCCACCGCTGTTCTTATGGTTTTCGAGCGGGCTGAATGTCTCGAACTGGGACGGCCCACCCGACATCCAGAGAAGAATGCACGCCTTGCCTCGCTTCTTGAGATCGGCGGCATGAAGCGAGACCGCCTCGGCGAACGGCGGTATGCATGCGGCAGCGCCTGCCGCGGAGATGAGCCGAAGGAGATCGCGTCGGGATGGCATGGGAGTTGGCATCGATGGCCTCGCCACTATTTGCGGTAGATGAATTCCGCGCTATTGATCAGCGCCCAGAAGATGTCCTCAAACGCCTCGGCCCGATCGCCTGTGGCTCGGACATGCGCGAGGCAGACCGCAATCTCGGCGGGCGTCGCATGACGGGCGAGCGTCCGCACGTGAAGCTCGTCGGCCACCGCACGGTCGTCGGTCTCTTCGCGGAGCACGCGGCCGAGGAGCGTGGGACGATTACCGTCGAGAGCCCGGGCGAGCGCCTTGCCGTTCATGAGCAAAAGGGCCTGCGGAATGGAGCCTGCGATCTCGTCGCGCGGGAGCCCCGGGTCATAGCCAAAGACCTGGTTAAAGGCCCCGCGGGGTGTGCTGGTCAGTTTGCGAGCGCCGCCCTGCTGCTTCCCAAACCGAGCCGTGATCGCCTCTTCGTCGATGCCAAGCGCGAGCATCACCTGGGAGAAAAGCTGGTCGGCGCGAAGTCGCTGAGGGCAACTCGTGCCCCCGATCTCCCGCGATGCATCGGTTCGCGGACGAGCCTTCGCCTGATACGCATGCGTGGCCATCACAGCACGAAAGAGAGCCTTGAGGTCGTGGTCCGCCGTGACAAACTTGCGGCATAGCTCGTCGAGTTGCTCAGGGAACCGCGGCTCGCGATCGGGGCCGAGGTCGTCGATGCCGTCATAAAAACCGTCGCCGACAAGCTCGGTCCAGACACGATTGACGATGGCCCGGGCGAACCACGGGTTGTCTTCGGACGTGATCAGGCGGGCCACGGTCTCTCGGCGTTCTTGGTCGGACGTTCCCAGGGGCAGCGTGTGCCCGGTGAGAAAGAACTTTGGCTGCATGACCGTGCCGGGCTTCGCGGGGTCGTCGATGTCGGGCATCTCATGCTCGAGATCGCCGCGACGGGGGTTGTCGGCCTTCATGCCACGGCCTCGGCGACCGAGATCGCGGGAGACCACCTCGAACTGGTTGGGGCCGTCGCTACTGGTCCGTTTGATCTCGACCCGCGGAAAGAAGGCGGCGAGCTCATGAAACTGATTCCGCTTCCAGCGGTCAGTGAAGTGGTCGTGGCACTGGGCACACTGGATCTGGATGCCTGTGAAGACCCGCGAGACCTCCGCGGTGATGTCGGAGGTTTCGCCCATCTGCGCCATGATGATGGCCGTTTCGCCATGCTCCGTCGGAGCGCCCAGGGCGGTGATCATCTCGCGGGCGATGTCGTCCCAGCGGGCGACCGGCTGGGCAAGGTGGCCACTCAAGAAGGTTTCGAGAGACCTGGCCATGAGGATCACGCGGTCATCGCTCCGGCGATAGAAAATGACGTCGCGGAAGTAGCGAGACCAGTTGGTGGCCCAGGCGGGATCGGCGAGGAGCCGGTTGACGAGATCGGTCCGCTTCGAGGAAGAACGTGACGCAACAAAGGCGTCGAGCTCGTCGGGTGTGGGCTGGCGACCGATGAGGTCGAGCGTGGCCCGGCGGAGGAACGTGGCATCGTCGCAGCGCGGCGGCGGGGTCGGGCTGGCAGCCCCCGCGACGAGGGGGACGGCAGTCGCGAGGACTACCGCCAAAAGCACATGCCGGATAAGAAGGTTGGCAGCCATACCCCATTGAACGCCCGTGACCCCGGCAAGGTTGCGACCGGCCAACGTGAGGCCGAAATCAATAGAAGCCCGCTGGCGCCAGCCGGTGGGGTCGTGGAACGTTCGGCGAAAAATCCGATTCGATCTCGCCCCGCCGCCGGCTTCCTCACGAAGCAATCCAGCCGCTGGCCAGCAGGGTCGCGAGGAGCCCCGCGAGGGCGAGGCGGTACACCACGAAGGGCCAGAGGGTGTGGCTCGTGAGAATCTTGAGAAGCCAGTGGATCGAGGCATAGCCCGCAATGCCCGCTACCAATGTGCCCACCAGCGCGGCGGTGATGTCGTCGCCGGTGGCGAGGATTTCATGGCGGGCCTTCCATGCTTCGAGGAGGCCCGCCGCCCCCACGGCGGGCAGCGAGAGCAGAAATGAAAACCTGGCAGCGGTGCGACGATCGAGGCCGGTGATCATCCCGGCCGAGATCGTGGTGCCGCTGCGGGACGAGCCGGGGATGAGAGCGAGCACCTGCGCGAGCCCCATTGCGAGAGCGTCGAAGAGCCGCACGCCTTCGATGCCGTCGCGGCCCGCGTCGCGTTGGTGCGCCCGTCGGAGGCACACGACCTCCGCCAGTGCCATGAGTATGGTTCCGCCAACGAGCGCCATCGTGATGACTGCGAGATCGCGGGCGCCACCTCGGATGAAGTCTCGTGCCGCCAGGCCTACGACCACGATGGGCACCGTGCCGAGGATGATCATGATCGAGGCCCGCGACTCCATGGTGCCCCACGGGCGGCCCGACACGACGCCGGCAACAAAACCTTTGATGAGCGCCACGACGTCGTTTCGCATCGCCAGGAGCACCGCCGCGAGCGTGCCGAGCTGGATGAGCGCCGAGTAAGCCGCACCGGGATCCTTCCAGCCGAGAAGCTCAGGCACGATTCGCAGATGTGCCGTGCTCGAGATGGGGAGAAACTCAGTGAGCCCCTGCACGAGGCCCAGAACGACAGCTTCGATGAGCGACATAGAGGCCGAGTGTACGCTGCGGCTGCTGGGGAAGGGGCTGGCGTCGCCTTTTTGGTAAGGCCCGCTCGGGGCCGCCCGTGCCCCATCGCCGGACGTTCGCTCCGGGCATCTTGCCCTTCGCTCACTCGGAGTTTGCGGCGCTGGCTATCCCGCCTGCGCTTCGCCATCCTGGCTTCGCTTACAAACAACGCCGGCTCCGTGGCCCGCTCGGGCTCGCCACACCGTCTTGAGCTGGGACTTCCGATGAGTGGAGTCGCTCGCCATAAAAGCCCCTCGCGGCAGCGAGGGGACGGCGGGTTGTTGG
>Ga0163150_10006541_pt1 | contig 14184 bp, 17 predicted proteins | sample OliLakLV19P2IB_FD_148628 | JGI IMG/M metagenome (GOLD analysis project Ga0163150, IMG submission 148628) | Freshwater microbial mat bacterial communities from Lake Vanda, McMurdo Dry Valleys, Antarctica - Oligotrophic Lake LV.19.P2.IB | ecosystem: Environmental > Aquatic > Freshwater > Lake >...
AGCAAGGGCGCCCACGATCACGTCGCCCTTGCTGATGTGGGCCATGCGACCGGTGGTGAGCTCCATCACGTCGTAGACGCGCTTCTCCTCCAGCGCCTTCACGACCAGCACCGTGCCGACGCGCGCGTCGATCTGGCGGCTGAACTCGACCTCCTTGGGCAGGTTCAAGCGGTGGACGACGCTGCCGAGCTTGTGCCAACGGACCTTCACGAGCGGGTCTCCTTCTTGGCCGGCTTCCTCGTGGGCCTCTTCGACGGCTCTCGTGCCGGCTCGAGCGCCGCCGGCGTGGCCGCGTCAGCGACGCGCATGGCCAGGCTGGTGGCCATGCCGTAGATGCGCGCGAAGCCCGCGGCCTCCTCGCCCGACCAGGCCGAGGCGCCTTCGCCGTAGACCGCCACGGCGGGGTTCATCATCGAGTAGGGCGAGCGCACGCCCACCACGGTCACCGAACCCTTGTAGAGCCGCACGCGCACGTCGCCCGTCACGCGCGTGTTCACCGAGTCGAGGAAGGCCTCGAGGTCGCGCATCACGGGGTCGTAGTAGAGGCCCTCGTGCATGAGGTTGCCGTAGAAGGTGCCCAGCGTCTCGCGCCAGAAGGCTTGCCAGCGGGTCTGGACCAGCTTCTCCAGATCCCGGTGGGCCTGGATCAGGACCAGCGGGCCGGGGGCCTCGAAGGCCAGCCGGCCCTTCACGCCCAAGATCGTGTCGCCCAGGTGGATGCCGCGGCCCACCCCATGAGGCCTGGCGCGCGCGTTGAGCGCGGCCACCAGCGCCGGACCGCCGTACTTCGTTCCGTCGAGGGCCACGGGCACGCCGCGCTCGAAAGCGATCACGAGCTCCTCGGGCTCGTCCTTGGCCGCGAGCGGCGAGACCGTGGCGGTGTAGGCGGCTTCCGGGGGCATGGCCCAGGGGTCGTGGGTCTCCTTGCCGCCGATGGTGGTGCCGAACAGGCCCTCGTTCACCGAGTAGGCCACCGTCTTCGCGGGAATCGTGACCCCGCGCTCCTTCAACCAGTCGCTCTCCTGTTGGCGCGACCAGCCCAGCTCGCGGATGGGGGCGTGGATGATGAGCTCGGGCGCCAGCGCGCGGATGGCCACGTCGAAGCGGATCTGGTCGTTGCCCGCACGCGTGGAGCCGTGCGCGATGGCCTTGGCACCGATCGCGCGCGCCACCTTCACCGCCGCCTCGGCCTGCGCGGTGCGCTCGGCGCCCACGCTCACCGGGTAGGTGCCGCCGCGCAGGCAGTTGCCCTTGATCAGGTAGGACACGAAGCGGTCGAAGACGACCTGCTTGGCGTCCACCGTGCGGTGCTGCTTCACGCCCAGCGCCTTGGCGCGCTGCGCGATGTCGTCGAGCTCGCCCGCTCCGAACCCGCCGGTATCCACGGTGACCGTCACGATGTCGTGGCCCGTCTGTTCGCGCAGCCAGAGCGCGAGGAAGGTGGTGTCCAGACCGCCCGAGAAGGCCAGCACGATCGTCTCGCGCGTGCCCGTCTTGGGCTCGGCGCGCTGGGTCCGGGGGGCGGGGGGGGCGGAGACCGGCTCGGCACGCGTCGGCGGCGCGGCCGCGCTCGCTCGCGAAGGGGTCTTGGACGAGGCGCTCTGCTTGAGCTTCGTGCTCATGGCCGGGGGACGCTTGCCTCCTTCCCGACGGCAGCACGCGGCGTGCGCGGCTCGGTCCGCGGGAGAGCGGCGAATCCTAGGATGTGCCGTCCCTCGCTGCACGCGAAAACGCCGTGAAGACACGCTCTTGCGGCCCGGGACGAGCCGCAGCGCTTCGGCGTTGGTCCGGTGCCGGCCGGCGTAGGCTGGCGCGCTCGCGAGGAGGCCTTCCATGCAGCAGTCCCGCACGGCGCACGACCCGCTCCGTTCCACGATCGTGAGCCGTCGGGCGCTGCTCCTATCCACAGCGCCGGCCGCGCTGCTCCTGGGTCCCCTCGGCACCGCCGCGTCCGGGGGTGCGCCGGGGCCCGCGCCCAGCGCCGCTCCGGCTGCCACCTGCGGATGCCGGACGCCCCTGGGCCCCATGCGGGTGGTCGGCTGGGCGGCCTATCGCCTCGCGTGAGCGCTCTCTGCCCCTCCCGCTTGCCGCCCCTGTCTCTCCGGGCTACCTTCCCCCCCCGCTGATCTGCGCGCGGGCGTAGCTCAATTGGATAGAGCATCGGACTACGGATCCGAAGGTTAGGGGTTCGACTCCCTTCGCCCGCACCACCCTCGCCTCTCAGGCAGCGCGTCACACCGGGAGACAAGCCCTGCCGACGGGCGGGCCGGCCCGCCGGCGCACCTCGTCGGGGCCGCGCGCGCGGCGTGTATCCTGCGCCTTCGCGCGCGGGCGTAGCTCAACTGGATAGAGCATCGGACTTCGGATCCGACGGTTGGGGGTTCGACTCCCTTCGCCCGCACCACTCCCCACGGCTATTCGTTGCGGCTGCGGTGCCATCGGTGCCGGTCGCGCGCAGGGGTGCACCGCCCCCCGATTGTCCATCCTGTACGCCCCCGTGTGGTTCGCTACGGCAAACATCACGGCAAACACTTACGCCCGGCAGCGCGATGCGCGCGACGGCCGCGGAAGCGTCCGCGATCTCGAGCCGGGTGTACGTGACGGCCGTGAGCTTCGGGTCCTTGTGACGGAGCAGCTTCTGCGCCTGGGCCAGGCTCACGCCCGAGCGCGCCAGAGCGGTGGCGAAGCTCGTGCGCAGCGCGTGGAAGTCCACGAGCCCCGCCTCGGTCTCGAAAGGGATCCCGGCCGCCTCGAGGTCGAGGCGCAGCGTCCTGATCGTGGGGAGCTCAGGGAAGACCCGGCACGGCCTCTCGCCGGCGGCGGCCCGCAGTCCGCGGAGCGATTCGATCACCGACGGGTGCAGAGGGAGCCGCGCCTCCCGTCCGTCCTTGGTCGTGCTGGCGCGCACGCGCACGACGGGCTCGGCAGCGTCGAGGTCGATGTCGGCCCAGGTGAGCGCGGCCAGCTCACCGCGGCGCAGCCCCGTCGTCGCCGCTAGGGCGTACAGCGTGGCCCTGGAGGCACCCACCGCCTGCTGGTGGCGCCGCTCGCCCAGGGAGAAGGCCGGCGCCGTGGAGCCTCTCCCGCGCCTCTGCAGCGGCCGTAGGGCCGCAGCGCCCACGAGGCGGGCGAGCTCGGGCATGGTGAGGGCGCGGCGCTCCCTGGTCCGCTCGGTCACCTTGCGCGAGCCCACGGCCTTGGCGGGGTTGCTGGGCCAGCGGCCACCCTTCACGAGCCAGTTGAAGAACGAGGCCAGACCGACGCGGTAGCGGTTCACAGTCTGCGCGCTCAGGTCCACGGCGGAGCGGTTCGGGCGCGCGACGGGGGTCGTGGCGATGCGCTCGAGCGCGGCCTCGATCTGCTGCGGCGTCACGGCGTCGAGCCGGTGCACGCCCTCGAGGAGCCGGCGCACGCGCTGCTCGGTCACTTGGACGTGCCGGGCGTTCTTCCCCTTGGCGCGCAGCCCCTTCGCATACTCCGTCACCAGCACCAGCGGATCTGCGGTCCGCGTGAGGTTGAACGGGTCGCCTGAGGGCCCATGATCCCTGCGCTGCTCGGCGAGCTTGGCCGCGACGTGCGCAGCGGCCGTGCGGTTGCTCGTGCCCGTCGAAATCCTGTAGCGCCTCCCGTGCACTGTGAAGTCGGCCCACCAGGTGCGCGTCTTCGACTTGGGCCCCATGCTCCCGTCAGCGGCGCGGCGGCGGAGCGTGGGACGGAAGAGGCGCACGGGTTTGACTCTACGAGACGACCGCTTACATAGACACCGTTCCATATGGGAATGCCTCGGCTGCAAGAGCGCACTCCCGTTGCACTCGTCGCTCTCTATGTAAGTGTGGGTCCCGTCCCAACGGAGATCCGCATGCCGAAGTCAAGCCGAGCAGTCCATGGCGGGCGCCAGTCCCTGCGGGTGCGCGAGATCGCGCGCGCGAACGATCTGGCGCCAACCACGATCTACAACTGGGTTACGTCTGGCCTGCTGCCCGCCTCCAAGGTCGGCGGGGTCGTGCTCGTGGCCGTGAAGGACTGGGAAACGTTCCTGGCCAAGAACCGCGTCCAGGCCATCGCCTAGAAGCGCGCCCCACGTTGCCGGCCAAGGCAGCGCGGGGCGCCAGGTTGCCCACGAGTACGTGGGCTGCGGGGACTTAGACCTCCGCATCCTACAGCGACCCGTGGGCGTGGAGAAGACCATGCCTCACATCAACATCGTCGCCCTGCGCCTCGCCGGCGCCCGTCGCGCCGCGCGCGAGCACCCTTACCTCATAGCCGACGTGACGGACGCGGCCGCGGACGTCCTCACCGCGGCGGGGCCTCCCAGTGAGTGGGGTTGGCTGCCTGCCGCCGGACCCCGCGGTGGGCGGCTGCTGGCGGCGCTCGATCGGTTGCTCGCGGCCGACAAGTCGCTCTGCGATGCGCGCCTACGCCAGTGCCGTCTCGGCGGTGGTGCATGAAGCCCCGCGAGCTGCGATCCCTGGCCGTACGCCTCCGCCGTGATCGCGCGGTAGGCGGCGCGGCGCTGTCCCGGAACGAGGCACACGTCGTCGCCGACCTGTTGCAGGTCATCTCGCTGGGCCTGCAAACCTGGCCCGCTACGCCGCTCCGCCAGGTCCAGGACGCGCTGCGCGACGCGCGCGACCGCGAGCCGAGGCCCGCGCAGCCGGAGGCATCGCCCCGTGGCTAACATCCACCCGCTCGTGATCGAGCGCCACCTCCCGTGCGCAGGTTGCGGCTTGCCTGTCACGCCCCGCGGCGGTGCCTCGTGGGAGCGACGCGATGGCCATCGGGTGCGCTGGCACCGCGCCTGCGCTGACGCGGCCGACCTTGCCCGTGGCGACGGGCGCCGTCGGAGGCGCGCGTGAGCACGCCCCTCGTTCCCGTCCTGGCCGACAAGCGCGCGCGCGCCTGGCCCAGGCACGCCGAGGGTGGCACCGCGCGCTACGTGTCGCTCGCCGAGGCGCTGACCAAGCCCTACACCACCGACGCGCACTTCGCGGCCTACTCCGCTCCCGACTTGGCTCGCCGGCTCGACAAGGGCGCGCTCGCGCAGCGGCCCGAGGGCGTCGTCATGACGCTGGCCATCTTCGACGTGGACGACGCCGAGGCCCACGCTGAGGCCAGGCCGTCCGCGCCCGAGTGGTGGACCGCCCTGCAGGCCCAGCGCGCCGTCCTCGAGGCGCGCCACCCCGGCAGCTTTGTGTACCGCACCCGAGGCGGAGCGCGCATCGCCTACCGCCTGCCCTCGTCCATCGTCCTGCGCGCGGAAGTGGATGCGGAGGCGTGGAAGCGCCTGTACTCCTCTTGGGCCGGCTACCTCATCGAGACGTTCGGCATCGCGGCCGACCTCAAGTGCTCCGACTGGACGCGCCTCTATCGCCTGCCCCACGCTACGCGCGACGAAGGCGGGCAGCCCGAGGCCTTGCCCACGCTGGGCAACGCGCACGCCATCGGCGCCTGGGCTGCGTCCTGCCCGTCGTTCGCCGACGTTCAGGCCGAGGTGGAGGCCGAGGCACAGCAACGCGATCGTGCACGTCAGGCCGCTGCTGCGTACGCCGGTGCGCCCGTCCATCTGAACGGGAGCGCCTCCCCTCGCGCCAAGACGGCCCACGAGACCGAGATGGGGCGGGTGGCTGGTGCTGCGCAGAACACGCGCAACGACACGCTGAACGGGGCGGCCTTCAACCTCGGCCAGCTCCACGCTGCCGGCGAGCTTCCCGACGTGCTCGAGGATCTTGTGGCCGCCGCGATGCAGGCCGGGCTGTCTGAGCACGAGGCCCGCGCCACCGCGCAGAGCGGTTGGGACGCTGGGCTTACGAGGCCGCGCGCCCCTTCCACGCGCCAGCAGGCGACGCGCAGCAACGGCCACGCACGCGCTGGCACGGCCGCCGCGGTCGGCCTGGCAGAGGGGGCGGAGATGGAGCAGCCCGGCTGCGAGGTGCCGCTCGACGTGCTCGAGGACGGCGCAGGCCACGAGGATCAGGAGGCGGAGCAACCCCAGAAGGACGCCCGCCCCGAGAACCTGACCGACCTGGGCAACGCCCGCGTGCTGGTGCGCCTCTTCAGCAGCCGCCTTCGTCACGTAGCGGGCCAAGGGTGGTTTGCTTGGGACGGCAAGCGGTGGCGCCACGACGACACCGGCGCTGCGATGCGTGCCGTGAAGCAGGCGATCAAGGCGCGGTGGAAGGAGCGCGAGGCAGCCAAGTGCGAGGGCGACCGGGACCGCGCCGACAAGCTGGCGAAGTGGCTGCTCCAGAGCGAGTCCGCGCAGCGCAACGAGGCCGCCCTCAAGGTGGCCAGCACGGAGCGCGAGCTCGTGGCGCGGATTCAGGACTTCGACACCGACACCATGCTCCTGAACGTGCGCAACGGCACGATCAACCTGCGCCTGGGCGAGCTGCGGCCCCACCGCCAAGAGGACCGGATCACCAAACTCGCGCCCGTTGCGTTCGACCCGGCCGCAGAGTGCCCCACCTGGCTCGCCTTCCTCGAGCGTGTCCAGCCCAACCCTGCGGTGCGCGCGTTTCTCCAGCGATTGGCGGGCTACTGCGCCACGGCCGAGACGCGCGAGCAGAAGGTTCCGATCCACTTCGGCCTCGGCGCGAACGGAAAGAGCGTGTTCGACTCGACGCTCCTGCACGTCTTCGGCGACTACGCCGACACGGCCGCCTTCGACACCTTCACGGAGCGCAAAGGCGCGGGCCCGCGTGACGACCTCGCCGACCTGCGGGCCCTGCGCTACGTCACGGCCTCCGAGAGCAACGCCGGCGCCCGGCTCAACGAGGCGCTGGTGAAGCAGGTTACAGGGGGCGACCCCATCCGGGCGCGCAAGCTGTACCAGGACGCCTTCACGTTCTGGCCCGCCTTCAAGGTGAGCCTCAAGAGCAACCACCGGCCGCGCATCCGTGGAACCGATGAGGGAGTCTGGCGTCGGATCCTGCTCGTGCCGTGGTCGGTTCGCATCCCCGAGGCCGAGCAGGACAAGACCCTGCCCGAGCGCCTCAAGGCCGAGGCCGCCGGCATCCTCCGATGGATCGTCGAGGGCTGCCTTGAATGGCAACGGATCGGCCTGGCGCCCCCCCCGGAGGTGCTCGCCGCGACCAAGGACTACCGGCAGCGCGAGGACACGATCCAGCGGTTCATCGACGACCGCTGCCTTGTGCTCCCCGGCGCGACCGTCCCCGCCGCCGATCTTCACGGCGCCTACCTGCGGTGGGCGCAGGGCGAAGGCGAGCCCGAGCTCAGCGCCAAGCGCATCGGGGCCTGGCTCGAGGATCACGGATTCTCACCCGTTCGGATCGGCTCTGGTGACGCTCGCCGGAGGGCTTGGAATGGCCTCCAACTCATGCGGGACAGATTGGACGTGTCCCGCCGGGACTTTTCCCCTACTGGCCTTCACGAAGGGACTTTCAGAAAGGACACGTCCCATCTGTCCCACACGTCGCGCAATCCGGGGGAGGACTAGCTCCGATGGTCTGCGCTGACACCGCCGCCGTCATCAACCTGGGCCCGTCGGGCGCCGCCGAGGTGCGCGTCAGGATCCCCGGCCCTCCCTGCGCCCAGGGTCGCGGTCGAGCCGTCAGGATCGGTGCGGGTGTGCGGGTGATCGACCCGCCCAAGTCCCGCTCGTGGAAGGGCGCCGCCCAGGTGCACCTCGTGGAGGCGATGGGAGGGGCCCCGCTCTTCGCTGGCCCGCTCGAGGTCGAGATGCTGGCCGTCTTCGCCTTGCCTAAGGGCCAGGAGCGCCGCCAGCCCGTCGCGCGCCAGTGGCACGCCAAGCGAGGGGGGGATTCGGACAACCTCGCCAAGGCCGTCCTCGACGCAGCCACGGGCGTCGTCTGGGGCGATGACTCCCAAGTGGCGCGCCTGATCGTGCGCAAGGTCGTGGGCTCCCAAGGCGAGGCGCCCCACGTCGAGCTGCTCGTGCGCACGCTCACCGACGGGCCCACAAACGCCAGCGGGTGCGCGTGAGCCCTGCTCTGCCCCAAGCCGTCGCCGACCTGGCCCAGCGGGCCGAGCTGCTGCAGCAGCCGCAGACCGTGCCCTTGGCGCTGTTGCGCGAGCTGGCCGAGGCCCTGGCGGCCCTGGCGTATGTCGGGGCCTTCGGCTGCCCGTGGTGCCAGCGCGTCGCGCGCGAGGGGGTTCCGCCGTCGGCGCTTCCGAGGGGTCCCGATCCTGCGCCTTCGACCCTTGCCGACCCTTGCCGATCCTTGTCGATTCTTGTCGATCGGTCGCGCAGCGAGGCGAGCGGATCCCGGGGGGTGGCATGAGCACGCCGCAGGTTGGCGAAACCTACCTGAGCCCGCACGCCCAGCGCCCGCCGGCTGAGCGCCGGGAGCGTCGCCGCGCCGTGGCCGGTCTGCTGCTCGACGGGGCGCCCGTCAGCCGCGTGCTCGCGCTGGTCTCGGCCCGGTTCACCGTGAGCCCCAGCGCCGTCCGGCTCGACGTCCGGGCGGTGCTCGCGGCCTGGCGTCGGGAGGACACCCGCGCGACGGCCACGCGACGCTCGCGCGTGCTCCGAGCCCTTGAGCGGAACGCCCGCGCCTGTCGTCGGTGCCAGGACCTGCGGGGCGAACGCGAGGCTCTCGGGATCTTGGCCAAGCTGCTCGGCATGTTCCCGCGGCCCTCGGCGCTGGCCGACTTGGTGCGCAGCATGGCGGCTGGTACCCCCATGGTCTCGCCGACCATAGTTCTCGGTCCGGGCCACGAAGCCGCGGTTGAGCGCCTCTTGGAGCGGGCGGGGATCGTCCCCGTGGAGGCTCTCGCGGACATCGAGGCCGACGCGACGGTGCGAGACGGGAGCGCACTCCACGAGCGCAACGGGCACGGGGGCGGAACGTGAGCCAAGGCACTTGCCCGAAGGACTGCGCCCCGGACACACTCGCCCTTGTCACGCCCGGCGACGTTCTCCAAACCCGTCCCCGCTCGCCGCATGCCCAGCGCCCTCCGCTCGAGCGCCGCGAGCGCCGGGCCATGGCCGAGCCCAACACACTTCCCGCTCACTCACACAACGGAACCGGATAGGAGGCACCTCATGGCATCGGATGTGGTTTTGCGCGTTCGTCTCGATACCGCCCCCGCTTCCGCCGACCTCGACGCCCTCTATCGCAGGATGGGCAACGCTCCCGGCGTGCGCGCCGGCGGTGGTGGAGGCTACGGCCCCGGCGGCGGTGGTGGAGGTGGTGGTGGGGGCGGCTTCGGCCTGGGCTCGACGCTGGGCACCCTGGCGAAGGCGAGCCCGATTGTCGCCGCCCTCGCGGCCGGCGCGATGGTGGTGGGGCCGACGCTCGGCACGGCCTACGCCGTAGGCCAGTCCACGCTTGGCGCGTTCGGCTCGCAGGTCGAGCGCGGCATCTTCGGCGACACGAGCGCGCGCATGTCGGGCCGCAACCGCGCCAACACGGAGGTCCAGGGTCACCTGGGGCTGGCCGTCGGGCTCGGCGTGGCAGACCTCGACATGGCGAAGAGCCTGCGCGATGCGATCCAGCCCATGCGCGTTGCCGAAGACGTCGGGAGGGACCGAATCAAGGACGCGCTCGATTGGGACGCAGCCGGCGAGACCATGAAGGATGTGTTCGGACAGCTCATCCGGGCCATTAACTCGCTGGCCGGGAAGGGGTCCGGGTGAGCCTGGCTGCGGACGTTGCGCAGCTCGATCTGCTGACGACCCGATACCGCGACGCGGTGGGCCTCAGCTCTGAGGCGCGCACGCTGTTCGGGCGCGTGCTCGCGCTCGCCGCCGACGCGGTGGAACGAAGCCCAGGCCAGGGCGCCGACCTCGGCTCTGAGCACGAGCAGGCGGTTCGCGCTCTGCTCGGGTGCGCCGATCCAGCCGGGACGACATCCACGGACCGCGCCGCCGTCCTGGTCCTGGCCGAGGTGGCCATGGGTTGGGAGGCTCGGTACCCGCGGGTCATGGCGAACCGCATCCTCGTGGAGTCCATCCTGCGCGCGGCACCGCCCGAGGCGCGCAACTGACGGCTCGGCTGGGCCCGTCCGAGGCTCGATCTGCCCTGCCCCTTGGGGCCAAGCCTGTCGGTAGCCGTCCGGCTGCCGCCAAGGTGGGTACCTAACAGGCCCTGGAATCGGATTTCCCCTTGCTGGTGGGTACTATTGTGGTACAAGATGGCTACTCAAGTGGAGGTCAGCCATGCCCCGCGCCGCTCGCAAGTCTGGGAACCCCTCGCTGGTGGTCGGCCTGGTGCGCGTCAGCACCGATGAACAGGCGGAGTCCGGGCTCGGGCTCGAGTCCCAGCGCGCCGCCCTGGAGACCTGGTGCGCGGCCCGTGGCGCTCGGCTGGTGGCCGTCCATGAGGAGCGCGGCACCAGCGGCACGGCCCCGCTGGATCGTCGCCTGGGCCTGCTGGCGGCCGTGGAGAGCCTCCAGGCGACGGGCGCGGGGATCCTCCTGGCCGCCAAGCGGTGCCGGATCGGCCGCGACGTGGTCGCCGTGGCCATGGTGGAGCGCATGGTCGAGCGTGCCGGCGCGCGCGTCCAGACGGCCGACGGGATCGGCTCGGGGGACGGGCCCGAGGCCGACCTCCTGCGCCGGATCGTGGACGCGGCCGCGAGCTACGAAGTCGCCATCCTCCGCGCTCGCACCAAGTCGGCCCTCCAGGCCAAGCGCGCCCGCGGCCAGCGCGTGGGTTCCGTGCGCTTCGGCTACAGCCTCTCCGCCGACGGGGTCTCCCTGGTGCCTCACGAGGGGGAGCAGGCGGCCATCGTGACCATGCGCGCCCTGCGGGCCGAGGGGCTGACCTTCCGGGCCATCGCCGCCGAGCTGGCCCGCCGTGGCGTCCTCGCCCGATCCGGCCGCGTCCTCCACCACGAGACCATCCGCGGCGTGCTGGCCGCCCAGGAGGCCGCGTGAGCGCCTCCACGCCCCACCCCCGCGCCAGGACCCAGCGCCTGCTCGACGGGCTAGCGGGCCGTCTCCAGGGCGATCCGGCGCTCCAGGCGCGTACCCAGGCCGTGCTACAGGGCGAGATCCCCTGTCCCGACCTGGAGGATCCCGACGTGGCCAAGGACGCGAACGCCCTCACGAGCATGCGCATCCCCGAGAGCCTGCTGACTCGCGCCGATGCCCTCGTGCCACGCCTCGAGGCCGTGCGCGAGCCGGGGCTCGCCTCTGTCAGCCGGCACCAGGTCCTCGTGCGGGCGCTCGCGCGGGGCCTCGACGTCCTCGAGCGTGAGCACGGCGGCGGCCGCAAGCGCAAGTAGTCGGCCCGGCGAGGGGCGCAATCCCCACGCCGGACCTTGGAACGCAACCCCGTAGGAGGTCACGCCCATGCCCGCAGTGTCCCGCAAGCCCTCAACCCGTCGAGCCGGTCCCAACCGCGCCGCCCTGGACCGTGAGGTCACGCGCAAGATCAGGGCGCTCGTGAAGCGGCCCCACGGCTCCGGCGTGCTGCTCGCTCTCCAGGCCTGCAGCAGCGCGCGGTTGTGCCCGGACAAGCCGGTGCAACGCTACGCGCTCGCCAACCTGTACCGCGCCATCCTCGTGGCCCAGCACGGGCTGAAGGAGGCCCCGGAGATGGAGCGCGGGCTGGTTGCCCTGTCCCGCGCCGTGCGCCGCCGCGGCCTGACCAAGGTCTACGGGGAGATGCGGGCCACCGCCCGCACGCGCCACTTGGCCCCGCCCGCACGCGATGTCGTTTGCTCGTTCGCCAAGCAGGGCGCGACGCTCGCGCTGCTGGCCCGCTGATCGCCGCGTGGCCTCTCAGCCCTTTGGCGCCAGGTGCGGCCTTGACGTGCCTCCGCGTCAATGCGCACACTACGCTTGCTCCCCGTCCGGGGGTTGAGGGGCTCACGTTGCGCTGCCAGGCCTGCCAGGTGCTGTACGACGCGAGCCTTCCGGGGTCAGACTCCGCCAGGTGTCCCATCTGCCTGGCCTGCGACCGCCCGCTCCGCTCGCGCCAGGTCGGTCTCGCGCCCTCCCCCGTCGAGGCCGTGGAGGCCGTGGAAGACGTCGAGGCCCCTCTCGTGGAGTGCCCTGAATGCGCGGAGCCCGTGCGGGCGCGCGCCAGGTCGTGCCGCTTCTGCGGGTACGACCTTGAGAGTGGCCGTCGTCCCGCGTCTCGGGGGCCTCAGCGCGCCACGCCCCTCGTGAGTATGCGCGAAGCCCAGCACCTCGTGGTGCACGTCCCCAAGTCCCCCGGCGTTGCGGTCGTGCTCTCGTTCTTCTGGTCTGGCCTTGGCCAGCTCTACGCCGGCGCCATCGGCAAGGGGCTGGCGATCATGGTCGCTCCTGTCGCCATCCTGGTCCTTTGGATGGCTGGCGTGTTCGCCGCGACCGGACCTAGCAGGCGACTCAGCGAAGGCGCGGCCAGCGGAACAATGCTTGCGCTCGCACTCGTGGGGGTGTGCTTCTGGGCCTGGCAGCTCTTCGATGCCTACGTGTCAGCGAACGACGCCAACCGTCGCGCGTTCGGCGGTGCGGGGCGCGACCTGCGTAGGCGCCGGCGCAGGTAGTCGCCGCGTCCCCCCTCACGCCTACGCTCACCCACGACGGGCCCCGCCTCTGGCTGATCCCCGGCGGTTCGGCGATCCCCTCCGCCTGGGGCCCGGCCTTCCGCCTTGAGGGGGAGGGAGCGCCATCGCCATGGACCCCGAGTACGAGTTCGAGCGCTTCGTCACGTCCGTTCAGGACTTGCCGTGCCCGCGCCTTTACCTCGAGGTGCGCGACCGCAAGGAGAGCGCCCGCAAGGTGCTCGACTCCCGCGGGCGGGCGGCTGCGGACCTCCGGCGTCGCGGGGCCGACTCATTCGTCCACCGTCTGGGCGGCCTCCTCTGGTGGCTCGAGACTGGAGAGGCATCCTCGGGACACGAACCCGACTTCCCGACCTACTGGCGGCTCGCCGTGAACATGAAACCGGCCGGGATCCTGAAGCCCTTCGTGAAGGAACGTCTTGCCGCGTGGGCGCGCGCCAACCCCGTCGCTTGGGAGCTCAGTGGTGGCCCGCCGCTGGGAGAGTTCGGCACGTGAGGATGTGGCTGTTCGATCGTGGCCGCCCCCGAAAGCCTAGGCACCCCCAAACCTCACGTCTTCGGATCCGCGAGCAGCCCCCGAGCCTCCGCGACCAACTCGGCCGCTCTGCCCGGGTCGGCCTCCTGGGTGGCCCGCTCCAGCAGGTTCATGGCACGCTCGATCATGTCCAACGGCGTAGGCGCAGAGGGGCCCGCGAGAGGGCCGGTTCCGACCGGCGCGCCCGTCGGCGCGGCCAACATTTCGGCATGCGTGGCGTCCGGGGCCCCTGATTCCTGGGCTGCGCCAGTGGACTTCGGATCCGACGGTTGGGGGTTCGACTCCCTTCGCCCGCACCACTCCACCTCGGCGCGGGTTCCCCGGCCGGGAAGGCCTGTGCACCAGGCGGGTGGTCAGCGCCGCCCCGCCTGGATCTCCTTGCGGTGCTTGCGCCACCAGACATCACACTGCTCGTAGCTGGTGTGCTCTGTGGCAACGAGCTGGTTGAAGCTCTCCACGAGGGGGAGGTGCACCAAACCCCACCACTGACCCGCCGCGGCGCTCGGGAAGAAGAGGCTCGTGCTGGTGTCGAACGTCGTCCGGAAGCCAGTCATGAAGTCATCGAGCATGGCGTAGCGCAGGGGCTTGGGCACGTCCTTGTAGCCCGCGAGAGCTCGGGCGCACTCCATGGCGAGCGTGCGACGGGCTGGTTCGTGCGAGGGGACCTTGATCAAGTCCCACAGCTCCTGGTGACTTGCAGCGTCGTGGATCTGGCCCCAGGCATGCACGGCCACGGTCGCTGTCGTCCAGTCCTTGACCTCGCCGTTGGGCGGATTGAAGAACCGCAGCAGCTCGCGCGAGCTCTTGGCCACCTTGAGCCGACCGAAGCCCGCGACGGCCGCTCGCACGACGGTCGGGTCTCGATGCACCAAGCCCTTGCGTAGCGCGACGTAGGCGTCGTGGCGCGCCTCCCGGGTGTTGAGCTTCGTCGCGCCCTCGACCAGCGCCTGCGTTGCGTTGACGGCCTCCGGCGGGGCGCCGCGCGCGAGCGCGGAGCGGAACTTCTCGCGCAGCGCCTCGAAGTCCACCGGCGCTTCGGGCGGCTTCGCATCGGCGGCGGGCGGCGCGGCGGGGGCGTTCGGCGCAGCGGGCGCGCCTGCCGCCGGAGGCGGCGCGAGAGGATTGGGAGCCGGAGGCGGCGCGGGCGCATCGGGAGCTGCGGGCCTGTC
>Ga0163150_10006544_pt1 | contig 14181 bp, 9 predicted proteins | sample OliLakLV19P2IB_FD_148628 | JGI IMG/M metagenome (GOLD analysis project Ga0163150, IMG submission 148628) | Freshwater microbial mat bacterial communities from Lake Vanda, McMurdo Dry Valleys, Antarctica - Oligotrophic Lake LV.19.P2.IB | ecosystem: Environmental > Aquatic > Freshwater > Lake >...
AAATCTACGGTAGCAAGGGCAGCGTGATCTGGAATCAGGAAGACATGAACGTCTTCGAGTACTACAATTCCGCGGACCCCGGCCACCTCCAAGGGTTCCGCCGCGTACATGCAACCGACCCCGGACATCCCTACGGCGATGCCTGGTGGCCCAGCGCGCATATCATCGGCTACGAACACCTGTTCGTCCACGAAATGTACGACTTCATCAACCAGCTCGGGAAAAAGAAGGTCACCTATCCGACGTTCGAAGACGGCCTGGCATGCCAGCAAGTGCTCGACGCGGTGGAACGCAGCAGCAAATCGAAAAAATGGGAAAAAGTATAAGAGAATTCAACCACGGGGACACGGGGAACACGGGGAATCAAAACGACGATATGTTCCTCGATCCCCGGCAACCGTGGAGATGCAAGTCATGGATGGACGTTTACTGGCCGAAGCACCCGAGGAGTTGATCGACAATGTGCTGACGGCGGCGACCGAGGTGCATCGGGAACTTGGCCCGGGACTGTATGAAAACTTTTTCAGGCCGCACTCTTCATTGAACTAGGGCTCCGTGGGCTCAAAGTCGCGTGCGAGGTCCCTGTAAACGTAACGTATAAAGGCCACGATCTCGGAATTGGTTTGCGCGCCGATCTGGTGGTCGAAGAATAACTGCTCCTCGAACTGAAAGCGGTGAGCGAATTAACGGACAATCATTTGGCGCAGATCATCACGTACCTCAAGTTGCTTGGGCTAAAACGCGGTTTTCTGCTCAACTTCCACGAGCGATTGCTGAAGGACGGTATGAAGCGAGTTTCGATCTGACCACTGGGACACGGGGAACACGGGAAATTGAGCTCGAAATGCCATACAGGAAGGAAAGCATCACGACATTAATGGCAGCGATTTAATTGTTTGCTGGAAGCACGATTGGCAGGATTGTCCGCTGGAGGTGTTGGAGCTTAAGTCAGCGATCAAGCAGCTACCGAACAAATGTAGTTTTCCAGGGGTGATGAGGTGATATGAGGTTTTCGCATTGAATTCCCCGTGTCCCCCGTGTCCCCGTGGTTTATTAAAGGGAGGAGACTTCAATGAAACTTGGTTTTTTGACAGTCATGTTCAGCGACTTGCCGCTGAAGAAAGTGTTGGAAGTGATTCGGCCGCTCGGTTTGCAAACAGTCGAATTGGGTACCGGCAATTATCCTGGTGACGCGCATTGCAAGACGAAGGAGTTGTTGGCCTCGAAACCCAAGCGCGATGAACTGCTCGCAATGATTAGAGGTGAGAAGCTCGAAATCAGCGCGCTCAGTTGCCATGGCAACTGTTTGCACCCCGATGCAGGCTTCGCGAAAAAAAGTATCGAGGTGCAGACCGACACGATTAAACTCGCGAACCTTCTCGGAGTAAAAGTCGTCATCGACTTTTCCGGCTGTCCCGGTTCGGACGAGAAAGCACAAAAGCCGAGTTGGGTAACTTGCCCGTGGCCACCCGATTTTCTCGAAGTGCTTGATTGGCAGTGGTCAAAAAAGGTGATTCCGTATTGGACGAAACAGGCGAAGTTCGCTGCGGACAACGGCGTCAAAATGGCCTTCGAGGCGCATCCCGGCTTTGTCGTGTACAACCCGGAAACCTTGCTGCGCCTGCGCAAAGAATGCGGCAGCAACATCGGGGCGAATTTCGATCCGAGCCATTTCTTCTGGCAGGGCATTGATCCGGTCAATGCAGTGCGCGCGATGACCGGCAAGGCGATCTTCCACGTCCACGCAAAGGATTCGCTGGTCTACGAACAGAACGCGACGGTCAACGGCGTTCTCGACACGAAACATTATGGAGACGAGCTCAACCGCTCATGGTTGTTCCGCACCGTCGGTTATGGCCACAGCATCGAATGGTGGAAAGATTTCGCATCGACATTGCGCATGGTCGGTTACGACGGCCCGATCTCGATCGAACACGAAGACTCGATGATGTCCCGTACCGAGGGCCTCAAGAAAGCGGTTGATACCCTCAAGCAATGCCTGATCTTCGACAAGAAGTCGGCGATTACGTGGGCGTAACTTTCCAAAGGGGCTTCGGCGATGCGCCGAAGCCCCTTTACTTGATGTCTTATTCCAGGGGCTGCGAATGTCAGGACTGATTCGAATAAAAGCGGCTCGACGCTCATTCATAATCGTGTTGGCCGTCGCCGCACTGATTGTGGCCGGCTCACTCGTCCATGCAGCGGAGAAACCTTCCGGCAACCGCGGGGTAATCATGCGTAAGCAGCCCGCGGAAAAACCGGAAGCCGTAGAGCCCCTCCCGCAATCAGCGCCGCGCGAACCCGCGGAGCCGGCGCCGAATCGCCAGGCACCGCCTCGTGAACCTGTGATTGTGCCACCGAAGCAAAAGCCGTTGCCCGTTGGTCCGGTCACTACGGTTTGGCCCGCGGCTTTTCACGATTACTTTCTAATCTCGCCCGAATCACCGACGGTGGACGACGTGCTTGGGACACTCGTCACGTATTTGAACAGGCAAACTCTCGCGGGACGACACCCCGACGCGGAACTGACGCGGTTTGAAGAATGGATGCAACAACATGGGAATGCGTTGCCGCGCAAATCGCCGGGCGTGGCATTGGTAGAAGGGTTCTACTGCAACCTTGCGCACTGGACTTCACTCGAGGCGCAATACACTTCCGAATACGATCGTGGCATATTGGGCCAATTGGTGCGCGTCGTCGAATCGCAGTCCCAGCTTGATCCCGGTTTCGATGAAGCGCGCCGCCAAAAAATTGTAAGCACGGTCACGGCCCAGGGATTGTTTGTTCCCGCCGGAATTCTGTTTGGATATTCAGTCCTGCCGTATCGCGCGGTAAACATCCCGGCGGGTTATGCGCCGTTCGAGTCGCCAACGAAACCGCAGTTCGCCGACACGCCGAACCGCGCGGAAGCGTTGTACGATTTCATCGAAGCGCCCGGTCCAATCTTCCGCGTCGATTTTGACACCATCGAAGCAACCAGCGTGCGCATCGAACAAAGCGCCGACGGCAAACAGTTTCAGCGCGTCCAGGAATGGTTACCGAGAGACGCATCCGGTGTTCGGCCACCCGCAATCCTTACCAAGCCGTTTCGCTCGCGGTTCGTGAAACTCGTCGTCGAGTCACGGGAAGAGACAGCGGTGCTGCGCAACCCCCGCGTTTTCGCATTGAAAGAACCGGCCGCTGCAATCTCCGCGGCGGTAGAGTCCGCGCCTGAGTTGGACGGTTCGTTCAAGGAACCGGTGTGGCCGCAAAAGGCCCAGATCGACGGTTTCATCGACATCTCGACCTTGACGTTTGCCGAAGCGCAAACGACGGTCCGCGCCTGTCATACCAACGACACATTATTTATCGCCGTCTACGCGCGCGAACCCCGTATGAACACAATGTCGGCGGCGCACACCGCGCGTGACGCATCGCTCACCGAGGAAGAATCCGTAACGATCATGCTCCGTCCCACGGGCCACCCTGAGTGCCGGTTTACGATTAATCCGCTGGGGACGCAATTCGATAGCCGCGATGGCGATGCTTCGTGGAACGCCGAATGGCGCGCGGTCACGCAAGCGTGGCCGGTCGGTTGGTCCGCGGAAATTGCCATCCCGTTTGCCGCGCTAGGCGCTTCACCGGGCACATCGGATTGGAACGTGGACTTCGCGCGCACGCGAAAGAATGTCACAAACGAACTTTCGGTATGGTCGCACACAGACACGAAAGGCCTGCTGATTTTCTAGGATGCGCGCGCTTCAATTCAACGGTCATGCCACACTCATCGACGCGCCAATACCCGTGCCCGCCGTGGGTGAGGCGCTGGTGCGCGTGCGGATGGCGGGAATATGCAGCACCGACATCGAATTGCTGCGCGGGTACATGGGATTCTCCGGAATTCCCGGCCATGAATTCGTAGGGACGGTTGAAGCCTGCGAAAACGACCACCTGCGTGGAAAACGCGTGGCCGGAGAGATTAATTGCGTCTGCGGCACATGCCGATTGTGTTTGCGCGGCATGCCACACCACTGCCCCAATCGGAGCGTGCTCGGCATCCTTCATCGGCCCGGCGCATTTGCGGAGTTTCTGACGCTACCCGAAACGAATCTGCACATCGTCCCCGATAGCGTGCCGGATGAAGTCGCCGTATTCACCGAACCGGTCGCGGCCGCGTTTCGCATTTGCGAACAAATATCGGTTGATCCTGAACATCGGGTTATCGTGCTCGGTGATGGAAAACTCGGACTTGTCATCGCCCAAGTTTTGTGGTTGCGCACTAAAAACCTCCTGTGCGTTGGAAAGCATCCGGACAAACTTTCGTTGTTATCACGCCTCGGAATAAAGATAGCGCTCGCGACGGATAATATCGATGCGAACGCAGACATCGTTGTCGAGGCGACCGGTTCGGCCGATGGACTTCGCCGCGCGTGCGAACTGGTGCGGCCGGAAGGAACCGTGGTGCTAAAGACAACGATAGCGCGCGATATCACGTTGGACTTGAGCCTGCCCGTCATCAACGAAGTACGGATTATCGGATCTCGGTGCGGACCATTTGCACCCGCACTCGAAGCGTTGGCGCTCGGCACCGTCGAGGTGCGCCCGCTCATTTCCGCCGAATACGCATTCGACAACGCACTGGAAGCGCTCGAACACGCTCAATCGCCGGGCATACTAAAAGTGTTGCTGCGAATCGGCCCGTAACACGTTTCAGGGATCGGGGTGCGCAACAGCGCGGCGCTGTTGCGCTTGCTTCGGAAGTGGAAAACTGGCAGGCCCGCGCACGAGAAAACCTATCGCGTGCACGAGCGACGTCGCCCACGCCAATGCGATTGCAGGCGAACCAATGGTTTCCAGCAACGGACGCGCATTGGGCAAAGAAATGGAAACAAGCCCTGTAACACCCGCGACCGCGTACATTGCGGAGAGCGACAGCGTCGGTATGCGGCGGAAATACGAGGCATACCCCGCGCACAACATCAGGCATGTCACAAATATCGCGCCCCATTTCACACGAGTCCAATACATCAGCGTCAAGACCGATGCGTCTGGAATGTCAACGGAATCTGGAGCCTTTGTCATGGCCAACAACTGCACGTTTTCAACGATGTCACCGGCGAGCATCGCCGCCGCAAGGCTCAATCCCAGCGCGAGGAACACGCGGAGTTTTAATAGTGTCGTTAACCGATAAAGCTGAAGCTGCGTGACGAAGTAAATGAGGCATGCGTTATATATGCTGTAGCAAACCATGAACGCGAAATCGTAATAGTTGGCGGTGTCAAGCTGCTTGCGCCGCGCCACCCCATCGGGTAAATGCGCCGGACCCAGGACCGCGAATACTTCCTCGCGTGACGCGGCCAATTCAAACCACAACATCGCGGAGCGAAACCCCTCGGGATTATGCGTGGAATGCGGCGGGAGTTCCGTGCCCGCGGCCGCGCGCATGACGATGACGGAAACTATGGTCGCGGCCCCGCTTAAAACTACCATCAGCGCGGCGCGTTTTCGGCGCTTCATTGTTGGCCCCCCGATGCACCCTCATTCACTACGGGAATTATACCGTAAACCTGGCGATTCGAAGAAAGTAACTCCTTGAGGCAACTCGCCCCCCAAAACTTCGACGAAGCATGGCGATCACAGGTATACAGAAACGCATAATAGGTAGTTGTGCGCATTCTGCACGCTGCAATCAGCGCTGGAATGACAGGAACTGCCGCAGGTAAGATGACGGCTCAACATGGGCCGATCCGTAATCTTATGGTGTGATGCGTAACGCGCGGCGCGAGGATTGTTTGAATGGCTACAAGTCCCGTTGCATTGGAAGCAGACCTCGAACTGGCGGTCGAATTTGAACACAAAATGAAAGACCTCTGGACAGAACTGCACACGGTAATTGTCGGGCAGGATCCCATTTTGGCGTTGGTGCTCACCGTCCTTTTCGCGCGAGGCCACGCGCTTATCGTCGGCGTGCCGGGCCTGGCAAAGACCCTCCTTGTGAAAACCCTGGCCCAATGCCTCGGATGGAACTTCAAACGGATTCAGTTCACGCCGGACCTCATGCCCTCGGACATCACAGGCACCGAAATCCTGCAGACCGATTCCGCCACGGGCCAGCGTGTCATGACGTTTGTGCGCGGCCCGCTATTTGCAAATCTGGTGCTTGCGGACGAAATAAATCGCACACCGCCCAAGACGCAGGCCGCGCTGCTCGAGGCGATGCAGGAATTGACAGTCACCGCGGCAGGTACGACCTATCGTTTGGACCCTCCATTTTTCGTGCTTGCAACGCAGAACCCGATCGAGCACGAAGGCACTTACCCGTTGCCGGAGGCCCAACTGGATCGGTTCATGTTCAGCATTAACATCGGCTACCCAGATCGCGCCGATGAACTGCGTATCGTAAGCGAGACGACCACCACCGAACTTCCATCCGTGCGAACGGTCCTGGGCAAGGAGGATGTGCTTAGGTTTCAGGCGCTGGTGCGCCGGGTGCCGGTATCATCGCATGTGCTCGAATACGCGGTGGACCTCGCTCGCGCGTCACGCCCCGCGGGAGACGGCGCCCTCCCCTTCGTTCGTGAATATGTCGAGTGGGGAGCCGGCCCACGCGCGTCCCAGTACCTCGTGCTGGGCGCGAAGACCAACGCGCTGCTGAAAGGCCGACCTTCGCCCTCGTGTGACGACGTCCGCGCCGTCGCCCGGCCAGTCTTGAGCCATCGCATCATTCCAAACTATAAGGCGGCGGGCGAAGGTATCACGCCGTCGAACGTCATCGAAATGCTGCTGAAAAACGTGAAGGAACCCGACTACAAGGGACGGTAGCTGTCGTGGACCTTTCCCGCATCAAATCCCGCCAAAGTTCTCCTCCCCCGCTTCCCACCGCCGGCCGGGGCGGCGCGCAGCATCCTGAATGGAAATATTTGAGCCATGCAGAGCTGATGGGGTTAAAAAACCTGCTGTTCGCGGCGCGGCTCATTGTGGAAGGCGCGTACGCCGGGCGGCATCGTTCGCCGTACAAAGGTTCCGCGGCGGAGTTCGTCGATTATCGCGAATACTATCCCGGCGACGAAATTCGCACGATAGACTGGAAGGCCTTTGCGCGCACGGACCGCTATTTCGTCAAACTGTTTGAACGGGAAACGGACATGGCATGCCACGTCGTAGTGGATCGCAGCGCGTCCATGGGGTACGGAGGCAAGGCCTTCAATGCATTTTTCCCAACGAAAGAAATTTCCAAACTCGATTACGCATCCTACCTTGCCGCGGCCATTGCGTACCTGCTGGTAAAACAGGGCGACCGGGTCGGCCTGACGCTGTTTGACGAAAAAATTACCGCGAACATTCCCGCGGGCAGCACGTTCCCTCATCTCTACGGCATTCTCAATTTGCTCGAACGGCAAAAGCCGGGCAGGAAAACCTCCGTTGCGCGCGCGTTGCACGATGTGTTCGCGCTGCACAAACGCCGGGGAATGTTGATCCTCATCAGTGACCTGCTCGACGATCCCGTGTCTGTTTTCCAGTCGCTCGATATGTTCCGGCATCGGCGTTTCGAAGTGGTCCTCTTCCATGTCTTGCACCGATATGAACTCACGTTGCCGCCGTTGGACAGCGTGAACTTTATCGACGCCGAAAACGGCGAAGTGCTTACAGCGCGCCCGGAAGACATCGGAACGTCGTATGAACGTGAGCTGCGCGCCTATCTGGACGCGATGGCCGCGGGAGCGCGGGCGCGCGGTATCGAATATAATTTGGTCAGTACGGCCATGCCCTACGCGGCCGCGCTGCAAAAATACCTGTTACACCGGGGAGCTCGGTAACGGTGGGCGGCTGGACACTTGCGTGGACCAACGCGGCGCTCGCCATCGGCGCGTGGGCAGTCGCGGCGCCTTTCATCGTCCACATGATGACCAGGCGGACACCGCGCACGCTGGTGTTTCCCACGCTCCAGTTTTTGAAGCGCGCGCATGCCAGCCAGTCCCGGTTGTTTCGCATGCGCGACATCATTCTGCTGATTGTCCGTACCGCGTTCATCACCTTGCTGCTCCTGGCATTCCTCAAACCCGTGTTACGCGCGCGCGCCATGACCGATGCAGGACAGCAACAGCAAGCCGCGATCATCGTGGTGGACTCTTCGTTGAGCATGCAGTACAACGCGGGTGGAGTGACGCCATACGCGCGCGCACAACGCGTTGTATCTGATTTGTTGGACCACATCCCGTCGTCCGCCGCCACGAACGTGATTTTCGCGAGCGCGTCGGCCAAGCCATCTCTCGCTACTCCAGGGTCGAGCGCCGCCCCGCTGTTGCGAGACGTGCAGGCTTCCGCGCCAACTCTTGAACGCGGCGATATCGGGGCCGCCATAGACGAGGCTGTGAACCAGCTCGATGCGTTCCCAAATCACGCGCGCACGATATATTTGGTTTCGGACTTTCAACGCACAAACTGGGCTGCCGCGCCTTTCGGCGCAATCCCCGATGATGTCAAACTGGTATTTTCGCCTGTCGGCGAGGCATCAGCGTCAAACGCCGCAATCACGAATGTAATGCTGCGCCCCAGGTCGCCCGTGGTGTCCGAAATGATCGAAATCGTTTGTTCCGTCGCCAACTATGGGCCTTCGGCCATCGACATCACCGTTACGCTGGAAATGGACCGTATTGGAGAGGTACCTGCGCAAACGCCCGAAAGCGTTGACACCCTTCAACGTCAAATCCGTCTCGCGCCGGCCTCCTCTGGCTCGGTGAGTTTCCGGTTGCGCGCAACGGACACCGGATCGTTTGAGGGACATCTGCGAATTCCGGATGACAATCTGAGCGCTGACAACGATCGTTTTTTTGTGTTCGACGTGCAAAACCAAATCGACGTGCTCCTTGTGAGCGATGCCACCCGCGAAGCCCAGAGCAGCGGGTATTTTGTGTTGCGCGCGTTGGACCCGTTTGCCCTGGATACCGGCACGCCGCATGCCTCAACCGTTCGCGCTCGTGAATGCAGAGCGCGTGACCTTGATCTGCCCTCTGCACAACCGCAGGTGCTGGTGTTGGACGGCGCCGGTCCACTTCCCACGCGCTCCGCCGAACAGATCGCGGCGTATCTCGCTGATGGTGGGGCAATGGTCTATTTCCTGTCCGATGTGTTGGACAAAAGCAATCTGGACGCTATCGCGTCCGCCTCGAAGACAACTTTTTCATTGCCATTCACGTTGACGTCGATGATCAACCATCGCGCGTTAGGCAGCGAATCAGCGTCATGGACGAACGCAAACTTTGAAGAGCCGGTGTTACGCCGCTTCAGAGACGGACGCGACGTCGCGAATCTTCTCTTCTATCAATATTTTGGCACCGAGCGGGTACAAGGACGCGGCCAGGTCTTTGCGCGGTACGGCGACGGAAATTTTGCGCTGGGCAAAGGCGCGCTCGGCGCGGGTTCGATTCTTTTGTGCAATTTCTCCGCCGCGCGAGACGCAAGTGATATCGCGACGCGCCCCGCGTTCATTCCGTTGATCCACGAAATGATCAAGAGCATGCGCCCGCAGGAAGGCGCTGTTTCACGCGCAATCGCAGGCGAAGCCGCGTCCGGGTCGGTCCCGGCATCGGCAAGCGCGACCGGCGTGCAGTTTTTTGCGCCATCGGGCAAAACAGTCAGTGCGAACACGGACCGCCGGGGCGAGCGGCTGTCCGTTATTCTCTCGGAAGTAGATGAACAGGGTTTCTATCGCGTGATGGAAGGCTCGCACCATTTGGGTTCGCTTCCTGTAAACGTCGATGCGCGCGAGAGCGACCTTCTCGCGCTGTCGAACCACGAGCTCGAGCAACTGGCGGCTTCGCCTAAACGCAAAATGGCGGCAGCTTCTGGACGGGACGCCATAGAAGCATTGATGGACGGCGTGCCTATTTGGCCGTACCTGCTATTGGGCGCCATGTGCGTGCTGGGATGCGAACAGGCGCTACTGCTCATGCTTAAGAAGTAACATGTTTTCCGTCGGCGACATATCGTTTCATCCCCTGTTCCCGGTTTCCGCCCTTGCCGGACTGGCCGCCGTGATCATGTTTCTGACCGTCGCGGCGTATTGGCGCGCCCGCGCCCACCGCTCTGGCCGGCTTGGACTCGCACTGCTCAGGTGCATATCGGTCTTTGCGTTGATGGTGTTGCTCATGCGGCCAATGCGGGCGGAATCGGCCACGCAAGAAGGGCAAGCGCCAATATTGGCAGTGGTCGTGGATCAGTCGGCGAGCATGAAAACGGAAGACGTAAACGGGGCCACTCGCGACGCGGCAGTGCGTGAAGCGATCACCGCGTCGCGCGCGGTATTCGAGCGTGACCTCGCCGCAAACTATGTCGTCAAATACTTCACCTTTTCCAATGGCGCCGATCCTGTCGTACTAGACGAATTGCTCACGGGACGCCAGCCCTCCGGCGATGGCACCGACCTCTCCACCGCGCTGATGGAAACCGCGACCGTGCCGGCGAACCGTAAACTCGCGGGGCTCGTGCTCTTCTCCGACGGTCGCGACAACGCGGGCGGAGACGTCCAACGCGCGGCAACATATTTGAAAGGTATGTCCGCCGGCATTTGGACCGTGCCCGTGGGGTCAGTGACCGAATCGAATGACCTATACGTGACGGCCCGGTTGAAACAAAGCTATCTCTATGTCAACCAAACGGGCGCAATCAACGTCACCTTGTCGCATGCCGGCTTTCAGGAACAGTACGCCAACGTGTCGTTGTACCGGGACGATTTGGTTGTCGCGAATGAGAAAGTTGTCTTAACCGAACGCGGAGCAACCATTGACTTCCCCGTGAAGGAACAGCATAAGGGCGTGTTTCGCTATAAGGTCGCCGTCACGCCGTTCGAGGGCGAGAGCGATACCCGGAACAACGAGCGCACCGTATTTGCGCGCGTCGTCGATGAGAAAACGAAAGTGCTTCTTGTCGAGGCGCGTCCCTACTGGGACAGCAAATTCCTTTTACGCGCCTTGCAACACGATCCGAATATCGAAGTGACCTCGGTATTTCAGCTCACGGCGGACAAGATAATTGCGATAGCGGAAAAATCTACGGCCGATCCAACGGTAAAGTCGAATGTTTCAGACGGCATCGCGCTCCCGAGGACACGGGATGAATTGTTTTACTACGACTGCCTGATTCTAGGCAAAGGCGTAGACCAACTGCTCACCGCGGAACAACTCGCATTGGTGCGGGATTTCGTACGTGAACGCGGCGGTGGCGTCATTTTTGCCCGTGCCCGCTCGTACGGTTTTGACAACGAAGCCTTGGCCGCGCTCGAACCACTCGTATGGCAGCGCGATTCGGTGCATGGTGAGCGGTTCGAACTTACTCCGGAAGGAAAAATGAACCCGGCCTTCCTGTTTGGCGCATCCGTGCCTGCGGACGTGGTCATTCGCGAGTTACCGGAAATGGTCAGTGTTACCAAGGTGGCGCAGGAAAAATCGTTGTCTGTCGTGCTCGCGCGCAGTGCAGGCGATAACGAGGAAATGGCCATCATTGCCTATCAACGATATGGCAAGGGTAAAGTAATGAGTGTCGGCGCGACGGGACTTTGGCGCTGGGCGATCATGCCGCAAGCCCTCGCGCAGCATGATGACATTTACGCCCGGTTCTGGGGCCAGATGGTCCGGTGGCTCGTATCGGAATCTGATTTCCTACCAGGACAGGAAATTGCCTTCCGCACCGACCGGTACACCTACAATCTTGGCGACGTGGTCCGGTTCGTGGTGCGCACAAAATTCGTCGACGCCGGAGAATTTACGCCAAAAGTTTCCGTGAATTCTGCCGCGGGCAAACAAACCTTCATTTCGCTGGAGCCTGATCTGTCTGCGCCGGGCTCCTACTCCGCCGGCTATCTACCGGATGAGGAAGGCGAATTCGACGCGACACTTGTCGACTTGCCGGCGTCGATTGATGCCAGCGCGGCTGAAATGGCGCGATTCACGGTGTATTCGGATAGCGTTGAAAGCCGGTTTGTCTCTGCTGACCCGGCGTTGCTCGATGATATTGCCGCATTGACCGGTGGCCGGTCGCTGGCCCTGGATGAACTCGACGCCTTGCCGGGGTTGGTGACGCAATACGAACGGCTCACCCGCATGGAACAAAAGCATGTGGACATCTGGGACCGGCTAGGAGTCTTTACCACTATCGTTGCCATTCTCGCCATTGAATGGTTCATTCGCAGGCGGAGCGGATTGGTATGAGCGCGTCCAATTGCACCGCCCTGTTCCTGTACACTATATGCACAAATCAGGCTGTAATGTGATGACGACAGACACGCTTACCCTTTCACAAACCGTCGGGCGATATGCCTCGTCGCGCCGCCGCCGCATTGGCGCCCTGGCATTGGTGCGCGCCGCGTGGGTCCTCATCGCAATCGTGCTTGCGCTTGTGTACGCCGACGTACTGCTGCAACTCTCCGGTCCTCCGCGGCTCGCGCTGCTATGCGCAGGCATCGCGGGCGTGTCGCTATGCGCGGCGTTGACGTATTGCCGCCAAGCGCGCGCATCGTCGGAACAACGGCTCGTGGCGCGTCTCCTCGAACAGAGCGACGCGACGCTTGGCAATGATCTGGTGAATGCGCTCGAGTTTGAAGAGATGCTTTACCTCGATGCGCCGACTCGGGCATCGCGCCCCCTAATGCGGGAAGAAGTCCGCCTCGCCTCGGGCAAGGCCGCGCACGTTACGCATACCGAAACACTTTCGCCGCCCGCATTGCACAAAGAATCGTATGTGCTCGCCGGAATCGCAGTATTCATGGCCCTGTCTGTACTCGTGTTCACGGGCGTGTTTCAGGCCGTGCTTCCTCGCTATCTCGATCCATTCGGAGATCATCCGCCGTACAGTCCGACACGGCTCCTCATGGCCCCCGAGGGCCTCAAGGTTGATTTTGGATCAAATGCGGAAATACGGGCGGAAACTTCGGGCCTAAAACCGGAAGAAGTCTCATTGATCCTGGAAAACAAAGACGGAGTCGTCATCCAGGAGCTACCCATGGCGCGCGTATCGGATACGTCGTTCGCACACACCATCGAACATGTAACGTCCGATTATGTGTATCACGCGCGCGTTGACCGGGGCCGGAGTAAGCGACATCCGCTGAGCATCAGCAAATTGCCGCGCATTGCCAACGTGAACGTACACTTTCAATATCCCGCGTACACGTTCTTACCGCCAAAAACCCGGCAACTGGGCGATCCGGGAATCATCCGCGCATACCCCGGCACGAATGCCACGTTATCCATCTCATCCAATCGCCCGCTGAAAAAGGGATCATTCAGCATTGACGAATTGCAGGCCTCATTTGGACCAACGACTGATCCCCAGACGGCGGAAGGAACATTCACTTTGGAGGGGCCCGCGCAACTTGAAGCGCGCCTCACGGACGTCGAGGGCAACGTGGGAGCGGAAGTATTCCGGGCGCGTGTAGAGGTTCAGGCGGACGAAAAGCCGGAAATCGTCATCACCGTGCCAGGCCGGCAGTCGTTCGCAATTCCAAGTGCGGAAGTGCCCATACAGATCGAGGCGCGCGACGATCTCGGTGTTGCTTCCATCACACTCTTTCGAGGATTGAACCGTTCCGGAGACACACCCAAACAGGTATTTACGAGCAATGGCGGTGAAGTTCTGGCCAACGCCGTGGAACTGCTTGACCTCAACGACCTCGGCGTCCGTCCGGGAGACGTGATTGATATTTATGCTACCGCGGTGGATACCCTGCCGCTGACACCACAAACTCAGTCGACACCAGCACACCAAATCACCATCATTTCCGAGGAACAGTACCGGGCGTTTCAACAACAGGAAACGACTGCGGACGACTTGAAAGAAAAGTATGACGCGCTACAGAGCGCGATGGACGGCATTGCATCGGAACAAAAAAACATTGAAGCCGAAACGCGCGCCCTGCGGGAAGCGTTGGGAAACGCGCCAGCCGCCAACGATGCGATTCAGCGTCAACTTTCAGAACTGGCCGCGCGACAGTCCGCGTTGGCGGAACAGACGGCGAAAGCCGCGGAACAGTTTCGCCAGGAAGCGGCGGCGCCCGCGGTGTTCGACATCGAGAAAGAATTTAAAAAGACTTTGGGCGAAACGGCCGCACGGCTCGAGCGCGCGCGCGATCTGATGGCCAACAGCGCGGAACAGTTGGGTCAAGCGGCGGATGCCAAAGCCGCCAGCCCCGGCCAAACCGCCGGAGAC
>Ga0163150_10006546_pt1 | contig 14176 bp, 12 predicted proteins | sample OliLakLV19P2IB_FD_148628 | JGI IMG/M metagenome (GOLD analysis project Ga0163150, IMG submission 148628) | Freshwater microbial mat bacterial communities from Lake Vanda, McMurdo Dry Valleys, Antarctica - Oligotrophic Lake LV.19.P2.IB | ecosystem: Environmental > Aquatic > Freshwater > Lake >...
GGTCAAGACCTCAACCCGGTCACCGGATGCAGCGGCTCGCACTATCGCTTCGGCCACTCTGGCGGCCGCGGCCCCGTCTGCGAATGTAGCCGCGTCGGGTCCGACCGTCTTCCCGCCCGCGACAACCGCGTCGACCAAGTGGGCGAGCATGTTGATGTGGGAGTGCTCCCAGCCGAGGATGTGAGCACTGGGCCACCATGGCGCGACCAGGGGGTGATGGCCCTCGTTGACGATAATCTCCATGAAACCCTCGGTCTTCGCTCCCACGCGAGCGTGGTGGTGGAGCACGTTGAGGTTCTCGAGGTCCCAATAGATGGAGCCCTTCGAGCCGTTGATCTCCCAGCCGAGGCGGTTCTTACGGCCGGGCGCGATGAGTGTCGCCGCGATAGTGCCCGTCGCGCCGCCCGCGTACTGCGCAAGCGCGTCCACTGTGTCAATCGGTTCTCCGCGTGGAGGAGAGGTGAGCGGGTTGGTGATGAGTGCCGACACAGTCTCGACCTCGCCGACGAGATAGCGAGCAGCATCAATCGCGTGGCTGCCGATCACGTCGAGCGCGCCGGTCTTGTTGCCGAACTCGGCCGTCGGGTCGGTGTGCCACTCCTGCGCATAGCGGAAGTTGGCGCTGTAAATGTCGCCGAGGTCGCCGTTCGCGATCATGTCGTGCGCGAGACGAACGGCGGGCACGAAGCGGTAATTGAAGCACGTGAGGTTGAGCACGCCCGCCGCGGCGGCGGCAGCGGCGAGCGTGGCGGACTGCTTCCAGTCGCCGAGAGGCTTCTCGCACACGACGTGTTTGCCGGCCTGAATGGCCGCGAGGGTTGGCTCGAAGTGGGCGCTGTCGGGACCGACATTGTCGAAGACCTGAATCTCTGGATCGGTCACGATGTCGTTCCAGTCGGTGGTGTAGGTTTCCCAGCCGTAGCGGGTCGCTGCCTCGCGAACGCTCGCCTCGGTGCGGCCCGATATCGCCTTGAGGCGAGTCTGGGCTGCGCCGGGCCAGAACATGTACGGCAGCGTCTTGAGGGCGTTTGAGTGCGTCTTTCCCATGAAGCCGTAGCCGAGCATCCCGAAACTGACAACGGGGCGGTCGTCAGCTGGCGCAGAAGTGAGGCTCACGCCCGATCCGCCTCGATGTCGGCGCGGATCTTCTTGAGGTACTCGATCGACTGGCGCACGTTCTCTTCCTCGGTGCGCTCGTTGTAGGGAGCGGCCAGCAGGTCGAGTTCGATTGCAAGCGAACCCTCGAAGCCTGCGTCAACGAGGACGCGTGCGATGGCCGGGAGGTCGATGACGCCTTCACCAGCGGGCACCGACGGCCACGAAGTGAAGCGCTCGGTTGGCACCCCGCCCTTGCGGAAGGCGATGTCTTTGGTATGGGTTGCGACGCAGTGCGGTGCCAGGTTCTTGGCGGCCTGCACCGGGTCCTCGAAGAGACGCAGTGCGTTGCCGGTGTCGAGGTTGACTTTGAGGTTCTCGCTGCCCACACCTTCGAGAATCTGGATGATCTCAAGCGACGTGAAGTCGATGTGGTTCTCGATAGCCAGAGTCACGCCCTCTGCTTCGGCGACATTCACGGCCTTCTTGAGCATCGCGACCGACTTACGGACCATCTCCGCGTGGTCCCCGTCGACGTAGACCATACTGGCCGCGACGATGCGCATGATGCTCGCGCCGACGTGCGCGGCACGAGGGATGTGATTGATGAGATCCGCAAGTGCCGCCTCATCCGTGCCGCCGTGCAAGCCGTCGGGGTGGCCCCAGCCGATCACGCGCTTGAGTTTGGCCGCGTCAAGCGAAGCCTTGATGTCTGCGCAGTATGCATCGTCGAACACGGGGAAGAAGATGGTTTCGAGCGCGACCTCGTCGACCTCGAGGCCGACAGCGTAGGGAACGAAGTCCTTCATCATGTCCCAACGAGTACCTGGGTCGACTTGCAGACCGTCCCCGTAGATCTCGCCGAAGTAGCGATGGAAACTGTAACTGTCGATTCCGACGAGCATGTCATCAACTCCGATAACTAGTGGCTGGATGCACCGTCGTCATCGAGCGGTGCCTGTAGTGAAACTACTATCAGTGCTCCAGTTCTGCAACACTTTCGGCTTACAGCGACTGGCTCGCCCCGTTTGCGCCGCCTTGCGGCCCCCACCGCGCTCAGGTAAGGTAGTCCCACTACATCGTTCCGCAGCGCTCTCACGAAAGTGGACATGGCCGACTCACCCTCAACGGGGCGCATTTTGGTTACACCGCGCTCCCTCACTCAGGGAGACCTCGACTCAATCGCTGAGTTGCAGCCGCTGCGCATTGCGGGATACGAGCTGGTGTCGGCGCCGGCTGGCCGCACGCCCACCGAGGACGATCTGCTCGCTCTCGCACCCGGATGCGTTGGATGGCTCGCCGGCGTTGAACGGATCCCGGCCTCTGTGCTCGCCGCGGCCACGGACCTCCGCATCATTGCCCGCAACGGCGTCGGAACCGACAACGTCGACATGACCGCAGCGGCCGGTGCCGGAGTCGCTGTCACGACCGCAGCCGGCGCGAACGCGCAAGGCGTCGCTGAGCTCGCCCTGACCCTCGCCCTCGTGTGCCTGCGCCAGGTGCCGTGGTCGTCGGCAGCCGTGCGCTCGGGCGGATGGGATCGCTGGCCGGCCAAGGAGGTCTCCGAAATCACGGTCGGGATCGTGGGTCTCGGCGCGATCGGTCGCAAGGTGAAGGCCGCCTTCTCGGCACTCGGAGCCACGGTCATCGGTTACGACCCGTATACCTCGGCGGAGGGCATCCGCCTCGTGGGTCTGGATGACCTCGTAGCGAGCGCCGACGTGGTGACCCTGCACGCCCCACCGCCCGACGACGGCAGTGCGCTCATCGACGCCGCTCGTCTGGCGCGCTTCAGCGAGGGCGCCATCCTCGTCAACACGGCGCGCGCCTCCCTCGTTGACGACCGCGCCCTCCTCGCCGCGCTCGAAGAAGGGCGGCTGAGCGCGTACGCCGTCGACGCGTTTGAGACCGAGCCACCCGAGGTAACTCCGCTGCTGCTGCACGGTCGCGTTATCGCCACACCGCACATCGGCGCGTACACGAGCGCGAGTGTGAGCCGCGCCACGACAATGGCGGTGAACTCCTTGTTGAATAATCTGAAGAATCCGAAGAATCTGGAGAACGGATGACCGACCTTACCGAGCTCACCAAGGCCGCGATCGTCGCGGTGCTGCGCGCACCCACGGCCGAGGCCGCCCTCAGCGCCGTCGATGCCCTCGTCGCGGGTGGAGTCACGGCGATCGAGATTACTTACAGCACACCCGAGCCAGCGAAGGTCATCCGCGAGATCGCGCGCCGCCACGGCACGGCGGTGTACCTCGGCGCCGGCACCATCACGAAGCCTGAGCAGGCAGCTGAGGTCGCCGAAGCTGGCGCCCAATTCTTGGTGAGTCCTGGATCGGTGCCGGATGTCGCTGCTGAGATGCTCGCGACCGGTCGCGTGATCATGTTGGGTGCGCTCACGCCGACCGAGGTGATGGTGGCTGAGCGCCTTGGGGCAGACGTAGTGAAGATCTTCCCCGCGTCGCTCGGTGGGCCAGCATTCCTGCGCGCTCTGCGCGGCCCGTTCCCCGACCTCAAGTTGATGCCGACCGGCGGGGTCAACCCTGGCAATATCGCGGAGTGGTTCGCCGCGGGGGCAGTGGCGGTCGGGGCAGGCAGCGAACTCCTGTCCTCGGCTGCAATGACAGCCGGGGACTGGGATGGCGTCACCGAGTCTGCGCTCTCCTTCGTCGCCGCACTGGGGCGCTGAGCCCGTGGGCATCGCGCGCACCGTGCTCGGCGACCGACCCACGAGCGAGTTGGGCGCGGTGAACTACCACGAGCATCTATTCCAAGTCTCGCCAGTCCTCGCGGGGGACGAACTCGACGATGAACGGCTCAGCTCGATCGAGGCCGGGCTGTTGCGGGCATCCGGCTTCTCAACCATGATTGATGCGACCCCTCTGGGTCTCGGACGTCGGGCGGACGCGATCGCCCGGATCAGCATCGAGACCGGCCTGCACGTCATCGCGTCGACAGGTGCGCACCGCGAAGCGCACTACCCGGACGGTCACTGGATTCGCGAGCTAGACGAGAACTCACTGGCCGCCCTCTTCACTGCAGACATCGACAGCGGGATGGATGGCACTGAGGTTCGTGCGGGGCAGATTAAGACCGGCATCGGCTACTGGAGTATTTCGATGTTCGAACGTAGGGTGCTCGCCGCGGCCGCGACCGCGCACCGTTCAACGGGTGTGCCGATCATGGTCCACCTCGAGCATGGGAGCGCGGCCCTTGAGGTGGTCAACCTGTTGGCAGCCGACGGGGTGTCGTCAGACGCGGTCGTCCTGGCGCACGTGGACCGCAATCCGGACCCGGTGCTTCACGCGGAGCTGGCGGCGGCTGGAGCCTATCTGGGCTACGACGGTTTTGCGCGCTCCAAAATCTACCCGGATTCGGTACTCATCGACTGCGCGGCTCGCGCAATTGAGCTCGGCGCGGGGGAGCGAATCGTCATCGGCGGCGATGTCGCCCGACGAACCCGCTACATCGCATACGGCGGGATGCCGGGCCTACAGTACCTCGGCGACCGGATCCTGCCTCGGCTCGGGGCCGCCCTGGGTGGACCAGCCATCCAGCTGATCACCGTCGCTAACCCCGCACGCCTGCTGTCGATCCGCGCCTGAGTCCGCGCGACCTCACCCGTCGGGGCGAGGGATCAGCCGTGGGGCCGGATCACTGCCTTGATGCAGTGGCTCGACGCCACCGCCTCGAGTGCCTCGGCGTACTGATCGAGACCGAACCGGTGCGTCACCATGCCGCTCGTGTCAACGCGCCCCGTGCGAAGCGCAAGGAGTGCGCGGTCGAACGCGAACTGTTGCGCGAACGACCCTTTGATCGTCAGTTCACGGCGGAAGATGTCGTAGGGGGCGATCGTCCACTTGGCGGACTCTGCAGCCATGCCGTACACGAAGACCGTACCGCCGACGCGCAGGAGGGCGAGGGCTTCGTCGAGGACCTTCACGACACCCGTTGCATCGACCACGTAGTCGAAGCCCGTGCCCGCGATCTCGCGGAGTTGGTCGTACGCAGCCGTTGGGTTTGTTCGATCGATCTTGACGATCAGGTCAGCACCGCGCTCGAGAGCGATGTCGAGCTTCGCCTGGGTGGGGGCGGCGACGACGAGGTAACCCGCGCCCGACGCTCGCAGCAGCTGTGTCAGGACGAGCCCGGTGGGCCCAGCGCCGATGAGCAGTACCTTCGCACCGGGGGTGAGCTCAAGCTTGTCGAGGCCGTGAACCACGCACGCGATCGGTTCGGTAAAGACGGCCACCTCGGGGTCAAGATCGTTGACGACGAAGCAACGGTTCGCCGACGCCAGCACGAACTCCGCAAAGCCGCCAGCCGCGTTAACGCCTTGAGCGAGGATCGTCGTACAGTACTCCGGCTTGGCCCGCCGGCATTCCTCGCAGTGACCGCACGATCCCGTGTTGTCAAAGGTGACGAGGTCGCCGATCAACAGCGTGGTCACGGCCGAGCCGAGCTCGACGACCTCGCCGCAAATCTCGTGCCCCGGGGTGAGCGGGTAAGTGGGCCCGAACTCGCCGTCGTGGAGATGCAGGTCCGTGCCGCACACCCCCGCGACGATGACCTTGATGAGCACGTCATCTGGGCCCGGTGCCGGAGTGGGAACATCGGCGAGTGAGAAGCTCCCTGGCTTGTCGTAGACGATCGCTTTCATCGGTAGTCCTTTCAGATCTTCTGCATGGCGAGGCCCAAGACCCCGCCAACGACATCAAGGCGCCGAGAGATATCGCCGACCGCGAGCACAGCGTGGTGGGACGCGAGGTTCTCCTCGAAGCGGTAGCCGTCCTCAACGCGCAGCACAGCGCCGTTGAGGCAGTCAGACTTCTCGTATTGTTCGTAGTTGGTGAGTACAGCGGACGCGACCACGAAGCTGTCCATCGTGCTGGTGATCTTCACGATCGTCATGTCACCCTCCGGCAGGCGAGCGTCGATGACATTCGAATTCGGGTTGACGATCTCTAGCACCGGCGGACGGAGTGTCCACTCGGTCGCCCATGACTGAGGAATGACTCCAAAGAAACCGCAGTGAGCGGTCAGGATGTGGTTCTCGGGCTTCTCCACCGTCGGGAAGTAGGGGATCTTTTCATGCTTGAGGGCGGCCTGGCCCATCAGGAAAGGGTAGAGATTCGTCATGATGGCGGGCGTGCGAAAGGTCTCCCACGTGATGAACTGCGTGATCATCGACGTGAGGTCAGCTTCGCAGCCCCAGATGAGGCCGCGCTCCTCGAACAGCAGGTTCCACGCTAGGCACGGGGTCGTGTTGGAGGTGTCCGACTCATTGAGACAGTTGATGCCTGCCGCGATCACCCCGGGCGTTTCGTCGAGCTCGTCGGCGAGTGCGATCTTCATGCGCAAGCCAGCATCCCGCGCACGTGCCGCGAGACCGACCATGGGCACCGCCGCGCCGATGCGTGCAATCTCGGCATCGAGCCGGTCCTGGCCGACACTGTCGGCCCGCGCCTGCAGTTCGCGGTAGCTTCGTCGCTCGACATTCACTCCGAACGAGCGCTTCAGGTCGTCGACACACTCGTCCTCCCACCAGTAGAAGCGCTTGAAGATGTCTGGCTGCTTGCCGGCGCCGAGGTTGTCTTGGTAGGCGAGCATCGTCGCGCCTGCGAGGCGCTGCTTCACACCGAGCGCTCGGCACAGATCATGGAACTCTCCCAGCGACGTGGGTGCGACTGTGTCGACACTCCGTCGGCGCAGATAGTCCCGAATCTCCCAGTCCCACATCGACACAGTGCCGAACTCGCTCGTGATGATCAGAATCGGCAGCCGAAGCGCTTGGAACTCCGCCAACAGGCGGTAGGCGAGACCGCTCATGTCGGGGACGACGATCGCTGCTGCAACCACGTTGCTGGCGGCGCCGATCTGCGTCGGCGGAAGCCACTCGACGAGGTCTCCCGAGAGCAGCTTGAGCGCGTCGAGTTGGCGCGTGAACGCGTCTGTCGGGTGGCTCTCGAGGTAGATGGGGAGGAGGTGTGGCGCGACGCGTCGGTCGGTCGGGCTCATGGTCATGTGGGCTCCCGGGTTGAAGTGGCACCGAAGCGAAAGCCGCGGCTTTCGCCTGGTTCGAGTCGAATTGCGTCGGCCTGCTCCGGTCGGTTGACCGCGTTCGTCATGACCTCGACGGGCTCCATGGCAAGGGACTTCCGCGGCCTGGTAACTGTGTCTGAGGTGAAAACGTGCATCAGACCACGCTCCTGCCAGACATCGATCCCGTGCCCGCTCGCGGGGTCAGTGATCGTGGAGTGGGCAAGGCCGTCTACGTCGACGAGAAGGTCAGCGAAGGCCACGTCGAGCACGTGGTCGCCGACAGCGCGCGGAGCGCGAAAGTCCCGGTCGCCCGACACCGGCTCACGGGCGGCGTCACCCTTGAGTGGGATGAGAGCGTCATCCGGAACGATCCTCGTCTCTGCGGGAATCGAGACGACAAGCTCCTCGATGGGCGCGGTCCCGATAGTGAAATAGGGGTGCCATCCCGTTGCGAAGGGTGCAGCGGTGTCGCCCGTGTTGGAACCCGTGACGACGAACTCGAGCCCCGTTTCTGTAACAGTGAGATCAATCGCGACATCGACGGAGAATGGATAGCCGGGAAAGGTGCCAGGCCGCAGCGCGCGACTTACGAAGCGAACAATGGCGGAGGCCTCACCGACAGCCGTCTCGGTAATAGCAAAGACGACCGACCGCAGCATGCCATGAAGCACGGTCTCGCCGTTGTGCTCGAGGTCGCCCTCGTTGAAGTCGTGCTCGATGCCGTCGAAGGTGTACAGCCCGTGAAGGACCCGGTTGGAAAACGGGATCATCATGGCGCTGCGCATGCCTGCCTGGTCGGCAAACTCGACCTCGTCGGCGTAGCCGTCAATGAGTTCGACCCCGTCGACGGTCCACGAGAGCACGGTCACGCCACGCAGGGAAACAACAACCCGGGCCGCACCTCCCTCGATCAACAACGCGGGGCAGGAACTGAACGCAGTCGCGGTAATCGTGAAGGCCATAGTCGAGTCAGCCGCGCATCTGCGCGAGCTTCTCCTTCATCACACGGATTCGATCCAACGCCACCGAACCGCGACGCATCGCGACACCAGTCGCAAGGATGTCAACGATGACGAGCGCCGCCAGACGCGAGACGGTGGGGGTGTAGTAGTCGGTGTCTTCGAAGGTACTCGCACGGATGTCGAGGTCCGCGAGTTCGGACAGTGGTCCGTCGTCGCCCGTGATCGAGATGACGTGACTGCCAGCTTGTTTTGCAGCTTCGGCGACACGGAAGGTGGTCTGTGTCCGTCCCGTGTTCGAGATCGCGACCGTCACGGTCGTCGCATCGCTCATGGACGCCGCGATGAACTGCTGGTGGTAGTCCGGAGGTGCCTGGCAAGGAACTCCGAAGAGAGGGAACTTCTGCTGGGCATCCTGCGCGACGATTCCCGAAGCACCCGCGCCCACGAAGATGATCTCAGCCGCGTCCGCGAGCAGGTCAACGGCCTTGGTGATCGAGGAGGTGTCGAGGTTGCGCCGGGCACGATCCAAGCTCGAGATCGTATGGCTAAAGATCTTCTCTGTGAGGTCGTCGGTGCTGTCGTCGTGATGGATCGCGGACAGCGTAACGGGCAGCCCGAGCGCGATCGTCTGCGCGAGCGTGATCTTGAACGAGCGGAAGCCATCGAAACCGATCGCGCTGCAAAACCGCATGACGGTCGGCTCGCTGACACCCGCGGCATCCGCGAGGCCCGCCATGTTAAAGTCCATCGCGCGCACGGGGTCGGCGAGGATCAGGTCGGCCACAGCGCGCTCGCTTGCGCGAAGCTCGTCTCGACGCGCCGCAATCGTCTCGAGCACCGTGGACTTGAAGTCGGTTTCGCCAGCCATACTCCGCCTCATCGCTCTGCGGGCCCGGCCTCGTGCCGCCCCATCACCGCGCGGCTCTCGCAGAGCGGGAGAGCTCGTCGAATGAGGGACCGAAGGCGGGGATGGCCACGTTGAAGACCTCACCGATGACCTGAGTCCAGCCGTGCAGGAAGTATATCCAGCCATCCTCGATGTGGGCGAGGCGGTCGCGCTGGGCCCGAGCCTGCTCAAGGAACATGAGGTCACCGCGGTAATTGAGTTCCCACACCAGCCCATTCTTGGGGAGCACCGCCGCATCAGTGATCGGGGATCCAGGGGCATCCTTGCCGAGCCCCGTGGCGTTGATGACGAGAGAACCGGGGGCCAGCGACGTGACGATGCGGTCATTGTCCCATGGATCCAGGGCGAGCACGTATTCGAAGGGTGTCTTGGTTTCCAGTCCCTCGTGGATCTCGCGCAGGTGGTCCAGTCGGGGTTGGGACCGATTGCTTACCACGATCGAGCTGGGGCGGTCGTTGGCCTTGGAAAGCTGGCTCAGGTACCACGTGATGGCGATCGTGGATCCACCCGCGCCGATGCAGAGCGCTTGAGCGCTGGTGCGCTCCCAGTAGCCCTCGGGAACGAAGGCGTCGAGAGCGAGACCGCTTGAGATCGGATCTTTCGCGTGACACGCGAGTCCCGCCTCCGTCTTCGAGAGGCAGCTCGTCTCACCCATCATGATGGCGAAGGGGTCGATGTGGTCGAAAAGATCGGATGCAGCTCGGAACAGGTCGATCTTGTGAGTCGTCACGAGTGCGCCAAGGCTCAGCGGGTCACGCTTAATGAACTCGACCACGGTGCGGTAGTGCTCAGCAGGGGCGTGGAGCGGCAGGTCGATCCCTTGCAGGCGGGCACCAGTGATTCCGAGCTGATCCGCCCACACGGGGAACACCCTCTGAATCGAGGATGATCCTGTCGTCACACCGATGAAGTAGACCGTGGGTGTCGCGGCGGGACGAAGGGTTTCGTGGCTCATCGTTGGGAAGCTCATCGTGGGACGCCCCCATACGGCCGATGGTCAGGGTTGTCGCGCAGTTCCCAGCCCTGATCGGACCCGGAGGTGACGACGATGCTCGCCATGCCGTCCGCGTCGCCAATGATGCGATAGTCCTGCCCAGCATCGCTGGGGTAACAGAAGAGAGTCGTGAACGGCTCATCGCCGACATTGATGCTGCGGTGGATCCAGTGGCCTGGAACGTGAACCGCGACCCCGGGAGTGATCTCGATGGCGCTTGAACGCCCGTCGGTCGTCTCCATCAGCATGACGCCCCGGCCCGCGAGACCGTAGTAGAGCTCCGCAGCGGAGTGATGCACGTGGATATGCCCCCGAGTCATCGCGAACTCGTCGCCGATCCGGCCCGGTCGCAGAACACTCATGCCGATCGTGAGTGCGCCCGCCTCATCGTCGGGCGTTGACGCCACGACCCAGTAGACCGGCTCGCCATCGTCGGATTCGAGCGCCGCGCGGAATGCCACGTCATCCCGGTACAGCCCCTCGAGCTCATTGAGGCGCTTCTCATAGCGAGTAGTGCTGCCGGCGAGAAGCCCGAGCAGGGCATCCGGTTCGAGCCTGATCGGTTCGCTCACGGTGCCCCCTCGAACCACGGTTCGATGCGCAGATAGGCATCGAGGAATCGGGCGTGAGAGGCAACGTACTTCTGGTGCGCCACAGTGTCGGGTGTGAACTCCCCACGAAGATCGGACATTCGTCCTGCGATAGCGAAGTCATCGAAGAGACCGACCGCGACGCCACCCACGACCGCCGCACCGAGGGAGGTTGCCTCGTCGACGAGTGCGCGCCTGCGGATCGGCAGCCCCCACACGTCCGAGAAGACCTGCAGGAGCGGTGCCGAGTTAGCAGCACCACCGATGGCGTCGATACTGTCAATGCGGGCACCCGTAGACGTGAACGCTTCGAGTCCCGTGTACAGATTGAAGGCGACTCCCTCGACGACTGCTCGCACGAGATTCACCCGGTCGTGGTGGCGGGCGAGTCCGATGAAGGCGGCTCGCGCGCGCGGGTTCCAGTACGGCGAGCGCTCGCCGAGCAGGTGCGGGAGAAAGTAAAGGTCGTCCACCGACGCCGACGCTGACGCGGCGGCATCCAGGAGCGTGCCGTAGGCAGTGCTGTCACCGGGCTCGAGCGCCTCGACGATCCACTGCACCGAGGCACCCCCCGCCTGCATCGTCGCGGTTGGCACGTACTTGCCCGGAATGACGTGGTTGAAGGTCATCGTCCGCATGAGCGGATCATGCAGGGGTGCGTCCGCAGCGAACGACACCCATGATGACGAACCGAGGTAGGCATAGGCACCGGACTCGGCGCTCACGATTCCGCAGCCGAGCGCCGCCATCGGCCCATCGCCTCCCCCCATCACGACGGGTGTGCCCGCGGGCAGACCCGTGGCGGTGGCGGCATCCGCCGTCACTGTTCCGATGATGTGCGTCGAAGGCACAATCTCGGTGAACAGGTCACCGATGCCTGCAGCCTCCAGCAGCTCATCCGACCATGCACCTGAGGCCTGGTCATACGCGTTCGTGCCGCTCGCATCCGAGGGGTCGGTGGCCATCACTCCTGTGAGGCGGTAGGCGACGTAGTCCTTGGCGCACATGACGTGCCGGGAGCGCGCGAACGCGTCGGGGTCGTTGTCGCGCACCCACATGACCTTCGAGAGCGAGTAGGTGGCGTTCAGGCGGTGCCCCGTGATGGCGTAGCCGCGCTCCATCCCGACGCGCTCGATGAGCTGGGCGGCCTGCGGGGTCGATCGGGTGTCGGCCCAAATGATGGCAGGGCGCACGGGTTCGCCCGACCCGTCGAGGAGGACCGCACCCATCATCTGTCCGGAGAAGCACACGCCTGCGATGTGTGCGTCAGGATGCTCGCTGAGCAGTTGGCGGGTTGCCTCGCACAGCGCACGCCACCATTCCAGGGGATTTTGCTCGGCCTTGCCACCCTGGGCGAAGTTCGTGTCGTAGCTGACCGTCACGGCAGAGACCACCTCTCCCGTCTCGTCGACGAGGGTCGCCTTGTTGCCGGTCGTGCCGAGGTCATGAGAGATGATCATCGCAGCGACGAGCCACCGTCGATGAGCAGTTCGGTTCCACAGCAGTAAGCGGCCTCGTCGCTGAGCAGGTACTCGACGGCGCCAGAGACCTCAGCCAGCGTCGCGAAGCGCCCGACAACCGTTCCCTCGATCCATCCCTCGTGCAGATGTCTTTTCAGTGCATTGAGCGGGGTATCGACGTAGCCGGGAGAGACACAGTTCACGCGCACGCCACGAGCTCCCCATTCGACGGCAAGAGAGCGTGTGAGAGCGGCGACACCGGCCTTGGATGTGTTGTAGACGCTTTGCTTCTGTGGATGGTTGACGACGTGGTTGCCAGACATCGAGGCGACGTTGACGATCGCACCGCCTCCTCGCTCGAGCAGTTCACGGCCGAAGTCCCGGCAGGCGAGGAAAACTCCGCGAAGATTGATACCCATGACTCGGTCGTACTCGGCCATCGGCATCTCGTCCGCGGCGACGTCGTTCTCGACGACTCCCGCGCTATTGACGAGATCGATTGGCCCGTCCCCGATCGCGTACAGCTCGGCCACCCTCGCGGCGACTGACTCCTCGGAGCTGACGTCGACTTGAAAGGGAAGGACCGCTGGGTCTAAGCCCGCCGGAACTCGCACGTCAAGTGCGTAAACGGTGGCTCCTTGACGGTGGAGAGACTCGCAGATGAAGGCACCGATCCCGCCGGCTGCACCAATGACGGCAACCCTCCGGCCCGCAAAACGTTCGGTCACGAGCAACTCCTTTGACACTCGAGCAAACACTACTGTAGATAAACTACACATACAGCGCTCAAGGCGCAATTCAGCGTCGACCATCGCGGGTAAAAATTCCCGTAATATCAGCGTTCTTGGGTCACAACTTGGCAACGCGCTTGACCTGAACGGCCACGCTGGGTAGCCTACGTGTAGTAAAAATTCTCCAAACCATCAAGCCACGGAGATTGATCAATGACGATTCGCCACCCCGCGCCGCCGGAGATCGCATGACCGCGCCCATTCTTGAAGCACGCGGGATGTCGAAATCGTTCTATGGGGTCGAGGTGTTGCGCGATGTGTCTCTTGAGTTGGCTGCGGGCTCCGTGCATGCACTCGTTGGTGAGAATGGCGCGGGCAAGTCGACGCTCATGAAAATACTTGCGGGCGTCTACCAGCGGGATGCCGGTCAGGTGCTTTTTGATGGCGCGGAGGTCGACTTCACTCATCCGATTCAGGCGATGCGGGCGGGGTTGGCGACGGTGTTTCAGGAGTTCAATCTCTTACCAGAGCGCACTGTCGCGGAGAATATTTTTCTCGGTCGCGAGCCCCGCAGGGCTGGCTTTGTCGATACCCGAGGAATGGCAAATGCAACGGCTTCGCTGCTGGGCGAGCTCGGCATCGACTTCATCGATTCAAACGCGCGCGTCGCCAGTCTCTCCGTCGCCGAGCAGCAAATCGTCGAGATCACGAAGGCGTTGTCCTTTGATGCTCGCGTCATCCAGATGGATGAGCCCACCGCGGCCCTCGCCGACCACGAGGTTGAGTTGCTTCATTCGATTATCGGGCGACTCAAGGCGCGTGGCGTCGCTATTCTCTACGTGTCGCACCGTCTCAAGGAGGTCTTTGACCTGTGTGACACCCTCACCGTGCTCAAGGACGGCGCACTGGTGTGGTCGGGACCGACGAGTGAAGTCACCCACGACAGCCTCGTGCGCATGATGGTCGGTCGCGCCATCTCGACCTACTTTCCTCCCGCCCTTGGGACAACGACGGTGGGGGATGCTCGGCTCACGATCTCCGGTGGCGGCAACGGTTACGTCGACGGCATCGACCTTGAGGTACGTGCGGGGGAGATCGTCGGAGTAGCCGGCCTGCAGGGTGCTGGACGCACTGAGCTTGCCGAGGCGATTTTCGGGGCCGTGCCCTTCACCCGCGGAACGGTGACCCTCGACGGCAGACCCGTGCGGCTGCGCAGCGCCCGTCGCGCGGTTAAGGAGGGAATTGCGCTCATTACTGAGGATCGCAAGGCTCAGGGACTGGCGCTGCAGCAGTCGGTCATCGACAACACATTGCTGGTTATTCGTGGCGTGTTCGCATCACGCACACGAACCGTACGCCGGGAGGCGCCGGGAATTCTATCCTCTCTTGAGG
>Ga0163150_10006547_pt1 | contig 14174 bp, 10 predicted proteins | sample OliLakLV19P2IB_FD_148628 | JGI IMG/M metagenome (GOLD analysis project Ga0163150, IMG submission 148628) | Freshwater microbial mat bacterial communities from Lake Vanda, McMurdo Dry Valleys, Antarctica - Oligotrophic Lake LV.19.P2.IB | ecosystem: Environmental > Aquatic > Freshwater > Lake >...
TCAATAGCCTCGACCTGGCGGTGTGGCAAACGAAGTATGGTTTGGCTCCGCCTCTGACAGCTACCAGCACGGCCGTCCCCGAGCCGACCGCCGCCGCCTTGGTGGTCCTTGCCTTGTTGGCCGCTTCGCAGGTGCGTCGCCGACGGTAATTTGTTTTCTGCCGCCAGCTTCGAGAGCAATCGCCCGAAGCTGACGGACAATCCGGAGATTTCGTAGGTGACTTTCTACTTAAATACGATCGAAGCGACTCGAGCCGGCGTCTGTCTGCTGCTTGGCTGCGTTGTCGGGATTCTGTCGGTTTCGCGCGCAGTCGCGCAGGACACGAAACGCGGCGTAGGAGGGAGCGAGATCGCCCAAGCGAACGCATTGAACGGGAGGTGGTACTACAACTGGGGCAATAACCCGCCAGCCGACGTTCTAAACGGCAGCTTGAATGGCGAATATGTTCCAATGATCTGGTCCGCCAACGCGGGAACTATACAGGCGCGGGTCGATAACATCTTGGGCTACGCCAGTTCGCTTGGCGTCGACTACGTCCTCGGTTTCAACGAACCTGACCGGGCCGAGCAAGCCAACATGTCGGTTGCCACGGCGATCAGTCTCTGGGACGTGATGGACGACCAATTCGCGAACGCCGGGATCAAGTTGGTCAGCCCCGCGCTGGGCGACGACACAGGGGGCCGGGCGTGGCTCGACGACTTCATGAACCAAGCCAACGCATTGAACCTGCAGGTCGACGCGGTGGCGATGCATTGGTACGGCAATGTCAACATCAGCAATCCGACGGCCACGGCGAATGGCTTCCTGAGTCGCGTCGACTCTTGGCACAACACTTACGGCAAGCCGATCTGGATCACCGAGTTCGCGGGAATGGACTGGGGCGTTGATGACATCACAAGCGAGGATCTGATTGCGTTCAACGAGGCCTTTCTAGCAGTCGTCATCCCCGGCCTGGAAAGCCGCAGCTACGTCGAGCGGTACGCTTGGTGGCAATACGGCCGACGTGACGTCCCCGGCGAAGAGAACGACACGCAACTCATTGAGCAAGTCGGCGGGCTATGGACGCCCACCGGCATCGGCGACCAGTACGTCCCGAGCTATCGAGAAGGAGAACAGTTCAACCTCAGTGGTTCGAGCCCCGGTGATGCGAATTTTTACCTGCGGGGGGGGAGCCTCGTGAATGCTACGGGGCCGACGTCCGTGACGGTGGCGTCGGTCGACGCGATTGACGGAAACAGTGACCTCGGCGGCGCGGTCGATTGGCGAATCGAGAACGGAGTTCTCCGCGTGCGGAACAACGCGATCCTTCGTAAGATTGGCTCGAACAAGATCACCGTCAGCGGCTCGACCTTCAGCAACTCGGGCGAGATTCAACTCGTCAGTGGCACTTTGGCACTTGAAAAGGGCGCCGAACTGGCCGGCCCCGGTTCGGTGGACCTTGAGACGGGGGCAACCCTCGTGCTGGGAGCCGCGATCGACCGCAGCGGTGCAGTCGTCAGCCAGCCAATCGATCTCAATGGTGGCGTGATTCAAGTAAACCAGATCATCGACGGCGTTCATTCAATTAGCGGCGCTCTGATGGTGCTATCGACATCGACCTTTACCGGCGATGGGACGGTTATCGTCAGCGGGCCGCTCCAGTCTCCGGCCAGCGGTGTTGCGGGGGGAATCGTTAAGGCGGGTGTTGGAACCGTCGTAGTGACGGGGAACAACAATTTTCGCGGCAATGTCGAGATCAACGCGGGCAAGCTGGAAATGACCGCGGGCGCTACGATGTCTGCGGCAAGCGGCTTCGCAGTCGCATCCGGCGCTCGCTTCGACGTTTCTGGTTTGCCTGCCGGGCTGACCCTCGCCAGCGGCCAAACCCTTGCCAATCAACCCGGCGGAAGGGTTGAAGGAAATGTCGTTGTCGGCGACGGCGCCGTGGTGTCGGCCGCCGGCGTCTTCGACGGCAACGTGGTCGCGCAAAGCGGCGGTATGATATCAATCGGTGGCGACGGTGCCTTAATGGGCGAGTCTCAGACGGTTTTTTTCACGCCGCCGCTTGGAACCCTGGGCAGCAATAGTGATGTCCGCGTTCGCTCCGGTAGCGGTGCTAACGCGAACCAGAACGATACCGCCGCGCTTGGCCTCGGTTCGATTAGCGCTACGGACTCCTTCCGGTCGCTGCTGACCTTCGACTTGTCGTCGACTGGCATCACCGATCCCAACTATGTCAACAGCGTTGCTCTCACGATGACGCTGCTAGCGCCGAACGGAGCACAAGTCAATGCGGACCCGACGCTTGAGCTTCTCACCATCGGCGCTTTCAACTCAGACACGGCTACGTTCAACAACACTCCGTTCAACGCCGCGAACGTGATCTCTACGACGACCGGCCCGAACTTCGGGAGCGGGTACGCGGCGGGTGCCACGCTCGGGTGGTCGCAGGCAACCTCCGGTGCCTTTGTTGACGCCGTGAAGAACGCTCTCGGAGGCAGTCTGCACCTCGGCGCGAGAGCGGCAACCAATCCGGGGACGCGGTCGTTCTACTTCATCGACCAAGCGGAAACCACGAACGCGGGCGCGGCCCCGTCGTTGGCGATTACCTACTCTATTCCGACCAACAACCCAATCGGGAGCGCGACTGTCGAAGCCGACTTCACACTAGCCTCTGGATCGACCCTAGAGGTCGATCTGCTCAGCGCAACGTTGTACGACCAACTCGATGTCAACGGGGCCGCCTCGCTCAGCGGTGTACTCTCTGTTGATGCACTCGACCTCGATCAACTTGCCATCAATGACACGTTCACCATCCTGACCGCCGACAGCATTGTCAACAATCTGACGCTTGGCGGCCCCGACGGTAATTTGTTCAATCTTTCGGCAAGTACGCCGACCTCGCTGGTTCTAACCTACGCCGGGGCCGTCGTGGCGAATGCCGACTTCGATAACGATGGCGACGTAGACGGCCGTGATTTCTTGCGTTGGCAGCGCGGGTTTGGCCTAACAGGCCAGACCAACAACTCCAATGGCGATGCCAACGGAGATAGTTTCGTCAATAGCCTCGACCTGGCGGTGTGGCAAACGAAGTATGGTTTGGCTCCGCCTCTGACAGCTACCAGCACGGCCGTCCCCGAGCCGACCGCCGCCGCCTTGGTGGTCCTTGCCTTGTTGGCCGCTTCACGCCTGCGTCACGGTAGCAACACATCCTTTTCTATTTTTCCCTCTTGATGGAGCGTATTCTATGAACAGTTTTGCCAAGTTCGACGTTCGTGTCCGACGTTCTGGATTCACACTCGTTGAACTGCTCGTCGTGATTGCGATCATCGGCGTTCTGGTTGCGTTGCTCTTGCCCGCCGTCCAAGCGGCTCGCGAGGCGGCGCGGCGAATGAGCTGTAGCAACAACCTGAGGAACGTCGTACTCGCCGCTCACAACTACCACGGTAGCAAAGGCGAGTTTTGCGCAAGCGCTGAGCTCGCTACCGCGTCGAGCACTGGCGTCGGGATGCACATCAAGTTACTCCCTTATATTGAACAAGGTGTGCTCGGAGACATAGTAGACCAGGCGCTAAAGAATTCGACAAACAAAAGCGTAGGTGAAGTAGAAGCAGCCCTCTCCACCGCGCTACTTAACGGTGACATCAACATCTACTGGTGCCCCAGCCGGGAGGACAACGACCAGGAAGACTTTACCCCAACCGGCCGGGCGCTCGTCACCTACTTCGGGGTGACTGGTGGTGCACGCAACGGTAGCTACTACGGTCTGGAAAACTCGCACTGTGGCGATGTCTTTAACGATGGTGTCTTCTACCCGTTCGAGCCGGTCAGCATGAAGAAGATCACCGATGGAACCTCGCAGACGCTTGCTATCGGCGAGCGAACTTATCAGCTCAGGTCCTTCTTTACCGGCGCTTTTTACAACGGCGGTCGCCCCTACTCCTCGGCGACGACCAAAGTGTGCAGCTATGCCGCTAAAAATATGAAGTGGGGCATCACGGCACCGTCTGAGTCGGGCTACTATGTTCAAGAGACCTTAGCACCCCCCGGGGCACCGAAGACCATTCTTTTCAACGATTTGTACTGGGGGAGTGAGCACCCGAGTGGCGCGCACTTCGCGTACGCGGATGCCAGCGTGCATTTCCTCTCTTCAGATATGAGCGTCACCGTCTTGCGTAGCTTGGCGAGTCGTAATGGCGGCGAGGCGAACCTTGACGAAGCCTTCGTCGAGCCGACCACCGGCGGCGGCGGTGGGCCTCAGCGCTGAAACAATGTTGAGGTTAGTTCCATGTCGTGTCATTGCGGCCTCGCCAACGACCAAACAAGTCAGCTAATTAGGATGCTCGCAGTGGGTATAAATGGCTTCAAGGTTCCGATTGTAACAGTAGCCTGCGTGACGCTTGCATTATGTTTGGGGTGCGGAAGTGGGGGACCGCCGACCTACCCCGTTTCGGGCTCGGTGGTCTACGCCGGGCGTCCGGTTCCGACCGGATCGGTGACGCTTGTTCCGACACAGGGTAGCGCGCGGGCTAGCGGGGCAATAGGTGACGACGGAAGCTTCTCCCTCGAGGCAGCGGCCGGAGAGTACAAAGTCGCGGTGCTTGCGCCGCGGAGTTCGATAAGCTCCGAGGTGAACGAGACAAACTGGGAGCAGGCGTTCCGCGCCACTGCAGAACCCTATGTCCCCGGGTTTTACGGTGATCCCGAAACGACTCCGCTCAAGTTTACCGTAATCGCCGACGGCGAGAACCTTTGTAATGTGCAAATCGACGCCCCCAAACGTCGCACGCGATAGCTGCGCTCTCCTTGCGATCTGCTCCCAATAAAGCACTGAAAACTTACTACTGATATGATGCCGAATAACATCCAACTCGACGCCGGGTCAAGCGGTCGTAGCCTGCGTGCCGAAGAACGACAGGCCGACCTCGTGGTCGTCGGGGGCGGTGTCGCTGGCCTATGCACCGCAATCACCGCCACCCGGGAAGGCTTGCGAGTGGTCCTCGTGCAAGATCGTCCCGTCCTCGGGGGCAACGCGTCGAGCGAGGTGCGGCTATGGATGGTCGGCGCCACGTCGCATTTGGGCAACAACAACCGATGGGCTCGCGAAGGAGGGATTCTGAACGAGATCCTCGTCGAGAACATGTATCGCAACCCCGACGGGAACCCAGTGATCTTCGATACCCTGTTACTCGACAAGGTGGTGTCGGAAACCAACCTAGAGCTTCTGCTCAATACGTCGATCCATGAGATAGAGAAGCACGCCGATGGATCGATCGCAGCTGTTGGCGGCTACTGCAGTCAAAACTCGACGCGGTATCAGCTTCGGTCGAGGCTCTTCTGCGACGCCTCGGGCGACGGCATCGTCGGCTTCCTGTCGGGCGCCGCCTTTCGGATCGGCGCGGAATCCCGTTCAGAATTCGGCGAGCAACTCGCCCAAGAAGCTTCCGGGCGCGAACTGTTGGGGCACTCGATCTACTTTTACACTCGGGACGCGGGCTATCCGGTGCCCTACGTCGCGCCTTCCTACGCACTGCGGGACATCACCCAAATCCCTCGATATCGCCGGTTCTCCACCAAGGAGCAAGGCACGGACCTTTGGTGGATCGAGTATGGGGGCAGCCGCGACACAGTGCATGAGACCGAGGCCATCAAGTGGGAGCTTTGGAAGGTGATCTACGGGGTGTGGGACTACATCAAGAACTCAGGCGAGCACCCCGACGCTGCCACGCTCACACTGGACTGGGTCGGCCTGATTCCCGGTAAGCGGGAAAGCCGGCGATTTGAGGGCGACTACATGCTCGTCCAGCAGGACGTCGTCGATCAACGCACCCACTACGACGCGGTGTCCGTTGGTGGTTGGGCTATCGACCACCACCCGATCGATAACATCTACAGCGACCGAGACCCCTGCACCCAATGGCATAGTAAGGGCGTCTATCAAATACCCTATCGGACGATGTACAGCCGCAACGTCCCCAATCTCTTTATCACGGGACGGTTGCTGAGCGCTTCGCATATCGCATTTGGGTCTTCAAGGGTCATTGCGACTTGCGGTCATAATGGACAAGCGGTCGGGATGGCCGCGGCGCTTTGCTATGAGCAGTCGGTGCAGCCGCGTGCCTTGTCCGATGCGACGAAGATCAAGGAGCTGCAGCGGCGACTCTTGCGGTCCGGGCAATTCATCCCGGGGCTGCGCCGCGTGGAGGCGGAAGACCTCGCCCAGCAGGCAGAAGTCACCGCTTCATCGACGCTCGCCCTACTCGACTTTAAGCCAAGCGGCTTTCGGACACTGACGGACTCCCGGGCCATCCTGATCCCGCTGGCGAAAGGGCCCGTCCCCGCCATTGGCCTACGAGTCCGTAGTCAGGGGGTTGAAACGCTGGATGCCGAATTGCGGATCTGCAGTCGGAGCTATGCCTACACCCCCGACGTCGTCCTCGATAGGGTCTCCGTCGCGCTTCCGGGAGCGTTCATCGGCGAGCAGGCGGCCGTCCACGGCAATGGATCGTCGATTCACCGCCAGTTGGGCGTGTTGCATTCTGCTATCCACAGCCAACCGAGCACTCTGGCGGTGCTTAAGCGAGCCGACGAAGATAGCTGGAATGACGACGAAGTGACGCTAAATTTCACAACAGAGTTGACCGAAGACTCCTATGCCTTCGTCTGCCTGCCAGCGAACCCGGCGATCGAAGTTTGCGAGACCGCGGCGATCGTGACGGGGGTGACGACCGTCGTGCATCGGCACGACGCAAAGGTCGCTAAGTCGGCCGTGCAGTCTCCGCCACAGAATTCCGGCATTGACGCGTTTGAGTTTTGGACTCCTGAACGGCGTCCACGGGGACGAAATCTGGCGGTTTCCGTCACACTACCGTCGCAGCTTTTTGCGGCGCACCTGGTTGTGAACGGGCTCCAGCGTCCGACAACTTGCCCCAATGCTTGGGTCGCTTCGCCCGATGATCCACGTCCAACCCTGACGTTGCGTTGGCCTTGCGAAACGCTCGTCCAGCGTATCGAATTAGTGTTCGACCCGGATTGGGACCACCCCATGGAAAACATCGTCTTGCGACACCCAGAGCGCGTCATGCCGACGATCGTTCGTAGCTTTCGCGTCTTGGGCGCCGACGGCGCGCTCCTCGCGGAGCAGTGCGACAACCATCAGGCTCTCTGGGCGGTCGACCTTCCAGGAGCCGTTTTCACTGACCGAATCGACATCGAGCTGGATCACCCGAGCGTCGATGTTCCCGCAGCGCTCTTTGAGGTACGATGCTACGCTCCGAAGCTGAGCGACACCGACGGGGTGGCCTCGACGCGAGTTCCTTCGTCCTAGTATTCACCAAGTATTATGAGGAGTCTCTTCGAATGAAAATGAATGCGACGCGAATATCGGTGTGGATCAGCGTCGTCGCACTTGCAGTAGCGATCCTGAGCTATCGAGCAGCCATCCAAGCGACTCCTCCAAGCAAGTCAGCCCGCGTGCTGTTTCTTGCCGGGGGAGAATCTCCCTTCTGGCAGCTAACCGCGGCAGGCGCCAAGGCGGCGGCAGAGCAATACAAAGTCAAGCTCACGGTGCATTTGCCCAAGCGAGGATCGGCCGAACAGTCCGAGCGGCTGGCGGGCGTTTCAGCGGAAGAATTCGACGGCGTGGCGGTCAGCCCAAGTGCGCCTCAGGACCAGGGCGCTGCGCTTCGCGACATGGCTCGCAAGGTACACTTGTTGACTTTCGATTCGGACGCGCCGGCGTCGAATCGGCTGTGCTACATCGGAACCGACAACTACAGCGCTGGCCGACTCGCAGCTCAGCTCGTCAAGCAAGCGGCCCCCAAGGGCGGGAAGGTCGCCCTCCTGGCACCCGACTTGGAAAAAGACAACGCCTCGCTACGGGTCCAAGGATTCCGCGACGAAATCCAGCGCACGCAGCCGGGTGATTCCGAGAACCAGGTGCCTTCCTATGAGATACTTGGGCCGCTGGAGGATGGCATTGACGTAAAACGCTGCCAGGCAAACGTAGCGCGGACTCTCGACGAGCACCCGAACGTCGTTGCCTTTGTCGGGCTCTTCAGCTACCACGGTCCAGCACTACTCAGCGCGCTACAAGAACGCGAGCTCGCATCCCGTCCCGTGCTGATCACTTTTGACGAAGAACAAGCCGTGCTGGAGGCGATCGAGGAGGGCAATATCTTCGCGACGGTTGTCCAAGACCCTTTCAAGTACGGTTACGAGTCAGTTCGGATGCTCGCGGAGCTTAATGTTGGCCACGCTGTCGAGATTCCGATCGCCGGCGGCGGCTCCCTCTTCCTGCCATGCGAGGCAATCCGTTCCGACAACGTCGCCGCGTTTCGCAAACGGCTCGCTTCCCGGCTAGCCCCATGACGTCGAAGCCGAACGACCGAGCTTGCCGAAGAGGCCATTCGGTTCCACCCCTTACATCGTCAAATGAGTCGGATCGCCGTGATTGGAGAAATTCGTGAATATGCAGACCTTTGGCTCCTTCTCCCCTGGCGTCGTCAGACTATTGCGGTGGACTCTGTGCATCGCCTGGTTGTCGCCGACGTTGGCGCTGGAGACTGGCCTGCAGGCGACCGAAGTCTCTCTCGATGGCGAGTGGTTCTTCGCACTCGACCCGCTGCGCCGAGGTGAACAGCACGGCTGGAACCTTCCGCCAGCGGGCTGGACCGGTGACAAGCCGTTAAGCCTGGAAGGCTGGGACCACGTTGTCGCTCCGCACGACTACCTCTCGGATCCCAGGTACGAGTGGACTGGCGTCGCTTGGTATCGGCGGTCCGCCGCTACACCACAGCTCAAAAAAGACGAAGTATGCCGCCTCCAATTCGGCAGAGTCGCCAGCAAGTGTGAGGTCTGGATCAACGGCAAGAAGGCTGGCATGCATGCCGGCGGGTATTCTGCATTTGAGCTAGACATCACGAACTACTTGACTACGAGCGAGTTCAATCACATTGCCGTGAAGGTCGACAACTCGTGGGAGATTGGCGATATCCCCGGCCCACGGAAGGGCGACGTTCCCAGCCATCAGATGTACGTCTGGCGGAACTACGGCGGCTTGCTCAGGTCGGCGAAGATGGTCGTTTCTCCGGCTGTCTACGTAGCGAACCAGAAGGTCGAGACGAGCAAGTCATCGACTACCAACGGCGTCGATGTCACAACAACGGTGTTACTGCGGAATGGTTCGAAGTCGAACCAGTCGGCGAGGGTGAACGTCGCCGTCTTCAGACTTGGCAAGAACGAAAAAGCGGCGGTGCCGCAGCTCGCCGATGCGACGCCGGTTGAGGTCGACATTCCGGCCGGGGGTCCGCTACTGCCGTGCTCATCGCGCGCCTTCCAGAAGCAGAGGTGCGGCATTGGTCGGTGGACTCGCCTCACCTCTACGCTTGCAAAGCAATCGTGAGCGTCGATGCCAACGGTGCGGAGTATAGCCACGTCGCCGACTTCGGAATTCGCAGTCTCCGGGTCGCCGACGCAAGTCTGCTGTTGAACGACGCACCGGTTCGGCTCGCGGGCGCCAACCGCGTAGAGGGGCACCCGCAGTTCGGCGGCCTCGAACCAGCGACGTTGGTGGACCTGGACCTAGGAATGATGAAACGAGCGCACTTTGAACTGCAGCGGCTGCAGCATTACCCTCCCTCCGAGGAAATTCTCGACTGGGCGGACCGCAACGGCATGCTGATCATCGCCGAGGCGCCCTGTTGGGGGCTGACTCCCCCGGAATTAAGCGATGAGCGATACCGCGACAACTTCCGGCGCCAACTGACGGAGATGATCGAAGCCGCGTGGAACCACCCCAGCGTCGTGGGGTGGTCCGTGGGAAACGAATACCACGCCTGGACGCCTGAAGGCGTCGAGTGGACCAAGACGTTCGTTGACTTGGCTCATCGACTGGACCCCACGCGTCCCACAACCTACGCGGCGCTGGGATACGACGTCAGCCAGCCGGTTGCGAACAAAGAAGATCGCGGAATGCATTGGGTCGATTTCATCAGCGTCAACCTTTACAGCTCAGGCAAGGGTTCGGGGAGCGCGCTCGATAAAATTCACGCTCTCTGGCCGGAGAAGCCGATCCTGGTCAGCGAGTACGGTCAGCGAGCGGACCAAAGCTCCGAGGCGGCGCGGATACGAAACTTTCGGGAGATGCTCGCCGCCGTCCGATATCGGGACTTCGTGATGGGCTTGTCGTATTGGTCGTTCAACGACTACCGCAGTCGCTATCCCGGCGGCGACCCAACGGGGCATCGCCCTTGGGGCATCGTGAAGGCGGATCGCACCCCGCGTGAACTGTACCACGTGATGCAGTCCGAGCTTTCTCCGGCGGTACTCACAATCGTCCAAGAGTCGCCGTTGCTAGTCCGGGTTGAAGCGAGACCCGACTTCCCGAGGATGCCACTCAAGGGCCAAAGATTGGAAGTTCGCGATTCCGAAGGCGCCGTCCTGCATTCGATCGCTCTCCCCGATATTCTTCCAGGGAGCGGGCGCAACTTCGATTGTGGAAAGGTTGCAGCGAGCAACATTCGCCTCGTTGGCGCAACGGGATTCACTTGTGCTGAGCTCGTCGTCGCTCAGAGCACGGACTCCGACGCAACGTCGTCGGAAAGATGACTTGCCCTGGGTTCGAAAGGCACGCAAGTGGCTAGTATTGAAATGCACGGCGAAACTTCGACGGAAACCGTCTCGAAGACCCCCTCGCGCAAGCGCTGGTTCATTCTCGGGTTACTTTTTGTCGCAGCCATTCTGAACTATATCGATCGAAACGTTCTTGCGATTCTGGCCCCCACAATCCAGAAGGACATCGGAATTGACGACACTCAGTATTCACGCATTTTGAGCGCGTTTCTGGCGACCTACACGATCGCCTACTTTTTCTCAGGACGGATTGTCGACAAATTGGGGTGCCGATTGAGCATGGCGCTCTTCATGACTTGGTGGTCTGTATCGAACGCCCTGACGGGGCTAGCGCGAGGCCCCGTCTCGATGGGATTCTTCCGGGCGCTGCTGGGCCTCGGGGAGGCGGGTGGCTGGACCGCCTCCCCGAAGGCGATCCAGGAGTGGTTTCCCGCGACCGAACGCGGCTTGGGCGTAGGGGTCTACGCGATGGGAGGATCGATCGGCGCCATGCTCGCACCGCTGATCGTCATCCCCATCGCCGCGGCTTCCTCGTGGCACTGGGCGTTCGTCGTGACTGGCTCTGTGGGATTGGTGTGGCTCATTCCGTGGATGATCTTGTACCGAGACGCCACCTACGTGGAACCCAAGATTGCCGAGAAGGATTCGGCGGAATCGGAGTGGGCTCTGTGGAGTTCCGTGCTGAAGCAGGAAGCCGTATGGAGATTCATGCTCGCGCGGTTGCTGACGGATTCGGTTTGGTACTTCTATCTCTTCTGGATGCCCAAGTACCTCCATGACGATCGCGGTCTGAGCCAGGAAGATATCAAAATCATGTGGGTCGTCTTCCTGATGGCCGACGTCGGTTTTGTGTTGGGCGGGTTCGTGTCAGGCAAACTGATCAAGCGCGGCATGTCGCCGCCGGCGGCGCGGCTCTGGCTAATGCTGGCGTCGGCTGTACTCGTCCCGCTTTCTCCCCTCGTGGCTCTCTCGTCGTCGACTGCGGTCGCCATTGCCGTGGCGTCAATCGTCGCGATGGCGCACTGCTCCTGGCTCAGCAATCAGACCGCCTTAATCGTCGACATCATACCCAGAAGAGTGATGGCAACGACCTTCGGCGTCGTCGCGGCGGGCAGTGCCCTTGGCGGGATGTTGATGAACGAGGTTGTCTCTGGGACAGTCGAAGCCTACTCCTACACTCCCTGCTTCTTTCTTATGGCGATCATGCACCCAATTGCAATTGCATTGCTATGGCGCTATCGCCGCAGCGCGGTCCAAGACGAGTAACATGAAACATATCCTCACGCTCCTCACCGCCCTGGTTGTCGCGCCGCTATCCTTGTGTGCGGAAAGCGATTTGAAATTGGCGTCCCTATTCTCGGACCACATGGTCATGCAACGAGATCAAGCAGCGCCGGTCTGGGGATGGGCCAACCCGGGCGATAAAGTCACCGTGGAATTTGCCGGTCAGAAGAAGTCGACGCAGGCCAATGCGGAGGGCCAATGGATGGTGCGGCTCAATCCGCTCAAGTCGAGTGCAAACGGACGCGAACTGATCGTTCAGTCCAAGTTCGGGAATCAGAAAGTGAGAGTCGGCAACGTCGTTGTCGGCGATGTCTGGCTTTGCTCCGGCCAGTCAAACATGCACTTCCGAATGGCGCAGGTTGTAAACGCGCAGGAGGAAATCGCGGCCGCCGATAATCCTGCGGTGCGTTTTTTCTCGGTCGAGGATCAATTTGCACAAAGGCCCACTGAGGACTTGAAAGGCGTTTGGCAATCTGTCTCGCCAACTACGACGGGCGCGTGCTCAGCAGTGGCTTACTACTTCGCCAGAGACCTCCAGCAGAACCTAGGCGTGCCGATTGGCTTGGTGGTGAGTTCGATCGGCGGAACGCGTATTGAGACCTGGATGCGACTCGAAACTCTCGCCGAGATTGGCGAAGCAGATCCCCTGGTCGAAAAGTGGAAAAAAGTTTCGCCCGACGAGTTTGAGAACATCGCAACCGCCTATCGCTCCTACCAGCATCAACGCGATCGTGTGCATCCTTTGGCTGTGAGAACGGCCAGAGCGCAAGGGAAGCCCGTGCCGCCGGAGCCGCGGATGCCCAAATTGCGCTGCCACGACTGTCCCAGCGCCTTGCACTGCGGCATGATCGCGCCACTGCAGCCGTTCGCAATCCGCGGCGCAATTTGGTATCAGGGTGAGTCGAACTCTGGACAACCGGCCTCCTACGAGAAACTGCTCCCAGCGATGGTTGCGGACTGGCGGCGGGTTTGGGGAGCTGAGCTGCCGTTCCTGTTTGTGCAACTGGCCCCACATCGAAATACGCATCCTGCATTTCGCGAAGCGCAGCATCGCATCTGGCAAAAGACGCCGCACACCGCGATGGTCGTCACCATCGACGTGGGCGACCCTCAGAACATCCATCCAACTCGCAAGCGACCGGTGGGGGAGCGCCTGGCCTTGGCCGCCCGCGCCTTGAGCTACGGCGAGCGGGTGGAGTATTCCGGCCCGGTCTTCAAGAGCTTCAGGATTGAGAATAGCCGCGCCGTTGTTTCGTTCACGCACATTGGAGGTGGACTTGCAGCAAAAGGCGGTTCCTTAAAAGGCTTCACCCTGGCGGGGCCAAGCGAGGAGTTTATTGCGGCCCGCGCCGTGATCGAGGGTTCGAACGTAGTCGTCACTTCAGACAAAATACTCAACCCACTGGCCGTACGCTATGCGTGGGCCATGGCCCCGGACGTGAATTTGTTCAGCCGCGAAGGCCTGCCCGCAGCACCCTTCCGCAGCGAAACGCCAGCAGGCTCGACGGATTCTGTAGAGCCCAAATAAAAAATCTCAACGTGCAGTTCAAATGGGCACTTCCGACCATTATAGTTCTCTTGGTAAACGCCCACCAACACCACGGTTGATGCCCCTGCAATCCTGGCGAGCAGAGATTCCGATTTCCAGCAGGAGTGGGACGATGTCGCGCGTCGAGGACTCGGCGAAGGTGAAGGAGGCGGCAGAGGCGATGGGTGCAGCGACGGCCACGTTGTGCCGTGAGCGGCCGGCTCGCTTCAGCTCGGTAGGGCCTGTGGACAATGCTGGTGTGTCGGGTGCGGGTGGAGCGATCCTTGTTGCCATCGTGGGCCTGATTAAGAAAGCGATGGCCGCCAGACAACAAGAGAAATTTTGAAAGCAGGATACAACGCCGAAGAGATACACGAGAATCATCTTTTCATGGCATAGAGTCCTAAATCCAGCGAGAATTTTCGTGACAATCGACAAGAGTTTTGCGGTTACATTTAGGCCGAGTTTGTAACGCGCCCTTGGATTGATATGACAGTCGTTCCATTCTAGAGCGGTTTTCATGTTGTTGTAGCGTTGATTCCTGCCGCTTGGAAGAAGCCTCGGCAGTCTTGTGCAGTCACGCCCTTCATCGCTCTGCCGATTGCCGTGGTGAGCGTCGCGGTGGTGCGTTTGGCTTGGCCTCTCAAAGAGGCTTTCACTTTCGACCACATGTTCTCGATGGGGTTGAGATCAGGAGAATAGGGCGGCAAGTAGAGAAGCTTAGCCCCGGTCGCCTCAATCGAATCGGCAA
>Ga0163150_10006554_pt1 | contig 14166 bp, 10 predicted proteins | sample OliLakLV19P2IB_FD_148628 | JGI IMG/M metagenome (GOLD analysis project Ga0163150, IMG submission 148628) | Freshwater microbial mat bacterial communities from Lake Vanda, McMurdo Dry Valleys, Antarctica - Oligotrophic Lake LV.19.P2.IB | ecosystem: Environmental > Aquatic > Freshwater > Lake >...
CGCATCGCTCAGGACACTCTCGCCCACACCACGCGCCTCGCTCCCAGCCTCTTCTCAAGCCGCCGCGGCAGGCCGCTTGCCCTGCGCTACGTCACAGTGCGGCGCCCTCACGCCCGACCCGCGCTCTGACATCGGCGCTCGGGCCGATCTCACGCCAGCTCGAGGTCGATGCGCTCCTTCATCGATCCCATGCGCACGGCGTAGTCGAAGAGCGTGTGCACCGCCTGCCGGCCGCGCTCGCCGATGTCGAGCGTGAGCTCGTTGACGTACATGGTGACGTAGCGGTCGAGCAGCTGGCGCGGCAAGCCCTTGCTGAACTTCGCGGCGTGCTCAAGCGCCTCCTCGCGATGCCCCATGGCGTAGGCGATGGAGCGCTTGAGATCGAGGGCGATCTTCGTGCGCTCCTCGGCGGGGATGTCGCGGCGGATGGCCGTGCCGCCCAGCGGCAGAGGCAGGCCTTCGGTCTTGTCCGTCCACCAGCGACCGAGGTCCATGACCTTCGTCAGGCCGTCGAGGCGGTAGGTGAGCTGCGCTTCGTGGATCAGCACGCCCGCGCGGACCTTGCCGCTCTTGACCGCACCCACGACCTCCTGGAAGGGCACGGACACGAGCTTGAGGCGCGCCGGGGCGAGCCACAGCCGTAGCACCAGCGCGGCCGTGGTGGTGAGGCCGGGCACGCCCACGAGCATGCCGTCCACCTCGCTGGGCCGCACGGGGGTCTTGCTGACCACCACGGGACCCACGCCGTCGCCGAACGAAGCACCGCAGGGCAGCGCGAGATAGCGCTCCACCACCTGCGGCCAGGCCCCGAAGGAGAAGGCCGTGACGTCGTACGTGCCCTTCACGCTCTCGTCGTTGAGCGCGGCGATGTCGCCACGCACGAACTCGTAACGACGCCCCTCGGTCTCGATCTTGCCGTGCGCCAGCGCGTAGAGCATGAACGCGTCATCGGCGTCCGGGCTCAAGGCCACCGTCACGACGCCGGGCTTGCGCGGCGGCATGGGCGGAACGACGCGCGGCGTCAGGCGCTTGGCGGCACGCGCCGCCTGCGCCACCTCCGGCGTAACGAGGGCTACCGCGGGCTCCTCGTCTTCCTCGACGGGCGGCAGGGCTGCGACGCTCACCCCCTTCTCTTCCTCGCCGTCGAGGTCGTCGTCGTCGGGATCGTCGAAATCGTCCAGCCCACCACCACTGGCACGCGAAGGGGCTTTGATCGGCGCCTTGGCAGGCGCTGTCTTTGCGAGCGGTGCCTTGCTGGCGGGTGCCTTGCTGGCGGGTGCCTTGCTCGCGGGTGTCTTGGAGACGGGTGCCTTGCTCGCCGGTGCCTTGGAGACGGGTGCCTTGGAGACGGGAGCCTCGGAGACGGGAGCCTTGGCTCCGGGAGCATTCGCGGAGGACACCTGCGAGCTCGGCTTGGCGGCGCCTTGCTCTCCGGCCTTTGCGGGGGTCGGCGGCTTACGCTCGGAGCCGCCCTTCGCCAGCGGGATCTTCGCGGCTCCGGACTTCGACGCGGGGAGCGTGGGCTCCGCACGCTTTGGGGACGGGCTTCTCGCGGCCGGACTCTTGGGTACAGCGGCTTCAACCGGCTTCGAGCCCTTGGCCGCTGCACGCGGCGCAGCCACGGCCACGGCCACGACCGCAGGGAGCTTGGCAGGCGCAGGCTTCTTGGCCGAGCTCTTCGGGGGCGCCTGGGGAGCGACCTCGGGCGCGGCCGGGGTCACGTCCTTCACGGCCTTCTTCTTCGACGCCATAGAGCCCGCCCTCCGAGGCCCGGAAAGGCTATCGTCGGCAGAGGCCACGCCAAAGCGGAAGCGCTGTACGCCGGTCAAGAACTGCAAGGCCGGCGCGAGGCACGGCGACCCGCAGCAAGCGCAGTACCATCCCGGACCCGCTCCGAAGCAGCGGTCCGAGCGCGAAGGAGCCCTATGGCCGAGGCGATCTATCTCGCGGGCGCGGTGCGCACCCCCATCGGTCGCTTCGGCGGCACCTTGACCCCGCTCAGCGCCCCCGACCTGGGGGTCCACGCCGCCAAGGAGGCGCTCAAGCGCGCCGGCCTGCCCGCCGCGGCCGTGGACCAGAGCATCTTCGGCCACGGCCGCCAGGCCGGCCAGGGGCCCGGCACCGGACGTCAGGTGGCTGTGCGCGCTGGCGTCCCGGTCGAGAAGCCCGCGTTCACCGTGAACATGGCCTGCGGCTCGGGCTTGAAGAGCGTGCTGCTCGGCGCCGACGCCATCCGGCTGGGCCGCTCCCAGGTGGTGCTGGCGGGCGGCATCGAGAGCATGAGCAACACGCCCTACTACCTCTTGAAGGGGCGCTGGGGCGAGCGCCTGGGCCACGACCAGATCGTGGACGGGATGTACCACGACGGCTTCCACTGCCGCCTGGCCGACCAGCTCATGGGCGAGACCGCCGAGAACCTCGTGGACCTCTACAAGATCGGCCGCGAGGAGCAGGACGCCTTCGCCGCCCGCAGCCAGCAGCGCTGCGAGGCCGCCCGCAAGCGCGGACGCTTCGAGTCCGAGAAGGTGGGCATCCCCTTCGAGGACAAGAAGAAGGGCGCCTGGGTCTTCCAGGACGACGAGCACGCCCGCGACGGCATCACCACGGCCCAGATGGCCAAGCTCGAGCCCGTCTTCCGCAAGACGGGGTCGGTTCACGCCGGCAACAGCAGCGGCATCACCGACGGCGGCGCGGCCATCCTCGTGCTCAGCGAGTCGGCTGTGAAGCGCCTGAACGTGACGCCGCTGGCCCGCCTGGTGGGCTACGCAGAGGCGGGCGTGGAGCCCAAGGTGATGGGCCTAGGACCGGTGCCCGCCGTGCGCCGGCTGCTCGAGGAGACCCAGGTCTCCCAGGCCTCGATCGACCTCTGGGAGCTCAACGAGGCCTTCGCGGCGCAGGTGATCGCCTGCAACCGCGAGCTCAAGATCGACGAGGAGCGCCTGAACGTGGACGGCGGCGCCATCGCGCTCGGCCATCCCATCGGCGCCACGGGCTGCCGCATCCTCGTGACCCTGCTGCACTCCCTGGCCGAGCGCGGCTTGAAGCGCGGCGTGGCCACGCTCTGCATCAGCGGCGGCCTGGGGCTGGCAGCGCTCGTAGAGCTCGTCTAGGCTTCCCTCGGACGGATGCCGTGCCTCGGCGCTTCCACGGCGGCAAGGGCATCGAGGGGCTGGGGGTGTCGCCCCACGAGCTCTTGTCCTACGACGGCGCCGAGCTGCTGATAGGCGTCGACACGCAGATCCGCCGGGCGGAGGAGCTGCTCCAGGGCGGCTTCCCCTAGGGCGTGGTTCCGTGCACGCCGCCTCCCTAGTGGCGTGCGTCAGAAGTTCCCTTGTGCCGACGTGCGGCGCGCTGGGCTGGGGGCGCTCGGGCCACCGCGTCGTCCTGATGTAGGAAGACTCGTGTAGACAGGCTGCACGGCGTCCTCCGCGGCGGCCCTCCGCACCCCATCCAGCGCGCCGACGCGTAGCGGCCGGGCGCATGAGGAGAACGGATGCTCGGCCCGGGTGTCGCGGGGCCCGCCCAAGAGACTTCTGGCGGGCGCCGCTAGTGTCCTCAACCCACGAAGGTCAGCAGCGCGACGCATACGACGAGCATGACGAGGCTCATGGGCAGGCCCACGCGCACGAAGTCGCGCGTGGTGTAGCCGCCGGGAGCCATGACCAGGATGTTCTGCTGCGCGAAGGGCAGCAGGAAGGTGCACGAGGCGCCGTAGGCGGTCATCAGGAGCGCCGTGTGCGGGCTGAAGCCGGCGAGCTCGGCCGCGCGCACGGCCACGGGGGCCACCACCACGGCGGCAGCGGCGTTGCTGGTGAGCACCCCCAGCGCCCCCGACAGCAGGAAGATGGCCGTGAGCACTCCGGCGGTGCCCGCGCCCTGGGCCAGGGTCTCGATGAGCTGCGCTGCGTGCGCCGCCACGCCCCTGTGCTCGAGCGCCGTGCCCAGGGGCAGCGTGCCCACGATCAGCGCCAGCACCTTCCAGTCTACGCAGCGCGTCAACGCTGCGCGTGAGACGCAGCGCGTGAGCACCATGAAGAGGGCGGCCGCGAGCGCGCTGGCGGCGATGGGCAGCCAGCCCACCACCGGCGGCACGACCGCGATCAGGAAGCCGGCCAGCGCCCACGGCGCGCGCGAGAGGTCCTCCACCTGGCTGGCGTCGGAAAGCACGATGAAGTCGGGGTCGTGCGCCAAAGCACGTACCTGCTCGCCCGTGCCGCTCACCAGGAACGTGTCGCCCACCTGGAAGGTCACGTCGGCGGTCACGTGGGGCAGCCGTTCGCTGCCGCGCCAGAGCGAGAGCACGTTCACGCCGTAGCGTTTGCCGAGGTCGAGCTCCTTGAAGGGACGTCCGATGGCATCGCCGTGCGGCGCCACGGTGACCTCCACCAGCGTGATGCCGCGGCCCAGCAGGTTCTCGATGGCCTGCGGGCCGGCCAGACCGAGCTGGCAGAGCTCACCCTCCGCGAAGGCCCAGGCGGCCTCGTCGGCGCCTTCGACGTAGAGCAGGTCGCCGGACTCCAGCACGAGGCCGGGCTTGGGATCGAGCCAGCGTCCGCCCCAGGGGCTCTGTCGGCGCAGCACCAGCACACCCACGCCGTAGCGCGTGCGGATCGCCGCCTGAGCGATGCTCTTGCGCACCAGCGGGGAGGAGGGCGCGAGTCGCATCAGGAACAGGTTCTGGGCCAGACCGTAGGAGGCAGCGACTTCCTCGGGGAGCTTGGCATCGCGCAGGCGGTCCTGCTGCGAATGGTTCGGCAGCAGGCGGCGCCCGAGTGTGAGGGTGAGCACGAAGCCCGCGACCACGATGGCCAGGCCCACGGGAGTGAAGTCGAAGAAGCCCATCTCCCCCACACCCGGTCGCGTGCTGGCATACTGCGCCACCAGGAAGTTGGGCTGCGTGCCCATCAGCGTGAGCGTGCCGCCCCAGACGGCCGCGTGCGCCATGGGCAGGAGCAGGCGCGAGGGCTCGATCAGCGCGCGGCGGCCGACCGCCACGGCCACGGGCAGCAGCATGGCCACCGTGGCCGCGTTGCTCATCCAGGCGGAAAGCATGACCGCGGCCAGCATCAGGAGCGTGAGCAGCGCCGTCTCGCGGCGGCCCCCTACGCGCTCCAGGCCCCGGGCCAGGAGTGTGGCCACGCCGCTCTCCTTCATGCCCGCACCGACCACGAAGGTCGCCCCGATGGAGATCACCGCATGGTTGCCGAAGCCGGCCAGCGCGTCCTCCGGCGAGATCGTGCGCGTGATCGCCAGCACCACGGGCACGAGCAGCGCCGTGACCGCCAGCGGCAGCCAGGCGCCCACGAAAAGGACCGTGGCGCCGACAAGCGTGGCCAGCGCGATCCAGCCGTGGACGTCCATCCGCCAAGCGTAGCGAGGCCCGCGCAGCGATCCGTCGAAGAACTTGGACGCGCTGGCGCCCCGTGTCTGCTCAAGGGCGCTTCGGCCGTGGTCGATAGCCAGATCGAGGTTGGCGCGGGTGCGGTCGGCGGGAGTCCGAACACCATTCTCTCCCCGGCGACCGCGCCCCCGTGCGTGGCCTCGCTCCTCGATCGATGCGCCTGCATCGGCCGTTCGTCGGGGATCCAAGTCGTTTCGTCGTTCTACGTCCGTCGGTAGCGTCAGGGCTTCGTGTGGGTACGTGGTGGGTTGGAGGCAGCGTGCAGGTCTCTCGCAGGTGGCGCGCGTGCGCGGCAGCCGTGTCCTTCGTGATCGTGCTGAGCGGGTGTGGTGGAGGCGGAGGCGCCGGTCCTGACCTGGGCGGCGGCGGAGGCGGAGGTCCAGGCGCGACCTCACTGGTGGCGAAGACCACCTTCACGGCCGACGACATCGGGCATCTCTTGAACCGCACCCGCTTCGGACCCGCGCCGGCGGATCTGGCGGCCGTCCAGCAGCAAGGCGTGCCGCTCTTCATCGACTCCATGCTGATCCTGCCGATGAACACGCCGCTCGAAGCGCAGGTGGACGCCGACGAGATCGAGGACCCGCTCTTCCCTGATGAGCACGAGCTCGTGCGTTGGTGGCTGCGGCTGATGCAAGAGAACCCGAACCCCTTCCAGGAGGTGCTGGCGCTCTTCTGGCACGACCACTTCGCCACCTCGCAGGAGATCCTGGGCGGCGACAAGAAGCACTGGTGGTTGACCCATCTCAACGTGCTGCGCCACGGCGGCACGGGCAACCTGCGAACGCTGCTCACGCAGCTGGCGCAGGACTGGACCATGCTCGAGTGGCTCGACGGCGTACGCAGCTCGGACAACGCGCCCAACGAGAACTTCGCGCGTGAGTTCTGGGAGCTCTTCACGCTGGGCGTGGACAATGGCTACACGCAGGCCGACATCATCCAGGCCGCGCGCTGCTTCACGGGCTACCGCACGCGCTTCGACGACGTCACCGAGCGCTCGCGCGTCGAGTTCGATGTGAACCGCCACGACACCGGAGACAAGAGCATCCTGGGCCGGACGGTCATGGGCCGCAGCGGCGCGGCCGGCGCCAGCGAGTATGCCGACATGGTGAACCTGACCCTGGCCGAGCGGCCGGTAGCGGAGTACATAGTCGGCAAGCTCTTCGCGTTCCTCTGTTACCCCAACCCGCCCGCCGAGGTGATCGAGCCCCTCGCGGCGCTGCTGCGTGCGGCCGACCACGAGCTGGCACCGGTGATCGCCACGCTCCTCAAGAGCGAGGCGTTCTACTCCGCCACGTCCAAGGCGGGGCTGGTCAAGAGCCCGGCGGAGTTCGCGCTGGGTTTCGTACGCGCCACCGGCATGCGTACGCACATGGACGACCTGGACGCGGCGCTGAGCGACGCCGGTCAGCGGCCTACCATGCCGCCCAACGTCGCCGGATGGGCGGGCGGGGCGCTCTGGCTCTCGGCCCAGAGCATGGTCGAGCGCGCCAACCTGGTGCGTGAGTGCCTGGCGCACCGCAGCAGCGAGACGCAGACGGGTCTCGACCTGCGCACGCTGCTGCCTGCGGGCGCGCTGAGCACCTCGCTTGAGGCCGTGGACGCGCTGGCCACCCTGCTGCGGGTGAGGCTGTCGGCCAGCGACCGCACCGCCCTCGTGACCTACCTGGACACGCAGCGCGAAGGCGGCGGCACGATCGTGGCCTCGCCGTTCAATGCGGCGAACGATGCCCACATCGTGGAGCGCGTGAGCGGCCTGCTCTACGTGCTCGCGCAACATCCCACCTACCACGTGCGCTGACTAGCGCTGAGGAACAAGGAACCACCATGTACAACGACACCGGTAACGGCCGCCCCTTCGGCAGGAACGCGACGCGGCGCGACGTGTTGAAGACCACGCTGGCTGCGGCCGGCTTCGCCGCGCTGGGCCCCCTCACGGGCCGGCTGGGCACGGCCTCGGGTGCCGTAGCGGCGCAGACCACCTTCACGATCATCAACATGTTCGGCGGCAACGACGGCCTGAGCACGGTCGTGCCGCGCGCGCTTGCCTCCTACCACAGCCTGCGGCCCACGATCGCGATCCCCCCGGGGCAGGAGCTCTCGCTGGCGGGAGGCCCGTCGGGCACGACGGCCTACGGTCTGCACCCGAGGATGACGAAGATCCAGGCGCTGTGGAACGCGGGCGACGCGGCCATCGTGAACCTGGTCGGCTACCCGGATCCCAACCTCTCGCACTTCGAGAGCGAAGACATCTGGTCCTTCGGCATGCGCAACGGATCTGGCAGCCTGACGACGGCGGCGAGCGGCTGGATCGCGCGCTACGCCGACCTCTACGCCCCCAGCTCGTTGGGCGCGATGAGCGTGGGCATCGGACGGCGCCGCGACTTCGTCGGCGGCAACACGAACCCGCTGCTGCTCGGTCGACTGAGCGAGTTCCAGTGGCAGAGCGACGGACAGTTCGCCAACAACCACCTTCACCGGCTCGCCGCCGCGCGGCAGATGCTGGCTACGCAACCCACGACCGGGCTCTCGGGCGAGGCCCGCGCCGCGCTCGACTCGGCCCACCAGCTGGTGGACCAGGTGCAAGCCGCCATCACGAGCTACAGCAGCACGATCGTCTACCCCTCGAACTCGCTGGCGCGCTCCATGCAGGACATCGCGCGCCTGGTGCAGGCCGGCTTCCCGACGCGCATCTTCTACACGGGCTACGGCGGCTTCGACACGCACAGCGATCAGAACGGCGTGGATGGCACGACGGGCCTGGTGACGGGTCAGCACGCCAACCTCATGCAGCGCCTCGACGACGCCGTGGGCGCCTACGCCGACGACGCCAAGGCCATGGGCTCGTGGAACCGCACCGCCATCGCCGTGATCTCCGAGTTCGGACGCCGGAACTTCGAGAACGGCTCGCTGGGCACCGACCACGGGCACGGGGCCTGCGTGCTGCTGATCGGCGGCGCGGTCAACGGCGGCTCGTACGGCCCGCCCATGACCGACGCGATGCTCCAGGAGGAGCAGCTCGAGCACCTCGTGGACTTCCGCGACATCTACCGCGAGATCCTGACTGACCACCTGGGGGCCGGCAGCCTGGCCGCCGTGTTCCCGGAATCGCAGCAGATCTCCACCACGCTGGGCCTCGTCTGAGCCGGCGTCGAACCACCTCGGCACCCGGCGGCGCACGTCGCCGGACGGCAGGCAGAAGGGCGGGCGACCCCGCCCCAGCGCAGCTGTGTGTTCCCCCCCGGGGCGCCGCGCCGGCGGCGCGCCTCCCGGCGGGGCGGAGGTCGCTCCGCCCCGCCGTTCGTTCGCCGCGCGGGGGGCCACCAAGGAACTGCTGTCCGGGGTCGGGTAGCGCACGGCTATGACGATCGGACGCGCGTCACCATCGCAGGGTTGGCGCGGTCCCCGACGGAGTGTCGGGATCGTGGCCGCCTTCGGCGTGGGCCGCGGGCGCCGCGACCGGGCTCCTCCGACCGGGTATCAAGGGCCTCGGGCAACCTTGCCCCTGGCAGCCCTGCGAGCCGGTTCGCCCGCGCAGGACTCCACAACCTCGGGAGGCGCAGGATGACCCGGATGCGCAGCGGAACGATTCGTTCGAGCGGCGACGCCTGCGTTCACAAGCGGGTCCGCCCGACCTGGGCCGTGCCCCTCGTCCTGTGCCTGGCAGCCGGGGTCCTGGCAGCCGGGGGCCTGACAGCCTGCGGCGGCGGCGGCGGAGGGATCCCCTCCGGGGGTGGCGGCCCGCCTGGCGATCCGTCCACGCTGCTCACGCCCAAGGCAACGTTCAGCCAGGCCGATCTGCGGCACTTCCTCTCGCGTACCCACTTCGCGGTCAAGGCCAGCGAGCTCGCGGCCGTCCAGGCCGCAGGTCTACCGGCCTACGTGGCCTCGATGCTCGCGCTCCCGCCCGTGGGCAGCACGACAGTCGAGCAGGCCGCCGACCAGATCCTGCTCAACCCCACCGACCCGCCCGGCCTCCAGGGCGGCTTCCCCTCTCACGGCCAGCTGGGACAGTGGTGGGCCTACATCATGCAGCGCACCAGCACCCCCTTCCAGGAGGTGATGGCCATGTTCTGGCACGACCACTTCGCGGCCTCCAACGTCGGCCTCGAGCAGGACAAGACCTACTGGACCAAGCCGCACGCCAACCTCTGGCGCGGGCAGGGCACCGGCAACCTGCGCACCCTGGCGGTCGCGTTGGCGCGCGACTGGCTCATGCTGAGCTGGCTCGACGGCGTCCTCAACACGGATGTCGCGCCCAACGAGAACTTCGGACGCGAGTTCTACGAGCTCTTCTTCCTGGGCGTCGACCAGGGCTACACGCAGGCCGACATCGAGGAGGCCGCGCGTGCCTGGACCGGCTACCGCCAACGCGCCAACGTCGTCACCGGACAGTCCTTCGTCGAGTTCGACCCCGGCCGCCACGACGGCGGCGCGAAGAACATCTTCGGCGTCACGATCCAGGCGCAAGACGCGACGGACGACTACCAGGCCATGGTGGACATCACCTTCGCACAGCGGCCCGTCGAGATCTTCATCGCCCGCAAGATCCTCGAGGCCTTCTGCTACGACGCACCGCCGCAGAGCGTGGTGGACGAGCTGGGCGCGTTGCTGCGCGCCTCGAACTGGGAGCTGGCGCCGGTCTTCAGCACGCTTTTCACCTCGGAGGCCTTCTACAGCGACCTGGCCAAGGCCGGCTTCGTCAAGGGGCCGGTCGACAGCACGCTGGGCTTCGTACGCGCCACCGGGCTGTGGACCCAGGAGCGCTTCCTCGACGGCGGGCTGGCCCTGCTCGGCCAGCGCCCCACGCAGCCGCCGACGGTCAACGGCTGGCCCGTCGGCGAGGCCTGGCTCTCGGCCCAGCAGATGGTGGACCGCGCCAACGCCGCGAACTTCGTCCTGAGCCAGCGCACCTTCCAAGCGGGCCTGGGCATCTCGGTGGGCGCACTGCTCCCGCCGGGCACGCCGACCTCGGGCGCCGTGGTGGACGCGCTCGTGGCCCACCTCAACCTCACGGTGACGCCGGCAGAGCGCGCCCAGTACGTGGCCTACCTCGACTCGCAGGTGGTGGCCGGCGTCGTGACCCCGGACCCCTTCGACCCCGCCAACGCCTCGGACGTGGATCTGCGCGTCCGCGGACTGCTCTACGTCCTCACCCAACACCCTGACTACCCCATCCGCTGAGCTTCCCATCTCCTGAAAGGCGGACGTCCATGTGCAACACTCACGCTGCCCGGCACCTCCAGCCCCGGCACCTCAGGCCCCGGCACCTCAAGAGCAGCGCGACGCGGCGCGACGTGCTGCGCTTCACCCTCGGCGGTCTGGGGATCGCGGCCCTCGGCCCCGTGGCGATGCGGCACATGCCGGTGGCCACGGGCGCCCCGCAGAACGTCACGCGCGTCCTGCTGATCAACATGATCGGCGGCAACGACGGGCTCAACACGGTCATCCCGCGCACGCTGGCCGCGTACTACAGCCGCCGACCCACGATCCAGATCCCGCCCGGGCAGGAGCTCCTGCTCACCGGCGGCGCCAATCCCACCACGCAGATCGGCCTGCACCCGACGCTGGACCAGATCCGCGCGCTGTGGCTCGAGGGGTCCGTCGCGGCCATCCAGCGCGTCGGCTACCCCAGCGAGAACCTGAGCCACTTCACCAGCTCTGACATCTACTCCTACGGCGTGCGCAACGACTTCGGCTCCCTGGGCATCGACCCCAGCGGCTGGATCGCGCGCTACGCTGATCTCCACGCGCCCACCCCCATGGGCGCGGTCGCCGTCGGCGTGGGACGTCCGCTCGACTTCGTGGGCGGCTCGAGCAACCCGTTCCTGGTGCAGAACCTGGCCGGTTTCCAGTTCCAATCCGATCCGGGCAATCCCAACGATCAGCAGCATCGGCTGCAGGTGGTGCAAGACGTCCTGTCGAGCTTCGGCGGGGTCGGGCTCTCGCAGGAGTCGAAGACCGCCATCGAGCTGGGCCACCAGCTCTCGGCTCAGGTGCAGACAGCCGTGTCGAACTTCACGACGGGCGTCACCTTCCCGACGACGAACATCGGCGGCTTCCTGCGCGACGCGGCGACTCTCATCGAAGGCGGCTTCGAGACGCGGCTCTTCTACACGGGCTTCGGAGGCTTCGACCTGCACGGTGCGCAGGGCGCCGGCGTCGGCGCACATGCCACGCTCCTCACGCGGCTCGACGACGCCGTGGGCGCCTTCGTGCAGGACATGAAGAACCGCGGGCAGTGGAACAACACGCGCATCGTGATCCACAGCGAGTTCGGGCGCCGCAACTACGAGAACGCCTCCGACGGGACCGACCACGGCCACGGCAACTGCTTCCTGGTGCTGGGCGGCGGGATCAACGGCGGCACGCACGGCGTGGACCTGACCCCGAGCGACCTGCTGGCCGAGTACCCCACCTACGCCGTGGACTTCCGCGACGTCTACCGCGACGTGCTCGAGAACCACCTCGGGGTGCCGGACGCCGATTCGGTCTTCCCCGAGGCCCAACCCATCTCCACGAACCTGGGCATCGCATGAAGCCTGCGCGCCTCCTCTCCCTCCCCGCCCTCCTCCTGTTGCTTGGCCACCTGGGCTGCGGCGGCGGAGGAGGGGACGCGTCCGTGCCGCCCCCCGCGGGCCTCACGTTCTCCACCTCGCCCGGGGCCTACCGTGCGGGCGAGCCGATCGCGCCCAACACAGCCAGTCTAACGAGCGGCACGGCCACGACCTTCAGCGTGCTGCCGGCGCTGCCGCCGGGCCTCACGCTCGACCCCGGCAGCGGCGCGATCACGGGCACACCCACGGTCGAGATGGCCTCGGCCGGCTACGTGATCACCGCCGCCAACAGCGGGGGCCAGACCACGAGCACGCTCTCCGTCGTCGTAGGACCGGCGCTCCCGCCCGAGATGGCCACGCTCGCCGAGGGCTTCGCCGTCGAGACCATCGCCACGGGCCTCGCCACGCCCGCCAAGTTCGCGCTCGCTCCCGATGGACGCGTGTTCTTCAGCGAGCTCAAGACCGGCAACATCCGCGTGATCGCCGCCGACGGCACGCTCGACCCCAGCCCCTGGGCCACCGTCAGCGTGCAGGGCGCGGGTTCGCACCAGGGCCTCATGGGCCTCGTGCTCTCCCCCACCTTCAGCAGCGACGGCCATCTCTTCGTGCTCTTCTGCGCGCCCCTCGACCTGGCCCACCTCACCGACCACATGCGCCTGGAGCGCCTCACCGACGTCCTGGGCGTGGGCACGAACGCGACCGTGATTCTCGACAACCTGCCCACGGCGACCATCAACAACGGCAACGACCTGGTCTTCGATCTCGCCGGCAACCTGTTCGTGAGCCTGGGCGACGCCAACGTGGCCGCCAACGCCCAGGACCCGCTCGTGTTCCCCGGCAAGGTCCAGCGCATCACGCCCGCGGGCCTGATCCCCGCCAGCAACCCCGATCCGCTCAGCACCCAGTGGTGCCTGGGCCTGCGCAACACCTACGGTCTGGCCGTGCACCCGGTCAGCGGCGGCCTCTTCGGGGCGGACAACGGCCCGGCGCAGGACGACGAGCTCAACTACCTGGCAGCAGGGAAGAACTTCGGCTGGGGTGCGGCGGCCGCGATTCCCGGCGCGCAGGCAGGCCTGCGCATCCAGGTCTGGCCCACGGAGATCGTGCCCACGGCGCTGGCCTGGCACTTCGGGGGGCCCTGGGGGACGGAGTTCGACGACGACCTCTTCCTCGCCTCCTACGACGACGAGGCCGTGCGGCGCTTCGAGATGTCCGGCACGGCCAAGACCGACGTCGATGTCGAGAGTACCTTCCTCACCTTCGTCCCCAACATGACGAGCAACAAGCCGCTCGACCTCGCGGTGGCGCCCGACGGCGCACTCTGGGTGAGCACGTTCACCTCGATCTACCGCATCTACCCTCTGTAACGTCCGTTCGCGCACGGCGCCGAAGGTGCCGCGCGCCTCACGTTCGTTACAGTGGATACATGCAGCCCGCCTCGGCCGTCTGCTCGTCGTGCGGCAGGGCATTGAGCCCTGGGGCGGGGCGTTGTCGGGAGTGCGGCCGCTGGCAGCCGGAGGCGGCCTGGGACCGCGCGCTCTACTACGGCTTCGTGCTGCTCACGGCCCTGGCCATGGGGCTGCGCTGGTGGTTGCGGCAAGGCACGGGGGGGCCGCCCTCGTTGCACGAGCTCCGGCAGGCTTGGCTCCATCCGCTGGTGGTCCTCCCGCTCGCGCTCAGCCTAGTGTTTGCGGTGCGCGTGTGGAGGCGGCGCTGAGCCGATGCGCCTCGCCGACCTCGACTACGAGCTGCCCGAGCGCCTGATCGCGCAGGAGCCGGCGGCCCGACGCGAGGACGCGCGCCTGCTCACCCTCGAACGCGCCACGGGCACGGTCGCCCACCGGACCATCCTCGACCTGCCGCAGCTGCTCCGGCCCGGCGATCTGCTGGTGGTGAACGACACGAAGGTGCGGCCGGCGCGTCTCTACGCGCGGCGCGCCACGGGCGGCGCCGTCGAGCTGCTGCTGCTCGCTGCGGCACCCGCGCTGGGCTCGGGCGTGTGGAGCACGCTGCTGCGCGCCAACCGGCCCTTGCGCCAGGACGAGATCCTGGAGCTGACCGACGGCGCTCAACCCATCGGCGCTCAGGTCCGCCTGCTGGGGCGCGGCGAGGACGGCCTGTGGTTGATCGCGCCGCTGCAAGGCGACCTGGGCACGTGGATGGAGCGCGCTGGCTCCATGCCGCTCCCCCCCTACATCCACCGCCACC
>Ga0163150_10006557_pt1 | contig 14160 bp, 14 predicted proteins | sample OliLakLV19P2IB_FD_148628 | JGI IMG/M metagenome (GOLD analysis project Ga0163150, IMG submission 148628) | Freshwater microbial mat bacterial communities from Lake Vanda, McMurdo Dry Valleys, Antarctica - Oligotrophic Lake LV.19.P2.IB | ecosystem: Environmental > Aquatic > Freshwater > Lake >...
CCTGAGAAGCCGCCGCCGATAAAGGCAAACGTTACACGGTCGCGCTTGGGCTCGCGGGGTGTTATGGGCGTGTAGGGGTCATCAAGATAGTGCGCGTGCTGACCTGCAATCTCCAAATATTGCTCATTACCGTCCTGCCTTATGCGCTTGTCGCGCTCTTCACGATACTTCCGCCGCAGCGCTTCGGCATAAAACTTCGGACGGGGCTTGCTCGCGCTTTGCATAGACATAAAAAGTCCTCAAGTGGAAATGGCTGGATGCCAGCATATAACCACGCCCACAGCGTTTCGCCATAACCCAATGCCAGTAATATCGGTGACAGTGACCTTAGTTTACGCGCCGCAGCCTCAGGCGGACCCAACATGGTCCGCCTGAAGGATATGGAGGCTCTGCACGGCGGCCTTCTCGACTTTGACCGCCTGGCCAAACGCAAACTGTCAGGCGCCGAACAGCGACATCACTGCGCCGACAAACCCGCCGGCGAACAGCAGCAATACCGCAATCGCTTGAATCATAAAGCCCATCGAACGCTGCTCGGCTGCCAGCGTATAGCCGTGCGCGTACATGTACCGGCCCACGATCCAAACCAGTCCAAGGATTGCGGCAACCCGCCCATCCCAGTACATTGCAAATATCCAGAGGCAAGCTAGGAATATCGGCAGCCACTCAAGAGTATTCATCTGCACGCGGAACACGCGTTCGAAATCGGGGTTGCCGGTCGTTGCCGGAGCCGGAACCTTGTACTTGCGCCGGGCATTGCCCACCATCAATCCGGTCCAGAAGTAAAACAGCAACGCTGCAAGCGTGACGAGTACGGGCCAGGCCGACATTGGAGAATTCCTCTCTCTTGAGAGCCGCACACACCGCACGTTTTGTCCGGAGTAGCGACTCACTGCGGGATAGGCTAAATGTCTCAACTCGGAATTGAAGGGGGATTACATGTCACTACCGGCAGAAAAACAGGCGTGGTCGGGCCGATTCGCTTTTTTGATGGCGACGGTGGGGTCGGCTGTGGGTCTGGGAAGCATTTGGAAGTTTCCCTACATGGTGGGCGCAAATGGGGGCAGTGCCTTTCTGTTTGCCTATCTGGCGGCCTTGGTGATTCTGATTCTGCCTCTCATGATCGGCGAGTTTGTTATTGGCCGAAGAGGCGGCATGGGCGCCGTGGGAAGCATCGCAAAGGTCGCACGCGAAAGCGGGGCGTCGGGCCTGTGGTCGGGCGTGGGTGCCTGGGGCGTTCTGACCGGATTTCTCATCTTGAGTTTCTATTCGGTGATCGGCGGTTGGACCGTCGCCTACATCCCACAAGCCCTGTCCAATGCGTTCCAGGACCAATCACCCCAGGACATCGGTGCGCAGTTTTCGCGCATGCTGGCCGATCCCGTCGGGCTGACATTTCACCATGCAATCTTTATGGCGCTGACCGCAGTCGTCGTCGCGCGTGGCGTCAGCGAAGGCATAGAGCGCGCGGTGACGGTGCTCATGCCCCTGATGTTTGCCATTCTGATCGGCCTGGTATTTTACGCCTTTGCGACTGCGGATATGGGACGCGCATTCGAATTTTTCTTTCAACCGGATTTCACTAAGCTAACGCCCGAAGTCGTTTTGAGCGCGATCGGGCTTGGCTTCTTTTCCATCGGCACGGGCATCGGTGCGATGATCACCTATGCCGCCTACGCGCCGCGTGACATCAACCTGGGCGTGGCCGCCATCCTCACAATAGCAGCCGACACCTTCGCCTCGTTTCTTGCGGCGTTTGCAATTTTTCCTTTGGTGTTCGCCTATGGCTTGAACCCCGGCGAAGGCGCAGGCCTGATGTTTACGACCTTGCCCATCGCCTTTGGCCAGATGCCGGGCGGCGCCGTTGTCGGCGCGGCGTTTTTCCTGTTGCTGGTGGTGTCGGCCCTGGCGTCGGCGATCTCGCTGCTTGAGTTGGTCGTGGCCTGGGCAACCGACACACTCAAGGTCAGCCGGCCAGCGGCGGCATATGCCAGTGCCTTTGTGTGCTGGGTTATCGGCATTGGCACGGTCCTGTCGTTCAACCACTGGAGCACATGGTATCCGCTCGATGTTTTGCCAACCTTCTCGAATAAATCGTTTTTTGACGTCATCGACTATCTCACGTCCAACATCATGCTGCCGCTGGGCGGCATTTTCTTAGGCCTGTTTGTAGGCTGGGTGATGTCGAAAAAGACCATTTTTGAAGAACTGGGCATACAGGATGGACCGACCTGGCAGCTGTTCCGCTTTCTGCTTGGCGTCGTTTGTCCCCTCGCAATATTTATTCTTTTTGTCGTAAACCTTGGCTTCGTGAAATTGGCAATCGGAGACTAGCAACGCAATGACGGCAATCATCGACATCCGCGGACGCGAAATACTCGACAGCCGTGGCAATCCCACAGTCGAAGTTGAAATCGAACTCGACGACGGCAGCGTCGGTCGCGCCGCCGTGCCCTCGGGTGCCTCAACCGGCGCCCACGAAGCCGTCGAACGCCGCGATGGCGGCAAGAGGTACGGCGGCAAGGGCGTGGAAAATGCCGTCGCTTCGGTCAACGGCGAAATCTTTGATGCCATCTCCGGCATGGAGGCCGAAGAACAGCTCCACATCGACCGCACACTGATCAATCTCGACGGTACGCCCAACAAAGGCCGCCTTGGTGCCAACGCCATTCTGGGTGTCTCGCTGGCGACGGCGCATGCTGCAGCATTCGCACGCGGCCAAAAGCTCTTTCGCTATGTCGGCGGCGCGCACGCTCACATTCTTCCCGTGCCGTTCATGAACATCATCAACGGCGGTGCGCACGCCGACAATCCCATCGACTTTCAGGAGTTTATGATCCTGCCAATCGGCGCGCCGACCTTCCGTGAGGCGTTGCGCATGGGCACCGAAGTTTTTCACACCCTGCGCAAGGCACTAAAAGACGCCGGCCACAACACCAATGTCGGCGACGAAGGCGGCTTCGCGCCCAACCTCAAGTCCACCGATGAAGCGTTGAGTTTCGTCATGCGCGCCATTGAAGCCGCAGGCTATCGCCCGGGCGAACACGTGAAGCTGGCACTTGATCCAGCCTCCACCGAGTTTTTCAAGAACGGTGTTTATGATCTGGAAGGCGAAGGCAAGAAACTGGATACTGCCGGCATGGTTCGCTTCTACGAAGATCTGTGCAAGCGCTATCCGATTATCTCTATCGAAGATGGCATGGCCGAAGACGATTGGGATGGCTGGAAGGGTTTGACCAACGCCATCGGTGCCAAGGTCCAACTCGTCGGTGATGATCTGTTTGTCACGAATACAAAACGTCTCGCCGAAGGAATCTCAAAGCGCGTCGCCAATGCGATCCTGATCAAGGTCAACCAGATCGGCACCCTGTCCGAAACGCTGGAAGCCGTCGAAATGGCGCACAAAGCAGGCTACAAGGCGGTGATGTCTCACCGCTCGGGCGAGACCGAAGACACCACAATCGCCGACCTCGCCGTGGCCACAAACTGCGGCCGCATCAAAACCGGATCAGCATCGCGCTCGGACAGACTGGCAAAGTACAATCAGCTTTTGCGGATCGAGGAGCATCTGGGTCCCAGCGCGGTGTATGCGGGTGCGGAATTCCGCTAACCGATGGCCGCACCGCCAAAAGCTTTGACCGACCTTGAACGCGACGCCAACGCTGGCGATGCACGCGCGCAATACATTTTGTCCGCAATGCTGAGCCGCTTGGGCCGCAAGGATGAGGGCCGCGCCTGGCTTGCGCGCTCGGCCAGTGCCGGTGATGTCGAGGCGCTCTACACCTCCGCATGCATTCATCTTGATGGCGTTGATGGTCCGCGCGACATCCCGCGCGCGCTTGAAATCCTGCACCAGGCGGCACAGAAAAACGGTGCCGCCGCGATGCGTACACTGGCAGTTCTCTCAGCCATTGGTGCCGTGTCGCCGTCAAACTGGGACGAAGCCATTGGGCATTTGCGTTCCGCCGCAAAAACAAACGACGCCATCGCACTCAAACAATTGTCGCTCATCGACCACGATGCGATGCAACGCCCGTTACCTCCGCGCCTTGAGCTGTCACGCTCACCGGATGTCTGGCGCCTTGATGGCTTGTTGACGCGCGATGAATGCGGCTACCTGATTGAAGCCGTCAAGCCGTTGCTCCACCCGTCTTTTGTCGTCGATCCTGTGAGCGGCCGCCCGATGCGCAGCACGGAACGAACATCCAGCACCGCCTCGATCCACCCTTTTCAGCAAGACATGGTGATGGCTGGCCTCAATCAGCGCCTGGCGGAGGCAGCACAATTGCCGCTGGCAAACGGCGAGATGTTGAGTGTGCTCATGTACCAGCCCGGAGAACAGTACCGGCCCCATTTTGACTTTCTCGACGCCACTGCGGGTCCCGAGTCACAGTGGGGGGCGGCCGGACAGCGCGTGGCGACAGTGCTTGTGAGCCTAAGCGATGACTTCGACGGCGGCGAAACCCATTTCCTGTCAAATGGTCTGGAGTTCAAAGGCAAGCCCGGGGATGCGATTTTGTTTTCCAATGTTGACGCGGCCGGAAATCCGGATATCTCAACCCGCCATGCCGGACGTCCCATAACGCGTGGTAACAAATGGCTGCTGTCGAAATGGTACCGCGCCAACGCCTATGCGAACTGAAATGCGTTAATATCGCTTAACCCAATAAGCCTTGACCTCTCATGCTGCGATATGATTCGATTCCACCCATGAACGAACCAACAGCATTTGGGCGCGCAGCACGGGGCTGGGGTTTTCCCCTGGTCATGATGTCTCTCGTCCTTTATTTCGGCTATTTCGTAGTCTACGGAAATCATGGCCTGATCAATTGGCTGAAGTTGCAAACCGCCATCGAAGCCAAGCATGCGGAACTTGATCGCGTACGCGGCGAGCGAACAGCGCTAGAGCGCCGGGTTAGACTTTTGCGTCCCGAAAGCGTCGATCCCGATCTGCTCGAAGAGCAGGCGCGTTCGCGCCTTGGCCTAAGCCAGCCCGACGAGGTCGTGATTCTCAAAGACAAGCGCTGATCTGCTGCAGTGCAGCACAAACGCCAAGCTTCCTCACTTGCGCACATTTGCCCCGGACGCTACAGGAACGCACAGGATTCAACATTTCGCACAATTGGAAAACAGAATGGCAAAGGCCGACGTCACAAGCCGCGCCGCTCCGCCTGCGAAACCGAAACCAAGCAAGGACGAACTCGCTCATTTTTACCGTGAGATGCTGCTGATCCGGCGCTTTGAGGAAAAAGCCGGACAGCTCTATGGCATGGGCCTCATCGGCGGCTTTTGTCACCTCTATATCGGCCAGGAAGCCGTCGTGGTTGGTATGCAAGCAGCCATAGGCGAAGGCGATCAAGTTATCACCGCCTATCGCGATCACGGGCATATGCTGGCCTGCGGCATGGACCCAGCCGGCGTCATGGCCGAGCTTACGGGGCGCAGTGGTGGCTATTCCCGTGGCAAGGGCGGCTCGATGCACATGTTCAGCCGCGAGAAAAACTTCTTCGGCGGCCACGGGATAGTCGGCGCCCAAGTACCGCTGGGCACAGGTCTGGCTTTCGCCAACCAGTACAAAGGCAATGACCGCGTCTGCCTCACATATTTCGGTGACGGTGCCGCCAATCAGGGCCAGGTCTACGAGAGCTTCAACATGGCGGAACTCTGGAAGCTGCCCGTCGTCTACGTCATCGAAAACAATCAGTACGCGATGGGAACGTCCGTGCAGCGCGCAAGCGCCGAAACCAAACTTCACAAACGCGGCAGCTCGTTCAATATTCCCGGCCAGGAAGTCGATGGTATGGACGTGCTGGCCGTAAAGGCCGCGGGTGATTTCGCCGTCAAATGGTGCCGGGAAGGCAAGGGGCCAATCATCCTTGAAATGAAAACCTACCGCTATCGCGGCCATTCGATGTCCGACCCCGCAAAATACCGCACGCGGGAAGAAGTCGACCAGGTGCGCGAAAAGCACGACCCCATTGATCACGCGCGCCAGCTCTTGCTCGACAACAAGTTCGCAACCGAAGAGTCCCTCAAAGATCTCGACAAGGAAATTCGCGCCATCGTCAATCACGCCGCCGAATTCGCACAGACTTCACCCGAGCCCAATCCATCGGAACTCTGGACCGACATCGTACACTAAAGGGAATACACTATGTCACTTGAACTAACTATGCTGGCCCTGAGTGTCGGGCTGTTATTCGTTCTCATCCTCATTCAATCAGCGGCCGGTGCGCAGGCGCAAGGTCTGTGGACCATGGCTGGATCGCGCGACAAACTGAGTGAACCCTCAGTCTGGCAAGCCCGCACAAAGCGCTGCGTCGACAATCATCGTGAAGGGCTCATCCTCTTCGCGCCACTGGTGCTGATCGCCGCCCAAATGGAGATCTCGAACACGCTGACGGTACTGGGCGCGCAGCTCTTTTTCTATTCGCGCGTCGCTCATGCGATCGTCTATCTCCTGGGGTTGCCCTATATCCGTCCGCTGTTCTGGACGGTAGGCATCATCGGGACGATCATGGTGTTCCTGGCGCTCTTCAGTTTCAACGCGTAATCGGACCCAGCAATGTCCACCGAAATCCTGATGCCGGCACTTTCACCCACCATGGAAGAGGGCAAGCTTGCAAAGTGGCATGTCAAGGCAGGCGACCGGATTTCGTCGGGCGACGTGATTGCAGAAATAGAAACCGACAAAGCAACTATGGAAGTCGAAGCGGTGGACGAAGGCGTAGTTTCGCAATTGCTCGTCGCCGAAGGTACCGAAGGCGTGAAGGTCAACGCGCCCATTGCCATTCTGCAAGGCGACGACGAACCGCAAACGAAAGTGCCGAACGGTGCGCCGCCACCAACGCCGACCGTGCAGGCGCCGAAACCACAAGCCGTCAAACCGCCCGTAGTGCCGCGGGAACCGGAGCTTGCCCCTGACACGCAAATGCATGCAATCACCGTGCGCGAAGCCTTGCGCGAAGCGATGGCTGAGGAAATGCGCCGCGATCCCACCGTCTTCCTGATGGGCGAAGAAGTCGGTCAGTATCAGGGCGCCTACAAAATCAGCCAGGGTCTGCTCGATGAGTTCGGCCCCAAGCGCGTCATCGACACGCCGATTACCGAACAGGGCTTTGCAGGTCTGGGCGTAGGTGCTGCCTTTGGCGGATTGCGCCCCATCATCGAGTTCATGACCTGGAACTTCGCAATGCAGGCCATCGACCAGATCATCAACTCCGCCGGCAAGACGCTTTACATGTCCGGCGGACAAATGGGCTGCCCGATTGTTTTTCGTGGTCCCAACGGCGCCGCGTCACGCGTCGGCGCCCAACACAGCCAAAGCTACGGCGCGTGGTATGCCGCCGTGCCTGGCCTCAAAGTGGTTGCGCCGTATTTTGCCGCCGATGCGAAGGGCCTGCTCAAATCAGCGATCCGCGACTCCAACCCGGTAATTTTTCTCGAAAATGAAATGTGCTACGGCCGAAGCTTCGATGTACCCAAAGACATCGATCACACCGTCCCCATCGGCAAGGCGCGCGTCTTTCGCGAAGGCACGGATGTGACAATCGTGTCCTATTCCATAACCGTGGGCATGATCATGCAGGCGGCCGATATCTTGGCCAAGGACGGCATTGCGGCCGAACTGATCGACCTGCGTTCGTTGCGCCCGCTGGACACAGAGACTGTCGTCACCTCCGTCAAGAAAACCAATCGCATTGTCATCGCGGAAGAAGGTTGGCCGGTCTGTGGCATCGCCTCTGAGATTGCGACCCAGGTGATCGAGCAAGCCTTCGACTATCTCGATGCCCCGCCACTGCGCGTGACCGGCAAAGACGTCCCCATGCCCTACGCCGCCAACCTCGAAAAACTAGCACTGCCCACCGTCGATGAAATTGTCGCGGCAGTGAAGTCCGTTTGCTACCGGAGCTGAGCGATGCCAACCCCCATCCTCATGCCGGCACTGTCGCCCACGATGGAAGAGGGCAAGCTTGCCAAGTGGCACGTTAAAGTCGGTGACAAGGTAAAGTCGGGCGACGTGATTGCCGAAATCGAAACCGACAAGGCGACCATGGAAGTCGAGGCGGTCGACGAAGGCGTCGTCGCGGACCTTGTGGTCGCCGAAGGTGCCGAAGGCGTGAAGGTCAATGCCATCATCGCGCAATTACGCGACGAAGGTGAGACGTATGCGCCAGGCCCATCATCCTCTTTTGCGAAAAGCAAAAAAGACCCTCTCCCGCAAGGGGAGAGGAAAGAAAACGCAGTTGCAAAAGGTGTTCCTTCTACCACTCCCCTTGCGGGAGAGGGTCTTTTTTTGCCCTTGCAAAAAAAGGGTGAGGGGCAGACACCACGGCTCTTCGCCTCACCACTCGCGCGCCGCATCGCGTCGCAAAGCGGCGTCGAGCTAACCTTGATCCAGGGCTCTGGTCCCCACGGCCGCATCGTTAAATCCGACATTGAAGGCGCCACGAAAGGCGGCGTGGCCAAAGCGCCAGCCTCGCCACCAAAAGTCGCGCCCGCATCCATACCATCAGCCATCCCCGACGCGCGCCTCTACTTCGCCAAGGACACCTACGAAGAAATTCCGCACGACGGGATGCGCCGGACCATTGCCAAGCGCCTGACCACCGCCAAACGCGACATCCCGCATTTCTATCTCAAGATCGATTGCAACATCGACACACTGCTCGACGTGCGCAAGCAAATCAACGACAAGGCGCCAACAGAAGGCGCGGGTGCCTACAAAGTTTCGGTGAACGACTTCATCGTGAAAGCCGCGGCGCTGGCCCTCGTCCGCGTCCCCGGCGTCAACAGCAGCTGGACCGACACGGCGCTGCTGCGCCACCGTCACGCCGACGTGGGCGTTGCAGTGGCCCTGGACTTCGGCCTCATCACGCCCATCGTTTTCAAAGCCGAAGAAAAAAGCCTCGCCGCCATCTCCCGCGAGGTCAAAGACCTGGCCGTTCGCGCCAAGGCCAAAAAGCTCAAGCCAGCCGAATTCGAAGGCGGCACCTTCGCGATCTCAAACCTCGGCATGATGGGCATTCGAGACTTCACCGCCGTCATCAACCCGCCGCATTCGGCGATACTCGCGGTAGGTGCCGGCGAACAGCGCGCTATCGTCAAGAAGGGCGCCATCGTCGCGGCCAACATGATGACAGTGCAGCTGTCGTGCGACCACCGCGTTATCGACGGTGCACTTGGCGCCACCTGGCTGGAGGCATTCAAGGGGTATCTGGAAAATCCGGTGACGATGCTGGCCTGAGGCCGCTCACTCCGCTTGGCGCTTGAACTCTTCGATGTTCTGCTCTGCCGACTTTATGAGTTCGGCCGACAAATGCAGCACGGTCATCAAGCCATCAACACTGGCACCCTTGCCCTGTTCGTTCGCAGCCGTTTTGAGTGCGTGCACCTGCAGGAAAAATCCTTGCAGCAGGGTGACCGTGGTGCTGGGCATGCCGCCGCGAAGCAAGCGCACGCCAAACCGGTCCCATGTGCCGGTGTTCAGACGCGCAGCGAGGCGCTTGGCTTCCTGTCCGGCACGGCGGCGCTGGGCCTTGACTTCCATCGCGCCGCTTTCGTTCATAGTCTGAATTGGCCGCGCGATCTCGGCGGCCGTCACGATGCTGGCCTGCAAGTCATCGACAACGCGTTGGGCAATGTCTGATGGGTCGACAGATTTGCTGAACCATGAGCGATTCAAGTTTGCGGCAGCGAACATCTCGGTCACGGGCGCAACGCTATTGGGGGCCATGTCTGCGAGCAAAGTCTCCGCCATTTGCAGTATCGGCTGATAGTCTTCACTGGCCGCCAAGCGCATCTCAAGCCTGTTGACGCGGCTGTTTAGCTTATCGCCGCTTGAAACACTCCGCATCGCGCGCGCAGCGGTAGACAAAAGTACGGCGCCCCCGATTACAGCAGCGGCGTATGTCAGGATCGTTGTGTTGCTCAATCCCAAAATTTCGAATAATTCCATCGCAATGTCCCCCATTACTTTGCGATGCGCCCCCAAGCGACTGCACGCAAATCTCAACCGACGAGCAAGGCTTTAGCGGTACAACCGAGCGCAGTCCATTGACCATTTAAACGCTTGTAGAAAATAAATAAATTGTTCGAAAGTTTAGCCGCAATTTTCCCACAAAAATCGCGTGGCGGTTGCATTACGCCACGCGATTTCGCTTCTGCCGGATATTGAACTTTATGGCTTGCAGTACACGCAGATCTTGTTCCCAGTCGGGTCGCGCAAATAGGCCCCGTAAAAAGTCGTCGAGTCGGCAGGCCTTGGACCAGGCGCCCCTTCGTCGGTGCCGCCATGCGCAAGCCCGGCTTTGTAGGCCGCCGCAACTTCCGCCTTACCCGTTACCTTGAACGAAATCATGATTCCGTTCCCCGCGCGCGCTGGCTTCCCGTCCGCGGTTTGAGACACCACGTACACTTCGTGACCCTCCTGGCCTCTGGCGCCATAGCCGATCCAACCGCCGTCCTTGAACTTGCGCTCGCAACCCATCTCGCCGAAGACGGCGTCGTAAAACACACCCGACTTTTCGCCGTCGAGTGCACCGATAGTGACATAACCGATCATCATGTTCGCTCTCCTAAATCGCAGTGCCGGGGCCTTACGCCCGGATAGGCAGCGTAGCAAGAATCCTTTTGGCTGAAACCCCATATTTCAGTGCACCGGGCCGTTGACACGGCAGCGCCCCTGAGCGAGGCAGGGGTCAACAATGTGCGCGGAGACTTCATGGCCGAAACCCAATTTGATCTCATCGTTATTGGCGCCGGTCCAGGCGGCTACGTCTCTGCCATCCGGGCCGCACAGTTAGGCCTGAAAACCGCAATTATAGAGCGCGAGCATCTGGGTGGCATCTGCTTGAACTGGGGCTGCATCCCGACGAAAGCTCTGCTGCGCTCGTCAGAGATTTTCCACCTCATGCACCGCTTGAACGAATTTGGCTTCAGCGCCGACAACATCAAATTCGACATCGCAAAAATCGTCGAACGAAGCCGCAAAGTCGCGAGCCAGCTCTCGAATGGTGTCAAGTTCCTGCTCAAGAAGAACAAAATCACCGTCATCGACGGCGAAGCGAAGCTCACCGCCAAGAACAAGCTTACCGTCACCGGCAAAGGGGCAGGGGAGTACGTCGCCAAAAACATCATCATCGCGACAGGCGCCCGCGCGCGCACGCTGCCCGGCTTTGAAGCGGATGGCAAACTTATCTGGACCTACAAGGAGGCGATGGTGCCGCCGGCAATGCCGAAGTCGCTTCTTGTCATCGGGTCCGGCGCCATCGGCATCGAGTTCGCCAGCTTCTACCGTACCCTCGGGGCCGAGGTAACGGTCGTGGAGGTCATGGATCGCGTGTTGCCAGTTGAAGACGAGGAAATCTCGGCCCTCGCCCTGAAATCTTTCACCCGCCAGGGTATGAGGATCATCACCGGCGCCACCGTCGAGAAACTGACAAAGGGCGCAGACAACGTCACGGCTTCGATCAAGTCCAAAGACGGCAAAACCCAAAGCCTTACCGTCGACCGCGCAATTTCAGCTGTCGGCATCACCGGCAACATCGAGAATCTAGGCCTCGAAACAATTGGCGTGAAGGTCGACCGCGGCCACATCGTCATCAACGAATGGTCCGAAACCAATCTCCCAGGGCTCCACGCGATCGGTGACGTCGCGGGCCCGCCATGGCTCGCCCACAAGGCCAGCCACGAAGGCGTCATCGCCGTCGAACGCATCGCAGGCGTGAAGGGCCTGCATCCGCTTGACGTTTCCAAAATCCCCGGCTGCACCTATTGCTGGCCGCAAGTGGCCTCCGTCGGCATGACCGAGGCAAAAGCCAAAGCCGAGGGCCGCGAAGTCAAAGTCGGCCGCTTTCCTTACATGGGCAACGGCAAAGCCATCGCACTCGGCGACACCGAAGGCCTGGTCAAAACGATCTTCGACGCCAAAACCGGCGAACTCCTCGGTGCCCACATGATCGGCGCCGAGGTCACCGAACTCATACAGGGCTACACCATCGCCCGCACGCTCGAATCCACCGAAGCCGAACTCATGCACACCGTCTTCCCGCATCCAACTTTGTCCGAAATGATGCATGAGGCGGTCCTCGATGCTTACGGCAAAGTTGTCCATATGTGAGCAATAACATGCGCTCGCAAGTCGAGCAGCGTCGGCGCGCGTTTGCATCGGTCGTTGGGGGCACGAGTTTCGCTACTGGCGCCAACTGTCGCCGGGCTCCATTACCTGGTTACTGAAACTCGGCAAACCCCAAGACGCCGAGTCAGTATTCGAGCGTGGCCAATGCGTGAATATAGAGTAGTCTTGAGTCCAACCATCGCTTGTTTGAGAGGTTCGGATAATGGGTGCCTGGTCCGCAGATCCCTTCGGCAATAACGAACCGTCCGACTTTGCAGACGCGTTCCTCAAGCGGCCAACTGCAGAGTTTTTGAGTGCAAACCTGCGAGCTGTTTCCAAAGCACCCACTGATGCCTACCTTGAGGCACCCGATTGTGAACGGGCGCTAGCTGCAGCGGAAATCGTCGCTGCTCTGGCGGGAAATCCTGCCCCAAAATTGCCTGACGATATTGTCGCCTGGCTGGCCGGAACACCAGACATCAAAGCCCGCGCCCGCCTTCTCGCAGAATCCGTTGCTGCTGTTCGACGCGTTGCGGAAAAATCGGAACTTCAAGAGTTATGGGCTGAAGGTGAAAGTGTTCAAGAATGGACTGCTGCTGTCGAAGATATCAAAGCACGACTCGGCAGCGTGGCGCCCGTCACCGTGTATCAGAGGTGTTTTGGACGCACATAAACCTCAAGCGCTTCCACGGCGCACAGGGTTGGGCTGCGAACCAAGAAAAGCGGGAAGGCGTATACGCCCTCCCGCAGTTTGTTCGATTTTCAGGGTCAAATAATAATGTCCGCTTGGGTAATCAGGCCGAAGCCAACACCTTCCAAGTGGAGGTGGAAGTAGTCGCCCGTCGTAGTGTTCCAGAAATCAAACAACACTGACCCATCGCTGGCACCGCCTTGTGCAGCGTCCCAGCCTGGTTGATTTAAGAAGGTCAGATCGAGCAGATCCAACCCGTCTTCAAACGAGTTGATCGTCATTGTGCCCGTAGCCTGTGGCAAGATTTCGAAGATATTGGCAATGCCGTTGCCGTTCGGGTTCACCCATGGCGGGGCGATCAGAGCTGCCGTTCCACCGATCATATCATTAAGGGTCATGGCGCTGCCGTCTGGTACGCCCAGAAGTCTGACGGTCACCACTTCCTGAGCTTGACCGGTGAGGGTCAAAGTTGTGACGCTAGGCGCACTTTGCGCCGCGCTTGCCGTCCAGTAGCTGCTGTTGGCGAGATTGAAGTCGGTAAAGTCGAGTTTATCAACGCCAATTTCGAAGTCGTTGATCGTGACTGTTCCGGCATTGGTGCGGATTTCGAAAATATCACTCGCGTTGTCACCGTATCCTTGAAACGAATAGTCGCCGCTCAACTCGTCATTACCACCGTCGGCGATCAAGCGGTCGCTGCCGGCGCCAGCCCACATCTGATCGTTGCCAAGCCCGCCCGCGATGATGTCGTTGCCTGCGCCGCCATCGATCTTGTTGAGAGCAGCGTTACCTGTCAGGCTATCATTGCCCGAACCGCCGGTCAGATGCTCCATGTTGATCATGGTGCCAAAATTGTTTGCGTCGAAGCTGTAAGCCCCGGTCGCCAGATTGGCTGTTGCACCCGGCTGGCCCTCAAAATTTACCGAGTCGAATTCGCCGGCCCCGCCATCGTAGGTATCAATGCCTTGGGTCGCGAATATGACATCCGTGCCTGCGCCGGAATTGATGTCATTGTTGCCCGCATTGCCGGTGATGAAGTCACTGTAGGCAGAGCCATTAACATTCTCAAAATTGCTTAGCGTATCGGTTTCACCGTACGTCGTCGCTTGCCCGGTTGTCAGGTTGATGAACCCACCGCGATTGTAAGGAGCTGTCGCATTTCCGGAGAATTGATAGGTGTCAACGCCTGCTCCACCGTTAAGCAGGGCAATCGGGTGAAGATGTTCGTGACAAAGGACTGCAGTGCTGAATCTGTTGTCATCCACTGAGTCGCAATCGGAGGACGATGATGGATTCGAACGGGACGCAATTTGCCGCCATTGTGGAAACGACGAGTTTCCTTCACTATTTC
>Ga0163150_10006560_pt1 | contig 14156 bp, 10 predicted proteins | sample OliLakLV19P2IB_FD_148628 | JGI IMG/M metagenome (GOLD analysis project Ga0163150, IMG submission 148628) | Freshwater microbial mat bacterial communities from Lake Vanda, McMurdo Dry Valleys, Antarctica - Oligotrophic Lake LV.19.P2.IB | ecosystem: Environmental > Aquatic > Freshwater > Lake >...
GTCACTTCCTGGCAATCGCAGCCCCCGCTCCTGCTGACTTGGTCGACTCCCTCGCCGACACCTGGGCCGTCGCCGAAACCCGCAGCACCGGCACCGTGACGTGGATGAATGCGACCTACAACGCCACCGGGATGTACAAGCGCTGGCTGATCGCCGGGAACGGCACCCTCACGGTCACGACCAACAACACCACCGTCGCCAACCCGCTCTACGGAAAGTGGAGCACCACCAACGGCACGGGTGACTGGCACGCCGGGTTCTGGCCGGGCTGTCTCTGGATGCTTTCGCAGCGGACCGGCAACGCCACCTGGCTCCAGCGGGCCATCGACTGGTCGGCCCCGCTCGCCAATTCGACCAATGGCGATCACGACATCGGGTTCATCACCATGGCCTCGATGGGCAAGGCCCGGCTCTGCAGCGACGATCTCACGGATCCCGGCGGCGGCTATCGCGCCTTCACCGGGAACTCGATCCTCGTCGCTGCGGGAAAGCTCGACTCGCGATTCAACAAACCGGTCGGCAATGCCACGGTGCCCGCCAACATGACCCGTTCGTGGGACGGCATCGAGGGCCGGTACCCGGTCTGCATCGATAACATGATGAACCTGGAAGTCCTGCTGCTCGGGCACGAACTGGGGGGCAACCTCACCTATTACAACCACGCGCTTGCCCATGCGCGCAGCTCGATCGCGAAGCATCTCCGGGCCGACGGAAGCACCTATCACGTCGTCCGCCACTTCGAGAGCAGCAACGCCACCACCGGAAACGTCATCGGCGCCGTGGAACGGAAGAACACCCGCCAGGGTTTCGGCGACGAAACCACCTGGTCCCGCGGACAGGCATGGGCGGTCTACGGATTCACAATGGTCTACCGGTACGCGCGGCGCGGACCCGACCCGAACCCGGAAGAGTTCCTGGCCGCCGCCCAGGCCGCAGCCGACTATTTTATCGACCACCTCCCCAACTCCTACACGAGCGACACCTACAACCATCGTATTGGCGATTTCGTGCCGCCGAGCGATTTCGACGCGGCCCTCGGCGAACCAGTTGGGCCGTGGAACGACGCCGACAACGACGCGCTATTCGGCGAGGCAAACAGCGGGAACGGATCCAACAACCGCACCTTCACGAACGACCGCTTCAACCCGATGCTAACGTTCACCCTCCGCGACAGCTCCGCTGCGGCCATCGTCGCCTCGGCGCTCGTGGAACTAAGCCGCTACGCGCCGGATGCGGCGGACCGCGAACGCTACCTCGCGACGGCCGAAGACATCCTGGAGTGCCTTGTCACCTACGACGGGACCGACCCCGATGCGGATCCCGATTACCTGAGCCCGGTCTCAGATCCGGACAACCCCGGCATCCTGCGGGGTGCCTCCCGCAATTGGGGCGATGGCCGGACGGTTTCGACTGCGTATGCCGACTACTTTTTCCTCGAAGCCATGACCCGCTACGAGGCGCTGCTCTCGCGCGAGTTGCTCATCGCTTCGCAGCGGGGCCATCAAGACGGGGCCTCGGTGGCCCTGGAGTTTCAGCGCCTGGATCCCGCTCCCGCCCTCATGTGGCGAGTCGAAAAATCCCCCACGCTCGGGAACGGCACCTGGACGGTCATCGCGGCAAGGACCGGCGCCGCCGCCTGGACCGGCCCGGCCATCGTCACCGAGGATTCCCTGCCAGGTGGACTTGTCCGAGTCCGCGTGAGCGATCCGACCCCGGGCAATCAGGGTTTTTTCCGGGTCCGCACCCTCTCGGCGGGCGGAATGTGGTGAGGACACAGGGATAGCGGCCGCCCCGCATGCAGCGCCCGATCCCGCGGGCAGCACAGCCCGGAATGCTTGGGAATTCCGCTACCTTCCCACCCGGCCACCTCCCGTGCGGGCGTCGGCCTAATGTTTCTGATACCAGTCCTCGACGCGCTTCGCCACGTCGCGGTATCCGAAGTCCACCTCGTAGATCCGCTTCATGGATTCGATGTATTCATCGTTCCGGCCCATTTTCTCATAAACGAGCGCCAGATTGTACAGGAGATCCTTCTTGGTCTCGTCCATGCCGGAAATCTCTGAAACCGCCTTCTTGAACTGCACCTCGGCGAGGTCGTACATTTCCTTCGCCACCATGCATCGTCCGAGCAGACCCATGGACCGGACACGGACGTTCGGGCTTTGCATTGCCTTCTGGAGTTCCGGCATCGCTTCTCCGTAGTGCCCCGCCCGCATCAGCACCTCGCCCAGCTCGAAACGCACCTGCAAATCGGTCGGGTTTCGCTCGACCCGCCGTCGGGCCTCATCGATCAACTCCTCGGCTCTTCGCACGTTGAGTTCCTCCAACTCGGCGGCCAACGCCGCGCGGTCCGCTTCGGGCAGCGCCGGGTCCGCGAGTTGTTCGCCGAGTTCCCGCACCCGGTGATCGATCCGGCGCATCTGCATATCGGCCACCTTGCGCAGAAGCCCGGGATCACTCCGGTTGGTGAGCTGGACCGCATACTCGAGCCAGGTCAGTGCCGAGGCGAGGTCGTTTCGCTGTTCGTACAGCCCGGCAATCTTCCGAACCACGTCCAGATTCGTCTGATCTTGCGCGTAGCGCTCGGAGAGCTCGGCCAGGAGTTGATCGATGGTGTCCTCGTCCTTGATCACCCGGCTGACCTGTTCCAACGCGACCGCCTGCTCCTTGTCCTTGATCAAGTCGCGATAGTCCTTTGCGGTCTCCCATCCGCCGCTGGCCATCGAGACGCGGGCGGAGGCATCCTTGCTGCCCTTCACCGCCGCGATGTCATTCGGGTTGATGGCGAGGACCGCGTTGTAGGATTCCAGCGCCTTTTCGGGCAGGCCGATGTCGTAGTAATGTCTCGCGAGGTGATGCAGGATCTTGGTGTCCTTGGGATTGGCCTGACGCCGGGTTTCCAGCGCGAACGAGGCGATCTCCGTGTGTTCGAGTGCCATCGCGGCATCGAAGAGCAGCATGTTGCCCGCATCGCTGCCGGGGTCCGTCTCCAGAATCTTCTCCGCCTCCGCCATGGCCGCCAGCGGGTCCTTTTTCACCATGCCGCCGCTTTTGAAGCCGGTGAGGGAGGGTTTGGACATGCCGCCAAAGAACCCCTTCTTCCCCTTGGTGTTCTCAAAAGCGGCCCGGCGCAGAAGTCGGCGACCGTCGAGGAACAGCGGTTCCTCGGTCACCACGCTCTGCAGCAGCGAGATCGCGTAACCAAAATTGCGCACTTCGAAGGCGCTGAGGGCCTTGAGCCACATTGTGCGCGCCTGGGGGCGGAGATCCTTCTCGGACTTCGGGGACATAAGGCCCGCATTATGGCGCGCCCCCGGACCGACTCAATCCGTAAGATGCTGCTCTGCGGGTCAGCGGCTGATCGAGTCGGTGATGTCGCCGCGGCCCTCGACCGGTTTGCCGAAATCGACCTTCTGGAGTTTCTCGACCTCCACGCGCACCCCTTCTCCGAACCCGGAAAACCCGTGCTCGAACAAGACAACCCACAGGAAGGTGGAAACCACGAACACCGCGATCAGGAAGATATTCTGAACGAACTGCATGGCGAAATGATACGCCTGCGCGGGAATGGGGTCAACGCAGGAGTTGGCGACACGCAGGAGTTGGCGACACGCAGGAGTTGGCGCGGGTGCTTCGCCCCCATCCTTACGATCTCGGGTGGGGCTGGGCATGCCATCCAAAGGGTCGCTCCGCGCAGGAAGCAGCGAGGTTCAACGGCTTGCACCGCCCGCTTTGGAGTGCTCCGACCCGGCGGAGCTTTGGATTGCCGCCCGCACCCGCGATTTCACACGCAGCTTTCACTTTACGTTGTGCGTGCCATCCAAAGCGGCGCTCCCGCGCGCCGCACTCCATGACGCCGCACTCGATGGCGCTGCACTCCATGACGCCGCACTCCATGGCGCCGCACTCGATGGCGCTGCACTCCATGGCGCCGCACTCCATGGCGCCGCACTCCATGACGTCGGTTTCCGAATCGGGAGCGTTGCCGCAATGGCCCCGGACCCTGCTCACGTATACTTCAGCACTTCCTCGATGGTGGTCTCGCCGTCGTAGATGTTCCGGAGTCCGTCGTCGCGCAGGGTGACCATGCCGAGCTCGACAGCCTTCTGTTTGAGGACGAGCGCAGGGGAGCGCTGGTTGATCAATTCGCGGATCGGATCGGAAACCTCGAGCAGTTCGTAGAGTCCTTTGCGTCCGCGATAGCCGGTGTCGTTACAGGCTTTGCATCCCTTGCCGTAGTAGAAATTGCGATCTCCGATTTCGTGGGGGGAGAGGCCGAGTTGTGCCAGCAAGCCTTCGCTGGGTTCGAACGAGCTCCGGCAGTCCTTGCAGATTCTCCGGATCAGGCGCTGCCCGAGGACGGCTTCGAGGGCTGCGGAGATCAGGAACGGCTCGACGCCCATGTCGATCAGGCGGGTCACCGCGCCGGGCGCGTCGTTGGTGTGCAGCGTGGTGAACACCAGGTGGCCGGTGAGCGAGGCCTGGACGGAGATCTGCGCAGTCTCGAGGTCGCGCGTTTCCCCCACCATGATCCGGTCGGGATCCTGGCGGAGAAACGCACGCAGCACGCGGCCGAAGGTCAGCCCGATGGACTCGTTGATGCCGACCTGCACGATGCCCTCGATGTCGTATTCGACCGGGTCCTCGGCGGTCAGGAGTTTGGAATCGATGGTGTTGATCTTGCGCAGGCAACTGTAAAGGGTCGTCGTCTTGCCGGAACCGGTCGGGCCCGTGCAGATGAAGATTCCGTTTGGTTTCTGGATCAGTTGGCAGATGTAATCGTAGATGCGCCCCGGCATCCCGAGCGTCTCGAGGTCGAGATTGACCGTGCTGCGGTCGAGCACGCGGAGCACGACCGACTCGCCGTATTGGGTGGGCAGGGTGCTGACGCGCAGGTCGACCGGGCGGCCGGCGATGATTTTTTGGATGCGTCCGTCCTGCGGGAGACGGCGTTCGGCGATGTTCAGGTTCGACATCACCTTCACCCGGGAGATGACCGGGAGGGCGAGGTGACGGGGTGGAGGTGCCATCTCGTACAGGGCGCCGTCCACGCGGTACCGGATTTTGAACTCCCCCTCGAACGGCTCGAAATGGATGTCGCTCGCCCGGTCCTGGATGGCCTGGTAAAGGATGAGATCGACGAACCGGATGATCGGGGTCTTGTTGGCCTCGGCCTCGACGCTCTGGAGATCCATGGCATCGTCGCCCGCGAGCGTGATGGCCCCGGTTTCGCCGAGCTGCTTGAGGATGTCCTCGAGGCTCGACGTGTCGGCCCCGTAGCTTTTGCCGATGAGTTCCTTGATCTGGGGGGCCGGGGCGACCACGACGTGGATGTCCTTGCCCAGCGCAAACCGAAGATCCTCCGCGCTCTGCGGGTTGAGCGGGTCGGCCAGGGCGACCGTGATCATCTCTTCGGTGTAGCTGATCGGGAGCGCCTCGTGCAGGCGCGCCAGCCCGGCAGGGATTTGGTGCACGGTGTCGGGCGACGGCTCGAACCCGGTCAGGTCGACGTAATCGGTCCCGAGCGACTCGGCGATCACGTGGAAGAATTGGGTATCGGTGACAAACCCGTAATCGACCATCACCTCCTGCACGGATTTTCCGGAATCGGTGACCTCGCGCAGGACGTCATCGGCCTGGGACAACTGGAGGATGCCTTGTTCAACGAAGAGATCGGCGACCTGTTTGGCGTTCATGAGGGAGGGATCGGGTTGGGAGGGGGGATCAGTAGTTGAGACGCACCTTGCCCGCAACCAGTTGGGCGGCGGCCGGCGGGTCCTGGGCCTTGGACAACACTTCGTCGTAGCTGATCAGACCGCGCAGGTGCAGGTCGGCGAGGGAGGCGTCGAGCGGCACCATGCCGAACTTCGCCCCCGTGAGAATGTCGTTGGAAATCCGGAAGGTTTTGTTGTCCCGGATCAGCGTGCCGATCGAGTGGGTGTTGATCATCAATTCGAACGCGGCCACGCGTCCGCGCCCGTCGATCCGGGGGATCAGCAACTGCGAGAGCACCGCCTTGAGGTTGGTCGAGAGCTGGACCCGGACCTGTTCCTGTTGATCCTTCGGGAAGGCATCGATGATGCGGTCCACCGTCCGGGCGGCGCCCGTGGTGTGCAGGGTGGAGAAAACGAGGTGCCCCGTCTCCGCCGCGGTGATCGCCGCCTCCATCGTCTCGAGATCACGCATTTCGCCCACGAGAATGACGTCCGGGTCCTGGCGCAAGGCGCGCCGAAGCGCCTCGGCGAAGTTGGGCACATCGGTCCCGATCTCGCGCTGGTTGACCATCCCCAGGCCGTGGTCGTGGTAATACTCGACCGGGTCCTCGACGGTGATGATGTGGCTGCGCCGGGTCCGGTTGATCACGTCGATCATGCTCGCCAGCGTGGTGGTTTTCCCCGACCCGGTGGGGCCGGTGACCAGGATGAGACCGCGCGGCAGATCGAGCAGCGGACGGACCGCCGGGGGCAGGCCGATTTCCGCGAGGCTGAGCATCTTGCGCGGGATCTGGCGAATCACGAGCCCGAGATGGCCTTTCTGGCGGAAAACGCTGACCCGGAACCGGGCGGTGTCGCGGAAGGCGATGGCGAAATCGGCAGTGCCGGATTCCTGGACGCGCTGGAGATTAAAATCGGAGGTGATGGCCCGCACCAGCGTTTCGACATCGGCGGGAAGGATCGCAGGGGCGTCGAGCTTGACGATCTCTCCGCTGATCCGGAGCGCCGGCGGCGCGCCCACGCTGATGTGCAGATCGGAAGCCCCCTCGTCCACCGCGAGGCGGAGCAGATCTTCCATTGGGATCGTCGCCATGGGAGGTGCGGCGGGGAGCCGGTTCAGGCCTGGTCGCCCATGGTGGCGGTGATGACTTCGTCGGCGGTCGTAAGCCCCGCGAGCACCTTGCGGATGCCATCCTCGCGCAGGGTGCGCATGCCGAGCTGGCGGGCCCGCTGACGGAGTTGGACGGTCGAGGCGCGCTCGTTGACCATGCGGCGCACCTCGTCGTCGATGTTGAAGATTTCGAAGATGCCCATCCGGCCGCGGAATCCGCTGTGCCGGCAGAGTTCGCACCCGGCGCCCGCCATGATGTGGGCTTCCGCGAGCTGGGTGGAGTCGAGGTTGAGGGAGCGGATGTCGGACTCGAGCAGCTCCGCTGGTTTGCGGCAATTGCCGCAGATCTTGCGGACGAGCCGCTGGGCCATGATGGCGCGGATCGAACTCGAGACGAGGAAGGGGGGCACGCCGATATCCACGAGGCGCGCGACGGCGCTTGGGGCGTCGTTGGTGTGGAGGGTGGAAAAGACGAGGTGACCCGTGAGACTGGCGTTGATGGCGATGCCGGCGGTCTCGGCATCGCGGATTTCGCCGATCATGATGATGTTGGGTGCCTGGCGCAGCATCGAGCGGAGCGCCGCGGCGAACGTCATCCCGATATCCTCGTGGACCTGCACCTGGTTGATGCCCGACATCTGGTATTCGACCGGGTCCTCGACGGTGATGATTTTGCGGTCGGGTTTGTTGATGTAATTGAGGCAGGCGTAGAGCGTCGTCGTCTTGCCGGAACCGGTGGGCCCGGTGACGAGCAGGATGCCATCGGGCAATGCGATCAGGCGCTCGAAATGCTCCTGATCATCGCTCAGGAAACCGAGCTCGGACAGGCCGACCACCAGCGCCGTTTTGTCGAGAATACGCATCACCACGCTCTCGCCATGGCTGGTGGGGATCGTCGAAACGCGAAGGTCGATGGGGTTCTTGCCCACCTTGATCTGGATGCGCCCGTCCTGGGGCAGCCGTTTCTCGGCGATGCTCATCGAGCCGGTCATGATCTTGATGCGGCTGACGATCGCGGACTGCAATTTCTTGGGCGGGTTCTGCATTTCCTGCAGGACGCCGTCGATCCGGAACCGGATGCGGAGCCGTTTCTCGAGCGGCTCGATGTGGATGTCGCTCGACCGGGTGCGGTAGGCCTCGAGGATCATCATCGAGACCATCTTGATGATGGGTGCGTCCCCGGCCTCGACCCCCTCCCCGCCCCCTTCACCCTCGGCCAGGTCCGAAAATTCGATGTCCGACCCGAGATGGCTGGCCAACTCCTCGCTCGCCTCCTCGGCGCTGCCGTAATACTTGATCAACGACGCCCGGATCTGCTCGTCGGTGGCGCACACCATCTCGACCTCGCGATCCAGCAGGAGCCGCAGACTGTCGAGCGTCTCGAAATTCAGCGGATCACTGATCGCCACCACCAGGCCGTTCTCACCCATCCCGACCGGGATCACCCGGTAACGGCGGGCCAGTTCGGCCGACACGGCGCCGATCACATCGGGCGCGATGTTGGCCTGGGCCAGATCCACAAACTCGAGCCCCGAATGGGCGGCGACCGTCCGGGACACATCCTCTCGGGTCAGCACCCCCTGCTCGACGAGCGTGTCGATGACTCCGTGACCGGCATCGGCGCCGGCCTTCGCCTTTTCGATCTGATTCCGCGTCACCAGGCCGGCGTCGCGCAGAATCTCCAGAATAAATTCGTCTTGTTGTGGCAAGCGGGCTCCTTCGGTGTGGGGGTGGAAATCGAAAAGGCAGGGTTACGCTAATCGCCCGACCGGCGGGGTGTCAACGGGACGGCATCGGAACACCGGCAGGCGGCGCGGCGATTTCACAGTCCGGCGTCGGTCACCGCCCCTTCGCTGGCGGAGCGCACCTGGGCGGCGTACTTGGCGAGAACACCCCGCCGGTATCGGGGAGTCGGCCGTTTCCACCGGGCGAGTCGCCGCGCGATCTCCGCCTCCGGCAGGCCCAGCTCGATCCGACGCGCCCGGGCGTCGATGGTGATCGGATCGCCGTTGCGCACCACTGCGAGGGCGCCGCCTTGAAACGCCTCGGGCGTGATGTGCCCCACCACGAACCCGTGACTGCCGCCGGAGAACCGCCCGTCGGTGATCAGCGCCACGTCCTTGCCCAGGCCACGGCCCATGACGGCGGACGTCGGGGAAAGCATCTCGCGCATCCCGGGCCCCCCCCGCGGTCCCTCGTAGCGGATGACGATCACGTGCCCGCTTTTCACGGTCCCCTCCAGGATCGCCTTCAACGCCGTCTCTTCGCTGTCGAACACCAGCGCCCGGCCCGCAAACCGAAGCCCCTCCTTGCCGCTGATCTTCGCCACCGCCCCCCCGGGCGCCAGGTTGCCCCGCAGAATCACAAGGTGGCTGTCCGGCTTGATGGGATCCGAGAGCGGCCGGATGATCTCCTGCCCCTTCGGATACGGTTTCACGCCGGCCAGATTGTGGCGCACGGTTTTACCGCTGACCGTGAGGCAATCGCCATGGAGCAGCTTCGCGTCGAGCAGCAGCTTCATGAGCGGGGTTTGCCCGCCGATGGCCACCAACTCCGACATCAGAAAACGCCCGCTCGGTTTCAGGTCTGCAAGCACCGGCACCCGTTTGCCAATCCGCGTGAAGTCGTCGATCGTGAGTTTCACGCCCGCGGAATGGGCCATGGCGAGCAGGTGAAGCACCGCGTTGGTCGATCCGCCCAGCGCGATGACGACCGTGATCGCGTTCTCGAACGCCTCGTGCGTAAGGATGTCGGACGGGCGGATGCCGCGCTTGAGCAGGTGCAGCACGGCGGCCCCGGCGTCACGGGCATCCTTGTGTTTCGCGGCGGAGACCGCGTTTTGTGCGGAGCTGTTGGGCAGGCTCATGCCGAGCGCCTCGATGGCGGACGCCATGGTGTTCGCCGTGTACATGCCGCCGCACGAACCGGCCCCGGGGATGGCGTGCTCCTCGATCAGGGCGAGCTCGGCATCGGACAGCTTGCCGGCCGCATGTTTGCCGACCGCCTCGAAACAGCTCACGATATCGAGGTTGACGCCGGCCAGTGCCGCGGCCCGTTCCTTGCCGAGCCGCTGGCGCGCGATCTGGCCGGTGATGCAGCCGGGCAGGATCGTGCCCCCGTAAACGAAGACCGAGGGCCGGTTCAGGCGGGCCATGGCGATCAGACAGCCGGGCATGTTCTTGTCGCAACCGCCGATGGCGACGAAGCCGTCGAACCCCTCGCATCCCACCACCGTCTCGATCGAATCGGCGATCACCTCGCGCGACACGAGCGAGTATTTCATCCCCTCGGTCCCCATCGAGATGCCGTCCGAAATGGTGATCGTGTTGAAAATGACCGACTTGCCGCCCGCGGCATCCGCGCCCGCGGCGGACTCACGGGCCAGCACGTCGAGGTGCATGTTGCAGGGGGTGACCATCCCCCAGGTCGACGCGATGCCGATCTGGGATTTCTTGAAATCGGCCCGCTGAAACCCCACGGCGTGCAGCATCGCGCGACTCGCCGCCCGCTCCGGGCCGTCCACCACCTGGGCGGAATACTTGCGGAGGTCGGGCTTGATCAAAGGCGGGCGGGTTCGGGGCATGGCGGGGAGCGGTTTTGGAACCCTATGAAATCGCAGGCGCGAGCGCCGCTTCCAAGAAAAAAGGCGACAGGAATTTGACGCGGTTGAGGCCGCTCACCCGGTCCCTGCCCGATCCACGCCACACCTGCACCGGGCCGACCCCGCCCGGCGACAATCCAGGACGGACCAACCCGGGCCGACCGGCCTGCCTGAACCGTCTGCCTGAACCGTCTTGACGCGGCGCGGACGGGGGCCGATTGCTGGATTCCGCATGCCCGACAACTCTCCACGCATCTATTTGCTGCCGAATCTCATGACCGCCGGCAACCTGTTCTGCGGGTTCGGGGCGGTCCTGAAGATTCTCGAGGGGGCGCTGTTGCATGCGGGGACGCACGAGGTCGAGGCCACCGGCAAATTTTATCTCGCGATCTGGCTGATCCTCGGGGCCTGCATCTTCGATCTGCTCGACGGGCGGGTGGCGCGGTTGGGCGGGACGGAGAGCCCCTTCGGACGGGAGTTCGACTCGCTCGCCGACATCGTCTCGTTCGGGGTGGCGCCGGCACTGTTGGTTTACAAGATCGTCCTGGTCGATTTCCCGCGACTCGGCTGGGTGGTGGCCATGGTGTATCTGCTGTGCGGAGCGCTTCGGTTGGCGCGGTTCAACTGCCTCGCCGCCGCCGATCACGTTTCCGCGAACAAGGAGTTCAAGGGGTTCCCAATCCCGGCGGCGGCGGGTCTGATCGCCTCGCTGACCCTGTTCATGCTCTGGGTGGCGGAGAGCGAGCGCAACCTCGGCCCCTGGCGCTGGGTGCTGCCATTGCTGATGGTGTTTCTTTCGTGGATGATGTTCAGCCGGTTCCGATATCCGAGTTTCAAATCGATTGACTGGCGCAGCACCCGGTCGGTGCCCCGGTTCCTGGCAATCGCCATCGTGCTCTACATGACCTGGGTCTACCGGGAATGGATGCCGGTGGTGCTGTTCCTGGCCTACCTTCTGTACGGGTTCATGCGCCCATGGCTGTCGCTGGCGTGGCGCAGGCGGATCGAAGAGGACGAGGAAGAGGACGACGGGCCCGACAGCGGGCCCGCTGCCGGCAAATGAGCGACTTCCACCAGCACGGGCTGGTGCCGACCCTTCACCGAATCGGCGAGAGCGATCCGGTGGCCATGGACCGATTGCTGGCGGGATTCGCGGCCGCCCGCCCGGTGGCGATCCTGCTGCCCTGCCATGGGCGGGACCTGGAGGCCCCACCCATGGAGCGGATGCTCGGGGTGCTGGCCGGGCTGCGGTTCCCGGGAGCCGTGGTGGTGGCGGTGAACGGGGCGGGTCCGGCCGCGGTGGAGCGGTTGCGCGGGAGGCTGCGGCGCTTTCGGTGCCGCACCGCGGTGTTGAGGTGCGATGCGCCCGGCGTGCGGGAGATCCTGCGTGCCCCGGAATTCGCGGCCTCGGGAGGCACGGCCGCTCCGGGCAAGGGCCTCAATCTCTGGATCGCGCTGGCCTTCGCCGAAGCCCGGGCCGGGGCGGGGGTTGTGCTGGCGCACGATACCGACATTGAATCGTACGGCCCCGATCTCCCGCTCCGGCTGGCGTTTCCGGTGCTCCATCCCGAACTCGATTATGCTTTCGCGAAGGGCTACTACCACCGGGTCGGCGACCGGCTCTACGGTCGGGTCACCCGGCTTTTTTTTCTTCCGCTGATCGAGGCGCTGCTCCGGGTGGCGGGTCACCTTCCGCTGCTCGATTTTCTGGCGGGGTTTCGGTACCCGCTCGCAGGCGAGTTCGCGATGGATGCGACGATGGCGGGGCTGTTGCGCGGCGGCAACAGCTACGCGATTGAGACGGTCCAGCTTTGTGAATTGCACCGGGCCGCGGACCCCGAACGCTTCTGCCAGGTCGGCATCGGGCCCAACTACGATCACCGGCATCAGGCGATGGAGCCGGGCATCGACGGCCCGGGCCTCACGGCGATGTCCGGGGAACTGGCCGCTGCGCTGCTCTCCGAACTCGCCGCCGAGGGGGCTCCGCTCGGCGAAAGGTCGGAGGCGGCAGTCCGGACCGCGTATGTGCGTGCCGCGACCGCGTTCGCCGGGAGGTATGCGCATGTGGCACTGCTCAATGGAATGGAACCGGCATTGGAGCGGGAACTCGATGCCGTCGCCCGGTTCGCGGCAAATCTTCCGTCGCTTCCGCCTGCCCCGCCCGTGTTGCTGCCGGCCTGGGCGACGGTGCAACGGTTGCTGCCGGGCGCCCGGGAATCGATCCTCGATGCCGCCCTGGCGTCTGGAACCGAGCCATAAAATGGTTGACGCAGGGGCGTCCGAAGCCGGAAAATGCTCCTCTTAAACATGAACGTTCTCTTACTCGGTGCAGGTGGATTTATCGGCGTCAATCTGGCGGAGCGGCTGCTCCGGGACGGGATCCACAAGACGGTGGCCCTCGACATTCAGGAGGATAAGATCAGCGAGATCAAGGCGATGGCCGGGATGGAGTATTACCACCTCGACATCTCACGGGATGAGGCAAAGGTGGATGCATTGGTCAAGGATGCGGATGTGGTGGTCGATCTGGTTGCCGTGGCCAACCCGGCGCTTTACGTCGAGGATCCGGTCGGGGTTTACGACCTGAATTTCACCCAGAACCTCAAGGTGGTGGAACAGTGCCGCCGCCACAAGAAGCACCTCATCCAGTTCTCGACGTGCGAGGTGTACGGGATCACCGCCGCCAAGGCGATGGGGCTGGATTCCCGCACCCACCCGATCCCGTTCATCGAGGACGAGACCCCGCTCATTATGGGCCCGGTGAAGAACCACCGCTGGATCTATGCCTGCGCGAAGCAGTTGCTGGAGCGCGTGCTCCATGCCTACGGCCTGCGCGACGATTTCGGCTACTCAATCATCCGCCCGTTCAACTTCATCGGGCCGCGCATTGATTATCTCCCGAGCGAAGCCGGCGGCGGCAACCCGCGGGTGTTCAGCCACTTCATGAACGCCCTCCTCTACGGGACGCCCATGAAGCTGGTGGACGGCGGCGTGAACTTCCGCGCCTACACCTACATCGACGATGCCGTGGATTGCATGGTGCGAATCATCGACCACAAGGACGGAGCCGCCCGCAAACAAATTTTCAACATCGGCACCCCTGAGAACGAGACCACCATCGCGGAGTTTGCGGTGAAGATGAAGGAGATCTTCAATAAGCATTTCCGCCAGCCCGGCGATCCCGATCCGGAAATCATCAGCGTCTCCTCCGAGGACTTCTACGGCAAGGGCTACGAGGATTGCGACCGCCGAATCCCGAATGTGGACAAGGCGCGCGACTTGCTCGGGTGGCGCAGCCAGCACGACCTCGACTCGGTGATCTATCACACGATGAAATATTTCGTGGACAAACATCGCGCGAAGCAGCCCGCGGCTGCCGTCTGACCTTTCGCTTGCGGGCCCATCAGGGCGGGCGTTCGCCGCGAAATCCCCGGGACGAATCCGCTCGCCAATGGCACGCGCAGCCGAATCCTCCGCCGACCGCGCCCCCGCCCCGGACGCGCGAATGGCAGCCATCGTTCTGGGCGGCCTGGCCGTCGTGCTGGGGTTGGCGCTCTGGCCGCTGGACGAGCCTTGGAAAACACGCGCCGCCCGACGCCTGGCCAAGGGGATCGCAGAAGGCAGGGTTCCCGTGAAACCCGCGGACTACGTCCAGCTCTGGCTGTGGTGGGGCATTCTCGGCAACGCCGTTCTCTGCGCGCTGCTGGTTCGGCTGACGCCCCCGCCCGCC
>Ga0163150_10006562_pt1 | contig 14154 bp, 11 predicted proteins | sample OliLakLV19P2IB_FD_148628 | JGI IMG/M metagenome (GOLD analysis project Ga0163150, IMG submission 148628) | Freshwater microbial mat bacterial communities from Lake Vanda, McMurdo Dry Valleys, Antarctica - Oligotrophic Lake LV.19.P2.IB | ecosystem: Environmental > Aquatic > Freshwater > Lake >...
GCGGGCAACCCCTCGGGGACGGCGGCAATGGCCAGCGAGAGTCCGATCTCCAGCATGTGCCAGAAGTCGGTCGTGCCGCGCAGCCAGCCCGCCCCAACGATGACGGCGCACAACGTCAACACGATCACGATGAGCAGCCGACCCAGCCGAGCCAGCTTTTGTTCCAGCGGGGTGGCGCGCGTGACCGCTTCATCGATCAGGGTGCCGATCTTGCCCACCTCGGTCTGCGCGCCGGTCGCCGTCACCAGTAACCGGCCGCGTCCGTCCGTGATGGTCGTTCCCAGGAAGGCCATGTTGAGCCGATCGCCGAGCGACGCTGCTTTGTCGTCGAGCACGTCAGACGTCTTGGTGACTGCGAGTGATTCCCCCGTCAGGGCGGACTCTTCGATTTGCAGCCGCGCGCTCTCCACGATCCGACCGTCTGCGGGCACTCGTGCTCCCGCGGCGAGGACCACCAAATCACCCGGCACCAGGTCCGCCGCCGGAATCTCCCCTTCGGTCCCGTCCCGAATCACATGCGCCAATGGCACCGCCTGCTTTTGCAGAGCGGACAATGCTTGCTGCGCCTTCCATTCGGTGAGAAAGCCAATGGCTGCATTCAGAACGATAACCACCAGGATCGCCAATGCCTCGATGTTTTCTCCCAAGGCAAACGCAATCGCCGTGGCCGCCACCAGCAAAGCGACGATCAGACTGTGGAACTGTGCGATCAAGATGCCCAGCGCCGAACGCTCACGCGCCTGTGACAACGAATTGGGACCAAACTGATCGAGCCTCCGGGACGCCTCCGCTTGAGTAAGACCCTGAGAGGCATCGGATTGTAACTGCTCGAACGCCTCGATCAGCGGTAGCGAATGCCACACCACGGTAAGTGAAGGACCACCTCGCTCTTGACTCGTACTCCCATCAGCCGTTTGTTTGATCGGTGTCGGATTCATTGTCACAAATCTTCCTGTTCCAGAAGGGGCCGATGCTCCTTCAATTCGAGATGCCACACGGGTACGACCGGAAATAAAAAAGCCGACGTGGCGAAACACCCTGAGGCGCTCCAGCGCGTCGGCTTACTCGGTAACAAGCCCTCTGGAACAGCCAGCTTGCTCTTTACGTAGTTTTCTAGCGAATTTGATCTGTTCCTGCGGTAAGCCGTCATTCTATGACCACTTCCCGCAAACTCGATGATACCACATTCGCGGTCCAATCCACATTTTGCAGCGATATTTGTTTGGCATTGGCTGTTCGAATCGCGATTGCGCCGCTCACCGCGCTGCTCACACCGCCCGCAGCATTGATTCCCGTCGTGATCGTCACGTCAATCTTGTTCCTCGCATTACTCGGCGGGTTTGGAACGCGCGCAAGGGAAGCCCACGTTGTGAAGGCCGCAGTCCGAGTCACTTTCTGGGGAGCACTCGCGATGGGGCTGACGGCGGGTGTCGGTGCATTGTTTGGGGCGGCGGTTTGACGCTGCTCCCTTTCCGTAAGGATTCAACGGCAAAGATATTGGACAGCGCTGAGGCATAGATGACCTGCGCCTTCTCTCGAACTCCCGTATCATTTTTCGTCGAGAATCTCCCTTGAATTGTCTGCCGAGCCGATGCGGCTAACGGGATTTGAACTCGGTAAAGCTATCACCGAGAAAGAGTTGCGACCATTGACGCCTCTGAGTCCTCCAGTCCACACGCCTGATTGAACTTCAACACCACGCTAAAGTCGCAAGACATTGCGGCGTATAGACAAACAGCCCGCTGCTGGTAAGTCGAACCCAGATTGATGGTTGCGATTCGGCGTTTTTTGTTTCAATGCCGGAGCTTATGCGTCAGGTTGTCAAGTTTTACAGCAATGAAACTTATGAAACTTGACACTAGGCGGCGCAAGTCCTTGCGGTTCTTGTCCATCGCACTGGCAGCGACAGCGATGATCTTAGGGCCGTCGCCAAGCTCAGGCCAGGGTCGGTCGTAACTCGGCCAGAAGCTTCGTGAGGGCGGCGTAGTCCACCGGTTTGACCAAGTGGGCGTCGAACCCGGCCGCTTGGGACTTCTCGCGGTCCTCATCCTGTCCCCATCCGGTCAGTGCAATCAAAACTATGCCCTTTCCCGACGGCTGTTCTCGTATTTTGCGGCAGGCATCGTAGCCGTTCAACTTTGGCAGACCGATGTCGAGCAGCACCACGTCGGGCAGGAACGTCGCTGCCGCCTCGACCGCTTCCAGGCCGTCGTAGGCGATGTGCGTCTTGTGGCCGGTCAGATCCAACAACGCCGCCAGCGACGTGGCCGAGTCCTGGTTGTCATCGACAACGAGGATGCGGCGGGTGATCGTGGTCGTCGGTTTGCTGACGGTCGGCACAGGTGGCGGCGATGTGGGCGGTTCAACCATGATCGGCAGACGCACCACAAACTCACTTCCCTTCCCGACACCGGCACTGTGGGCTTCCACCGTGCCGTCGTGCATCTCCACCAGGCTTTTCACGAGCGTCAGGCCGATACCCAACCCGCTGACCGAACGCTCCAGCGAAGTATCGATCTGCACGAACATCTCGAAGATGCGGGGAAGCTGGTCGGCGACGATGCCGATGCCGTTGTCCCGCAATCGGATCACCGCTTGGTTGCCCTCGCGCTCGACGGTGAGGCACATCTGGCCGCCCTTATAGGTGTACTTACAGGCGTTGTTGAGGAGATTGCCCAACACTTGAGCCAGCCGGGTCGGGTCGGCGTTCAGGAATATCGGTTTCGGCGGCAGCGTGATGGCCAGTGCATGGCCCATGCTCTTGTACTGCGGCCGGGCAGCTTCGACAGCGTGGTGGAGAGCGGATTGCAGTTCGATCCGCTCTCTGCGAAGCTCGATCTTTCCACGGCTGATGCGGCTCACATCGAGCAAGTCGTCCACCAGCCGCACCATCTGGCCGACCTGCCGCTCCATCATCGCGGACGCCAATTGAACGGCTTCGTCCTCCGGTCGCGGAACCTCCTGGCTTGCTTTAAGCCGCATGATTTGCAGAGCGTTGCGCATTGGGGCGAGGGGGTTGCGGAGTTCGTGGGCCAGCATCGCCAGGAATTCGTTCTTGCGGCGGTCGGCTTCCTGCAACGATTGTTCGTAACGCTTGCGTTCGGTGACATCGCGTGCGGCGGCGAACACTCCCCGCAGCTTTCGGTCGCGGTCGTGGAATGTGGTCGCGTTGTAGGAAACCACGGTTTCCTTGCCGTCTCTGGCGCGGGCCGTAAGCTCGTAGTCGGTGACTTTGCCTTCGCTCAGCACCAGCTTGATGCCAGCCTCGGCACGCTCCGGGTCGGTGAAGTAGTCCTTGAACGGCGCGCCGATCAGTTCGTCGCGCGTGCATCCGGTGAGCGCCTCCATCTGCTTGTTCACATCGGTGATGATGCCGCGTGGGTCGGTGGTCATCAGCGCGTCAATGTTCGATTCAATCAGCGAACGCGTATAGAACTGTTGATCTCGCACGGCCTGATCGAGCAGCATTCGCTCAGCTTCAACTTGCTTACGCGCCGTATTGTCGGTGCCGATCAGCAGATAGCCGATGATGGCGCCTTGGGCGTCGCGCAGCGCCGTGACCGACACGATGGCCGGAAAACGGCTGCCATCCTTGCGGATATAGGTCAGCTCGTAGATATCCTCGATCCCGCGCGAGGCCTTGAAGACCAACGCCTCAAAACCGGGCATAATCGGGGTTCCAAGTTCGACGCTTAGCGATTTGGCGCGCGCGATCACTTCCTGCGGATCGGAAATGTCTGCCGGGGTAATCTTGTTCATCACTTCGGCGGCCGTGTAGCCCAGCATCCGCTCGGCACCGACGTTGAAGATCTGAATGACGCCCTTGGCGTCGGTGGCGATGCTCGAGAAGTTGGCGCTGTTGAAAATCGCGCTCTGCAGGGCCCCCGTCTTGAGCAGCACCTCTTCGGCCTGCTTGCGCGAGGTGATGTCAGTGCGGATCGCCACGTACTGGTAAGGCTTGCCCTCGGCGTCGAGGAAGGGAACGATGGTGGTGTCGACCCAATAGGCGGAGCCGTCCTTGGCGCAGTTACGCAGCTCGCCTTTCCAAGTGCGACCGTGGGTGATGGTCGTCCACATCTCGTGGAAGAACTCCTTGGAGTGGTGGCCCGAGTTGATGATCCGGTGGTCTTGCCCCAGCAGCTCGTCGCGGGAATATTTGGAAATGGCGCAGAACTTTTCGTTGACGTGGGTGATCTTGCCGCGCGGATCCGTGAAGGCCACGATGGCGTGCTCGTCCAACGCGGCCTTGAAGTCACTGACTTCCTTAAACGAGGCCCCGATGCGTTCCTCGATCTGCTTCTGCTTGCGCGCGGTGTTGTCGGCGCCAATCAGCAGGTAGCCGATGATTCCGCCTTGGGCGTCGCGCAGCGCCGTGACCGACACGATGGCTGGAAAGCGGCTGCCGTCCTTGCGGATGTAGGTCAGTTCGTAGATGTCCTCGATCCCGCGCGCGGCCTTGAACACCAGCGCCTCGAAGCCCGGGGTGATCGGAGTGGCGAGTTCCACGCTCAACGCGGCCGCACGCGCGATCACCTCCTGCGGATCGGAAATATCGGCGGGCGTGTTCTTGTTCATCACTTCGGCGGCGGTATAGCCCAGCATCCGCTCGGCACCGACGTTGAAGATTTGAATAACACCCTTCTCGTCCGTGGCGATGCTGGAGAAGTTGGCGCTGTTGAAAATTGCGTCTTGTAAGGTGCCCGTTTTGAGCAACGCGTCTTCTGCGTCCTTGCTCACAGTATCATGGGTGCTGATCAATTCATTGCCTCCGAGTCCATTCATTTTCGCGGTATCGCCGATATGCATGCGTTTAGCTTCAGCACAATGGAACGCACACCGAGCAGCTGGTTTGACGAATCAGGAAAGGGTCGTCACGGAGATGCAGAGCCGTCCATCGCTATAAAATCCCTCTGCGCTTTCAGCACCTGTGTCAGCTTGACGGCTTTGCACACCAACACCGATCGCAGTCTCAAGAGCAAGCACTTACGGCGATCCCATAAGAACTTACGGTGAAATTCCGAGGTTGGTGTGCAAAGCCCAGTTTGACAGGCAGTTGCGGTTTATACAAGGAGGACGCTCACAAATAGATTAAATAGATGAAGGTGACAGGTCCAAATGGCACTCGAAACTCGGCAACCTGTTCAGAGCGTTCGGCTTTTTTAATTCGCGCGAGGTTTGACTTTGAGCTTCCTAACTAAGAAAACACAAGTCGAGTCGGAACGCTCACGGAAGGGCCGCCGAATGTCACCCTGCACGGCCCCTTTTTCATTTGCTGCTGCAAATCTCTTCTTTTTCGCGGCACTCGTTTCCCTGAGCATTCGGAACGACAAGATGGCTATCAAACTTTTTTTTGGCTGGGGTCCGCGACTGGGCAACAGCGACAGGCTGGCCGAGCCGCGTACCGAGGAATGGATCGACGCGCCCGAGCTCACCCCGCGCCACCCCATGATACGTATTCGCCCACTGCCGGGCGAAATCTTCGGATTCGCCCGCCGCCGTCAAGGAGGCGACGTATTCAACCAAGGGGACGATCCGCCGGACCAGCGGGCGGCCCCGGACGCGGCCAAGGATCTCAGCCATGCCTTGGATATCGAGCGCGGCCGGACCGGTTATGTTCAGCGTGTCGCCCGCGTGCCCGCCCTCAAGCAGGAGCTGGGCTGTCCCCTCGGCCAAATTGATAAATTCGAAGCATTCGGTTTGACAGCAGTTCCGGCCCATCGTGTTGCGCCGCCGCTGATCGCCGACTGTTTTGCAAATCTCGAATGTAAGGTGGCCGACTCGCATCTCGTGAACAAATACCGGCGTCAGATGGGTTTCGGCGATCATCGCGGGCGGCGACAGCGTGCTGTTCGGTGATGCGTGGGGTGCGATCGAGTACCAAGGTCCGGGTGTTTTCATTCCGTCATCCCGTCATGTTCCGGGTTCCGTTTTCGATTTCGTCGCCAATACGTTTGGTCCTCATCGTGATTTCGTTGGTTGTGCTCATTTGTACACCGGATTCTCGCCGCGCCACAGCCGATGCGCGCCTAGACGTTCGGCCAGCAAAATTGCTTTGCCGTGCAGATGTTCTGGGCCATGAGTTTTGTCCCATTCCAATCGCTCTTCGTAATGCAGGATTCTCAGTCCAGCGTTCTTTAGCAAAGCCCAATTGGCCAACTGGTTCGGCTGGAAATATGTTTCCACGGCATCTGCGGTTTCACTGACAGGCGCGTCTTGAAATTTTTGCGGACATTCCGCACAACCAGGGTCATCCACCGTGTGGACTTCGACGTATAGAACGCCGTGATGGTTGAGTCCGGCCAGCATCCGTCCCCAAACTTTTCGTGCGTCTGATTCTGGCAAATGATCGAGAACTGTCGTGGCGACGATTAGATCAATTCCCTCGATTGGAAATTCGATACCGCGAACATCGGTTTGATGCGTTTTTATATTTTTCGCGAGCCCGCTTTTATCGGCTTGCTGTTCGATTCGCGTTAGTCCAGTCGCTGACAAATCAAAGCAATGAACATGGTATCCCGCCGCAGCCATTGCCATCGAGTCCCGTCCTGCGCCTGCTCCGAGATCAAACGCGATGCCTTGATGGCTGGTTTGATTTAGAAACGCCGCTAACGGAGAGGAAGGGCGATTGCCATACGCCGGTTCAGTCCGGCTGTAGGCCGCGTCGAATAATTGTTGATCGTTCATATTTGTTTTTCCGAGTCCGACTTGCCCCGTCTTGCAGATTGGCTGGGTTCCACTAGAGCAAATGGTGCGCCCTGCAGATTGTCACGACCTTCTGAACAAACATGCGCGAGTACTCGCCACTTTCTGTATCCCTGGGACTGGATTTCCAGCTTGGCCGCTGTGGAGATCGATGAAGGCCACGTGAATCCGTCGGAACTGAGAAGTTTCGAGAATGACCGACGGCGTATGGTACAAAAACTCCGACGAAGGTTCGATGTGAGGATTTTCAAGCCGAACGCGGGTTTGGATTTACGAATCTCGGTCGGTAAACATTCGCCGAAGGTGTGGGCGGATTGTTCCGAGTGTCTCGCTGGGTTGTGTGAGGTTTTTGTGACCCAACGGCGAAATTGATGGCGAAGTATGTCTTTGGGCGGGATCGGTTAGGAACTGTCGGCAAGGACATTAAGTGTTGGACCTCGCAGTTCATGGAGCCGATCGACAGATAGGTTCCATGGCAAGAAGTTCTTATAGTCAGTAGGAGCTTTTCCGTCGTTGGCGGCGCATGCGTCGAAGTACCAACTTAACCAGGTGCGAGGATTGATTTTCCAGAGCACTAAGGTTGCAAAGATGGAGAACATCATCATGGCTAGGCGACCGGACCACTGTGAACCGCTGCCATAGTAGTTTTTGCGTCCGACGGCCGGGCCACGAATCAGTCTTTCGCCGTAGTTGTTGTCCAGTGGAATGATGGAATCGTCGACGAACAACGTGAGACCGGTCCAGTGTTCGTTTAAGCTCATCAGGACTTTCGGGCATGCGTAGTGGAGCGTGGTGAGGCTCAGCTCGGCGTCGCGATCGGTCGCCATCGCTTCCACTTGCTTACGCAGCTTGGCATCCGCAGCGGCGAACTCAGGCGAGCCGGGCGGTTGCTTAAGCCGCGCACGGTTGAGTTGATACAACTCGCGAATACGACCGAGCCACTTCAGTGCCCAGGACTTTTGCGACGGGTAACCTTTACCTACCCGCACAAAATCGCGACGCCCATGCGCCCAGCAGAAGGCCAACACCAGCGTGCCGTTCTTGACTTGTTGCATTGCTTTGTAGCCGCTGTCGCGATCGACGCTCAGCACACCTTCGGCGTTTTTGGCGAAGTGCGATTACGGTACGTAGATTGGCGTCAACAGCGGCTCGATTCGCTTTAGTCCATCAGCGATCGTGCCCGGTGCTAAGTGGAATCCTAACAAACGTAACTGCTCGATCGTCCGTTGCGTGGGTCGTTGTAAGTGAAATTTTTCTATCAGTAGATGAACCCAGATGCTCGTGCCATAGATGCTCTTGGGAAGCAACTTCGGTGGCAACGCTGCGGTCAGCGTTCTGGCTGGACCTTCACAGCTACATGTTCGGCGATAACGCTTGCGTTTGACAATTCGGCGATAGACGACCGTCTCGATTTCAATCTGCTCATGGTCATCCCCACAGCCGATGCTCTCCAATGACAAGCCGCAACACGGACAAAGCTTTTCTTGCTCAGCCACACCCACCACTTCCTCGCGGACTGGCAGTTGCGAGTAATCTCTCCGCATGGGGAGCTGGCTTGCCTAGTTGTTGGCCACGTCGATTCTTCGGCGCGACCGGAGCTTGAGGATCATTCAACTGGTTCGATCGAGCCGTGGACGATTGTTTCTCTCGATCGATTACGTTGCGTTCTTGTATCGCATCGCGAAGACACTCGTTGGCGTCAACCGGCCTGCCCGTAGTAACAGTCATTGCTTTCTTGGTCGTATCTGGAACAATCTAAAGACTGCGCCGAATGCTTTAAGCCGTGATGAATGTTTACTTCTTTTGCCTGCTTCACAACCCCTCGTAGGAGTCCTCCTCCATGTATCAACGATTAATTTTCTGTAGTAGTTTGTTCTCGATGCTGTCGATGCTCGCTTCCGCGACGTTGGCTGCGGCGCCGGATCGGCCGAATATATTGTTCATCTTCGCCGATGACTGCGGTATCGATAGCTTTGGCTGCTATGGATCAGATCGCGTGAAAGGCCTCACGCCAAACATTGACAAGCTTGCTCAATCGGGGGTAAAGTTCGAGCGAGGTTTCGCGACGCCACTTTGTGGTCCATCGCGGTGCACTATCATGACTGGTCGGTACGGCTTTCGAACGGGTGGATTGACCAATCAGACGGCAGGCAATCCGTCTTATAAGAATGAACCGGCGCTTGCCAAGATATTAAAGCAATCTGGATACGCAACCGGTATGGCTGGCAAGTGGCGACAGATGTCCGATTCGCCCGGCGAATGGGGCTTCGATGAATTCATCACCGATCCAACCGCGAGCGGTTGGTTTTGGAAGGGCAACTACATCCAAAACGGCAAGGACATCAAACTCGACAAAGAAATCTATTACCCAGATGTGGCATCCGATTTCGCGGTAGATTTTATTCGCCGTAACCGAGAAAAGCCGTTTTACTTTTATCTGTCGGAGCATCTGATTCATGGTCCCATCTTGCGAACTCCAGATTCGAAATCGGACGCGGAACCGAACCAACTCTACGAAGACAATATCCAATATCTCGATAAAACGGTCGGCAAGATGGTCGCGGAACTCGACAAGTTGGGACTTCGCGAAAAGACTTTGATTCTCTTTTCGGCGGACAATGGAACATCCAAGGTCGGCTACCAACCAGAACACGATGCGAAACAAACCACCGGCAAAATCGGTGGTCGAGCGGTTCACGGACAGAAGGGACAACTTTTGGAAGGTGGCACACGCGTTCCCTTGATTGGCAATTGGAAAGGCACACTCAGTCCAGGTGGCGTTCGATCCGATCTGATTGATTTTAGCGACCTGCTCCCCACCTTCGCAGACCTTGCACGCGCCAAGTTACCAGAGGGAGTCACATTCGATGGTAGAAGTTTCGCACCTCAATTGCGAGGCGAAAAAGGGAATCCGCGTGAATGGATTTTTGTTCAACTTGGCACCGGTTGGTTTGTCCGCGACGACCGATGGAAGTTAAACGAAGGCGGCGAACTGTTTTCGATGAAGGAAGCTCCGTTTGTAGAATCACTCGTCCCGAAAGGTTCATCAGATACCGACTCTCAAGCTGCTCGAAAACGATTGCAAGCAGCCATGGATAGCTTAAATCCAGCCGGCGGTAAGACTGTTCCAGAGGACGCTGCGAAAACAAACGACAAAGCCATGAAAAAGTCTAAGAAAAAAGCCAAACAAGCTACCAGCAACTAAGCGAACTCAGGGAGAACAGAACCGGGCAGGTGACTTTAATGTTAAAGTAACCTGTCGCTCAAAATACACGGTCACTTGGGCGGAAATCGGTGACCTTAAGCAACACAAAAGTCTACGTCGCCGCTTCTGGGCAGCAACGTAACTTTTGTGACGCCAGCTTGAAGGAGTCGAGAGGCTTACTTCTTCCCGCTTTCACAGTGTTTGATACACTCACGACATGCTTCCGCACATGCTTTGCAGGCTGGATCATGATCTGCGTGTTTTTCGCACTCTGCCAAACACTTGCGACAAGCATCTGCGCACTTACCCATGATTGCGGGTGTGCATGTACCAGACTCGCAATGGCGGGCGCACGTGACGCACTCGCGATTACAAGCGACGCAAGCGCGCAGACAGGCTAATCGCGATGGATCTTTAGCCATGGCGACAGCGCAGGCATCAATGCATTCCAGACACGCATCAGCGCACGTCCAGCACGCCTTGTCCGAATTCTTGTCACCCTTGCCACCTGGAACCTGCGCTAGGCCAACGGCAGCGATGGCGAACAATCCGAACAAGCTCAACAAAACATTTCGACGTATCATCGATTTACTCCCTCAAAACAATCTCAAAAATCTCAATGCTTGGCAAACAATTCGCCAAGCTAGGTAACGTGAAAGCAAAGGGCGTTCCAGGAACGCTCGCAGTTGGCAACTTGCCGAGCCAGGGAGCTAATATCCAAAACTTTGGTGTCAAGAAACTCCTGATACCATGCCTCAAGGCCTATCGACGGGGATTCCTATTAAATTCACGCTGGTCGTTCAAGTTCCGTACTGGACGCTCGCCCCGCAAACGAATGATTTGAATCGAGTGGCAACTGCTTCTAATTCGCGCCAATGTCCCATTTTATAATCTCTCGTTAGAGTCGAACTTACCTGCTGCAAGCTCAAGACAGCTCATGATTTGGACCGACATCGGAAATTTCTCGCAAACAATTCAAGCAAGTCCAAATGCATAAGCAAATTCTGGCACACATCATGCTTAGGGCACTTCCAGGACTGGAAGATAAATTGGATTGGTGGCACCGTCGAATTCTGGCTCCTCACATAGAGGGCAATTCGTAACGGTGACTGGGCCGCTGATCAAGGTTTAAACGGAATTCCAAATAATGAGCACATGGCAAATTACCGTGGCAATCTTTTTGTGGCGATTGGCGGGAACAGGTGGCAATGAAATTGCAGAACTGAGACAAAGCGATGAAAACCCGATTGGGGGATCGATTGTTTGGTTGTCGGCCACGTTCGTAAGTACGCTATTTGATCAGCCAGTTTCCGGAGTAGAAGAAGTAGAGTGCGAAATTCTCGGGACAAAAATTACTGGACTTTCCCGATGCACTGGCAGCTTGGTCTCAAGTATCGAAGGTGCCCAAGCGAATGCGGATATACGCTGTGTTTTGAAAGGACTTATTGAATCCGAAAACATAGGAACGAATGGTCCGGCGAAAATCGATTCCACCACATCGACGTCCTTTGCGGCAATCAAGATCGTGAGATTCGATGGAGTTCGATTTACTACTTGGCCCGTGGAATTGGATGTCGCAACATCGTTGGAAATAACCAATGTCGATACTCATCTTAAAGGAATTAAGGGGGTGGTCGTTAAACGTATAGCCTCCGCTCGAGCTGAAGCCACAAAGGAGGAGGCCCGAGCCATCACAGAGGAACTAACTAAGAAACGTCTCGCCGAAAAAATTGATTGCGAGTTTGAGCGTCAACTATCACAGGTCAATCGAACAATTAATCTGTTGCAGGCGTCGTTGGTTCACACAAGAAATCGCGAAATCCGAATTGTGACGAGACGCGTTGAGCAGAACCTAGAAGTGGGAATCGTCTTGGCGACTACCAATCTGAATTGCCGTTGATTGTGAAGTATTCATCGGCCAGCTTCCATAAATTTTAGGAAAATGACAATAGTAATCCTTGTGCGTCACAGATTCCGACGCCAGAAGCAATATGTCAAAGCTAAAACGTAAAGGTGCTATCCCACATGCGGTGAACGAATATCGACCTGACGAAATTCCGCGTCAGCGATAGAACTTCCAAATGGAGTGACAATCCGCAGGGTGACAACTTTCATTTTCCCGCTGAGTAGACATCAACAAGGGAATTAATTATGCTTTACGCTCCGTCCAAATGATCTCAGCTCGTGTAGCGATCGATGGCTATGCGTTTCATTCACCCCTACCTCGAGGACTCTCCATGCATCTAACAACGTTGCCGATTGCAGTTTCCCGAAAAAACTGGGCACTTTACATTCTGCTTGTTATTGCTTGCGTTCATCCGAAGTTCGCTAGCGCGGCGACTAGTAAACCGAATGTATTGATCATTTACGCCGATGATTTAGGATGGGCAGAAACAGGTGCTCAGGGTTGTAAGGATATTCCGACGCCAAATATTGATTCGATTGCAAAGAACGGCGTCCGATGTACTCAAGGTTACGTTGCGGCAACCTACTGCAGTCCATCGCGGGCCGGGTTGATGACGGGGCGTTATCCAACGCGATTCGGGCACGAATTCAATTCCATTGCACGCCATGCTGGATTATCTCTCCAGGAGACGACGTTGGCTAACCGGCTGAAGACACTTGGCTATGCGTCTATTTGTATCGGCAAGTGGCATTTGGGGGGCGATGTCTCTCAGGACTATTATCCCACCAAAAGAGGCTTTGACGAATTCTTTGGAACTGTGAACAACACGCCCTTCTTCCATCCGCTCAAGTTTATTGATTCGCGTAAATCGCTCGATATCCAGCCGATTTCTGATGCCAGCTTTTATACGACCGATGAGTATGGCGATCGCGCGGTCGATTGGCTCAGTCAACAGAAAGGCAATCCTTGGTTCGTCTACTTACCGTTTAATGCCCAACATGCACCGCTGGAAGCACCGAAAAAGTATCTCGATCGATTTCCGAATATCCAGGACGAGAAGCGGAAAATTTTTGCGGCGATGATGTCAAGCATGGACGATGCCGTCGGACGAGTATTCGCCAAGATTCGCGAAATGGGCCAATTTGACAATACGATCGTTTACTTTGTTGGCGACAATGGCGGACCAACCGCATCGACGACGTCAAACAATCTTCCGCTGCGCGGCTTTAAGATGACGACTTTCGAAGGAGGGCCGCGGGTACCGTTCTTTGTTCAATGGAAAGACCAGCTTCCAAGCGATATCGTTTACGATTATCCGGTTCAAAATTTGGATATTCTGCCAACATGCATTGCTGCCGCAGGCGGCACCGTTCAACCGGATTGGAAACTCGACGGCGTCAATCTAACGCCGTACTTGAAGGGTGAAAATAAAGCGCGACCGCATACCACGCTTTACTGGCGTTATGGCGAGCAATGGGCGGTTCGACATGAAGACATGAAGCTCGTAGTAAGCAAAGGTGGCAGTGGCAAGCCTGAACTTTACAACATCGCCAAGGATATTGGCGAGTCGACCGATCTCGCCGCTGCCGAACCGTCGACCGTTGCAAAACTACAAAAGCTCTACCATGCTTGGAGCGCCGAACAAGCCGCCCCCAGCTTTCCAGAAAACGAACAGGGACAGCCCAAGGCTGGAAAAAAGAACAAGAAAAAAGCGGCAGCAAAGTAGAATGATTCTGCTCATTCTAAGATCGACTAAGTTTTTGCTGTCGCCAATGGCTGCTGGAACACTTTTGACTGGCGTGGTTTGAAGGTAGAATCATTAATTATGAAGTTTATCTTGATCACTCTCGTTCTCGTGCTAGCTCCACTAAATACGGTCCGCGCAGCCGACGCACCGAAGGTTTCGGATTTCAAATCGAGATTGCAAACGACGTTAAACCGACATTTGAGTCAATTGGTCAACAATGATGGATCGGTCGCATCGATGAAAGGCAAAACAGCTGCTGGCGAAGAAGCACTAAGCTTTTATTTGATGTTCGAGGCGACTGGTGATCAGAAGTTCCGCGATGCAGCGATCGGTCTAGCGGACGAAGTCTTGAAGAAAATGCGGGCTACAAAATTCGGCGTGCTACCGATTAAAGAAAAGGCTCTTCCGCAGAATCTGTGGGGCAAAATTAACTATTTATCGTTACGAATAGAAAACCGAAGTTTCAACGGACACCCGTTTCGCATTGGATTTTTGAGGCATCACTCCGATGTCCAAAGTTGAAGAAAAACAACCCACCAGACGATCAGTCCGGCGGGTTGCCGAGCGCCTTTGGCGCATCGGAGCCATCCCTTG
>Ga0163150_10006563_pt1 | contig 14154 bp, 16 predicted proteins | sample OliLakLV19P2IB_FD_148628 | JGI IMG/M metagenome (GOLD analysis project Ga0163150, IMG submission 148628) | Freshwater microbial mat bacterial communities from Lake Vanda, McMurdo Dry Valleys, Antarctica - Oligotrophic Lake LV.19.P2.IB | ecosystem: Environmental > Aquatic > Freshwater > Lake >...
TCGGCAGTCGCCACCGGTTTAGGCAGATGAAAATGATAGCCGCACGACAGCGCGCGTGCCCGGTCCGAAGCACTCGTGTAGGCCGTCAAGGCGATCGCAGGAGTTTCTCCTCCCTGTTCTGGCGGAAGAGCGCGCACCTGAGTCATTAGCCAATAGCCGTCTGCTTCGGGCATACCGATATCGGACACAATAACGTCGGGCCGGTAGCTTTCAACCTTAGCGAGGGCCTCGAGAGCGCTCGCGGCGCACTCCGTCTGCAGCCCATATCCCTGAAGCACATGGGTCAGCATGTCGCGCGCATCCGTCTCATCGTCTACCACCAAAACACGCAATCCCTCGAGACCGGCAGGCAGATTGGCAGCCCCGCGGTCTCCTTCACCCGGCAACAAACTCACTTCCGCGACAGGCAGGTCTACGAGAAACGTTGTTCCCATTCCCTCGCCAGAGCGCGTTACCTGAACTGTTCCTCCATGCAACTCCACCAGGGCACGAACAATGGCGAGCCCCAAACCCAACCCTCCGTGGGCCCGGCTGGCGGTTTGTTCAGCCCGGGTGAAGCGATCAAAAACATGCGGCAGAAACTCTGGTTTGATGCCTTTTCCGGTATCCGACACGCTGAGCTGGATGCTCGAGTGAATTCTTTCCAGCTTCACCTGAACCCGGCCTCCTTTGGGTGTGAACTTGATGGCGTTCGTCAGGAGATTTGAGGCAATCTGCTGGAGCCGGTCTGCGTCACCCATAATCCGATAGGGATAGTCGAGACTCTCTTCAAGGAGGACGCCCTTTGCGTTGGCAGTTGGTCGAACTGCGTCCAAAGCGGCCCGAATGACACTAACAAGTTCCACCGGTTCGGAGATGAGGCGAAGGTTGCCTGTGATGATCCGTGAAGCATCCAAAATATCCTCAATCAACTGGGCCTGCGATCGGCCGTTGCGTTCGATGGTTTCCAGAGCCCGTGTCACAGTCGCTTTGTCGAGCGTTTCCTCGCGCAATAAACGAGTCCAGCCCAGGATCGCGTTCAGTGGCGTGCGCAACTCGTGTGAAACGGTGGCCAGAAACTCGTCTTTGGCTCGATTGGCATCCTGTGTCTCACGGTAAAGCCTGGCATTGTCCATTGCCAAAGCTGCCCGGCGGGTGATGTCTTCCGTCAGGCTGAGATCCGTCGGCCCGAAACGGCGCAACGCCGTTCCCACCAGAATGATGACTGTTTTGACCTCTCGCAAGCTGAGAAGAGGCACCACCATAAGAGACTGGACGCCCAAGTTTCTCAAAACGTCCACATCCTTTGGACGATTGGCGAGCGCAGCAATCTCTGTCTCAGCAACTTCATTCACCAGCTCCGATTGGCAGGTTCGAAGCACTCTGCCGATCCAATGCTGGCCGGCATCCACATTCAGCGGCGGATTCAGCAGACCTTGTGCCAGTTCTTGTTTGACGGGATCGCCATGCGATACTGCTACGGGCTGGAAGTGGCCGTCCGGCTGCAACGCATAGGCGATGCACCAGTCGGCTAGCGTGCGTGTGAGGAAATGAATCAACTTCGAAAGAGTTACGGAGCTATCGAGGGAGGAGGCCAGGAAGGTACTGACATCCGCCAGCAACGTTGCGCGTTGCTGAGCAGCCTCGGCTGCGAAACGACCGGCTTGTTCGCGAATACGCGCGTCTTCCGACCTCTTTCGCTCTGTCACATCAGTGCCCGTGACGATCACAAAATCACCCGGCTGGCCGTTTCCAGCGAGAGCTGTGTAATGCCAGGAAACCAGACGACGCTCACCGTCCCTGGCGATCCATTCATTCTCGATCTCCTGAGACTGTCCCCCCGCTTTCAGGCGCGCGAATTCCGACCTGGCTGCTTCATGGCTTTCCCCAGGTAAGCAGAGCTGCCAGAAGTCCCGGCCCTTGATCATTTCAAACTCGCAGCCGGTCAACCGTTCGCACGCATGGTTAAAGAGAACCACCCGTGCCTCCGTATCCAGCAGCAGCACCAGACAGCCCACGGTGTCGAAAATCGTTGAGACCAAGTCGCGCTCAGCCTGAAGCTCCGAGTTCCTCCGGCTGACCTCCCGATTCAGCACGGCAATCTGTTGGTTCGTCTCTTCCAGTCGGAGATTCGATGCCAGCAACTCCTCCGCCTGTCTTGTGACTTCTAGCCTCTTCAGGTACAGATCAGCGAAAACTGTGACCTTGGATCTCAGAACTTCCGCCGTAAAAGGCTTGAAGAGATAGTCAACAGCACCCACCGAGTATCCGCGAAAGACATGTTGATCGGTCTTGTTGATCGCAGCCAGAAAGAGGATCGGTGTTAAGCGGCTTTTGCGATGGCTTCGAATCAGTTCTGCGGTTTCAAATCCGTCCAATCCAGGCATTTCAACATCCAGCAAAATCAGAGCGAAATCCTGGCTCAAGAGACACCGAAGGGCCGCCTCCCCGGAATCTGCTGTCACGATATTGAATTCCAAATCGTCCAGGATGGCTTTCAGCGCGAGAAGATTCTCCGGCCGATCGTCCACCAGCAATAGATTCGGTTTTTCTCGATGGGTCATGCCTAACCTCGATGCTGTCGTTGAAAAAGTTCGTCCAAAATCCCCGAAATGGCATCCAGCGGCAGGATGGCGCTGGATGCCGCCGCTGCGATGGCGGCCTGCGGCATGACGGGGCATTCCGCAGTTGCAGGATTCTGTACCACGACGAACCCACCGCGTTCGCGAATCTTGGCCGCTCCTAAAGCGCCGTCGGTACTGGCGCCCCTCAGAAGGACGCCCAGAGTTTTGTTCCCGCAGGTTGCACTTTGGAAGGCCGGGCAAAAGCGACCGGCGCCGCCAGCTATCGGCATTTTGTCTTGAACGTCCAACACTTTGGAAGAGATTCCTTAGAGTGGCGTCGGAGTCATCGCCACGGTGAAGCGCAATGGCCAGGGGAAGAGGGAAGCGGCCAGGCAGAGCCGAAAGAAGGGAGCTGATCGCATTGGTGCCACCCAAAGAGGCGCCGATAACGACTATGTGTAGGCGTTGGGGGCGCAGACGTCCCGCCCGCGAACCTGGAAGGGGCCCCGGCGCCCCCAGCTCTTGCCCCCACGGCAGTGCTCCTACGTGATCCTCCGATTGAGTTTCTCTTCATCAGACAACTGCTCATAGGCCGTGAGGTGCAGCGACTCCTTCTCTCCCAGGCCCAGCAACCCAAAATTCACTAGACTGTTGGGCGGAGAAGCGGTGGCGCAGAGAGAAACAGGGACAACGTGTCGCGTCGTTCCATTTTCACGCCGATGAAAATCGTCCTCCTCGTCGTCCTCAAGAAAAGCCGAGGACGACGATGGATCATTTTCATAGGGGGTGGCGCCGCAACGCGCCTTGAAGAATTCCGCCCGAAGGGATCTGGCTCGGTCCGAAGCCGCGCTCCTTGAAGGTTTTCCTTCCGTCGGAACAAGGGCCGGCACAGCGGCCGGCCCTACGAAGGCGATTTTTTCACAGCTTCCGGGAGAGGGAGCTGCTTCAAATTTGACCGAAGTTTGAGCTTCTTCAGCTGCCCCTAGCAGCGGGCTAGCGGGTCGTATGAATTGCCGAGTGTGAGAACGCCGCTTTCTCAATGACGCCACAGGCGATCGGAGTGCCAGAATTCCCACTTGGGTCTGACTTCTGATCGTCTCGACCGGCATGAATAACAATGGCAGTACCGCCGGGACGACTCAGCGAGTCATCCGTGGCCTTCAAAGTGAGTTGTGGTGCCGTCACCTCAACGTTCCCCGTTCCGTCGGAACCCACTTCAATATTTCCAAGGTCACCGGCGTGAAATCCGTTGGGATTTTCGGCTCCATGCTGTTTCCCCTCTGGATTAAAGTGCTTGCCTGCAGACTTGAAATCGGGCTTTGTGCAATCGCCCTTTTCATGAACGTGAATCCCATGAAACCCAGGCGGCAGTTTGTTCAGGGTGAGATGAAACCGCACGCCTCCGCTGGACTGCTCTGTGAGTAAAGCCGTGCCGACCGGATTGCCCATAGAATCAATGAAGTGAGCTTCTGCAGTGTTGACTTTGGGAACTACCTCAAGATTGTTGTTCACCCGAGCGACGCCGCTCACTCCACGGGCGATTTCTTCAGACGCACGTTTGACTTCTTCGCTTTCGACCGTGCCGTTGAGTGACACGTCGCCCTTCTCCGCCGTCACATCTAGATTGGTCAAAGTGGCCAAACGAGCATCGCCTGCTAGTCTGGCTTTGACTGCGGCAGTAATCGTGGCGTCGTTAACTTGCCCCCTGGCCGATTGGCTCTGACATCCGATCGCAACCATCAGAAAGCCTAACCCCAGAATTGTAATGAGTGTTTTCATAATGAGAGTCTCCTTTCCCACCATCCTAGGGCTTCTCGCTATCCAAAACCGTTCAGAAGTGCTCAAACAGCTTCGGATCCCGGCGACCACTTGTGCGGCCGTCATTCCGATGGAGTTTGGGCATTTTTCTTTTATGGTTCTTTCAGGATCGTTATCTTCGAAACTCACGTTTCACATTGTGGCTGGGGATAACACCGAGCGAATTGTCAATTTCGACGCTTTGGTCGCCTCAAATCGAAATGTTTCAGCGGGACAACGAATTTGTGCTTCGTGCTGACCTACTACCCGGCCGCGATCTCAAAGTCAGCGTGGACGACAACTGCCCAGCGATCCAGGGTGAGCGAAAAAAGGAGTGGGCCAGCGACCAGGGAAGCGGGGGGGGGTATCGCAGCGAACGAAGTTATAAATGCTTCTATCGTTGCATTCAACTGCCGCAAGGCGTCCAAGCCGAAAATGTCTCAGCCACTTTTCGAGAGGCTTTGCCGTTCCAGCCTTCCGAACCTTTGACGGTCTCAAGAATGGCGGAAATGGTGGGATCGTCTGTTTTCACCCAGGCGCTTCCCCTGTTCGCTGCGAGATGAGGGAATTCTTAGCCGCGACCGCCAGCCCTGTGAGAGAATAGAGGTCCGCTTCGAGTGTGGTTTGGCCCTCAAGGTGGATGTGCTCTCAAGAGGAGGCTTGCTTGGCATCTGTTCCGACCAAGATCTTGTTGGTGGATGACGACCCTGACCTTCAGGAGATTCTGCAGATTTGTCTCAAGCAGTGGGGTTTTGAGGTCGCCATCGCGTCCAACGGAGACGAAGGTGGACAGCTGGCTGATTCCTACCATCCTGACATCGTGCTCTCCGATGTCATGATGCCGGATATGTCCGGCATTGAGCTGTTGCATTCGCTGCAGGCTAGTGACCCGGCTCGTCCAGTGATTCTCATGACGGGTTACTCAACGGTGGATATGGCCGTCGAGGCGATGAAGGACGGCGCGCGGGATTTCCTCACCAAACCCTTGGATTATTCAAAACTGAAGTCCGTCCTGGAAGCCACTCAGAAGGACTTGAAGGCCCGCAAACAATCGAAAAAACTCTCGTCGCAACTCGCGCGCAGCAGCTTTAAGCCCCTGGTGGGTGTCAGCAAGGCGATGAAGGACATCGATACTCTGATTCGGTCTGTGGCTAGCAGCGACGCTTCGGCACTGATTTGGGGTGAAAGCGGCACTGGAAAGGAAATAGTGGCTCGCTGCCTGCATGACTTCGGGAAACGGGCCGCAGGCCCATTCATCGCGGTCAACATGGCGGCCATTCCCAAAGAGCTGATTGAGAGTGAGATTTTCGGTCATGCCAAAGGGGCCTTTACGGGCGCGACGGATGCACGGCCGGGTTATTTTGAGCTGGCGAATGACGGCACTCTTTTTCTGGACGAAATTGCTGAAATGCCGGTGGATCTTCAAACCAGGCTGCTGCGAGTTCTGGAAGACAGCAAGATTCGCAGACTCGGAAGCTCGGAAGAATTTACCGTAAACGTTCGAATTGTGGCGGCTACGAATCAACGGCCGAAACTGGCTCTGGAGAATGGTAAGCTTCGAGAGGATTTGTATTTTCGCCTGAATGTCGTTTCCTTCGTTCTTCCGCCGCTGCGAGAACGCAAAGACGACATTCCACTGCTCGTTCAGCATTTCATCGAAGAGTTCAATCGAAAGCACGACCTGAGCATTGAAGCGGTGCGTGATGATGCCATGAGGCTCTTGAAGCGCTATGCGTGGCCCGGCAATGTGCGTGAACTGAAAAATGCCATCGAGCGTTCGGTCATTATAGCGCGCGGCAGTAGTTGGATTGAAAGCCGCGATCTGCCGCCCTACATCCAAAATCCTGCCAAGGACGATTGGCTGATCTTGCCGCCAGACGTTTCCACTGCGCGGGTGCAGAAGGAACTGCTCGTGAAGGCCCTCGATAAAGCGGGTCAGAACAAGGCCGAAGCCGCGCGGGAGTTAGGGCTCGATGTCAGAACGATCTCAAATATGTTGAGGGCATTCGGCGCGAAGGGATAAGCAAACTCTAGAAATCCGCTCTGTGAAAGGCTCCTCGCGTTCTGACAGAGTCGTCTTCCCCTGGCTTGCCTTGCCCAGCCGTTCCGACTTCACCACCCACCCCAAGGCCCGGCGGCCCTTGCTGATCCCGATATGTTGTTTCTCGCCTGTGTAGTTGGATTGACTTCGCGGTAGCCGAAATAACTGACCAAGGCCATCACGCCCATTAACCGCAGCGCCTTCGCGCCAGCCCGTTCGCCTATTCCGGGATCTTCAGAACCTGGCCCCCTTGGATCTTGTCGGGATCGCGCAGTATGTCCTTGTTGGCTTCAAAGATCTTCGTGTACAGGTTCGCATTGCCGTAGTGCTGCTTCGCAATCTTGGACAGAGTATCACCTGCTTTTACAGTGTAGGTCTTGGCGGTCTGGCTGGCGGGTTGTGGCGCCGCCGCGTCTGTGTCGTAGGTGATCTCAGCCAGGAGATCTTGCGAGTAATTCTTGTCAATGAGCTTGATCTGATCCCAGATCCGATGACTGTCCGCCTTGGTTGTAGCATTTCCTTTGAGAAACAACTTGTTGTCTTGCAGATGCACGTTCTGTAAGCGAACTCCAAGCTGGTTCATGAGGTTCAAGACGGATTGATACTTTCCTTTGAGCTGATCCAGGTCTGCCATGGCTCTCCTTTTTCTGTTGTTCAGTTCCGATTGCCGGCTGCTGCCTTACTTCGAAGAAGTCTTCATTGGTTTTCTCTGATGAGTTGCCTTGGGAGCCACGCGGTTTAAGGCGTTAAGAAACGGCTTCGTTTCGACAGCAGGCCGTATGCTGTTTCCAAGAAGAATCTCGCGTCCCGTCACCTTCTCGCCATACAGCCTGCGATTAGCGCTATCGTCAATCGTCATCACAGTCCCTTTCAGCGCCAGTCCGGCGAACAGACCTTTGCTGCGCGAGTACGAATAGATAGGGGAATCAAATGTCAGATTCGTACCTGCTTCTGCTGAACGCCCGACGGGACCGGCAGTAGCGCCAGCGCTACCACCCAGTTCTACCTTATCCTCGAGCAAGCCTTTTAAGCCGTCGTCGTTGGTGAACACGAGAATCAGATCGGTTACGGAAACACCGAGCTGCAAACCGAAGCTCCCGCCGCTTACTTCAATGAAGGCTGGTGCTGCCCACGTTCCATTGGGAAGACGCCGCGCGACGATTCCCTTTCCATGCCGGCCTCCCACACCGAAAGCCGCTTTGACCACATTCGGGATGACCGCAATGGCGTCAGCATGGTTCAAAAGGTCCTGCGGGATACCGCTCTCCGGAGTCTTTACAATCTCCAACAGCACGTTCGCCGCACTCAACGCTCGTTCGGATTCCTTGCCGACGTCCTTCGAGTCACTCTTCACCTCCTGGTCTTTCTTCTTGTCTTCTCCAGCACTAAAGCCAATTCCTCCTGCCGAAAGGAAGACGGAAAGAAGGCACAGGATATAGGTCAGGCATTTTTTCTTAGACATGGTCTCGTTCCTCGTAGGTTCAAAGATGATACGTCCTCATCTTCCTCTCACCCGTTCTGCAAGGCTGTTCAATATTGCTCGGTTCAAGGAATAACAACCAGGGCGGTGCGCCCACTCCTGATGTTGTGTCGAACGAAGCTGAGCCGGAAGCGGCCGGCCCGAGCGGATTATGGAACGTCTGGCGGTGATAGGCAGGTCGCCCACCTCTTCGCTTTCGTGCGCAGCGACGGCCTGAGCTTGCTTTGACTGGGAGCCAGCCTGTGGTTGGGGGGAGCTGTGACTCAATTCGGGGGGCGCGGCTCCCGCCGAGCCACGCAGCTGCGAGATCCTGATCCAGAAAGGCTTGGCAGGAGCCTCGCCGTCCCGCGACAACGATCAGCTCAGCTTCTTCACAGCTTCAGACAGTCGCGGAACTCAGCGGGAGGAAATCGCCGGGCCCTTCGTTTGCGTTGGCTTTTGCGCGGGTGCCGGCCGCGGAGGATAACAACGCGCGCCGCCCGTTTGTCGCGGGCAGGTGGGTTCTCTCCCATTCCAATCGCCTTGCTACGAAAGTCAGGAGGACCCAACAGATTGGATTGCCTCATAGACGGCTTTGACGCTGGCTCGGTCCAACTCCTTGGCTTGCTCGCTGAGTTGCTCATAAGGAACCATAAGCTCTTCGCCGCTTTCCAGTTTTCGCGAGGACACCCCAGCCGTGAGTTTGTTCGCCATCCAAGCCTCATGCACCTTGGCGGCCACCAATTCTATGTCTGGTAACGTCATGAGATCCTCCAGCAATCGTCCCGAGATGCTTCACTGTTAGTCGAGGGCGGGGATCGATAGATTCAAAAGATGAAATAAGGGAGTGCGGTCATTTGCCAAGCCGTTTGGCGCACTCCCATCGAAGGTGTTCCCGCCTTCAAATCGCTTCTGACCGGGCTTGCGACTACTCAACTTCCCAAGCTTAATCGCGAGCATGGGATCCGACGAACCGATTGTCAACCGTGATCGCTTCCAACTGGTAGGAAAAATGCCCGCACCGGAAAGAATGAATGGATTTGATTTATGAAGCAATGCGGACGCCTGCCGCACGCCGCCGCTCCCCACCTTCTTCACCTGGTTTTCCGTTTCGATTTCGGACGGCCAATCTCCTGTGCGAAGCACCAGTGATGGCCTTCGGGATCTGCGGCTCCGTACCGGCGATGGCGGTAAGGCGTAACCGCCGGCTCCTCGAGGATCTTAGCGCCTGCTTTCTTGGCGCGCTCAAAATGTTTGTCCACATTCTCCACGTTGACGTAGAGGTGCTGCGTTGCCTGGCCGAGCCGCTTCGAGTTCCGATAACCGGAGGCCGGGCACCCCATCATGATCAGGTCATCGCCAAGCTGCATGGCGGCGTGACTAATCTTGCCGTTGGGGACTAACAACTGGGAGCCGTACTTCCGGAACCCGAACGCCTTGGCCAAAAACTTCAGAGCTCCGCCAACATCTTCATACAAGAGATAGGGTGTGATGGCCATCAACGGTGCTCCTTCTTCTTCGTTCTTGGCAACTCGCCCTCCCCGCAGCGCCGCCCAACATTCTCAGTCCATGAGCAACGCTGTACTTCCAAGACTCACCTATATAGCCGTGCCGAAGAGCCTGCCCACGCCAGCGGTGAGCCCCATTGCGAGCGCTCCCCAGAAGGCAACTCGCACTGCACCCCTGACGATAGACGCACCGCCAGCGTATGCGGCGGTTCCGCCCAGAATAACCAAAGTGACCAGTGCTGTCGCAGATGAGACTTCAGTAATCCAGGCTGAAGGTGCCAGCAAGACTGTTGCAATTGGAACAAGGGCACCCACAATGAAAGCAATTGCTGAGGCAAGAGCGGCTTGTACTGGCCGTGCCCGCAGGGTCTCCGAAATGCCAAGTTCATCACGGGCGTGCGTCCCAAGAGCATCACGCGACATCAGCTTTTCTGCTACGAGTCGCGCCAGCGGTTGATCGAGCCCCCGGCTCACATAAATTGAGGTCAGTTCCGCCAGCTCGCGCTCGGGTTGATTTTCCAGTTCATGCCTTTCCCTCTCGATGTCCGCGCCTTCAGTATCTGCTTGCGACTGAACCGATACGTATTCACCTGCCGCCATTGACATCGCGCCAGCCACCAGACCTGCCACACCTGTAAGCAGAACACCGCTCTGTGGAGCGCCGGAGGCGGCTACGCCAACAACAAGGCTTGCAACCGAAATAGTCCCATCATTAGCACCGAGCACCGCAGCTCGAAGCCAGCCAATTCGATCCGATCGGTGGGATTCCCTATGAATGGGTGGCATTAGCAAGATCTCATCATGGGCCCAACATTTGAGATCAGCGGCCGCCGTAGACGGTCCGCTGGAACGAAGGGTTAGCCAGCCAGTTTGAAGTCTCTCGCCTATTCATTTCGAAAGGCGGCCCAGTGCTGGTGCGTATCAAGTTTGTGGCAAAACCTGGTCACTCTTCCGTGGTCGTCAAAATGCCAGATATGAACCTCATCTTCCTCAACGATTTTCCGGCCCGTGGCTTTGACTACAAGGCACCGTCAATGAGAGCAACAACAACGTTGCCACTCTCCAGGAAAGTCTTGGGTTGAAATTTCTGCAAGTCAAGGGCGGTTAGCGATTCAAAGAACTTTGGAACTTCTGCGCGGCTCGTCGGGGTTGCAGCCCAAGGCACTCCGGCATCTGACATTACGTATTCCCATTCAATGTTTTCAACCAAGTGACCCAAGATTGTCGGGATGTCACCGTTTCCGACGGCCGCGTAGATAACCTGAACTGTTTTGATGTTGCTCACGATATTGCCTCTTTTTCGGTTAAGGCTGAAATTGACGAACGTTAGCTTGGATGGACAACGACTCCGGATCAGCCGCTCGCGCTTTCTGCGACTCGGCTGGAACCGGCGGGTTAGCCACTCTCTCTTCAGAGTCGCGAGATGTGTCCACTGCAGCGGGTGGTTATCTGCCCGACAAACCGCCGCAGCTTAGAACCACGGTTCAAGATCGAGAATCGTCGCATCCATCGATTTGGCCGCCCGTGTCGGGTCGAAATACTCCCGAAGGTATGAGATCTTATCGCCAGCGGCACGCAGGAACACGACGTACTCTTGGCGGTAAATGCGGCCGGTGGGCTTGATCAAAGCTGCGGCCTTGACTTGCGCCACGGCGGCTTGTAGGTCGGTAAACGCGTAGACCTTTGGATCGATGAAGCGGAAGTTTTCGACCGCCCCCAGGAACCATCGAACGTGATGAAGCATCTCGTCGCGGCCCGAGAGCTTAGCCGGATGGCCGATGGCGGGTGCGTAAGCGAGTTCCCACAAGATGTTGTCGGCGATTAGCGTTTGCCACTGCTGGTGATCGTCGACCCGTGTCTGAATGTGTCGTTGCAAGAGCTCAGCCGCGATACTCATCCGAATCCTCCTCAGTGGGATGCCGGTTGCCGACCGATGGAAGGGTTGGGCGTCGTTCTCCCTGGCCCGGCACGATTGGCTCACGGATTGACGAAGTGGATTCCGTGTTCGGCGGCGATCGCGACGAGGCGAGACATGTCGGGTGGGCCGGGCTTGGCGAATTCCTCCGCGCAGCGGGCGAAAAAGACCTCGAAGCCGGATGGCGCCGTGTGCACCAACATTCGCAGCGGCCTGTCGCCCGGATTCCTGAACGCATGGACCACGCCTCTCGGCGTGAAGACCGCGGTGCCGATCGGCAATTCGGCCCAGGCATTGTCCTTATAGAACTCCGCGCGTCCCTCCAGCACAAAAAACCACTCGTCCTCGTTCGCGTGATAATGAAGCGGCGGGCCTCCACCCGGCGGAGTGACAGCGGTAAACATGGTGTACTTGCCACCGGTTTCTGCGCCGCCAAGGTGAACAGTGATTTCGTCACCAAAAGCCCGAATGACCTTGCCGCCTGATGGCGGAATGATGCAGGTGGATGGAGAGGGTTGTTCATTCATTCTTTGAGGTCCTCAGTTTTGAAAGTGTGAATCGAGATGGCGATGCTGCGACAATGCCGGAGTAGCGCTCACATCGCTCTGGGCATGTGTGCCCTGGCTTTCCCTGAGCTTCCATGAAAGATCCCCTCCCTGGAGGGGTGGCGCGAAGGTGAAGTCTTGAGAAGACTTCACGCAGTCGTGGAGCGCCGGGGTGGGCCCGTGTCCTGCTCCACAACCCACCCCAGGGCCTCACGGCCCTTGCCCCTCCCGAGAGGGGAATCATTGATGCTATTGGAGCCGACGGATTTCGGCCCAGCTGAAACCACAACTGTCTTGGAGCCGCACTCTACCTCACAAAACCCACCAGCCAGTTGGAACAAACGAGCCAGCCATCGGTTTGCGCCAGCGCAAGACGCAGCGGGCCCGAGACGATCAGCAGCAGCCCACCCCAGAGCGTCACCGGGTGGAGTCGCCGGCGCGTCTTCAAGTCCCATCCCACGATGGGCACCAGCAAAGAGAGTGGCAACGGCGAACACGACCGGCGGACCAAAGCCGAGGAGGAGCACCCAGCGCGCGATGGCCGGTGGCAGCATCGCGATCGTCGCGAGCAGCATCCAACGCTTGTGGCTCTGCGGGTCGCGCCGTACCCGGACACCGGCAACCACGAAGACCCCGAACAGGAGGATGGCAAAGAGGGGCACGATCAGGAAACGGCGCGGGTCTATCCCGAAAGGCGCCACGCCGCGCACGACTCCGTGGAGCGCCGTCCACGTACCGACCACCACCATCAACCCCGCCATCGCGGCACCCGCCACACCGAGCTGGCGGTGGCGGGCGATCCGCTTTGCCGCCACGAGCCTCACCTGAACCAGGAGCAGCAACACCCAGCCGGTAAAAGGAGGCCGTGCAGGTGGATCAGCGGTGTCAGTGCCATCGGCGCCGGCGTCAGCACGGGGAGAAGAGGCCGCAGGAAGTAGGTACGCGCGAAGCCTGCAAGGGCCGTCACGACAATCGCCACCGCCATGGCGCTGAAGAACCTGCGTTCCCCGCACGTGTTTTCTAGTGTCGAACTGATTGTCGCCAAAGGTCTATCCTCCTCAACGCCCGGCACGAGCGCTGGAATGATCGCGCCATCGGGGTTCCTTGTATCGACGCACAGCGATCTCTGCTCGTTCCACGACCCCCACTTCTTCGCCACCCCGCGAAGCTAACCACCTGCCTACCCAACACCGGGCTCTCCATCGCCGCGCCGCACGAGTTCTTATTTCGTTTCGGTGGCAGGTGACTGCACTCCTGCGTTGGAGGTTGCAGGAGGCGACTGATTGGAACGAGCTGTAACCAGGTCGAGCCCGCCTACTGAATCAAGCAAAAGCTGGCAGAGTACTTCAACCCCGATCCGACGATCACCCAGATCCAGGATGCGGCTAATGGAAGCTCCGGATTCCGCGACCACAGTAGCAAGTTCGTTGAGGGCCACTAAGAAGCCCGTGACTCGGAATGTCGACCCGAGCGTGGGCCGTTCGGCTGAGTCGTGCGCCTGAGGCGCCGCTGGGGATGGGTGGGCACTCACCTCCGACAGCAGGCTGTACCTCGTTCGGTCGACGGGCGGCATTAGATTCGCATTGTTGAGCTTGTCGCGAACGGCGGCAGGCTTGTACTTCTTCCACCGAGCATCAGCATCCGACACCCTCCATTCCTCGAGAGTCGCTGGTTGTGCCACGAACAGAAACAGGAGGTTCGCATACTCGCCAAGACCACGCGTGATGGAGAGGGATTCGTCGTAGTAGCCGGCTACAAGGAGCCGCAGCGAAGCGAGCGCTTGGTTCACCACACGAGCGGTCAAGCGCTGCAGAAAGTGGTCGCCTTGATCGCAGGCGTGGTAGCAGCAGGCCTCGCAATATAGCGCTGAAAGCACATCACCGAGCAACGCGTGCGTTATTGGTGCGCTTCGGCCAAGACTGGAAATCTCACCGAAAGTGCTGCTTGCACACGCCTGCTCGGTGGTTGTAACAAGCCTGAGAAACTCATCTCCCGTCGGCATTTTTAGCTGTGGTTTCATAGGCCGTGACCTGTGTTCGCCTAAGACCAGCGATGCGGCTGCCATTCCAGCGGACTGTGTCACCGTACCCAGGGCCGTCGGCTATATGCGCTTGGTCGCTCACGGAGAGGAGGCTTCTTGCTTTTCCTGAGCCTTCCAGTGCCCAACGCAGTAGTCGAAAATCGGCCCCCTCGCCCCAACGCGGGGAGCTGTGAAACAATTGCGAAAACAGATGGTGTGGGAGGGCGAGCGTCCCCGCGATCCGCTTTGGGTGCGGGTCTTCCTGACAACCGGCTCGCGAGGGCACTCGCCCTCCCCATTTTTTCACAGCTTCCGGGAGAGGGGCT
>Ga0163150_10006565_pt1 | contig 14151 bp, 10 predicted proteins | sample OliLakLV19P2IB_FD_148628 | JGI IMG/M metagenome (GOLD analysis project Ga0163150, IMG submission 148628) | Freshwater microbial mat bacterial communities from Lake Vanda, McMurdo Dry Valleys, Antarctica - Oligotrophic Lake LV.19.P2.IB | ecosystem: Environmental > Aquatic > Freshwater > Lake >...
ATCCACGAGGGGTGGCTCGACGAGGTCCGGGCATTGCAGCAGCGCGCGTGGCCGGACAACTCCCCAGCCATGACCGGCATCGGCTACGACGAGTTGCGTCGGCACCTCACCGGCGAGTACACCCTCCACTACGCCCTCGAACGCGCCGCCATCCGCACTCGCCAGTACGCGAAACGTCAGTTGACGTGGTTCCGCGCGCAGTCGTTTCCGTTTCATGAGGTGAGCGGCGAGGTCGAGTGGGGGACTATTGTTCCCGGCTTGACACGCAAACTGCATGTGGACGAATGAGTTTCGTGGGTGGACAATCGACTCGGTTGCGGGGAAACGGCTGTGAGATAATCCCAGAAATGCGAACCTTCCTGAAAAGCCACGTTCAATCGCTGTTATGGGCCTCCATAGGTCTATTGCTTTGCGGATGTGGGAGTGGCGCTTCCGGGTCTGGCGTGATCCCTGCCGCACCTCGTATCAACGCGGTTATCGTCCATCGTCTGCAGTCCATCGATCTCCAGTTGGCGGAGCTTGAGGCTACCGTGAGTGGTGATGCTGATCGCATCGAGTGGACGCTCCCGCGTGGATTTGAGCAAAGTTTCGCGGAAGGAGTACGCGCGCGCGTCCGAATCGCTGACTATGGATATTGGGTGGGCTCAGTACGAGCATGCAACGGCGAGGAGTGTTCCGAGCCGTTCGAGTTTTCCTTTGTGCTTGCCTCCCCAGGCATCAGCGGCATTGAGCCGTTTCCTATCAGAATGGTGGCGGGAGAAGAAACGGAACTCACGATTTCGCGTAGTTCGGTCGAACTGAGATGGTCCTTCCCGCCATCGTTCGAGGTAGAGGAGTCCGGGGTTGATAAAGTGCGGATCCGCTGTGGACTCCCTGGCGCGTACGAAGCATTCGCACAGGGCTGCCCGGTTGGGTTTCTAGGCTGCGAGCCCATTTTCCACTTCCCAATCGAAGTCCTGGCGCCATAGCGTCAGTGGATTGCGGGATTGGATGGCTTTAGAAAGCCGCTTCCGCCCTGACATCCTTCGCCCCACGTACAATCCTCCCTTATGGGACTCCGAGCGCTGGCCTTTACGAAGATGCACGGGACTGGCAACGACTTCGTCGTGGTCACCCGCGATGCCATCCCCGCTGGACGCGAGCCGGATGGGATCGCGATTATGGCGTCGCACAGGCGATTTGGGGTCGGCTCCGATGGGCTGCTGATCATCGGTCCAGGCGGCGATGACTACGACCTCGACATGGTCTTCCACAATCCCGATGGCACGATCGCGGAGATGTGCGGCAATGGACTGCGCTGTGTCGCCAAGTACGCGTATGACCATCATCTGGTGCACGGGCTGATTTTTCGGGTGCGGACCGGCGCGGGGATCCTCCCGGTAGAAGTGACTGTCGGCGCGGAGGGCAAGGTCTACGCGGTCGAGTGCGATATGGGGGCACCGAAATTTGCGTGTCAGGACATCCCGATGATTTGGGATGAGGACACTGCGATCGATGTCCCCTTCACGTTCCTGCACGGCGACCACAAGCACGATGTCCGCCTCACGGCGGTGTCGATGGGCAATCCGCATGTCGTGATTCCGGTGGAAGATGTCGCAAGCCTTAAGGTGAGCCATCTCGGTCCGCCGATCGAGACGCATCCGATATTTCCGGACAAAACCAATGTCGAGTTTGTCCAGCGGCTGAGCGATGACAAGGTGCAGATCCGCATTTGGGAGCGCGGCGCCGGTGAGACCTGGAGTTGCGGCACCGGCATCTGCGCGGTCTTCGCTGCGTTGCGGGCACAGGGCCAGGCGGGCGATCATCTGACAGTCGAAGTCAAAGGCGGGACCGTCGAAACCCGCTGGAGCGATGAGGGGCATATTTTGATGAAGGGTCCGGCGGTCGAGGTGTTTGCGGGGTCGATGCTGGTGTGAGGATGTCCGCGCAAGTCCTACCAAACCGCCCGGCGTAAGCCCGCGGACCGGCACGATGTTGCGGGCAGGCTCTTCCTCCCCCACGCACACATCCTTCGATCTAACCGCCCGGCGTAAGCCCGCGGACCGGCAGGATCTTGCGAGCAGGTTCTTCCTCCCCCACGCACACATCCTCCCACCAAACCGCCCGGCGTAAGCCCGCGGACCTCGCCCGCAACATCCTGCCGGTCCGCGGGCTTACGCCGGGCGGTTTGTTAGGAGGCATAGGGCCGTCGGGAATTGCGGTGAGGGTCCGCGGGCTTACGCCGGGCGGTTGGGTAAGAGGATCAGAGTCTTGGCGTGGGGGTACACTCCACTTTGCTTGCGACCGTGCTCATCATTGCTCCAAGGAGCCCCTGCTCATGTCCGCCGATGCTGCTCTCCTCCTCAAAGTCTCCCGACGTGTCACTGAGGTGCCGCCGTACCTCTTCGCTGCCATCGACAAGGCGCGCGATGAGGCGAAGGCGCGCGGACTCGATGTGATTTCCCTCGGCATCGGCGATCCCGATCAGCCAACCCTGAAGCCGATCGTCAAGGAGATGCACAACGCGATTGATCGCCCGGCGAATCATCGCTACCCGGCGTATGAGGGCTCCCGTGAATATCGCACTGCAGTCGCCCGCTGGATGCAGCGACGCTTCGGCGTGACCCTCGATCCGATGAGCGAGATCATGGCACTGATTGGTGCGAAAGAGGGCATCATGCATTTCTCGATGGCGGTCCTCGATCCCGGCGATATCTGCATTGTCCCGGAGCCGTCGTACCCGACGTATCGCACCTCCGCCCAATGCGCCGGCGCGACCGTCTTCGATGTCCCGCTGCTGGAAGCGAACAACTTCCAGATCGACCTCGGCGCGATCCCCGAGGACATCGCCCGCAAGGCATCGCTCATCTGGGTGAACTACCCGAATAATCCGACTACCGCGGTCGCCTCCCGGGATTTCTTCCGCGATGTCATCGCCTGGGCCCGCAAGTACGAAGTGATCGTGGTCAACGACAACGCCTACTCGGAAATCTACTTCGAGGAGGCGGATCGCCCGATTTCGATTTTCGAATTCGATGGCGCACGCGATGTCGCGGTGGAGCTCTACTCGCTCTCCAAGGGCTACAACATGACCGGCTGGCGCATCGGCTGGGCGTGCGGGCGTGCGGAGTACATGCAGGCGCTGTCGGTGATCAAGAACAACACCGATTCCGGGGTCTTCAACGCGATCCAGGAGGCCTCCATCGTGGGACTCGATTTGCCCTTCGAGGCCCAGGATCCCATCCGCAATCTTTACAAGGCGCGACGCGACCGCGTGGTGTCCCGCCTCACCGCTGCCGGCTTCAGCATCTATCCCTGTCGCGGGACCATCTACCTCTGGGGACGTGTCCCCACCACTGAATCGAGCGTCGACTATGCCTCGCGCTTGCTTCAGGAAACCGGAGTCGTGATCGGACCCGGTCGCGGCTGGGGACCGAGCGGCGAGGGGTACTTCCGCCTGTGTCTCACCACTGCCGATGACCGTCTCGATGAAGCCATCGGACGCATCATCGATGACCTCGCGAAATGGAAATCGACTCACTAGCTCGGCTCACCGGAAGACCGGATACGCCTCGAAGAAGCTGTCTGAGCGGCTGACATTGGTGAGCCGCGAAGCGGGCGGCGCATCGAGGTCGAGCACCCAGATGTCGGCATCGTAGATCTGCTGATTCGTGAGGCTCACTTCGAGCGCCGCGAACGCAATTTTGCGCCCCGTCCGGTTGAAGACCGGCTGAATCGGGATATACGCGGTCGCTGGTGCGGGAGGCGCCCCCATGAGGGAGAGATCGAGATTGGTTAATGAGCCAGTCGATGCGTCGCAGGTCGCGAGCTTGAAACTGGCCGGCAGATTAAAGAGATTCACCTCAATGCGTGTACAGACCAGCTGCGTGCCATCGGCCGACCAGTCGGGATAGAAGACTCCCTGCGAGGTGGAGGTGTCGCTGATCGTCGTGAGCTTGGTGAACGTGGGATTCGCGGTGCCGGGATCGAACGTGTAGAGATTCCCGGTCGCCTTGAGCGGTGGGAGCGCAGCCGCCACCGAGATGCCGGTACCGAGTGACACCACGGCGAGCCCGGAGTCATTCAGGCTCCAGTCCGGACCCGCCAGATCGGCGTACAGGCTCTCGCCTGAGACTGTCAGCGAGGGTAGCTCCTTCGGCAGGCCGGTAAAGGTCACCTGTTTCTGCCCGGTGAGGAAATCGCCGAGCACGAGTTGCGGCGGATTCGACGCTTCAATCGCGAGGAAGGGGATGACGCCGGGATAGGCCGCGACCGCGCCCCATGCGGCGCTCGGATGCGCGTACCCGACATCCTGCAGTGGGCGACGTCGCCGGTACGCTTCAGCAGTCCGCTCCAGGCCGCTCAATCCTCCGGAGGGGCTCACCATCAACAATTCCCCCGCCATCGGCGACAGCAGCTCCGCCATTGCGGTGCCGTAGACCGTCCCTGAGGATCCTGCGACGGTCGCGACCGGACCCGGCAGCAGTTGGACCAGACTGGTCGTGCCGCCGCCGGTGAGCCCACTGGCACGCGTCGCGAAGAGGAGTTCGCCGGATGGATTCGCGACCAGCGTCCGCACCAATTGATACGAGCGGATCGGCAACGCACGCTCAGGGGTGGCCGCGAGGGTGCCGGGTTCGACTCCGAATCGGTAGGTATTCGCGAGGGGATCGTCATCCTCGGGATCGACCGCTTCGATGAGCCCCCAGCTTGTACCAGGAGTTAGCGCACCCGGCGAAACTGACGCACCGTAACGGAACGGATCCAGCGGAGCACCTGTGCCCCCCACGGTCGGAAACGTCAACGGCGGCTGGCCGAAAATTTCGAGTCGGACTGTGGCGGAGCCTTGTGCATTTGGCTGGATCAGGCTGACATCGGATTCCGCGCCGAGATTCGCACTCACGGCCTGACTCGCCTGCGCATCCCAGTCGCGGATGGCGGTCGCGATGTTGGTTGGGGTGGCGCCGGTCGCATCGAATTCCAGTACTCCGGGCGCAATGATCTGCGATTGATCCAGTGCCGAGTAGGGGAGTCGATAGGCGAAGGCGGAGACATCGGCCGGACTCGGCGGCAGGCGACGGGTCATGCCGCCTTGTCCCCGGGGGTCGGTCCACTTCGCGAGAATTGCGATCTCGAACTCGATCGCGCCAGTGGCTGGCGGCAGATGAAACGAGAACATACCGGTGGTCGATTGCCCGCCATGGAGATAGTCGAAACCGGTCCAGTCGATGCCGCTCGCGCCCAGATTGGATTGCTGCCATCCGCCACCGGGAACATCGTAGGAGCCGGCCATCACGCCATTGTTGGAGACATTCTCACGACTGTCGCGCACCTCATCGACCAGGAGCCACGCGGGAAATAGACGGTCCTCCGGACTCGCGGGGTTTCGCAAATCGCCTATCGGCACGTACACATCCGGCGCGATCGCATCTGCCGAGGAGACAGCAAGGGTGTTCCCAAAGAAGCTCCCGGTGATCGTGTCGGACACCAGTACGAGATAGCCGGTGTAACCCAGGTCGGCGCGATTCTTCGCGGTGATGGGATTCGCGAGGTTCGGGGCGGGGAAGGGATGTCGATGTCGCCAGAGCACTTCAAGCGCATCGCCCAATCCGCGACGTACCGCGGTGACTTCAAAATCCCGTGGCGCGAGGAAATCCGCGATCTCGATCTGATACCCCAGAGCTTGCGGCGGCTGCGCCATGGCCTCGCGCTGCATGGTCACGTCGGCAACGAGCGACGCAGGATCGAGTCGCACAGTCCAGGTGCCGACCACGCCCAGCGCGCGCTCGCTGGTCCGCCCCACGGCAGGCGAATCAACCGCCATCGGCGATCTGGCTCCTTGAGCGCACCCGAAGAGGAGCATGCTGCAGCAGAAGAGGGGACCACCGAGCTTCAGAACCAGGGACATAACGGACCTCGCGGCGAGTGTGGAGTGAGCCATTGTAGGCGCAGATGACAGATATTCCCTTGATTCGACATCCTGTCGGCAGCGACGATTGCGGTACGCTCCTCTCACCAGCTATGCCCACCGCCGCTCGCACCGCCGCCGCCCGTGATCTGCCGCTCTTTGATGAGCGTCCGGCAGCGACGCCCCCCGACATCTCCGTGGTCATCCCCCTGCGCAACGAGGAGGGGTCGCTCAAGGAACTCCACCGTCAGATAGTCGAAGTGCTGGAAGGCCAAGCGAAGACCTTCGAAATCCTCTTCATCGATGACGGCTCCACCGATGGCTCGCCCGACATCCTGCGCGCGATCTTCGCGGCCGATTCTCGAGTCACCGTCGTCACCTTTCGACGCAACTTTGGGAAAGCGGAAGCCCTCGCGACTGGCTTCGACCTCGCTCGCGGCGCCATCATCCTGACTCTCGATGCCGATCTCCAGGATGACCCCAAGGAGATCCCCGCGTTTCTGGCTGAGCTCGATCGCGGCCATGATCTGGTGGTCGGGTGGAAGCGACGTCGCCGCGATCGCATCACGCGCGTCATGGCGAGTCGCGTCTTCAATCTCGTCAATCGCATCTGCTTCGGACTGCACCTGCACGACATGAACTGCGGGTTCAAAGCGATCCGCCACGAGGTCCTCGGCGAACTCGGGCTCTATGGCGAGCTCCATCGGTACATCCCCATCTACGCCCATGCGCGTGGATTTCGGGTGACCGAAATCCCGGTGCTCCATCACCCCAGGCGTCACGGCTCGAGCAAGTATGGCCTGGAGCGCTACATGCGCGGATTTTTCGACTTCCTCACCAGCCTGCTGCTGACGCGATTCGCCAAACGCCCCCTGCACTTTTTTGGCGGGGTCGGCTTTACGGTCGGCACCCTGGGGTTGCTCATCTGTATCGTGCTGACAATCCAGTGGCTCAGTGGCAGCACGGCGCTGTCCGAACGACCGCTGCTGATTCTCGGAGTGATGCTCATCATCCTTGGCGTGCAGACCATCTCCATCGGACTGGTGGGCGAGATGTTGATCCACAAGGAAGAGACCCGGGACAATTCCAAGCTGCATCCGATCCGCGAGTTGCTGCGACATGAGGATGTCGCAAGACACATCGAAACTGAGTGAGTGAGTTGCCCCCCCTCGCGATCTGCCTGGTCACCTGGAATCACTGGGCGGATACCTCCGCGTGTCTCCAGTCATTGAATGCCGCGACCTATCCCGGCGAGCGGCAGATCTGGGTGGTCGACAACGCGTCCGCGGATGAGACCCGCTCCTCCATTCGACGCGATTTCCCCGACATCCTGCTGCTGGAAAATGCCTGGAACGCGGGATTCGCGGTCGCCATGAATCAGGCGATCACAGCCGCCCTTTCTGCCTGGCCCGACCGCGAGGACCTGCTCATCCTGCTGCTCAATAACGACACCGTCCTCGCCCCCGATTGTCTGGAGCAGCTCGTCTCCGGACTCTTATCGATGCCCGATGCTGGCATCGCGGCACCGACCATCTACTACCACAGCGATCCCCGGCGCTTCTGGTATGCCGGCGGCGGGATCGATCGGGTCGCCTGCCGTGCCTGGCATGAGGGTTTGCGCACCATAAAAGACACCGAGGGGCCTCCGCGCGCAACCGGCTACGCCACCGGGTGTTGCCTCCTGGTCCGCGCGAGCGTGCTGCGAAAAATCGGCAATCTGGATGAGGGGTACTTCATGTATTGGGAGGATGCCGACCTCTGCGCCCGGACACAGCAGGCGGGCTGGGACATCATCTATGTCCCGATCGCAAAGCTCTGGCATAAGGTCTCGACCTCCACCGGCGGGAATCTCGCCCCGAAGAAGCTGTGGCGCAAATTCTCCAGCGGCTGGCGATTCTGGAGTCGCTGGCATACGGGGTCGATCTGGCCTCTGCGCTATCTGGCTTCTGCGTGGGCAGATTTCCGGCGGGCGAAAAGAGCGGTGTCATGACTCAGCGCCTCAAAGTCCTGATCGTCACCTATGCCTTCCCGCCGCGCGGAGGGGTCGCAGTCCAGCGGGTCTTGTCGTGGGTGAAGCATTTCCCGTCCTATGACATCGACACGACCGTCCTCACAGTCACCCCGCCCCGGGGGACTGTCCAGGCCGATACCTCGCTCCTCGATCGCATCCCCTCGACCGTCCGCGTCATCCGAACCCCTGCACTTGAGCCCTATCGTCTCTACCGCGCGATCGGCGGCAAACGCGCGCAGGATGCCCCGGAGCAGCGGGCAACACAGGTGGCGGGGGAATCGCAGAAAGGCGGATTGGGGGAAGCGCTCTACAAGATGGTGCAGGAGCGGTGGCTGGTCCCGGATCCCAAGATTGGCTGGTTTCCCTTTGCGCTGGACGCGGTCCGCGGCTTGCTGGATGAGGGGTGGGTCCCCGATGTCATCCTGGCGACACAGCCTCCGGCATCGGCATTAGTCATAGGCGCTGCAATTGCCCGATTATGCGACAGGCCCCTCGTGGTCGATTATCGCGATCCCTGGACCACCGGTTACTACCCCCTCAACCGTCCGCCCGAGGTCGCCGCCCGTGAGGTCGCGTTGGAGCAATCCGTGCTTCATCAAGCCACGGCTGTCACCACAGTCTCAACAGGCTTCGCTCGCAAGCTCCAGGAATCTGTTAAAGAAAGTGAAAGTTTTTTAAAGAAAGTTGAAGCTATTGAGAATGGATGGTATCAGAATTCAGCGCAAATCTTGAATATTCCTGCTCATATTCAGAAGACTATCGTCCACGCAGGATCCCTCTATGCCCAGCGCTCCCCGGAGCCGTTCCTCCATGCGATGGCGGCCCTCCGGGAATCGCATCCTGCGCTCACCGATGGCTGGACCATCCGCTGGCTCGGCAACGTCGACCCCGCTTACCTTCGTCTCGCCGAATCGCTTCATGTCCCCATTTCATACGAAGGCTTCGTCACCCACGAGGAATCCCTGATCGCGCAATCGCAAGCCGACATCCTGCTCCTCTTCAGCGAGGGGATGCTCACGGCAAAAATCTACGAGTACCTCCATGCCCAACGTCCGGTGATCGCGATTGGCGACTCCCCCGAACTCAGTCAGATGTTCGATGACTGGGGAGCCGGAGCCTGCTACCACCGTGAGGACATCCCCGGCATCACCTCCGCCCTCGCGACCCTGATCGACGCCCGCAACGCGGCCGACAAGCCGATCCCGCTCATGCTCAGGCGCGATCTCGCGACGATCGAACGAGGCCCCCTCGCGGCGCAAATGGCGGACCTCCTCTGGCGTGTCGCATCCGGTCAACCCGCGGCTCCCACGTAGATCAAACCGCCGCGTAGATATAACCCCCGCGTAGATCAAACCGCCGCGTAGATCTAACCCCCGCGTATACTCCCGACTCTCATGGCTGATGCCCCCCCAGACACATCGGCGCCCAGCGATCCGGAGGTCCCCGCGGTCGACAGCCATGTCCCCCACGATCCGGCAGGTGATCCCGGCCTCGGGATGGTCCGCGACTCCGTCTCCACCTTCCTTGCCCAACTGGTCAGCATCGTGGTCGCGATCGTCTCCTCGGTGCTCCTCGGACGGTCCCTCCTCCCCACCGGCAAGGGCCTCTTTTCGATACTCATCCTGATCCCCAAATCCGCCTGGACTTTCGGCACGCTGGGCCTCGATCAGGTCAATACGGTCTATGCCGGACGCGACCCCGAACGTCGCCACGAACTCGCGACCACCACCCTGTTCCTGGGCATGGCGATCTCGGTCTTCGCCTGCGCCGTAGTGGCGATCTTCCTCTACTGGCCGGGGCATGGCGCCGCCCGGGTCGACATCGCACCCGGCGATTTCCTGGTCGCAATCGATGGCCACCCAGTGACCGCTGAGGGCTTCGACGCGCTGAGCTACACCCCCCACGGACAGTCGGTGCCGGTCACGATCTGGCGTCAGGGCACGTTGCTCGAACGGACGATACCGGCGGAGGCGGTCGATGCCCCGAGCCCCATTGCCCAGGAGTTCCGACTCTCCGCGCTGAACACCTGGCGCTACGGTCTCACCGTGAATCCCCGGTTCAGCGTCCAGCAGTGGGTCCCGATCCTCGATGCCGGGCTGGTCCCGCTGACCCGCGATCACTGGGCGGAACTGTTGCGGCGTCGCGAGGCGAAGCTGCTCCCCGACAAAGTCGTGCTGCCCGATCCGCAGCCTGCGTTTCTCGTCGGCGATGTCGGCTCCGGGGGACGCATCCAAAAGCTGACCCGTCGCGCGATGCAGGAGGACGCCGGACTCCGTCGGGGCGATATCGTGATCCAACTCAACGGGCTCCCGCTGCCCGCTGATCTCGATCTCGCGGGTCTGCTCACCGCTGCGCCTAATCCGCTCCCGGTCACGATCTTCCGGGGAGGGGCGACCCTCCAGTTGTCGCTCGTCCTGAAAGAGCCGGGGCCGATTGCACCGCAGCCGCTTGCGCTTTCCCAGCCGGGACTCCGCGAGATGGGACTCCTCAAGAACATCGAATGGCGCGACCAGGTCTATTTCCCTTCCACCGGAATCGCCCTCGCGATGCTCACCCCCGCCCGCGTGACCGACCTCGTGGCCCGCGGCGAATTGCCGGGCGTCTTCGCGGAGGGGACCGTGATCCCGTCCCGCCCGTCCGCGATCGTGACCCAGGTCGACTACCCGTGGCTCCGGCGCTGGTCGCAGGATCTCCCCCGCAATCTCTTCATGCTCACCATGCTCTTCTTCCCGCTCACCGCCTCGGCATACCTCATGGACAGCATCCTGTACGGCCTCAACCTCATTAAGCTGCGGAATCAGAAAGCGGTCGTCACCAACGTCATCCTCGCGGTGCTCTATTTCATTACGCTGGTCTGGTACGGCATCTACGTCCGCCACCTCTCGCCGAAGAGCGCCGAAGGCCTGATGGAACTCATCACGATCGCGGTCTGGACCACCCTCATCCACGGGGCGTTCATCGCGGTCTACTCCTGGTGGCTCATCGCACCCCGCTGCAAGTTCGGACTCAAGTACCTGAACTTCCCGTATGTATTCGAGTGCTTCCGGCACATCGGCTGGCAGTCGTACATTGCGAACTCGGCCTCGTACCTCTTCTACGACGTCGACATCTTCATCATCACCTCGATCATCGCCCACGGCGCGACCACCCTCACCCTCGACAATCTGGGGAACTACACCCAGGCGACCAACATCGTTGAGCGCGTCTGGATTGTCCCCGGCGCCATCGCGACTGCGCTTTTGCCGAAGCTGACCAATTTCGGCGTCGAAAAGGCCGGCGAGCTGACGCCGAAGGGTATTCGCCACACGCTGATTCTCACGATCGCGGTGATCGTCCCGCTCTGCTTCCTGCTGCCCTACCTCATCCCTATCTTGTGGGGACCGGCGTTCCTGCCGACCCTCGGCCCGTTCTACCTGTTGGCGCCAGGCATCCTGCTCTTTTCGCTGTCGAAGGTCTACTCCGCGCACCTGCTGGGGATCGCCAAGCCGATGTATGCGATGTGGTACTCGATCCTCGCGGTCATCGTGAATATCTTCCTCAACTACGCGCTCATCCCCCAGGAGACCATCATCCTGGGCGTCCCCATTGGGGGCATCAACGGCGCCGCGATCGCCTCGACGATCGCGTATTCCATGCATTCGATGCTCATGATGACGGCCTACTGCCGGGAGGCGAAAACCACGCCCGCGCAGATTTTCCGCTACACCCGCGATGACTGGGCGCTCTACGGACGGGGCTTCGCCATGGGCAAGGACATGATCATCCGCGCTCTGTCGCGGAAGTCGCGATCCGGGCAACACTAAGCGGAGCTACGCGGGAGTCTCCGCGGGACTCGGCGTATGCACGATAGGTGTAGGATCGGCGGAGAGGGCATCGCTCATTACAAACGTTTTGTTGGCGAGCAATCCGGCCCGAATGACGGATTGATCGGCCCCCATCCGCCGTGCAACCCCGGATTTGAGGATCGCCGATTTGAAGACCATGGTCTGTTCGATCGCGTGATAGGTGCGACGAGCCGTGGAAACCCCGTAATGCTTCGCGAGATACATGAACGCCGATCTGAAAAATCGCGCATGCACCTGCATTTGCGACGCCTCATCGCGGGTCGAGGAGCCGCCCCCCTCGTGCATCGCCAGGACTCCCGGATGCACCATGATCTTCCACGGCGTTTTGTGGCAACGAGTCGCCCAGTCGGTCTCTTCGAAATAGAGGAAGTACCGCTCATCGAACGGCCCGACCTGGCGCCATGCCTCGCGACGCAGCAGCCATAACGCGCCGCAGGGATACCCCACCTCAAACGGCGTCGTCCGGCGGGCATCGATGCCCCGTCCAAGATCCCACTCCGGATTGATGTAAATGCGCCGGAGTCCTGAAAAGGCGAACCACAAGCTGAAAGGGGAGGGGAGGGCTCCATAGACCAGTTCCGACTTCCCCTGCGGATTCAACAAATTCCCGCCGAGGAGCCCGACCTGTGGATTCTCGTCAAGGTACGTCAGTGCGACCTGTAAGGCATTCGGTTGCAGTTCCAGATCGGGATTCAAAATCGCTAATGTATCCCCATCGCCAACATTGCGCGCGATCGTGTTGACCCCGGCCGCGTATCCGGCGTTATCCGGACGGCAAATGACGCGGATCCCTTGCGATGTCCAGCGCTCCGCGGTGTAGGTCCCTGTCTCATCCGGAGATGCGTTGTCGACCACGACAATCTCCGCGCCGCCCGGGATTTGCGCGACCGCGGCCAACACCGATTCGAGGCACCGATCGATGTGCCGCTTCGAGTTGTACGTGATGATCCCGAGGCCGAGACGGGGGCCGGTCAATGCGCCGTCACCACACTTCCATTTTCCAGGTCCGCGCCAGCAGACTCTGGAGACTCGCTTCGACCGTCTGGGTGCCGCTCACCACCGCCGCGACACTGGTCGTGATCGGCAGATCGAGCTGATGGATCGCCGCGAATGCCGCGACATGCTTCGCAGTATGCGCACCCTCCGCGACACCGGTCACGGTGAGCAAGGCGGTCTCCAACGGCAGCCCCCGGGCGAGGGCCCCGCCGAGCTGCACGTTGCGCGAAAGCGGCGACAGGCACGTCGCGATCGCATCGCCCAGTCCCGCGATGCCCAGCAGCGTCACCGGCTCCGCGCCCAGATGTCCGCCCAGCGTGGTCAGCTCCGCGATCCCCCGGGTCACCAGCGCCGATTGCGTGTTCATCCCGTAGCCCAACTCCATCGCGATGCCAGAGGCGATCGCGAGGATGTTCTTGACCGCGCCGCCGAGTTCGACCCCGATGACATCGTGCGATCCGTAAATGCGAAAAGTTGGCCGTCCGAAAATTCCCCGAAATGTCTCGATCGTCTCTTCCTCAGTCGATGCGATCACCGTCACCGCAGGATCGCCGCGTAGTACTTCTTTCGCGAGATTCGGTCCCGACAAGGTCGCGAACGGGTGTGCACCCAGGATGTCCGGCAGCGCCTCGGAAACCCGCAGCAGCTGATCATCGAGGAAGCCCTTCACCGAGGAGCAGATCGGTATTTTTCGGTCGCCCAGCAGTGAAGCGAAGGGCGCGAGTCCGGTACGGACATGCTCGCTGGGGATCGCGATCAACACGGCCTCGCACTCGCCGAGCGCCTCCTCAGGTTCCGCTGTAAATTGCAGTGTCTCCGGCAGGATGAAATCTTCGAGATACGCCAGATTCCGATTGGTCGCGTTGTAGCGATCCATCCGGACCGCATCCCGGCCCAGGATCATCACGTCATGGCTATTCTGCGCGGCAAGTACCCCGAGAGTGGTCCCCCAGGCGCCGGCGCCGATGATCGCGAGCTTAGCCATGATGCGCCTCGGGGGGCGTCGAGAGCGCCTGGCTCACTCCGGGTTTTTTCTGGCCGATCCGCGGCTCAGTGCCGTTGAACAATCGCTTTATGTTGGTTGCGTGTTTAACCACGAGAAAGACGCCCACCAGAATCGCGAACACCAGAAACGTGCGATTCCCCGCCGGATCGCTCTCGGGAAACACACGATGCTCGGTCGATGCGCCCACCAGAAAAATGACCGGGACCGTGATCGCGCTGCAGATACTGGCCAGTGACACATAGCGAGTCAGCGCAAGCATCACGAGGAACACCCCGACCGGGATGAGCATCCACTGCCCCGCAATCGCGACCATCACGCCCAGCCCGGTCGCGACAATCTTCCCGCCCTTGAACTGGAACCAGACCGGGAAGGCGTGCCCCAGAATCGCGCCGCAGCCGACCAGGCA
>Ga0163150_10006568_pt1 | contig 14149 bp, 14 predicted proteins | sample OliLakLV19P2IB_FD_148628 | JGI IMG/M metagenome (GOLD analysis project Ga0163150, IMG submission 148628) | Freshwater microbial mat bacterial communities from Lake Vanda, McMurdo Dry Valleys, Antarctica - Oligotrophic Lake LV.19.P2.IB | ecosystem: Environmental > Aquatic > Freshwater > Lake >...
GTCCTTCAGCCAGCGTTGCCGCCTGCTGCGCCGCCATGTAAATATTCTTGTTGTTCGGCAGAATGACGATGCAAGTATTGGGCAGCGAATCAATCGCCTTGAGAAAATCCTCTGTGCTAGGGTTCATCGTCTGCCCGCCGTCGATAACCCGTGCCGACTCCAAATCCTCGCTGAACAACCGCCGGAAGCCCGGCCCACTGGCGACGGTAATCACCACGACATCACTCTCCACAAAGCGATCCGAGTCGGGGCTGGAAATCGCCTCTCGTGCGGCGCGCTCCTCAACGTAATGGTAATATTGAAGCTGCATATTCTCTACTACGACATCATCCAACGCCGCGCCTGAACTGATGGCATAGCTGATCGGCTGGCCGGGGTCGTGAACATGAACATGCACCTTGATGAGTTTGTCGCTGCCGACCACCAGCGTAGACCAACCCATCGCATCAATCGTAGCGCGCACGGTGCTGACATCCATGCCTTCGCCGCGCATCAAGAACTGCACGTCGTAGCCATAGCCCTCTTCGTCATCCGGCTCAAGCGCTTCCTGCCAGTGTCCGGTCAAATGAGCGGCTTCAGCGGCAGCAGCTGGCGTATAAACCTCTTCGCCGCGCAGCAGCTTAAGCATCCCTTCCAGCATGAACACCAGCCCTGCCCCGCCGGAATCAACCACGCCGGCTTTTTTCAGTACGGGCAAAAACTCCGGCGTTTGCAGCAGCGACGCATGGGCCGCCGACACCATCTTGTCCAGCAGCGCGTAGAGGTTCGGTTCTCCCGCAGCGTGGGCATTCACTTCTTCGGCGGCATTACGCGCTACCGTCAGAATTGTGCCTTCTACTGGCGTCATGACTGCGGCATAAGCGCGCTCGACGGCTTTCGTAATCGCAGCAGCGAACAGCGGCCCATCAAAGGCGCGATGTCCATCCAGCGCTTCGGCAAAGCCCGACCACAACTGCGATAGAATCGTGCCTGAATTGCCACGCGCACCGAGCAGTGCGCCCTCTGCAAAGGCAGCGCTCACCCGCCCGACGTGCTTATCATTCATCGGGGTGATCTGGTCATAGGCTTTGCGTAAAGTGAGGAACATATTCAGGCCGGTGTCGCCATCCGGCACAGGGAACACGTTAAGCTGGTTCACTTTTTCTTGATTGTGTTCCAGCCATGCCAGCCCTGCGCCAGCCAAGCGCTTCAACACGCGCCCATCGCAATAGAGGATTTCTATGTTTGCCGCCATTAATTCCTAATCTCGGTAACAACAAATATGTTGTAATATTTTATCAAATTATTTGCCGTACTGGAACACCAAGCACTTTAATGAGTGCCGCTGTACTCAGCGCACATAGGCTTGTATCTACCGGATGGCTATGGTAGCATGTTGGTCGTCGCTTTAGCGAATTTTGTCGTGAGAAACGTTTTGAGGCATTATCATGGCCAAGTGTGAAAATTGTGGCAAGGGGCCGATGTTCGGCAACATGCGTAGCCACTCAATGAGAGCAACCCGCCGTAAGTTCAAGCCTAATCTGCAAAAGGTACATGTGTTTGAAGGCGGTAAGTCCGTCCGCAAAACACTCTGCACCAAGTGTATCAAGACATTGGCGAAGGCTTAAGGCACTGCACCGGAATTCCGGTGCAGTTTTCTTTTGGACGATAGGCAAGGGGCTTAAGCCCCTTGTTTTATAACTCAGATTTATCCACGACTGACCCACGCAGCGCATCAATCCCCGCTTGAACGCTGTGCTGCGCGTTGAAAATATCCGAACCCGCAATCAGCACATTCGCGCCCGCCTCAACCACTTTCGGTGCGATCTGCGGATTGATACCGCCGTCCACTCCGATGTCAATCTGGCGGCCTAGAGCGTTGGCCATCTGCCGTAACTGCGCGATCTTCGGCAGTGTTTCCGGCAAAAACGTCTGCCCGCCGAAACCGGGATTGACCGTCATCACCAGTACAATGTCGACCATGTGCATGACTTCGCTCAACAGCGCCGCGGAACTATGCGGATTGATGGCCACGCCAACGCGGCAGTTCAATTCCTTGATGGTTTGCAGGGTGCGATGCAGGTTCGGGCAGGTTTCGAGATGCACGTTGATACTGTCCGCGCCCGCCGCCGCGAACGCCGCGAGATGCTGTTCCGGCTCAACGATCATCAAATGAACGTCGAGCGGCAGCTTGGTCACTCGCCGCACCGCCGCTACCACGAACGACCCCATCGTGATATTCGGCACGAAGCGTCCATCCATCACGTCGATATGAATCACATCCGCGCCAGCGGCCTCAGCCTCGCGGATTTGTTCGCCTAAGCGAGTGAAATCGGCGGCGAGTATCGAAGGGGCAATTTTTATCGTGCGGCTCACAATGACAATCCTGTTTTCGCTGTGGAAATTCCTAGCGCAATCATAGTTTACTTCCGCGTGAAATGGCAAATCCGCAAATGGACTTAGAACCTTGTCACGCGGCACGTTATACTCAGTATCAGCACTCGGAACACAGAACTCTGGGAGAATCTTCATGGAATACAAACGTCTAGGCGCATCGGGCCTCAAGGTGAGCATTATCTCGCTCGGCGCGTGGCTGACCTATGGCAGCAGCAGCGTTGAAGGCGATACCGCCGTTGCTTGCGTTCGCGCCGCCATCGACCAAGCAATCAACTTTATCGACGTGGCCGATGTCTACGCAATCGGCAAAGCCGAAGAGGCCGTTGGTCGGGCGATCAAAGGCTATGACCGCACCAAGCTGGTTGTCAGCACCAAAGCCTTTTGGCCCATGAGTGACGATGTGAACGATAGAGGCTTATCGCGCAAGCACATCACCGAGTCGGTGCATAAGTCGCTCAAGCGGCTGGATACCGATTATGTCGATATTTTCTTTTGCCACCGCTACGACGAAGACTCGCCCACCGAAGAAACCGTGCGCGCCATTGACGACCTCATTCATCAGGGCAAAATCCTGTATTGGGGTACGAGCATGTGGACAGCGGCCAACATTCACGAAGGCGTCGGCGTTGCCAAAGCCATCAACGCCAACTGCCCGATTGTCGAGCAGCCGCTCTATAACATGCTTGATCGTAACGTGGTCGAGGGTGAACTCGAAGACGCGGTGGAAGAACACGGCATGGGACTCGTAGTGTGGAGTCCGCTGGCGCAGGGCGTCCTCACGGGCAAGTACAACGATGGCATCCCGCAAGGCAGCCGCGCCGCAGACTTGGACTGGGTGAAGAACAGCCAGATCACCGAAGATCGTATCGAGAAAGCGCGGGGTATTACTGCGTTAGCGCAAGAAATCGGTACAACTTCCGGCTCATTGGCTATGGCGTGGGTGCTGAATAACCCACACGTCACCAGCGCTATCACGGGCGCAAGTCGCCCGGAACAGGTGGCCGAAAATCTTAAGGCGCTGGATGTAAAGATCACGCCGGAGATCAACCAGCGCATCGAGGACATCTTGCAGAACAAGCCCGAACGGTTGTCGTACAACGAAGGCTAAATTAGAGGTTGTGACGAAGCGCAGCGAATCGGCTTAGGGCTGTGGCTGCGCTTCGATCACCGCTTGCATTCGCGCTTTGATGCGCCGCTGATCTTCCTCATCGTAAGTCTCAAAGCCTTCCGGCAGCTTTTCATAATCTACGATCAACATGCCAAAGATATTGTTTTCTGCAAATGTATGTTGATATATCGCGTTGAAATCCACAACCACCGAATCTTTCTCGGCTAACGGAACTTTGATCGCCGGAATCGGATCATCCACACGAAAGCCGTAGACATCGGTACGTCCTTTGCTCAGTTCAGGCAGAGGATTATTTACCAAAATAGTGTATGGATATGAATCTTTTTCTCGGCGTGTGTAATCAGCTACAGCTTTTACGGAAGGACGTTGTTTATGGAGATAATCGAGTTCCACCAGTTTGATGCCACTAAAAACAGTTTCATCGCGTTTAGTAAGGTACTGGTCATGATGGCTGCCACCGGGCTTATTGGCAGGCGATAGCAACTCAATACGGGTGATCGGCGTTCCATAAAGCGAATGATCGGAAGCCTGATAGATCATGATACTAGCGAAATATTCCGGTTCTTGAACAGTTTCGGTAATTGGCATTGTCGCAGTTGGAGTTGCTGTTTGTACACCTGTACCGCCAAATATGCTTTCTTGAGGAGATGTTTGATAGATCATTACATCCGGTTTCGTCCACTGTCGTTGAACCGTATCTGTATCTACGTTGTACTGCTTTATTTGCAAAGACTGTTCCATGATGACACGATAGCCTCTGGAAAGCGGGAGTGCTTGTTGAATGGCTTGACGAAGATCATGAACATGATCGGCATGAAACATCTCCCATTCTTTTTTTTGTTGCAAGTAACTATGTAGATGGGCATTGATACCGCGATACTGGTTCTCTAGCAGATGAATAGCCATCTCACGAATATCCTCACAGCTATCGACACTTTGAGTTTAGCATAAATCCAAGCCGTGCTATTCCTTGACGTGCTTGTGCTTGAGCACCTTCGACTTCAACTGACCGCAACCAGCGTTAATGTCGATGCCACGCCGGACGCGCATGGTCGCACCTACGCCGTACTGTGCCAGCGTGTCGATAAATTGCTGCGAGGCCTCCGACTGCGTTGGCCCACCCGCATATCCCGGCGTCGGGTTAAGCGGAATCAGATTAACGTGGCACATCAGCCCCCTCAACAGTTTGCCGAGCGCGTTGGCCTGTTCTGGCGTGTCGTTCTCACCCTCGATCAACGCCCATTCGAACGTAATGCGCCGCCCCGTTTTATCGATATAGTAGCGGCAGGCATCGAGCAGTTCTTCCAGCGGCCAGCGCTTGTTGATCGGCAGCAGCGCACCGCGTTCGGCATCTGTTGCCGCATGTAGGCTGATCGCCAATTTGACCTGCATCCCCTCGTCGGCAAACTGTCGGATTTGTGGCACAAGCCCTACCGTACTGACCGTGATATGTCGCGCCCCGATGCCAAGCTCGTTCGATAGACGATGCACCGCCTGTATTGAAGCGTCGTAGTTATGGAAGGGTTCGCCCATGCCCATCAGCACGACGTTGCTTAATCTGTCGCCTTGTCGTTCCAGATCACCGGAGAACAGCAGCGCTTGTTCAAAGATTTCGGCGGCGCTCAAGTGGCGCGCAAAACCCATCTGCCCCGTCGCGCAAAACACACAGCCCATCGCGCAGCCCGCTTGTGTGGAAATGCAAGCCGTGCGCCGACCATCCTCATAGACCATCAACACCGCCTCGATAAGCTGGCCGTCTGACAGTTGATACAAGCGCTTCACCGTGCCATCTTTGCTGATTTCCTCAGCAACCTGCGTCAACACACCAAGTGTGGTTTCTGCCTTTAGGCGCTCCCGCAGAGACTTGGATAAGTTCGTCATTTCATCGAAAGACGTTGCACGCCCTTCGTATAACCACGTCCAGAGCTGATCGGCTCGATAACGCGGTTCGTTCCAACTCGCCAGCATTTCGATAAGCTGGTCTTTAGACAAGTTATAAAGGTTTCTCATGGCTGCTCCCTGCGTGTCCGCGCATAGCCGATCAAGATCAATCCAACCGCTAGCATGAGGCCGATCACTGCCGCCAGCACCGTTCCCGGCCCGCTAAAAACGCCACCGGAATCTGTGGACGTTCGAGCCGGAACAGGGGTCGGCGTTCGCAGGCTGCCTGCCGGACGCGGTGTATTCGTCGGCGTCACCGGAGTTGGCGTAAATGTTGCCGTCGGAGTGCGAGTCGGGCGCGGTGTATCGGTGTAGGTATTCGTCGGCGCACCCGTCCATGTCGCAGTGGGTGTAGACGAAGGCGTGCGCGTAATTGTCGCGGTTTCGGTGGCCGTTGGGGTAGGCGTTTCGCCTACATAGGGTGTATATTCAAACGCCGCCGAGGCCGCGTTCGTAAACAGCCAATCCTCGAAATCGAGTAAAAGGCCACCGAGTGATTGCCCACTTACCGCTTCGTAGGCAGCCTCAAACGAGGGTTCTGCGCCCAGTCGATTGGCCAGATCAAACAGCGCATCCAACCCATACGTGTCCGCGATATACAGCACTATGCTCACACTTTGCGCCTGCCATAGTTCCAAATCAGCATCACCCGGTGCAGCCATCTGCCCTAACGCCAGTAACTGCCCATTGCGAGAAGCACTCTGCATCGTCAGCAGCAACGGTGTCTCCGTCGAAGGATCGTAAAATTCGGCCAGTCCATACGCGAACCATGCCGGAACATCAGCCTCAGCCCAAATTTCCGCATAGAATCGTTCGACGAACAGCGCTGCAATGGCCTCAACCGCGCCCGAAACTGTTGTGGACGAGCTTTGAACGATATCGTAGCCCGCCTCACGAAACATCGTTTCGGCAATCGCATCATTACAAGCGATCGCCTCACCGTTCGGCACTTGGACTACCCTTTCACCTGCGCGATTCTGACTGCATCCAGCGGGTATGCCGCTGTACAGCAGCACATTGAACGTCGGGCGCTGTCTGGTATTCGCCACCAACAGATCATACACGGGCTGCATATCTCGCCATATCGCCAGTGGGTTTAGCCCATCGGCGGGCAGCGTCAAATCAAATATGCCGGAAGCGTCTTCATTGGTTTCAAGGATGACACGCGAATCCATGAACACGAGTACATCATTGACCCGCGCCACTTCACCATTCCGGTCAACCGCTTCCCATGAAAACCACACGTTTCCACCCAGCGTCGGCGCATTATTGGGCTGAAGCATCCAGATGTAAGCAAGTTCTGCTTGAGGTTCAGCGAACAACACATTATCGCTGTCCTCGAAATCAATTTCGAACGACTCAGCACGTCCGCCTTCCGGTTGCACAGTCAGTGATAGTGCTTCAATCTGATCAAGTGGCCGATTCAGCAGCAGTGTAAAGCGCACCGCCGCCGGGAAAATCACCTCGCTCGTCCAACGTACTACAAACCCCTCAGATTGCAGCGTGGCGCTAGGTGTTGCTGTAGGCTCATCGAGCGGCGCGTCTGTCTCCTCCGCTGTTTCCTGCGTCTCATCCTGCGCCATACCAACGCCAAAGCTGACCAAGAGCACGAGAAGTATGAGCAGGCTCATGCGGGGGATGCGATGAAGGTTCATGTCACAGTGCCGCCCGCCTAGGCTAATTGAACAAAGTTAAAGATAAAGTGAGCGATGATCGCGGCGGTTGTGCTCTGTCGTTCGCGCAGCCAGCCTAAACCGAGCGAAACAACAAGGATAAGCAGCGTCGCGGGTGTCAACGTGTACTGAGTATGCAAAGCGACAAACAGCGCACTCGTCAGGTATCTCCCAAATACGGGTTGAATCGCACCCCGGAACAAAGTTTCTTCACTGATCGCTGCGCTCAAGGAGAGCAAGAGCGCGAGCGGCAGCGTATTAAACAGTCGTCCGATTTCTTCCGATGCCTCCACCTGACGCGCAAATTCTTCGGGTGTTACCAGTCGCTGCCAGACCAGTCCCATCACGATCACCAGTCCAAGCAGCCCAATCCCCGCACCAACACCCCACAAAACGTCGCTACGGGTCGGAATACGCAATCCGAGTCGTTGCAAGCTGTCGCCAACTTCGCGGCGGATCGCCAATCCCACACCCAAAAACGCCAGCGCCACGATAAACACAGCCTGAACCAACACTGCATCCAGCATCACGCCTTGCGACTCAAGCTCATCAGCTAGCCCGCTCAGTCCGCCGGAAAGCACAAATTGGCTGATAGTAATCGACACGAATACTACCGCCAGCACAACAGCCGTCATATGTACGCTGGAATCCGGCTTATACAATGCTGACACTCCCGGCAAACGTGCAATCCACTGGCGCATCTCCAGCGAAACAATCACGCGCCAACTAAAAATAGATGCGGCGGCGGACAACGCGAACGTCAATACTGCGGCGCTCATGCTGATCGCAGGCAGTTCGAAGTCATCCGGCAGCACATCCGCAGTCGAAGCAGGAGGCGTAGCGAAGTCACTCATCGCCGCCGTTTGCACGATCATAAATCCGTACAGGAACGTCATGCCCGTGATGAAAAATAGCGCCCAGCGCAGCAGTCCGCGCTTTGTTTCGGCCACATCAGCAAGATTGGCCAAATAAACTGTCCCACCAACAAAGGTAATGCTGATGACGGTTGACAGCGTTGTCAGTAAATCCATGCCGCATCCTGATGGGTACAATCACAGGGGCGAACATGTCGTTAGATAACGTGTCCGCATAGCGCTATCATACTAGGGACACGCTTGCGGCGCTATGCCGAACCGCCGCCTACAAACGTCACGGAAACCCATTGACCATCTCCATGAGCTATGCTAGAATGCCTTCCTGCGGACACCGCGCTGTCCTGCTGGAGGGATGGCCGAGTGGTTTAAGGCGGTGGTCTTGAAAACCTCTGTGGGGGCAACCTCACCGTGGGTTCGAATCCCACTCCCTCCGCTGATTTTTGCAACATCTCTTTGGGGAGATGCCAGAGTGGACGATTGGGGCCGCCTGCTAAGCGGTTTATGGGTTGTAAAGCCTATACGCAGGTTCGAATCCTGTTCTCCCCGTCATAAGTTCAAAAGCCCTGAAATCACATGATTTCAGGGCTTTTTCTTCCCTCAGCGAGGTTCGAATCCTGTTCCCCTGTTTTAGGAGCTAGGATCAAAGATGTTAGAAAATCACTGAATTTTTAGCAGGCGTCCGAAATGGTCGGGTATTACGTATCAACTCGTACAACAACTGCATTTTGCGATTTCAGTTCAGTATCTGGTGGGAGTTGATCGTTTTCATTAAGAATATGTGCCAGGATGGCCCAGTATTCCTCGTCATGTAGGCTTCCCGGCGCGTCGAATGGCATGATAGTGGTCACGTAATCATATAAGCCTTGCGCTGTCAGCCGAGCGCGGAAAACACGAAAGCGCCCTACAAGGATCGGCCCAGTTCCGCCCTGTCCTTCATCACCGTGACAGCGTGCACAGTTTGCGACATAGAGTTGTTCACCCCCATTCTATCTGACTGCCGGATGGGGGGATATGTACTGGTTCAGCGAGAGGTGTCGCGGTGAATGCTCCATTTCCAACAGGTGTATTGAGTCCGCTTACTTCAGTACCCAATGGCGCAAGTGTTGGACTAGCTATACGGGTTGGGGTAGTTGATCCTAAAGGAGCAAGTGTTGGGCTGGCGGTACGTGTTGCCGTTGCATCACCTAAAGGCACGAGCGTTGGCGTTGCAGTTCGTTCTGCTGTATTGAGGGGCGCTAAGGTCAGTGTTGCGGTGCGCGTGGGAGCTGCTGCCGTTGGAGTTACAGCAATTGTTAGTGTCCATTGGGTAGCAGTTTCTGTCTGATTTGCCCCGATGAGCCGTGTTACTTCGGCAGCGATAGATTGCTCGATTTGATAGGCTTCATACGTACCATGCGCTGCTTGCTGCACAGTCGCCTCGACATTTGGAGTACGAGTTACCGCACGAGTAGCAACCGATCCGCATGCGGCAACGTAAAACATGCTAAACATGAAACTAAGAAACCAGAAAAGATTTCCAGTGCGTTTACCCACGAGCAGCCTCATTTTTACAACACGAACCGGATGCCGTTACAGCAAATCCTGACGGCATCCGGCTAGAAGTAAGTCAAAACATCAACTAAACGACGTTGATCTCAAATCTCGGAATCGCGTTGCAGAGGATACCCAACAGATTGAGCGGAACGGTTTCCGGCTGAACATTGCCCTGTATATCGGTAGCGCGGGTCATAATGAAATGTGTCCCCGCTGCGGCATCCCACGGGAAGGAGAAACCAGTCACCATGTAGGGCTGATTCGCTCCGGGGTACATTAAGGTGGCTTCTGGCCACGTCGCTCCCTCGTCCATGCTGTAGTCAACCTGCTGAATACCATGTGGAGAGTAAGCGCGTCCGATCATCACATAGCTGCCAGTGGGAATTGTTGGTACTTCGCCTGCGATCTCGCGCGCGAAGAACTTCCCCGTTGGACACAAACGGTCACCTACCTGCACTGGAGCATTGCTGATCCGGTTGATGCTCAAGATCAATTGAAGATGTTCCGATGAGTGCGAGACGAACTACGGCGGCGTGTCTCAAGCCTTTTGCTGCTGCTGCCAGCGCTCGTAACCGAACACCCTTAAAGCAACCTTAACTTCGATGTGCTTGACGCGGCATAACGCGGTCAATATACTTCAATCTGGATTGAAGTAATTTCGATTGAAGCGAAAGGTGCTGTGAACATGCGAAAGAAAGTTCTCTTCGTTTGCACAGGTAACGCTGCTCGCAGCCAAATGGCCGAGGGGCTGCTAAAAAAGTACGGCGAAGATCGTTATGAGGTCTTCAGCGCTGGGATGGAAGCCAGGGGCATTCATCCTTTGACCGTACAGGTCATGGAAGAAATTGGCATCGACATCAGCGATCAATATTCTAAGACCACAAAAGAATATATGGGACGGATGGACTTTGACGACGCCATTATCGTGTGCCGCAAATCTGAGGAGAATTGTCCAAAGCTCAACCCTGATGCGCGTCGTCTCCATCGATGGTTGTTTGACGATCCAGCGGCTTCTGTTGGAACCGATGAGGAAAAGCTGGCCAAATTCCGTGAGGTGCGCGACCAGATTGATGATCGTTTGAAACTCTGGCTTGCAGAAACCGCCGAAGCGGAATGGGCGTGATTGCCTAGAAAGCTCTAAATGACTTCCGACTACACGCATCAACCGCCTGAATTCATCAAGTTGTTAGCCAACCAATTGCGCTGGAGCTTGCTCAAGGCGCTTACCATGAGCGATCACCAAGTAAACGAACTGGTCGCGCAGCTTCAACAGCCGATGAATCTGGTTTCCTATCATCTCAAAAAGATGCGCGATGACGGCCTTGTGACATCGCGGCGCAGTGAGTCCGATGGACGTGACGTGTACTACAGCCTTGACCTGAACCACGTTCGTCAGATGTTTTTCGAGGCGGGAGCCGCCTTGCATCCAACACTTGGAACGCCATCCCCTACTGTACAACTGCCACCTACCTCTGGTGTGCGCGTCCTGTTCGTGTGTACCCATAACAGCGCTCGTTCACAAATGGCGGAAGGCTTTTTACGTCATGTCAGCGGCGGTAGGATTGAAGTCCAAAGCGCGGGAAGCCATGCTACACAAATCCACCCTGATGCGATTCGGACGATGGATGACTTCGGTATCGACATTCGCAATCAACGGGCGAAATCGTTTAACGCTGTTGAAGGTCAACCGTTTGATTACGTGATTAGCGTTTGTGATAAAGCACGGGAAGAATGCCCTGTCTTTGACGGTGACGGACAGCAAGTACATTGGGGCTTTCCTGATCCAGTTGCCATTGAAGACCCTCAAGTACGAGCGACAGCATTCGGAGAAATTGCCCGCAGCCTGAAGACTCGTATGGAGTGGTTTCTTACGACACTTTCTGTCGATGCAGCGTAAGGAGTAGACGTGCAGCCGATTAGCATTTTCGGAGATATTCACGCGAATTTGCCCGCACTGGAGGCCGCTTTAGCCGACATGGATCGACGCGGACTCAGCGAGCGTTATTGCTTAGGTGATCTCGTTGGCTATGGGACGTTCCCGAACGAGGTTGTTGCAATCATCCGTGAAAGCGGCATCCCAACGATCATGGGCAATTATGATCAAGGTGTCGGCAACCATAGTAATGACTGCGGCTGCGCCTATAAGACCGACATCGAAGAAGCGCGTGGCAAGCGCTCAATTGCATGGACAAATGCTCATACCCTGCCAGCACACAAGGCGTTTTTGAAGCAGCTTCCATCACAGATACCGTTGCACCTTGGTGACTTACGGGTTCTTTTGGTACATGGCAGTCCGCGTAAAGTCAACGAGTATCTGTACGATGATCGCCCTGACAGCAGTTTCGAGCGTATCCTCGACCAATCGCAAGTCGATGTGCTGATCTGTGGTCACACGCATCTGCCCTATCATAAAGTGCTGCCAAGTGGACGACATGTGATTAACGCGGGCAGCGTTGGCAAACCAAAAGATCATGACTCCCGCGCCTGCTACATCACCCTGTCAGCTACCGGACATGATCTAGAGGTTGAATTCATCCGCGTAAACTATGACATCGAACGTGCGGCACAAGCGATTGAGGCCACCGATATGCCGCATGAATTTGCAGACATGCTGCGTGTAGGCGCAGGCTGATCGTATTGCATTTTAAGGAGCGATTGATAATTGAGTGATCTTTGGCGACGAACCGGCGCAGAGTTCGTCGGGACATACGCGCTTGTCACGGCAGGCTGTGGCGCAATTATGGTCAACGCGCAGACTGGCCAACTTGGGCATATCGGCGTTGCATTCACTTTCGGTCTCATCGTTCTAGCCATGATCGCAGCGACAGGTCATATTTCCGGCGCACACTTCAACCCCGCTGTGACCATCGCTTTTGCGATAACTCGGCATTTCTCATGGCGTGACGTGTTGTTCTATGTTGGTGGGCAGCTTATGGGCGCTGTATTGGCGGCGCTGACGTTGCGACTGTTGATCGGCGATGTGGCTCAACTCGGCGTTACCTTACCGAGCGGTTCCATCGCGCAATCCGTCGGGATTGAAATCTTCCTGACAGCAGTATTGATGTTTGTCATTATCTCAGTGGCAACGGAACCAAAAGCTGTAGGCACTCCCGCTGCAATTGCAATTGGCTTTACGGTAGCTCTAGATGCGATGTGGGGCGGGCCAATCAGTGGTGCATCAATGAATCCGGCGCGCTCATTCGGCCCAGCGCTGATCGCTGGTGTTTGGGAGCATCAATGGCTGTACTGGGTAGCTCCCATCATCGGCGCGATTATTGGCGCAGTTCTATATCAAATACTGCGCGAACCCCGAACAATGGCGGAACAAGTAGAAATCTAACCTGTTTGAACGGGCAGCTTGACATCAGCAGTCCACTCCTGCATCGACCCATCATAGACAGCGATGTTGGACACGCCTAACAGCGTAAGGATGAGGGCATCACTTGTTGCCGAGATACCAGCACCGCAATATAAGATCACTCGTTCACGCGATAGGATACCTTGTTGGGCAAACTTATCTCGCAGCACATTGGCAGGTAAATATGCGCCCGTATCTGGATCGACGAGACTCATGTACGGTAAGTTGATGCTCGATGGTATCCGTTCGCTTTTAAACGAACTTTCGCCGAGCGTGTTGATAAGACAAGCCGCGTTTGGATTGTCGAGTTCACGGAGAACATCATCCTTATCCGCTAATAATTCAGGGCGTGGATGAGCGATAAATGTAGACGATGGACGCTCAACTATCGCCGTTGAGACAGGGCGACCTTCTGCGTACCATTTCTTCCAACCGCCGTTGAGAACCGCCGCATTCTCGAAGCCGAACGCCCGCAGCAGCCACCAAACGCGAGTCGCCCACATTGTATTATTGGCGTCGTAGACAACTACTCTTGTGCCATCACCCACGCCATGTCGTTCGAGGGCTTCCGCAAATTGTGCCGCAGAGGGAGCCATAAAGCGCAGCGTCGGATGTGGAGTGGAAATTTCGGCAATCAGATCAATGAATGTGCTGTTTGGGATGTGCCCCTGATCCCAATTTTCCCGCCCGCTCTCCGGGTACGAAGCTCCTGTTTGCGGATCACTGCGGTAGAAAACCGTCGCGTCGAGAATGCGAAGGTCAAGGTCATCAAGATGCCTTTGCAGCCACTCAGTTTCGACTAGATATTCAGGACGCACGTACTCACTGGCCATTCAATTTCCCTTGCAGTTCGTTCTGCTGGCGCTCCAAAGCGACGCGCCCTAACAACGGAAGTGTCGTATCGTCATTCGGCGGGTGATACAAACCTGCTCGAACATCGCGGTAATAACGTGTGAGCGGAACATCTTGCAGCATTGACGTGCCGCCGACAACCCGCATCGCGTCGTCCACAATTTTGATTGCGTTGTTCGTGCCGATAATTTTGGCAATCGCCAGCATCTCACCGAGTTCACTGCGCTGTTCAGGATTGCGATCCCACGTATCGGCTGCGTGATACACCAGGCTGCGAGCGGCTTGAAGTGCTAATTCAGTTTCGCCTAGCCGCCGCTGGATACTCTCCAATGTAGCAATAGGCTTTCCAAGTGCAGTAGGGACTCGTTCTTGGGCATAACGCAGTGCGTATTGCTGTGCCGCAGCCGCAACT
>Ga0163150_10006571_pt1 | contig 14143 bp, 20 predicted proteins | sample OliLakLV19P2IB_FD_148628 | JGI IMG/M metagenome (GOLD analysis project Ga0163150, IMG submission 148628) | Freshwater microbial mat bacterial communities from Lake Vanda, McMurdo Dry Valleys, Antarctica - Oligotrophic Lake LV.19.P2.IB | ecosystem: Environmental > Aquatic > Freshwater > Lake >...
ATGCGGTGAAGATCCGCCAACCCTCTTGCACGAACACCGGGTTCGCACGCGCGAGCAGCCGATCGTACAGCTCCTTGGGTTCGAGCACGCGATACGGCGAACCTTCGATCATGTGTTCGTAGTACAGTGCCATCAACGCGTGGAAGATCGAGCCGATCGCTAGGCTCGGGCTCTCGACGAAGATCAACGGCTTCGCGTTCTCGATGTAGCGCCGCTTCCATTTGTACGGGCACGCCTGGAACGTTGAGAACGAAGACCAGCCACGGCCTGATGACGCACCGCCGAGCCGCGTGAGCCCACGCGACGCGAAGGTCTCGTTGAGCACGACGTCGACAAGCGGGTACGTTTGGATCAGCAGATCCGGATCGTGCACGTACGTTTGCGGGATCGCCGGCTCTTCCCCGACGGGTGGATCATCGAGCGCGACCCCGAACAAGTCGGTGTAGTTGACGAGGCAATCCTCGACGGGCGGATGCACCTGATAGAGCCCGCTCGGGGCTGGTGCGAGCACGCGCCCACACAGTAGACAAAGGCTGATCATACGACGCTCTGGTTAATGCCCATCAGAAGCCCCGCCGAACTCTGCTCTCGGGGTACATCCACGAGTAGGCGCGGCGGTATGCAACTTCGACTCGCCGCTTGGCGGCTCGCAGCGTGACTGCCTCGCCAGTGAGCACCGAATCCGCGTCGATTGCCCACGAGTACACGATCTTGAATCCTCTAGGTGAGAGGCCGACATGCCCCATGCGTTGGCCGTCGAGCCAGTATCCATGCACGCGCTTGCCGTGCTCCCAGATCGGGAACGGTCGATCTCTCCTCCTCGGTGTCTGGCTGATCATACGAGCTTGAGCCTCGGCTTGCGGGGTGGTGAGGTTGATGTTGTGCGCCCGGTGCGGCACATGCTGAGGTTCGTCATCTTCAAGCGCGCACCACCCTCAATCGCCTGTACGCCGGTGATCGTAGCGATCGCGCCCTCCATAACCAGATCGTTGATGCCGGTCATCTCCGGGATTGCATCCCCCTCGATCTCCAACACGAACTTGAGCTCGAACTTGATCCGCACCATCGAGCAACCCTACTGCGAGGGGCTGACACTCACTGAAAAAGCAGATTGAGGTTGTCCTGAAGCTCAGCCACCAAGCCTTCGACTGCGTCGAGCCTTGCGCGCAACGCCTCAACGTCTGCGTTCGCCGCCACCACCTTTTTCGGCACCGCCGGGGCCTTCTTGAGCTGTGCAAGTTCTGTCTGCAACTTCGCCACCTCGTTAGCTATCCCAGCAAGCCACGAATCTAGCGGCTCTGTGAACCCACAAGCCGGGTACGAGTTACAACCCAAAAACGGTGCACCATCAGACCTACGTTCTCGACGAACCAGCTTGTCATTGCAGTCCGGGCATTTGCCTGACAAGCGGATAGCCACCATTATTTCAGATCCTTTGATGCAAGCCGCTCGCGACGCCAGCGACGGAGCGCGTAGATGTTGATGCCAGCGAAGATCAGCGAGTTGAGCGTGTTCGCGAGGCTGCCCGAGACGATACCGAACGTGAGCCACAGCGCGTTCGCGAGCAGCCGCACGACCCACCCGCGCTCGCTCTTGTGCGCGAGCAGGATGTTCGCCCAGATGTTGGTGGCCGTCGCGAGCAGCCCGACGAGCTCGGTGAGGAGGTAGGCCCAGGTCATGCCGCGCTCGCTAGTAGATCTTCGAGCAGCCGATCAAGATCACCCTCTTCGTTGGGGCCGATGACAGCATCACGAAGCGCGTCGATCGCATCTACTGCGGCGCCAACACCGAGAGGATCAGCCGCGGACAGCTTGCGTACGAGCGCGCGCACGATCCGCTGATCGACAAGGTGGTTCGCGACGATGAAGATCACATCCATGCCGCGGGTCGGCGCGAACGTACGCATCTCAGCCTGGCCGATGATCGCCGGCGTGTAGTCAATCTCGGCAAAGATCGCGATCCGTGCGTGTGAGAAATCGACGCCGACCTGTGCGACCGCCATCGTTGCGATCAGCACGTTCGCCGAGCTCGCCCTCCATGCTTCGATGCGCTTCTCGCGCTCCTCAGGCGCAACGTCACCGTGGATCACGTGTGCTCGCTCGGGGAACTCCTTCGCGATCGCGTCGGCGTAATCCTTGTGCCAGGTCCACACCACGACCGGCTCGTTACGGCTGATCACCTTGGTGATCTCGTGCTTCACCGTGCTGAGCTTCGTCGAGGTGATCTGCCGCCGGTACGCGGCGAGGTTGCCCGCGGTGTTCGTGCGCTCGCTCTGAATCTTCGCCGACAGGATGTCGAGCCTACGGCGCGCGGCGTCATCAACCTCGGAGACCACGACCGAGCGCGTGATCGCCGGCACGTCCTCGGAGACGTCGGCCCATCGACGGCGCAGCATGATCTCGGTCATGCGCTCTTTCAGTTCAGCGCCGTGCGAGAGCCCGGTGTACACGACCCCGTAAGCGGTGTTCTCGGGCGCGCCGTAGCGCTGGCAGAAATCGTGGTAGCTGCCCCACCCGCCGGGTGCGACGAGCCCAACGATGTTCCACAGATCGGACGGCAGATCCCAGATCGGTGTGCCGGTCAGCGCGATCACGCGCTCCGCTTGCGTGCGCAGGTAGATCGCAGCGAGCGATCGCTTCGCGGTGCGGTTCGTGAGCACGTGGGCCTCGTCGAACACGAGCGTGCCGATCTTCGTAGCGTTCATCCACTGCGCGATGATGTCGTAGTGAGCGAACACGATCGGCTTTTTCACGAGCTCAGGATCGAACTTGCGACCACGCAGCACGCCGATGTTGTCCGCGTGCTCCGGGAACACGCGCTTGAGCCAGCCAAGCCACACCCCACGCGTCGAGAGTGGTGCGACCACGACGAACGGGCCGCGCGCCGGGTCGTGGCACATGATGGCCGTAAGCGTGTTGTGTGTGACGATGCAGTGCTCGGTCACGTAGAGCTGATCCGGCGCATCTACAGAGATGCAGATCACCTCAGCCTCACCAGCGGGCTCGATGCTCGCAATGTGCCGCGCTGGCCGAAACTTTTCGCGTTGCTTGTAGCCCTTGCGTGCTCGGAACGGTTTGATGTTGTCAGGCATCGCGATCGTCAATCGATACGATGGCCGACCGATACGTGTCTCACCATCGTACATGTAGCGCGGTGCTTCGCGTGTACTCACACGAGCAACACCTCCAAGACTCTCGACAAGAAATCGTACTGCGTCACGCAGCTTCTCTGATGCAGATGAGAACGCAAGGGTTCCACCAGAGTATTCTCCGTCGGTATCGAGCAGCCCTTGAAGAAGCGCCAACCGATCCTCATTGTTCGCGAACAAGTAGCGATCAGGCACGAACTTCGACCACGAGCGCGTATCGAACAACCCCAGGCGAGTCAAAACTGACTTGAGCGGGTTTCGTTTCGACGTATCAATGCGAGATAGGCGCCACGTTGATGTACGGCCTACGGTATCCCCACGCACAAGGCGCACACCAGGTGGCAGCACCTTTGAAACCTGTTGAGGCGTTTCCTCGTCACCACAACAAAACGTGACGCTTTCACCAAAATAACCATCACCAAGCAAGACACCGAGCAGGTATGGATCAAGCGCAGGATCCGGGCATCCCCACAAATTGAGAGGCTTCACGAGTGGGATGCGCCACTGCATGTTGTTTGCAGCATCTCGCAGCTTGATGAGGTCACGCGTCCGCATCACACGATGAGGCTTGTGCCGATGCCAATCGTTGTGGCTCCACGTCGCCCACAGATGCTCGCCGTCAACAACAATTGATGTACCGTCAGAAAACGTCACACGATAGACGGGCAACAAACCTCGCGGGAACACGCCAGTGATAGAGTGTGCCTCACCGTCTGATCCCATGATCAGATCTCCGATCTTGGCCGCCTCAATCGGAAACCAACCTTGCGGGCCGAGTAACCGTGAACCAACAACCTGGCCTTTTCCAAGCCGCATGTCGTCGCCGAGCAACACGCCTTTGCGCGGCTCGATGAAGTCGATCGCCTGATGCTGCGTCGTACGTAGCTGGAACCCGCGGATCCCCGTCCAGATGTTGCGTGCGGCCCACGTTGTTTTCGGCGCGGCCTCCGCGAGCAGCGATCGCGCCGTCGGGTGATCAAGCAACGTGAGCAGTCCGCGATGCGCGATGAACCGTGCACCTTCAATGTGCAGCCCGGGCAGTCCAAGCAGTGGCTTCGCGTCCTCGACATCGACACGAAACCAGTCTTGCTTCGTTGGGTGTTTGGCGATCATTCAGCGTCGCTTCCTTCATGCCGCCGCGGTCGCAGCTTTGGGTGTGGCGGCCCGAACTCGACTACCGGTAGCGCGTCGATAGCAGGCATCGGAGTGCCCGTCGCGATGATGGCGTCGCGACGCGTTCGCTCAGCGTTTGTACGGGCAAGGATCTCGCGTGACTTCACTGAGAGCCTCGCGGTACGCTGTGCTCGCTTTCGAGGCTTCTTCGGCGTCACCCGTTGCGCTCATCGATAACGAACGCGTTTCCAATGCCGTGCCCGTTGATGATGAGGATCGGGCTACCGACGCGACGGCTCACTTCGTTGAACTTCTCCATCGTCGCCTGACCGAGATCGATACCGCACTGCAACGCGAGCAGGTCGAGGTAGATCTGGATGTCGGCGAGCTCCTTCGCGAGCGCGGGCCGCGCCTCGTCGAGCGACATGTCCCCGCGGAACACCTTCTTGATCACGTTCGCGGCTTCACCGACCTCACCGGTGAGTGCGGTCATCCACTGACCGAGAGACCAGTCCGAGCCGTCGGGTTTCGAGTGCGCGGGCTCGCCCTTCGCGTTCTTGAACGTGGGGAGCCTGGCAATGCAGGCGTTACGAAGAACTTCAAAAGTCAGCGACATGTCGAGCACCTTACGGCATGGGGCTGACAGCGATCATGTGCACCAACGGTAGCGTACTTGATCAACAGCTACGCTAGCTCGCAGCCTGTCAGCCTAGCGAGGTAGACTGCTCAACCGTCAGATGCCGATCTCACCTGTACACGCCGCGCAGCATCGCCTTCGGATCGGGCGGATCATGAACGACCCGCGGCAGAACGTGCGCGCGCGCAAGCAATCGCTGTGGAACTACATCCTCGAATACGAGATCCAGAGCGGCACACAATTCCTTGTGACGTCGGAAGGATCCTTGTACGCGGTGATCGGCTCCACCGGGCAGGTGTTGCAGCTTCCCCGCACAGGTCGCGGCGGTGACAAGTGGTTCAGCTACTTCCACACGCTCTACGGTATGAGCGAGCACGAGGATCAAGCGAAGTTCATCTACGACGTGCTGCGCCACTACGTCTACGAGCACGGCACCAAGGTCGAGCTCCGTCGGTTCGCCGTGTACTCGCACGAGACGCAGACGACGTACATCTCAGCGTATGACGGCAGGATGTTTCGCATCGCCGGTTCCGACGACATCGTGACGCTACCGTGCGGTGAGGATGGCGTGTTCTTCGCCGACGACGACAACGGGGTGCACTGCACGCCCGACATCGGCAATCACGGGATCCTCCTCGACAAGCTGACCGATCTGCACTTCGCCGCGTCGGGGCTCTCCGGGATCACGCCCGCGCAGCAGAAGATGGCGCTCATCATCTGGATCTTCTCGCTCGCGTTCCCCGACCTCATGCCGACCAAGCCGATCCTCTTGCTCGAAGGAACGAAGGGGTCGGGGAAGTGCCTTGGACGCGGAACACCTGTGATGATGGCGGATGGGTTGATCAAGCCTGTCGAGCAAATCAGTGCAGGTGAGCAAGTCATGGGGCCTGACTCGAAGCCTCGCAACGTTGACGGGGTGACCGTCGGCCACGGACCGCTCTACCGCATCACCCCAACGAAGGGCGCTGCATGGGTTTGCAACGAGGATCACATCTTGACCGTGGTGCTCAGCGGTACGACGCAACACCCTGAGGATCGACACCAGGTGATTGATGTGCCGTTGATGAATTGTTACCCGTCAGAGTGGGGGACGAGCGTCAAGGGTCGTGGGTACGCAATGCAGCTGCGCACACCAGTTACGTTCCCATCGAGCGCTGTGCTGATGGATCCCTACTTCGTTGGTGCATGGCTTGGTGATGGCACGTGCGGTAAGGCTGAGATCACGTCGCCAGAGCCGGAAATTAAGGCTTTCTGCAAGACACTTGCAGCCGCATACGGTCTTCAGCTGCGTATGCACGCTGGTGCTGGATGCGAGGGGTTGTGCTTCACGACGGGCAACCAGACTGGACAAGCACGCGCAGATCGCAACCCGATCTTGAACTTCGTGCGAACGCTCATCGTCAACGACGAGAAGCGCATTCCACGTGAGTACCTCATCAACGATGAGCGCACACGTCTTGATGTTCTTGCCGGGTTGCTCGACACGGACGGGCACTACCAGGGGGGCTATGAGATCATCACGAAGTACGCCGGGCTTCGTGATGACATCTTGTTCCTTGCACGTAGCCTCGGCTTCGCCGCGTACTCCACCGAAAAGATCGGAACGATCAAATCGCTCGGGTTCAAAGGGCTCTACCATCGGATCACAATCTCAGGAGACCTTGATCGCATCCCGTGCAAGGTGCCACGCAAGCAAGCGAAGCCACGCGAGCAAGTCAAGAACGTGTTGCACGTTGGGTTCAAGATTGAGGCGATCGGCGAGGGTGATTACTACGGCTTCACGCTCGACGGTGATGGCCGATTCTTGCTCGGTGACTTCACGGTCACACACAACACGAGTGCCGTAGTTTTGTTGCAGCTCGCACTCATGGGGATCTCACGACCGATGATCCTCCAGCGCAACAAGGAGGACGACTTCGGTGTGGTGTTGCTGCGCTCACCGATCGCGCTATTCGACAACACCGACTCCTACATCGAGTGGGTGCCCGATGCGATCTGCGCGTACTGCACCGCGGGTGTGTGGACGAAGCGCCGGCTCTACAGCGACGACGAATCGATGACGATCAAGCCGCACGCGTTCATCGCGATCGCGACGCGCAACCCAGCCAGCTTCCGCCGTGATGACGTCGCCGACCGGTGCGTGATCCTGCGGCTCGATCGGCGTGAGGTGTTCACGAGCTTCCAGCAGCTACAGCAAGGCATCCTCGACGATCGCCCGCGCCTGTTTGGCGAGTACCTCTGGTACGTGGGGCGGATCATCGAAGAGCTGCGCGCTGACACCTTGGCGGGCACCATCGCCGGCGATTCGACGCACCGTATGGCCGACTTCGCAGCGCTCGGCTCCATCGTCGGGCGCGTGCTCGGGTGGGAGCCCACGGTGGTTGCCGAGCTGATGCTCGCGCTTCAGGGCGAGCGTGATGCGTTCGTGAACGAGGAGGATCCGCTCGTCGATCTGTTGCAGAAGTGGGTCGGCTACAAGGCTCGCGTGGGGCCGGGCAACGTGGGCCGCTTGGTGCAGGTGTTCCAGCTGCACGCCGAGCTCGAAACACTCGCGCAAGCCCACAGCATCCAGTGGAAGGATTCCGCGCGCTCACTCGCGCAGAAGCTGCGATCGACGCACATCGAGCGTGAATTTCGCGTCGAGCAGGTGAACGCCGGCGGCCACAAGTCGTATCGGTTCTGGCGGCACAACGACACAAAACTAGCGTTGGTTGAATAGGAGGCTAGGCATTTGAACAAGTTGATGCGCAGTGATGCGTTGATCGGGCTTGAGCTCGATGACGTTCTTGAAGGGAATGAGAGTGCTCCATCGCAAGATCCTCCTGCTGCATGGCATCGGCACATGACTCTCCCAGCGCTTACCGGATTTGAACGTGCGGCGGTCCTCGCCGCGTGGGGGGTGGCGCCTGCGTTCGATGCCACGCCGGCTGACACGACGGCTGGCACCAACGAAGCCCTTCAGCGCGACGGGTTCAAGTTCAAAATAACAATCATAGATGCCTATGAAAACGCCTACGGTTTTTGGGTTCGTTGGAAATGCAGCTGCCGTAGTGATTGCAGCTACGCCAACGGCGCAACCGCCAAAGAAGCCGCCAGGAAAGCAAAGAAGTCTAGTGATGAGCACCGCCACAAAAAACCTGTTGGGTGGGTGCCCGGTATCACTCCGACCATGCTGGAGGTTGATCGTGAGCGCCGCAAACGTATTGTAGTTTGCGAGACGGTGGCTGCAATCACGCCGCACTTACGCGCGGTGACTAAGCGCCGCGTACCGGCCCGTCGGTGTATTGTGCTTGTAGTTTGCGAGACGGTGGCTGCAATCACGCCGCACCTACGCAGGGTGACCGACGAGCACCCCATCAGGCTATCGGGGCACTCCAACAAGCCCAAAGCGCTGTGTGGTCGAGAGATCAACTGGGATACCAAGTTGCCGCTGTCATCGGCGCGATGCGCGCTGTGCCTCAAGGCCGCCCACGAGGCTGTCAGCCCCACGCGGTAGAACGGTTGCGTGCCGAAGGTACAACGCCGCAAGCCGCCCAAGCGCAAGCAGCCCATCAAGGTTGACGACTGGCTCACCGCCGACAAGGAGCTTGTCGAGCTCGCGCTGATGATCGACGAGTACAAGCTCTACAAGAACAAGGAGGGCTGGTTCACACTACCGTGGCGTGATGGGTTCAATGCTGCGAGCCTCGCGATCGCCGTGTGGCAGCGCACCATCCCACGCACCACCCCACGCACGGAGACCGACGCGTTCCTCCGCGTCATCCAGTCGATTCATGCACGTAACCGATCGCGCCGAACCTACGAGCGCATCGACGAGGTGTTGAGCACCAGCCAGCATCACACCGGGTTCGCAACGATCCGTGTCGGGCTTCGGTGCGCGCAGATCTCGATTGCGAGATCTGACGGTGGAGGGCAGGTCTACAACGATCTACTCAAGCAACTCGACGAGACGGTACTGGAGAACGAAGTCATCCAGCACCGTTGCCACGACGTGACCGGAGTCAATCCCGGCCTCGTCGGCGACGCAAACGATCGGCTACGACGCGCGTTCGTGATCGCGTGGCGACGTGGGCTCTACCACGCGGCATACGCACTACCTCAAGCGAAGGATCTCTAAGATGGCACTGGGAATTTACAACACGATCATCGTTTACGACGTCTACGTGGTTGCCGAGTCGCCCGAGGCTGCACGAGCTGCGGCGCTTGAGCTGATCACATCGGATGCGCTACCACCGTCAGAGCAGATGGTGCTGGCGGTCGCCAAGGAGGCGCAGATTCGCGCAGCGTGGCGCGGCGAGTCGCCGATCGTTGGCGCAGACGTCTCCGACGCTGACTTCGAGCGGGTCAAGGGCAAGACCGTGCTCGACACGTACAACATGCTTCACACCAAGCAGCCCGAGCCCGAGGTCGAAGCGTCGCCGGCAAAGAAGGAAGCAAAGAAGTGATCACGAAGCTCTACCTGGCTGGCGCATCAAGCGAGCTCGATCGCGCGAAGATGTGGGCGCAGAAGCTGCGCGACATTGACATCATGCTGACCTCGACGTGGGTCGACGTGATCGGACGTATCGGCACTGCAAACCCCGCGAACGCCACGATCGAGCAGCTCACTGCGTGGACCTTGCGTGATCTCGCCGAGGTGGCCGAGGCCAATATCTTGTGGCTGCTGCTCCCCGCGCTCGGGGTCAACACCGTCGGCGCGTACATCGAGCTCGGGTATGCGGTCGGGCAGCGGAACTACATCGTGATGTCCGGGCCGCACCGCCCGATCTTCACGCCCGCACTGGCAAACCAGCACTTCGAGGCGGACACCGACGCGTACAACTTCATCAGCAAGATGAGCGCACAGCACGCGCGGAAGCACGTTGACAACCACCTCGCGGAGCACCGGAGTAGGACGCGCGAGTCATGATCGCGGAGGTACTCGGATCGTTCGTGAGCATCCTCCTCCTGTTGGCGGCGATGGTCGTCCGGCCCGCACGCGCAACGTGCCCTGAGCCTACCCGGATGTGGTATGTTGAGGGCATCCCGCGATCGGGCGTGTTCACCTGCAAGCGCACGCCGACGGGGCACGAGAACGACTCACCAGAGCGCCCGGGGCGCATCACGTCGCGCATCTACTGCACCGGCGGCTCGCTGCCGATCGTCGTCGACTTCCGCACCGTCGGATGCCAGAGGAGGTAACATGTCGAGCGAAGTAGCTGAGCTTTTACTGGGTGCTCATGAAGCCAGACCGACACACTGGGTGCTGGCTGTTGGTGACTTTTTCAAGGTTGGCAATCGGCGCTACAGGATCACGCAGGTCACCGATGAAGGGCCTAACGGTGGTGCGATCTACGGCGTCCTGCTTGATCGTGGCTGTGGCTGCGCATGCTCAGTCACTCAGCCCAAGTTGAATTGGTCGGCAACGTCAGCTGATGATCTGCGCAGCCACAACACCGCCGAGCTTGTGCGCATGCCTGAATTGATCATGGAGCTGTGCCGTATCGAGGGCGTTCGTACCGCAGGCGGCACCCAAGTTGAATTGGTCGGCGACGTTGCGCCAGCTGGATCGAACCTGAGTGAGCTGTACCCACGTGAGCTGTACGTTGGCGAAGATCGGCTGTACGTGGTCATCGGTATCTCGACAGATCTGCGCCGCCCATTCCGCGTCGAGATCTGGGATGCACGCGGACGCATCACACCAAGCAAGTCACTCGTGCCGAATCGCGCAGCATCGTTTGATGAGGTGGTGTCGCTTGTGCGCGTGTTCGCGGCTGGTTTCTTGGCTGGGCGGGTAATCTCGCCCCCGTGATAGCTTCGTTGGATGGCAACACCAAGTGACCGCCAAGCCCTGCTACTGCTGTACCTGCCCTGAGATCTACGGCGGCTCGGATCCGTACTGCCGCAACCACGGCCATGCCGGCGTCCGCCGATGCGTCACGCACTCGAGTAGCGATCGAGGTCAGGGCGTCTGTGAGGGTGGCAAGCTCCTCGCCACCGTGCAGGAGGTCCGCGAGCTGCGGAAGTCGTGGAGCGAAGCCGACCGCCACGTCCGCGGCGAGTTCCGCACCGTCGGGTGCCAGAGGAGGTAACATAGGCTGTCAGCCCCACGCGGTAGAACGGTTGCGTGCCGAAGGTACAACGTCGCAAGCCGCCCAAGCGCAAGCAGCCCGTCATGCCAGTGCGCGATCGGCATTGCTGGTTTCAGGCCGTGGCTTCCGGTGGCCGGCAGCCCAAAGTGAATTGGCCAGCAACGCTGGATAACACTGACGATCTGCGCAGCCACAACGCCGCCGAGTTTGCGCGCATGCCTGAATTGATCGTGGAGCTGTGTCGTATCGAAGGCGTTCGTACCGCGCCAGTTGGATCGAACCTGAGTGAGCTGTACCTACGTGAGCTGTACGTTGGCGAAGATCGACTGTACGTGGTCATCGGTATCTCAACAGATCTGCGATGCCCGTTCCTCGTCGGGATCTTGGATGCTCGCGGACCAAGCAAGGCACTCGTGCCGAATCGCGCAGCATCGTTTGATGAGGTGGTGTCGCTTGTGCGCGTGTTCGCGGCTGGTTTTTTGGCTGGGCGGGTAATCTCGCCCCCGTGATAGCTTCGTTGGATGGCAACACCGAACGAGAACGTGCTGACCCTTCGTGCGTACTGGAAGGCCGCCAACGCGGTTCGGCTCCCCGGCGGACGTAACGACATGCTGATGGGTGCTGCTGACCTCATCCAACCGCTCGCCAATGCGATGCGCGCGATGAAGGAGCTCGTCAAGGCCGCCGCCATGAACCCGCACGTGCGTGCGCAGGTGTTCGCGGCGAGCTCAGTGTTCGAGCAGGCGCTCGTAGGTGAGGGGACCGACACGACGACGAAGGTGTTCGCGGCAGCTCGCGGTGGTGTTGCTGCGGCCATCCTACAAGTGGCTGACGCCGATCAGCGCCCGCCCCGGCAGATCATGCTCGACGAGATCTGGAACGCAGGCGTGGGTGGGCTGTTCTCGCCGAGTGACCGATCGGGTGTGACGTCGTGGCTGCACTCGGCCTCGGTATCGGCCGGCGCGATCAACGGTGCGATCGCAGGTGACCCAAACCCAGGCGTGGTCGCGGCGGCGCTGCGGATCTTTCGTGACCTCGCGTTGCCGGTCATCTGGCTCGAATCGGCGTCGAGCTTCCGTACGTTCGAGCAGCTCGACTCGCGGCTCGCGACGACGGTGTGGAGTCACAGCCAGGTGGCCGACCTGGCCTCGCGGCTGACGCTCAAAGCGCTGTCAGCGTCGGCGGCGGGTCGTGTGGGTACTGACCTCGCCATGCTTGCCTCGCTCGCGGTGCAGTCGTTCCTGACCGGCAACGGGATGAACGTGCCGACGGTACCGCCCAAGCGGAAGCCCTGGTATCGCCACCCCGGCGTGATCTCGGCTGGGATCGTCGGGATCGTCGGCGGCGCCGTGATGCGCGCCCGTTAAGGGAACGTCTCTTCAAGCCAGCGCTTCAGTACGGCCGACTCAGCCCACAGCGCGTTGTGCTCGACGGGCGGCACGTGCTTCTCGATCAGCGTGAGCGCCTCGGTGTTGTACCACTCGTGGTGGTTCCAGTGCGCTTGCAGCATGGTGACGAGCGGGTCTCTGAAGTGGCCGTAGCCACCCGCCCACGCGTGAATCACAAGGTTGTCGGGGGAGGCAGCCTGCACCTCGCGCCAGCGCTTACCGACGAGCTTACAGCGCGTGATCATCACTTGGCGCATGGTGGTGGCGGTGAGGACGAGGAGGTAGTCAGCGACCAGGTTTGGCATACTTACACGGGCAACGTTATTGTTTTCGTTTTCACAAACTATTTTAAGCTCTACCCATTTGAAATTAGAATATAAGCCTTTTTCATGAAGAGGTCCTCTAAAAGATTGCTGAAAAACAAAAGTAGTAACGTTGCTCGTGTAAGTATGTGATAGCCCCGACTCAATGGTAATTCACGATGCATCTGGCGTCGTTTTTCAGATCCAAACCTGTGGCGACCCTACCAGATCTGCTCGGCTACGGCGCGTTGGCTGATAATCAGGCTTGAAATAAGCATGGCGCCGTGCTTCATTCGATGCATATGAGCAAGCCTTCGGCCCCAAAGGATGACGGAAGTGTCACCGTTAAGGTCTCACTACCCCGGCCAATTTATCAGCTGCTGTCTCGGATGGCCAAAACCATCGGCATTTCCGACCGCGCAGTGACTCGGATGTTTCTCGGGCAGATCAGCGCACTGCTCGAAACCGGGCAGGGCGGATTCCTTGGCCCGCAATGGGGGCGCGAGCTCAAAGCTCTGCGTGAGGATAACTTCGGCGTCATCAACGCCGGGCCGCCGATCGATCTGTTGCTGCTGCATCGAAGCACCAAGACGAGGAGCGGCTTTGTGGGCGTGTACGTGAACGGTAGCGGCTTCCGCGCGATGGCGAGGATCAAAGGCAGCGAGATCTACGTGGGGCAGTTCGATTCTGCCGAGGAGGCTGCGTGGAAGCGCCGGCTCTACTACAAGGAGCACCGGCTACCGTACGGTGAGCTTGAGATCGACATCGCGGCGTGGCGCGCACGCGGCGAGAAGGGCACCGACGAGGAGCTTGCCCGCCTGATCCTCGAATACTCGAAGACGGTCAACACCTCGCACGTGTACGAGGATCCGTACAGTGACGTCACCGAGCATGCCGGCAGTGACGTCATTGAGCATGACGGGGCAACCCTCAATACCCGAGGTAGCTGATGTGGAAGTACGACGGTGACAGCCAACGTAAGATTGAACTAGCCAAACTCAAAGTTGAGTTGAATCAACTCGGCGCGAAGCTCATCGAAATAGAGACCGGAGTACAGGTGCGTTGCCAGCCCGAGAGGCGCGACGAGGTAATCCAGCTGCTCGCTGACGCGGGTTTCGTGATCAGCTCATGAGGATCTCGAAGCAGACGGCGCTCACCGGCGCGATCGATGCCGACTCGGAGGGCGCTTGCGACTGTCGGCTCAGGTCTTCGAGCCGGCGACCGCGTTGACGATTGCGAGGACGATCCCGATCGCCACCATCACCGTGAGTACCTTCGCCCAGGTCGGCAGCGCAGCGCCGGCGTCCTTCAACTGAAGGCTCTCCGACGCGCACCCGGTGCAACCGAGCTCGATGCTGGCGGCCTGATGGTTGATCGTGTTGAGCGGACCGGGCTGCACGAATTGCGGCCCTGGGATGTATGGAGCTCCGGTCTCGACCTGCGGAATGTTCATGCGCTGAGCGTATCGCACATGGCGAGGTGGC
>Ga0163150_10006572_pt1 | contig 14141 bp, 13 predicted proteins | sample OliLakLV19P2IB_FD_148628 | JGI IMG/M metagenome (GOLD analysis project Ga0163150, IMG submission 148628) | Freshwater microbial mat bacterial communities from Lake Vanda, McMurdo Dry Valleys, Antarctica - Oligotrophic Lake LV.19.P2.IB | ecosystem: Environmental > Aquatic > Freshwater > Lake >...
GCCTCTCGACGTCGCAGACCAGCGCAGGGGCACGGCGCGCCTTCTACGGCCTGGGATTCCTCATAGCCGAGCGCATCGCCGCGCGCGGCGGCCTGACGGCGCTTCACGCCGCGTGCTGCGCTGCGCGCGACGCCGGACAGGACGAGGTCCCGACCGAGTGGCTGCGCGCGGCCGCCGGCCTGGAACCGGGCGTCGAAGCCTGGCGCGCGGCGCTGCTCGACGCGCTCGGCCCGGCCGAGGTGCGCGAGATCCTGCGGCTGCACCCCGAGCTCGTCGTGCGCGCCCTGTGCGACCTGGTCGAGCTGGAGGGCGACGCCGGCGAGAGCCCGATCCAGCGCCTGGCCGAGGTGCGCGGCCGCGTGTCGATCGTAGGCAGCGCGGAGGGACGCATCGACCTCCCCGACCTGACGGCCCTGCGAGCGCGTCTCGAACGTGAGCTGGCGCTGCGGCGTCTGCCGCCCGTGTGGCTCGACGAGAGCCCGGCCGAGCAGCCGATCTCGGTCCCGAGCTCCGGCTGAGCCGCTCGCGGCGCGTTCGCGAGCCATGCAGGCCGGTCTGGTAACACGGGAAGGAAAACGAGCGGCGGGCGTCCCTTCCGGCGCCATGAAGCTGAACAAACTGCTGCTCCTGGTGGGCCTGGCCGGCCTGGGCGTCGTGGGAGCGACGCAGACGGCGCGCACGGTCAACCCGGAGGCCGCCACGACCTACTGGGCCAACGGCCAGATGCAGTCGCGCATGGAGCAGCGCGACGGCGTCCCGGACGGGAAGGCCGAGCGCTGGCACGCCAACGGCTCGAAGCAGGCCGAGGGGGACCTGAGCGACGGCCGGATGGAGGGGGCGTGGCAGTTCTGGTCCGCCGATGGCACGCCGGACCCGGAGCGGACGGGGACGTACCGCGACGGGCAACGGATCGAAGAGAGTCCGGCGACGAACGCGGCGGAATAGCGCCGAGGGGTGGACGTCCTCGAGCCGGCCCGGTCTCCGTCAGGATGCGCGGGCCGGCTTCGTTCCCGGCGTGTCTCGCGGCCCGCCGCGAGGAATACGCAGCGCGCCGTTCACGGGGATTCGAGGAAAGCGGAGCGCGCCGTTCGCGGCGGCTCGAGGAAGACCGAGCGCGCCGTTCGCGGCGGCTCGAGGAAGACCGAGCGCGCCGTTCGCGGCGGCTCGAGGAAGACCGAGCGCGACGTTCGCGGCGGCTCGAGGAGGACCGAGCGCGACGATCACGGCGACTCGGCCCCGCCGCCGTTCGAGTCCGTCGTGCAGTGGTAGACGCCGCGCTGCCCGCTGGTCTCCTCGATCGCGACGCGCATCGCGCGCACGTCGACGTCGGGGAAGCGCGCGGCCAGCCGCTTCGCCAGCTCGCGGCCGAACCACGTGGCCAGGTTCTCCGAGCTCGTGTTGTTGATCGGCAGGATGATCACGTCGCTCTGCGGCGCGGCGTAGTAGCGGTCCTGGTAGCGCACCTCGACGAGGCCGTCGTCGCGCGTCGCGGCGCGCAGCACCGGGTGCAGGCCGGGGACGAGCCAATGCTCGTCGAGCTCGTCGCACAGCTCGCGCACGACCGGCTTGACCTGCGTGAAGTCCAGCACGAGCCCGTGCGCGGACAAGCGCGCCTCGATCTCCACGAACACGCGGTAGTTGTGCCCGTGCAGGCGCTCGGCCGTGCCGTCGGGGAAGATCAGGAAGTGGGCCGCGGAGAACTTGAAGTTCTCCTTGGCCAGATCGATCGACCAGCGTTCCATCGGGCGCAGAGAATAGTCTGCAGGCCCGGGATTCGGGCACCCGCGCCGGACGCGTCGCGCGCAGCGCGCGGTTCCGCGCGGCGCCACGAGGATCCGAGAGGCCGTACGATCGTTTTTTTCGGCCTCTCAGCGCGCTGTGGCGACGGGAGCGCCGGCAGCGGCCGGGCCGGCCGCGATCGACGTCGAGACGATGCGGCCGAGTCGGGACGTGCCCTCCGGACGCGCCTCGTAGGGATTGCCCCAGGCGTCCGTGCCATACGGCTCGGCGCTCTCCAGGAAACCGCCCTCGACGAGCGTGCACAGCACTGCGCTCCACGTCGCGGGACGCGGCGTGTCCGAGCCGTGCAGGCCGTCGTGGAGCGTGATGGCGCGCTGGATCGCTTCCAGCTCCGCCAGCGTCTGCTCGCGCCGGATCGGCGTGAAGTCGACCAGGATGTGGACGTCGTCGGGCGTGTCCATCGCGGCGTCGGGACCGGCGCTCGTGATCGAGAGCACGTCACCCGAGCGCTTGAAGCGGTACGCGCGCGACCACGCGTCGCGCGCGGGGTCCAGGGCCGGCCGAGCGCCCTGTGCGACGGTCTCGGGCAGATAGTGCCCGCTCTTCAAGTCTTCGATCGAGGCGGGCGCGGCGCCCGTCTCGCGGAAGCAGTCCTGCGCCGCGACGCCGAGCTGGACGAGCTCCGTGCGCGTGGCCTTGCGCGCCGCGCTCGACAGCGCCTTCGAGGCCATCGGGATCGCCGCGCTGGCCAGCAGGGCCACGACGGCGACGACGATCAGGCTCTCGAGGAGCGTGAACCCGCGCCGCGCAGGGCGGGCGTCTTGCAGGCTGGGCATGGGTGCTGGGCCCAGCGTCTCGACTCACCGGGCCATTCCGCATCGGACGGACGGCTCCGAGAACTTGAGGCCCGTGGTGCAGCCGGGTCAGCGCTGCACAGCGCCTAGCCTCGGCGCCGGCACCAGCCGGCTTGCACGAGAGCGACACAGGTCGCCGGGCGGCGCGTCCGATCAAGACGCTGCGCCTCCCGGCCGGATGCGCGCCCGTCCCCCCGGGCTCCCAGAGGCCCCTCGACCACCGTTCATGAGCATCCATTCCCGTCACGGCTTCACGCTGATCGAGGTCATCGTCGCAGCCTCGATCCTGGCGATCCTGGCCGGCGCGCTGATCCCGCGCGTGACGAACCACATGGCCGAGGCGCGCGACGCGCGGCGCCTGTCCGACATCCAGGGCGTGCGCGCCGCGATCGAGCAGTTCTACGCCGACGAGAAACACTATCCCGCGCCCAAGGCGAACACGAGCTACGGCGGCTGGGACGTCAGCAACGACGGCGACTTCATCCCCGAGCTCGTCCAGCACGGCTACCTGCCCGAAACGCCGCGCGATCCGAGAGACGACAACGTCCACTACTACGCCTACTACCTGTACGACAAGGGCACGGCCGGCTGCGAGGGCAGCGGGAAGTTCTACGTGCTCGGCGTCAAGGCCTACGAGACCTCCGAATTCGCCACGCAGCACAAGGGCGCGTTCCGCTGCGCCACGCGCGACTGGTCGAGCGAGCTGGCCCACGTGACCGGCGGCGGAGCCAGCCCGAAGCCCTGAGCAACACGGGTGTCGACACATGGCATCGCCTCCGGTGTACAAGGGTGTCAGACACCTTGTACCGTCGCCGAGCGCTTCCGCGGAGCGCACGGGCGTACAGGGTGTCTGACACCCTTGTCCACCACGCTTTTGCGCGGCGCACGGGCGTACAAGGTGTCTGACACCCTTGTCTACCGCGTCGCGTCGCTAGCATCTGAGCCCCATGCCGACCGACACGCGCACCGTGCGCCTCGCCGCGAGCGGGCTCGACTTCGAGGTCCTGGCCGGTGACGCGATCATCGGGCCCGCGATCGAGCGCGGCCTCTGGGAAGAGCACGAGACGCGTCTCTTCCGCGCGCACCTGGAGCCCGGCGCGCGCGTCGTCGACCTGGGCGCGAACGTGGGCTGGTTCGCGGTGCAGGCGGTGCTCGCCGGTTGCGAGGTGCACGCGTTCGAGCCGGTTCCGTGGATTGCCGACGTGCTGGAGCGCAACGTGCGCCGCGCCGAGCGCAGCGGGCCCGGCCGCGCGATCGTGCACCGCTGCGCGGCCGGCTCCGCACCGGGCACGGCGCGCATCGCGATCGCGGCTTCGAACTTCGGCGACAATCGCCTGCTGGACGCCCAGGCCCAGCGTCCGGCCGACATGGGCGCGGGCACGGAGGTCGAGATCGCGGTGTGCCGCGTCGACGACCTCGTCGAAGGCCCCGTGCGCGTCGTGAAGATCGACACGCAAGGCTCGGAATGGCACGCGCTGCAGGGCGCGCGCAAGCTCCTGGCGTCGAGCCCGCGCGTCGCGCTGCTGCTCGAGTTCTGGCCCTACGCGCTGCGCGGCGCGCGACCCGAGGAGCTTCTCCAGCTCCTGGCAGAGCAGGGATTCACGGTCGGCAAGGCCACGGCCGCGCCGTACGCGATGACCACCGAGCGCATCCTGGGCCAGGCGCGCGCGCGCGATCCGGTCCGCGGCGGCCTGGATTTGTACGCGACGCGAGGAGTTCCCTTCCACGTCGGCGGACCGCTCGACTACGCTCGGTCGGTCTGGCGCCGGCTGCGCGAACCCTGAGACGAACGTGATCGACTTCCACACGCACTTCTTCTCGAGCGTCTACTTCCGCACGCTGGCGGCGCAGTCGCCGCAACCGGGCACGCCGGACGAGAAGCTCACGCGCGTCGCCGCCCAGGCCGGTTTCGAGCTGCCCGAGACCTCGGTCGCCGACCACGGCGCGCGCTGGCTGGCCGAGATGGACCGGCACGGCGTCGAGCACCTGTGCACGTTCGCGAGCGTGCCCGAGGAGGTGCCGGCCGTGTGCGAGGCGGCGGCGTTGTCGGGCGGGCGCATGAGCGCGTTCGCGCTGGTGAACCCGCGAGCCGAGGGCGCGATCGCGCGCCTGTCGGGCCTGCTGGCCGAGCGGCGCGTGCGCGGCGCGCTGGTCTTCCCCGCGCTGCACCACTGGCGCTGGGACGGCGCCGAGGCGCGCGCATTGCTCGAAGCTATGGACGAGCACGGCGCGATCCTCTACGCGCACTGCGGCCTGCTCGTCGTCAAGATGCGCGATCTGCTCGGACTGCCGCGCGCCGCCGACCTGAACTACGCCAACCCGCTCGCGCTCGTGCCGGCTGCGAACGCGTTCCGCAACGTGCGGTTCGTGATCCCCCACTTCGGCGCAGGCTTCTTCCACGAGACGCTCCTGGCGGGAGCGCAGTGCGACAACGTCTTCGTCGACACGTCCTCGTCGAACTCCTGGCGCGCAACGCAGTGGCCCAAGCCGTCGCTGGCCGAGGTGTTCGCGCGCGCGCTCGAGGTGTATGGCCCGCGCCGCATTCTGTTCGGCACGGATTCGAACACCTTCCCTGCCGGCTGGCGCGCCGACCGGCATGCCGAGCAGCGCGCGGCGCTCCAAGAAGCGGGCGCGAGCGCCGAGACCCTCGAGCTCGTGTTCCGCGGCAACGCCGCGCGACTACTCAGAGACTGAGAAAAATTCGAAGTCTCTCGCGCCGCGGAGCGGCGCCACCAGGATCGGAGAGGCCGTACGATCGATTTCTTCTCGGCCTCTCAGTCTCCCTTGACGTGGATCCAGGCCGGCACGCGCCAACACGGTGAGGGAGGCCGTCCGATCGGTTCTTGCTCAGCTTCTCAAGGCTTGCGCCGGCTGACGAACACGCCCTTCGCGTAGGTGTCTATCACGGCCAGCTTGCCGTCCTGGCCGTAGCGCCGCGTGTCGCCGTCGGGCTGGCCGTCGGCATAGCGCGCTTCGATCGCGCGCTCTCCGTCCTGCCAGAACTCGGTCCACGTCCCGTCGGGCCGGCCTTCGCGGTACGTGCCCTGGAACTTGGGCTTGCCGTTGCTCCACCACTCCGACCACGGCCCGTTCGCGCGGCCGCGGTGGTAGTCGGCTTGCAGGAGCAGCGTCCCGTCCTCGCCCCAGACCCGCCAGGTGCCGTGCTCGAGCCCGTCGACGTAGTTGCCCTCGCGCGCCTTGGTCCCGTTCTCGTGCCACGTCGTCAACGCGCCGTTCGGCCGCCCGCCGGCGTAGTGGATTTGGGACCAGGGCTTCCCGCCGGCGAAGTGCGTGCGGCGCACGTCGTCGCCGCACGAGGTGGCGATCAGGGCCAGCGTGCAGATGACGAACTCCTTCACTTTTCGCCTCCGCCCGGCTCGACCGGCGCCGCGCCGCCGGCGTAGCCCAGCGATTGCAGGCGCTGCAGGTCGCCCGGCGACGGCGCGTACGGGTCGCGCAGCGGATAGCAGCCGGCCCAGCGCAGCGCGCGGCCGATCCGGTGGATCAGCGCGTCGCGCAGCGCGTCGCGGCGCGCGGTATCGCGCTCGAGCAGGTTCGTCCGCGCGCCCGGGTCGTGCTCCAGGTCGTACAGCGCGTTCTGGTCCGGCTTGCGCTCGGCGCTCTGGTCCTCGACCAGCTTCCACGCGCCGCTACGCAGCGCGCGCAGGTCCTGGCCGTCGTGCCAGCGCACTTCCGACACGGCCTCGTGCGCCGCGCCGAGCGCGCCGCCGCGCAGCGCGGCGAGCAGGCTGCGGCCCTCGATCTCGTGCGCGCACTTCGGCCCTTCGAGCGCGGGCCGCCGAATGCTGCAGGCTTCGAGCAGCGTGGGCAGGATGTCCACGTTCGAGACGACGTCCGGCACGACGCGCGCCGCGGCGCCCGGCACGCGCACGAGCAGCGGGATCCGCACCGCCGACTCGTGCAGCGAGTAGCCGTGGCGCTGGAAGCCGTGCTCGCCGAACTCCTCGCCGTGGTCGGCGGTCAGCACGACGATCGTGTCGTCGTCGAGGCCCAGCTCCTCGAGCCGGCGCAGCACGCGGCCCACGTGGTGGTCCGTGAACGCGATCTCGCCGTCGTAGAGGTCGATCTCCTTCTCGGTGCCGAATGGCTCGGAGAACCCCTCGTGCGGCAGGTACGTGTCGTGCGGGTCGAAGTAGTGCAGCCACAGGTACCAGGGCACGTCCTCGGCGGCCGCGGCCTTGCGCTCGAGGAAGCGCACGCCGCGCTGCGTGACGCCGGGCGAGCTGATCGCGCCGGCGGCGTCGGCCGGCGGACGCACGAGCTCGTCGTCGACGTGCGTGAAGCCCTGCTGCAGGCCGTACTGCGCCGAGAGGAAGATGTGGCACGCGACCATGGCCGTGTCGAAGCCCGCGTCGCGCAACATCTCGGCCCCGGTCGTGAACTCGGGCTCGAGGCGCGACGAGATCTTCCAGCAACCGTGCGTCGTCGAGTAGAGCGACGTCTGCATCGAGGCCAGGCTCGGCAGCGTCCACGACGAGCTCGAGTGCGCGTTGTCGAAGCGCACGGCCGTCGTCGCGAAACGGTCGATCTCGGGCGACGTCGGCCGCCCGTATCCGTAGCAGCCCAGGTGGTCGGCGCGCAGCGTGTCGATCGTGATCAGGAGCACGTTCGGCCGTCGCGCGGGCTTCTGTGCGCACGCCGCGGTGACGAGGATCGCGACCGGGATCATCCAGCGCAACGCGCGCCTCAGCCCCATGGGATCACTTCCGCCTCAGCTCGTCGCCGGTCGCGCGGAATTCGCTGGTCGGATTCCACTCGGGCCAGCGCTCGTCGGTCGCGACGCGCCGGCCCAGCGCGGCGAGCAGTTCCATGTCGATCACGGCGCCCGCCAGGTTCCAACCCGGCTTGGGCTCGTCGCTGGGCTTGTGGTAGTCGCGCTGCGTGTACTCGCGCGCGCGGCGTATGCCCTCGCCCGGCTCGCCGCCGATCAGGTCCTGGCCGCCGTCGGCGTACAGCGCGGGCACGCCGCGCTTCATCAGCTCGAAGTGATCCGACCGGTAGAACAAGCCCTTTTCCGGTTCCGCGTCGGGCTTGACGATTCGCCCCTGCGCACCGGCCAGCTCCACGAGGAGATCGTCGAGCGTCGAACTCCCGTGGCCGATGCTCACGATGTCCTCGGTCGGGCCCCAGACGTTGAGGCTGTCCATGTTGATCGCGCACAAGGTCGTCTCGAGCGGCCACAGCGGGTGCTCGGCGTACCAGCGCGATCCCAAGAGGCCCTTCTCCTCCGCAGTGACGAAGAGGAACAACGTGGAACGCGTCGGCCGCTCGCCCTGCGACAGCTCGCGCGCGATCTCGAGCAGTCCGGCGCAGCCCGACGCGTTGTCGACCGCGCCGTTGAAGATCTGGTCGCCGGCGCGTGTTCGATCGATGCCCAAGTGATCCCAATGGGCCATGTAGAGGACGTGCTCGCCGCTGCGCGCGGCGTCCACGCCCTCGATGCGACCGACGACGTTGCGCGAGTCGACGCGGCGCAGCTCGTTCTTTGCGCTGAACGAGGCGCGCGCGGACAGCTCGACCGGGCGGAAGCCGCGTTTCGCAGCGTGGGACTTCAGGACTTCCAGATCCTGCCCGCAGGCGGCCAGCAACTCGTCGGCTTTCGCGCGCGTGATCCAGCCCTCGATCGCCGGACGGCGCGCGTTGCCGTCGCTCGCAACCAGATCGAAGTTCTCGCGGCTCCAACTGCCGCTGACAACCTCCCACGGATAACCCGCTGGTCCCTCCTCGTGCACGATGAGCACGGCCGCCGCGCCCTTCTCGGTCGCGATCTCGTATTTGTAGGTCCAGCGGCCGTAGTACGTCATCGCGCGCCCGCCGAAGACCTTCTCGTCGAGTCGCGACGGATCGGCCGGGTCGGCGACGGGCGGGTCGTTGACCAGCACGATCAGCGTCTTCCCGCGCACGTCGACGCCCGCGAAATCGTCCCACCCGTGCTCGGGCGCGACGACGCCGTAGCCGCAGAACACGACGGCCGAATCCTGGACGCGCGATTCGGGCGTCTGACGCCGAGACACGAGCACGACCTCGTCCTGGTCCGCAGGCTCGAAGCGCCGACCGCTGACCTCGAATGCGGCGCTCGCGTGCGTCTTGAACCCGACCAGCGGCACGGCCTGCACGTACGTGCCGTCGGGGTTGCCGGGCGAGACCCCCAGGGCGCGCAGCTCCTGCTCCAGGTACGCGACCGTCAACTCCTCGCCACGGCTTCCGGGTGCGCGGCCCTCGAACTCGTCCGAGGCGAGCTTCCGGATGTGTGCGAACATGCGATCGGAAGCATCGTCGTGCTTACCCGGCCTGACGAAGGGGCTCGCCCTGCACCCGCCTTTCGTCGCGCAACCCCCGAGCGTGAACGCGAGGGCCAGAGTCAGGTACGGAATCCGTCGCATGCTGGGCTCAGTTCGGCACGGGCGCGTCGACGCGCGGCGTCTGGCCGCGCAGCACGCTGTTGTCGTGGTAGAGGCGGCTCTGGTCGATCACCGGCGTGGAGAGCAGCGCCTCGACGTCGATCTGGCCCGACTGTCCGTAGGCATCCAGCGCGTTCTGCCACGTCGTCAGCTCGACCCACTCCGGCGACACGCCGCGTTCGAGCATCAGCTTCGCGGTCCGGGGCACGCCCAGCGGGTCGGACACGCCCCAATCGGCCGAGCTGTCGACGATCACCTGCTTCGGGCCGTACTTCTTGACGATCTCGACCATGCGCTCGCTGCCCATCTTCGTGTGCGGGTAGATCGTGAACGCGGCCCACGCTCCGGCGTCGAGCACGTCCTGCACCGTCTCCTCGTTGTTGTGGTCGATCACGAGCTTCGACATCGGCACGCCGACCTCCTTGGCGACGTCGAGCGAGCGGCGGATGCCGCGCTTCTTGTCGCGGTGCGGCGAGTGCACCATCACGACCATGTCGTGCTGGCGCGCGAAGTCGAGCTGCCAGCGGTAGGCCTTCTCCTCGGCCGGCGTGATCTCGTCGTAGCCGATCTCGCCGATCGCCACGACGCCTTCCTTGAAGGCGAAGCGCGGCAGGATCTCGAGCACCTCCTTGGCGAGCGGCTCGTTGTTGGCCTCCTTGCTGTTCAAGCCGATCGCGGCGTAGTGCGCGATGCCGAACTGGCTGGCGCGAAAGCGTTCCCAGCCGACGAGGCTCGAGTAGTAGTCGACGAACGCGCCGACCGTCGTGCGCGGCTGGCCGACCCAGAACGCCGGCTCGATGATCGCGCGGATCCCGGCCCGGGCCATCGCCTCGAGGTCGTCCGTCGTGCGACTCGTCATGTGGATGTGGGGATCGAAGAAACGCATCGGGCGTCATTCCTCTCCGTGCAGATCGTGCCACGCGCCCTGCGGGACGGGGCCTTGCAGAGTGTGTTCCATCGTCGCCCGGACGAGCGGATCGCGCTCGGCGGCCAGCGCGGACCGCAGCTTCTCCGTGTGTCCCGCGCGCGCCAGGGCCAGCGCGGCGGCGCGGCGACCGGCCGCCCACGTGCCGGAGAGCTCGCGCTCGAGGCTCTGCCGGCCGCGCTCGCCGCCGTGCGCGCCCAGGCAGATCCACAGCTCGGGCTGCACGCGGCGGCCCGCCGCGCGGCGCTCGTCGACCAGGTCCAGCGCCATGCGCGCCAGCTCGGCGTCGAGGCGCTGGTCGAGCCCGTGCACGCGCCACAGCGGCGCGCCGACGAACACGGCCTTGATCACGAGCTGTCGCCAGGCGGTCGCGTCGAAGTGGCGGAACGGGAACGGTGTGTCGCAGGCCGCCGATTCGTAGACGGCGCGCAGGCTCGAGCGGCAGCCTTCGCCCGCGCGCCAGACGTAGCGCTCGGGGTCCGGCAGCAGCGCGAGGGCGCGGTACAGCGCACAGAGCTCGCCCATGTCCGCGTAATGGAAGCAGTCCTCGAGCGCGGGCGAAGGCTGCGCGGCGGCCAGGTCGGAGCGCGAAAGCACGAGCACGGCGCGCGCCGCGTCGAGCACGGTCCAGCGCTCGGGGTTCCAGCCCGGCACGAGCTCGTACGCCGCCGCACGCTCGCGCTCGTCCGGCGCGAGCGCGCCGCGCGGGATGCGACGGCTGGCCAGCGCGAGCAGCGTCGGGAATCCATGTCCCGGTCCGACAGGGAACGCCGCGATCTCGCGCGCGGCCGCGTCGAGCCAGTCCGTCGATGCCGCGGGGGCGCGCGCGGCGACCCAGCCGCGCGCGAGCTCACGCGCTCGCGTCAACGCGGGATCCCTCCGCCCGGGATCCTTCCGTCGCGCAGGCCGGCCTGCAGCGCCAGGGCCGCGAACCCGGTCGCGTAGGTGTAGCTGTAGAACGAGCCGACGAAGTCGATGAAGTGGCCGTCTTTGCCCTGCGCTTTGGTGATCTCGGCGCGCAACCGCGCGTGCCAGGCCTCCCGCTCGGCCTCGGGCAGGCACTCGATCGCCTGCGCGGCGTGGTAGTGCCCGAAGAAGTAGAAGTAGCCCGCGTTGGCGTAGTAGGCCTCGTGCGGGATCGGCCGCATGCGCGCGACGTCCAGGAAGCGGTGGTCGTCGAAGAACTGCTTCAGGCCCTCGCGGATCCGATCCTGCGTGACGCGCTTGTCGCCGGCCCTGTAGCGCGCCCAGTTGCAGACCTGGATGCGGCCGAGGCTGCCCTTGACGTCGTTGATGCTCTCGCCGCCTGTGATGCGCGGGATCGGCCGCAGGTCGTACTCGTACGCGCCGTTGGGCAGCGCGCAGCGGCGCACGTACTCGACGGCGCGGGCGAGCATCTTCTCGTCGACCGGCCAGCCCAGCTCCTTCGCGCCTACGAGCGCGGGCACGACGCAGGCCGTCGAGAAGCTCGTCGACCACGTCGGCCGGCGCGAGACGACGATGCCCTCGTAGTAGCCCCAGCCGCCCAGCGGATCCTGCTGCGCCGCCAGGTGATCGAGGTACTCCTGGCCGCGCGCCGCGATGCGGCTCTTCCACGGCTCGGCCTGGTAGCGCGGGTCGCGCGCGACCCTCTCGAGCAGGACCGTCACGTAGAGTGCGGCCCAGTTGTTGTCGATGTCCCAGTCGCTGCCGCGCCGCGGACGATCCGCGCCGAGCACGAAGTCGACGGCTTTGTCGAGCGCCTTGCGCCGCTCGGGCGTCTCCTCGGCACCGAGCAGCGCCAGCGTCGAGATCGCGCCGCCCGCCAGCTTCCAGGCCGAGAAGCTGGCCGGCGAGTAGTTCAGCTCATAGAGCGACTCGACCGTGTCGGTCCCCCACGAGCCGTCCGGGTTCTGCTTGGCGACGATCCAGCCCAGCGCACGATTCAGCGAGCTGCGCGCCTCATCCGCGCCCACCGGCACATGCTGCGGCAGGTCATCGGGGGCCGGATTCGCGCGCGGCCACGCACGCGGCTCCGCCTGCGGCGCCGCGGGCGGCTCCTGGGACACGGGCGCCGCCTGCGCGACGGCCAGGAGAACGATCGTCCCCAGAACCACGTTCACGCCTTCGCGGCCTTCTCGCGCGCCTTGGCCAGGGCCTTCTCGGCGTCTTCCAACCCGGCGCGCGCCTTGCGCAGCTTGAGCTCGATCTCGTCGACCGACTTCTGCTTCTCGGCCTTGGCCTCGCGCAGCGCGTTCTCCTTCTCGCGCTTCTCCTGTTCCATTTCGCGCTGCTTCTTGGGCAGCTCGAACTCGCGCGTCGCGGACGCCTCGCGCTGCTCGTGGGCCAGTTCGCGTTCGGCGAACTCGACGCCCTTGCGCCCGCGCTGCAAGACGAGCTCCTTCGTCAACGCGGCCACGTCGTCCTTCTGGTACATGGCCTCGAGCTCGGCCAGCTCCTGCTTCTCGGCCTCCAGCCGCCACGACGCGCGGTCGAGGCCGAGCTTGACCTTGGACAGCTCGAACTCGCGCTCGTTCTTCATGAACTGGTCGAGCGCGTTCGTGGCTTCCTGAAGCGAGTGCTCGGCGTCGTCGACGTCGTCCTGTGCCTTGCGCGCGGCCGATTCGGCCTCGGCTTGCGCGATCTTGAGCTCGATGCGGCCGTCCTCGACCTCGCGCTCGGCCTTGGCGACCTTGTCCTTGGCCGAGGGCTCGTCGCTGTCCTCCTTGCCCTTGTCCCCGGACGCCGCGGCGTCGACGGCCGGCGCTTCGCTCTTCGAGCTCGGCATCGACTCGCACGATGCGGTCCACAGGGTCAGGGGCAGAGCACAGAGGAGAAGGAATCGTTTCATGGATGGATCAGGGGGGGGGGCGGGCCGTCACAGGATGCGCGCCGGCGCGGCGCGTTGGAAGACATCGGCGTCACGGGCTCTCAGCGGTCGATCTTGGCGGCCGGAAGGCCGGCCTGCAGGGCGATCGTCAGGAACGCGGTGCCCGAGACCTCGGCCCAGCCGTTCCCGATGAAGTCGTAGGTCGAGCCGTCCTCGAACTGGACCTTGACCAGGTGCGGGCGGATGCGCGCGTGGTACGCCTCGCGCTCGGCCTCGGGCAGCTCGTTGACGACGAGCGCCGCGTAGGCGTGCCCGAAATTGTAGAAGTACGCGGCGTTCTGGTACCAGGACTCGTGCGGCACCGGCTTCAGGCGCGCGACGTCCAGGAAGCGGTGGTGCTGGAGGAAGTTGTCGAGCCCGCGCCGGATCACGTCGTCCGTGACCTTGGGATCGCCCGCCGCGCGACGCGCCAGGTTGCAGACCTGGATGCGGCCCAGGCTGCCCTTGACGTCGTTGATGATCTCGCCGCCGTTGATGCGCGGGATCACGTTCAGGTCGTACTCGTAGGCACCCGTGGGCAGGACGCAGCGGCGCACGTACTCGACGGCGCGGTCGACGAGCTTTTGGTCGATGCCCCACGAGAGCTTCTCGCGCGCCATCACGAGCGCCGGGATGACCGTCGCCGTGCTGAAGCTCGTGGCCCACGTGGGACGGCGCGACACGACCGGACCCTCGTAGTAGCCCCAGCCGCCCTCGGGCGACTGGTTCTTGTCGAGCAGCGCGTAAAGCTCGCGCCCGCGCGTCGCGAGGCGCGTCTTCCACGGCTCGGCCGCGAAGCGCGGGTCGAGCGCCGCGCGCGCGATCGCATCGAAGCCCATCAGACCGCTCCACGAGCAGTCGACGTCCCAGTCGCTCGTGCGCTTGGGCAGCGGGATCGAGCACAGCCACGTCAGCCCCTTCTCGAGGGAGGCGGCCCGCTCCGCCGTCGGCTCCGCGCCGAGCAGCGCGCGCGCCGCCAGAGCGCTCGCGCCGTACTGGAACGCGAAGTGCGTCTCCGAGTTGAAGAAGGCGACCTGCAGCGAGTCGGTCGAGCCGACCGCCCAGGCGCCATCGGGCCGTTGGTTCTTCGTGATCCAGGAAAGCGCGCGCGTGATCGACGTGCGCGCCGTGTCGGCGTCGAGCTGTGCGGGCGTGTCCGCGAGCGGCGTCTTGGCGGCCGGACGCGCGGCCGGCTCCTGGGCTGAGGCCACGGCGGGGAGGAAGACCAGGGCGAGGAGCAGGTGGATCACGCTCCAGAGCCTAGCGCACGCACGCTGCGCGCAGCGCATCGACAACGTCAGACACGGAACCGATACTGCTCCCCCCCCCCGCTTTCCCCGACCCGCCACGAC
>Ga0163150_10006574_pt1 | contig 14134 bp, 12 predicted proteins | sample OliLakLV19P2IB_FD_148628 | JGI IMG/M metagenome (GOLD analysis project Ga0163150, IMG submission 148628) | Freshwater microbial mat bacterial communities from Lake Vanda, McMurdo Dry Valleys, Antarctica - Oligotrophic Lake LV.19.P2.IB | ecosystem: Environmental > Aquatic > Freshwater > Lake >...
TCATGCGGCCGCCGCGGGTCTCTATTTCAGCCGGCTCGAGTTCGCCGGACAGGTTCGAACCGGCAAGCTGCTCCTGACGCGGTAGCTGGAATCGGACTGATGTCCCCCGGTCGCTGGGCCGGGGGATGGCTGTCATGTCGGCAACCCCGTGCCGACGCAATGAAAGAAAATGTCGAGTATTCTCCCTCCATATGACCCCTCTCGCCCTCCTGGCAATGTTTCACCTGTTCCTGATCGGCGATGCCGGCGATCCCCGCCCGGCGGGTGAACCGGTCCTCACCGCCCTGACCGCGGAGCTTGGCCGGGCCCCCGAAATGAGCGCTGTCGTCGTTCTCGGCGACAACATCTACCCGAGGGGGCTCCCCGACGAATCCGACGACGACTATCCCAAGATGTCGCGGCGGATCCGCGACCAGGTCCAGGCCATCACCGCCGCCGGCGTGCGGGGCATTTTCATCCCCGGCAATCACGATTGGGGAGGGTCGGGCCCGGAGGAATGGCGACGAGTCCTCCGGCAGGAGATCGAGGTCGAGCGCCTGGGCGGGGCCATGGTCCGCTGGCTTCCCAACGAGGGGTGCCCCGGCCCGGTCGTCGTCGACGACCTGGATCCCCGGCTGCGCGTCGTCGTGCTCGATACGCAGTGGTGGCTGCATGACCACCAGCGGCCCGACGCTGCGCTTGTTTGCCCGGCCACGACCGACACGGCAATCGTCGAGGCCCTGTCGGAAGCTCTCGTCACAGCCGGCGATCGGAAGGTGATCGTGGTGGGTCATCACCCGCTGGCCAGCCGGGGTCGGCACGGCGGCCACTTCACGGTACTCGATCACCTGTTCCCGTTCCGCAGCCTGAGCCCATGGCTTGTCATGCCGCTGCCCGTCATCGGCTCCCTTTATCCGATCGCCCGGGCGCATGGCATTTATGCCCAGGATCTCTCAGCCGCCAGCTACAGAGCCATGCGTCATCGCCTGCTCGATGCCTTCGAGGCCCGGCCCCCCTGGATGTATGCGTCCGGTCATGATCACAATTTACAGTTGATGGATGGACCGGCGGAGCTGGGGCCATCAGCCCCGACCCACCTCGTGGTCAGCGGCGCCGGCGTCCTCGGTCACACGGAACCGGTTGATACGGATCGGGTTCGGGTGGCGTCCTCGGACCCCGGCTTCTTCCGGATCGACTTCAAGGACACCGGAACGGCTTCCATCACGCTCCTGGCGGTTACCGACGACGGGCGGGCCCTGGAAGTCTGGACAGGCACCCTGGACTAGTATCGGCTATTATTTTGGACGCCACCGCCTCGCGCGGCCGGCGACCCCGCTCAACCAGCATCGTCGATTCGAGGACCTCATGAACCGAAACCACCGCACCAATGCGGCTTCATTGGCCGCCTTCCTGGCTCTCGTGCTCACGGCCACCCTCGCTCTTCCATCGTTGGCCCAGCAGAGCCCCGGGCCGCCAAGGAAGCTGGAAATCGGCATGCCGGCGCCGCCACTCATGATCGATACCTGGGTCAAGGGTGAGCCCATCGAAAAACTGGAGAAGGGGCACCCGTACGTGATCGAATTCTGGGCGACCTGGTGCGGACCCTGCCGGCAGACGATCCCGCATCTCACCGAATTGCAGCAGCGCTACGGCGACAAGCTGACGATCATCGGCATCTCCAGCGAGCCGAAGGGTCTTCCCGAAGTGAAGCCCTTTGTCGAGAAGATGGGTGCCAAGATGGATTACCGGGTGGCCTTTGACAAAGGGGGCGGCACGAACAACGCCTGGATGGTCGCCGCTGGCCGACAGGGGATTCCCTGCTCGTTCGTCGTGGACCAGAAGGGAATAATTGCCTGGATCGGCCACCCGGGAGAGCTGGGTGCCATTCTCGATGACGTCGTCGCCGGCACCTGGGATTTTGCCGTGTACAAGGCCCGCCAGGACAAGATCAAGGAAGTTGAGGCCAGGCTGCAGGCCGCGGCCAAGGCGCAGGATGCCGGGAAGATGATCGAAGGCCTGGATGAGCTGATGGTTGTCGATCCCGCCCGCCACGATCAGGCTGCGGTCAAGAAATTCGAACTCCTTCTCTTCGCACTCCATCGCTACGATGAGGGGTACCAGTGGGCGACGCAGCTGGTCGATATCATGTTCAAGGATCGCCCGGAGATGCTCAACGCCATCGCCTGGGCCATCGTCGACGGGCAGGGCCTGGAGCAGCGCAATCTCGACCTGGCGCTGCGCGCCGCCGTCCGCGCCGAAGATCTGACCGACGGCGCCAACATGGAAGTCCTCGACACGCTGGCCCGCGTCCACTTTGAAAAGGGAAATGTCGACAAGGCCGTGACGATCCAGGAGCAGGCCCTGAAGCTGGCCATCGATCCGAAGCGCAAGCTAGAGTCGCAGGCCCGGCTGGACAAGTACAAGGCGGCTCAGGGCTGAGCGGTGAATCTGGCGTCAGGACTTCGTGACGCCGTACTGCCCGGCAAGCCTCTACCGACGAATCCGAACCAGTTGCCGCGCCCGCGACTCACCCTGGCCGGCTACCCGCGCCCAGTAGACGCCCGGCGCCACCGGCTGGCCGTCCGTACCCAGGCCGTCCCAGCGGACCTCCATCGATTTGGCGCCCGGAATCGCGCGGACGGCCAGTCGCGCCACGCGCCGCCCGGCCGCGTCGAGGATCATCACGTCGCCCGACAGGGGCGCCCCGGAGGCCAACGTCAAGGTCGTCCCCTCGACGAACGGGTTCGGGCTGGCGCTGATCGTCGCGACCCGCGCCGCCGGTGCCGGCTCGATGTCCGGATCATCAACACCTGAAACGGTATTCCCTGAACTGAAATAGCCGGCCAGTACGATCAGCGAGGCCTGGATATTCACGGCCGTTTCGTTGAGCGTGTAGTTTCCCTTGTTGAAATAGTTCGGGTCGGCGATGTCCTCGTAGCATTTGCCCGGGTAGGGGCTGATGGCGGAGTTGTCGGCCTTGTTGGCGCCGCCGACGAGAAGATTGGGAATGGGGCGACAGAGGGCGTCGTCCACATTCACGTAGCCGGCGGCCAGGTTCCACGCGCCATGGCTGTGGAGCACGGGCCGCTCGCCGAGGCCGGTCACGTATACCTGGTCCACCGGGTTCCGGCCAAGGATGTAGTGCAACTGCTCGCGGGCGGACTGTACCCAGGCACTGTTTGGTGTATAGCGGTCGGCCTGGATCATGGTCCAGGCGTAGCGGAGCAGGACGCCGGTGAATCCCCAGTAGTAATCGCCGGAAGGTGGCGTGGTCGAGGCCACGCAGCCGTAGCCGTCCTGCCCCACGCGCGTGTTCCAGCCGCCCACGGAGGAGAGCGTCGAGTTCTCGATGCTCCACCAGTTGCCCGATTTGATTCCAGCCGTCGCGCCCGGCGCATCGCGATAGGCGAAGGCCCCCATGTTGGCCAGATCGCCCCAGCCATCGGGGTACCAGACACCGTTGAACGTGAGGCCGTCCCCCCAGCGCGCATCGAACCAGCTCTTCGCCGCCGCGCTCCCGTTCAATCGATAAAGCTCGGCCGCGGCCCAGAGGCGTCGCCCGAGTTCGTTTCCGGCGATATACGTGGCACCGGTATGGCCAAACTGGTTGGCAAATCCAGCGACCGGCACCCGGCCCGGATTGCTCTGCAGCCAGTTCCATGCATTCACGGCACTGGTGGAACAGGTCGCCGCGAATGTCGGATCGACCCCGGCATACACCCGTGCCGCCAGGGCCATTGCCGCGCAATGGACGGCCGTGGCATCACTCGAAATCGACGTGTAGTAACGCGTGGTCGGCTCGGCTTCCGGCAGGAACTCGCCGGCATAGCTGGCGACGGATTCCCGGTGGAGCACCGAACCGTTGGCCAGCTGCATCTTCTGCATCCACTGGAGCGACCATCGCGCTTCGTCCAGCAGGTCCGGCACGCCGTTTCCACTTTCCGGGATGCCGGCATCGTCATGCGGATAGCGCGAGGGGAAATGGTCGTAGGCCTGCAGCAGCACGCCCACGGCATAGGCGTTGTTCGTGCTGTACTTGCCGTAGTCGCCGGCGTCGTGCCACCCGCCGATGGTATTGCGGTAGCCGCCCGGCGCCCCGCCGGTGGTGGCCCAGTCGTACGAGGCCATGCCGCCCGCCTCGTCATGACAGGCCTCGTGCGTCCAATCTCCACCATGCGCTACATCGATGGCGGTGCCGCAGCGCTGGTAATAGAGCCCTTTCAGCAGTTTTCGGTAAAGGTCGTCGTACACGGCGCCGTGCACCTGGAAGGGGTGCGAATCGCCCACGCCGGGCACCCGCACGACATACTCGCCGATTGCCGCAAGCGAACTGAACAATCCCTGGTACACATTATCGCCGCTTCCGGGATCGGCGCTGCGCCTTAGAGTCAGGGCACCGGACAGGACCAGGGAGTCGTCGTTCCGGCGACGGATCTCGAAAATGGCCGGCGTTCCCGAAGCCAGTGCCACCGCCACCCACTTGGTCTCGGCGGGCGCGTAGCCGTGCTGGTTGATGCGAACACGGGTTGATGGTGCCGCCGGAAACGCATCCGGAATGGAAATCGTCAGCGCACCCGCCAGGGCCGGAAGCCCGAGCCGGATGAGCCGATTCATGCGCCCCCTCCTATCGACGAACCGGGCAGAGGGTCAGTGCCCCGCCCGTGTGGATGTCCGTGATCAGGAAATCCCGATTAACGTTCTCGGCGTCAACAGCCAGCTCCCAGGTGGTTGTTCCGAGGCCGTCGGTCGAAACCCGGACGCGGACGCACGGGATGATCGCCCCGGGCATGATCCGCACCACCTCCGTGCGGTCCAGGGCCGGCATGACCGTTTCAGCCATGGCCTCGCGGCCGGAGTCGTCGGTCAACGACCAGGTTCGGCCGGAACGGCCGCTTCCACAGAGCGCGTTGAGTGCCGTTTCGTGTCCCTGGTTGAAGTCACCCGACTTCTTCGAGTGGCTGCCGGGTGCGGAGAGATCATCCGCCGGCCGGGCGGCCAAGGCCCCGGAACAGAATCGGAGTGGCTCGCCGGTATGGATGTCGGTGATGAGGAAGTCCCGATTTACATTCGCCGCGTCAACGGCCAGATCATAGACGGTGTTTCCCAGGGCATCCGTCGCCACGATGACCCGGACGCAGGGGACGATCGCGCTCGGCATGATGTTCACGATGTCGGTTCGACCCACGGCCGGAACGATGGTTTCGGTCATGACGGCGGATGCTTCGTCCTGGTCCGGGCCGGGCAATTCCAGGACCCAACTCCGGCCCGAGCGCCCCTGTCCCGTGATGGAATTCAGCGCATCGTCATGGCCGGAGGCGAAGGTCCCACCGGGCGTGGCGGGAACCTGCATGCTGAGGCCGGCCATGGCGGGAAGGGCGACAAAGTCGCCGGCCAGGCACAGGCCGATCGCGAGCGCACCGGTTGTTGTCATGAGTCGTGTCCTCTCGGCAAGGGTGTCGTTGGGGCGGTTCACGGGCATTGAATTCTCCACTGGTTTGGGGGTGGAGGGCCATTATATACCCGTCCGATGTGGCGTCCGCGGGAAGTCATCCCTATCTTCAATTAACGGCTCCAGCGCGTTCCTCCCCATCCGGTCTTCCCGGGTCCTGTCGACCCGGAAGGGAGAAGCGCCATGTTCAAGCGAGCCGATTTTATCGTCACCACAGTAGTGTCTTGGCCCGGGTGGAGCAGGGACCGCCGCTTCGTTGTTTTCGTCACGAAGGGTATCCTGTGTCTGGCCGCCATCTACCCGGGCCAGGAGTGACCATGTCAATGACCGGCGTCACGCCCCGACAGCCGCCCCGGCTGGCGGTCCTCATGTGCTTCGTCATTCTTGCCACAGGCGTCAATCCGGCCGTTGCGATGGGCGCTATCGGCCGTTTGCCGAACTCCTGCGGCGCGACGGCTGTCGGGTGTCGGGTTCGAATCAACCGTTCTCGGCCGCCGCGCTCCGCGAATGGGTGCGGGGTGGCGGATCTCTCCTCTGAACATCATCCACTGGCTGGCGGGCCGGAGGATTGAGAACTGACAACCGAGAATCCGTTTGAACGGTCCAGCCGGGGGGAACGTCTAACCCCCTGGAGGTCATGAATACCGGAGCTGGAGGTTCATTGGACGCTCTTACAGATGAGCAGCTCGTCGTCCTGATTCAACAGGGCAACATCAACGCGTTCAATAACTTGTCTCAGCGATGGGAAACCAGCCTCTACCGGTTTATCCGGCGGATGATGGGCAACTCTGAAGACGCACGGGATGTCTGCCAGGAGGCCTGGTCCAAGGCGTACCAGAATATCGGGTCGCTTCGGGACGGGTCAAAATTCAGGGCTTGGATCCACTACATTGCCCTGAACCTCTGTCGGGACCGGTTTCGGAGCCTCAAGTCAAAAGCCATCCACTCCAGTTACGAGGAGGGGGGGCTGGAAACGATGCCGGAGGGAGGCGGGAAGGCGGCCCAGTGGGCCACCACCCGCCACGTGGAGCAAACCAGTCTCAAGACGCTCCTGGACGAGGTCCTGACGGAGCTGCCCAACGAACAGCGGACCGCCATTGTCCTAAGGGAGTACCAAGGCTTCACGTCGGAAGAGATCGCCGAAATTACCGGAGTTCCGGCGGCCACCGTGCGGAGCCGAATTTTCTACGGATTCAAGGCGTTGCGACGCCTGTTGAACGAGCGTGGCATTTCGCCAACGCTGCCGGCCTGAACGGGCCGAAGGAGTGAGTGAATTGAAACGACATGAATCGGTCGATCCAAAAATCGACAGGCTGGTGGCGGCCCTCTATGGCGAGATGACCGATGCCGACCGCCGGGATTTTGACGCCCAGCTCAAGGTTGATGCGGCGCTTCGTACCGAATGGGAGGAGCTCTCCGGAACGCGGAGTCTCCTGGCCGACTGGGAGGTGGAAGATCGTATCCCGAGTTTCCTTGTGGTCGAAGCCGGTGGCCGGAATCGTCGCGCCAGTGCTGCCGGTTGGCTGGAAGGTTTCCGCGATCGCTTCGGCAGCTGGTTTTCCGTGGGCGGGTGGGTGGTGGCCGGTGCCGCGGCCGCTGTTCTCCTCCTCGCGCTCAAGGGCGTTGAACTCCAGAAGACCGACGGCGGCTTCCAGGTCAATGTCGGTTCGCGTAATCGGCCGGTGACACGCCAGACCGTCGATCCTCTCGGAACGATCCCCTTGCAGGTTTCAAGCAACGGCGATGCCGGCACCAGTACCGCCGCCTACCTGACCCGCGACGAATTCGACAAGTACTCGGCCGCCATGCTTCGAATGGTATCGGCCTACATGAACGAATACCGGGGGCGTCGGGACCAGGAGATCGGTGCCGCACTTCGTTCCCTGTACGGCGACATCAATGCCAAACAGTCCTCGCAGTACGCAGACCTGCTGGGAAAGATCGATGCCACACGTCCGGCGGATCGGATCGCGCATGATTTTCTCCGTCCGATGGAGCTTGGCATGAGTCACGCGGACAGCCTGGGGCCGCTCCTCTCGCCCGAAGACGTGGAAGTGGGCCGAAATGAGTAACCGCCTCCGGTCACCTCTGGCCGGAATCGGGCTTGCCGCTCTGCTTCTGATGCCGGGCCTGTTCCACCCGGCGATCGTCACGCCGGCCGCCGCCCAGGCCGGTCAATCGGCGGATCCCATTCGCTCGAAACGAATGCTGCGCGAAATCACCGTCCTCGAAAAGGTGATCGACGAGATGCTCCTCGACAGCAAGAACGTGCTCATCTATACAGCGGGGGGCGTCGCGCACGGCCTTTACATGGATGAGTTCGGCGTCCTCTTTTCCTTCGAGGCCTCGCTGGTCGATCGTAGCGACGACATGCAATGGCCGGAAAGCTGGGAAGGTTTCTCGTTCGGAACCGACGAGCACGGCAATGTCATCATCAAGAAGAACAAGGAAAAGCGTTCGCAACAGGATCCCCCGATCGCGCCCAAGCCGCCGGTACCGCCCAGGGCCGGCGAAAATCCCAAGTCATCCCCCACCCCGCGCACCTGGATCGACAAGCAGGCCGGCAAGCAGGCCAAGCTCTACGATGCCGGCAAAGGCGAAATCATCGAAACGCTCATCGAGTACGGCGAATCAATGAACTCCCTCCGGGACAACCAGTGGCTCTGTTTCGCCGCCTTCCTCAAGAACAGCGATTTCTTCCTCGAGAGACGCATCTCACGCCTGGTGGTCAAGGCCCGCATGAGCGACCTGCGCTCCTACGCGCAGGGACGCCTCGACCGAAAGCAGATGCTGGCGAGGGTGGTCGAAGAGGAATACTGAGGTGGTCGAAGCCGGGTACTGAGGCCGGGCTACCGCGCCACGACAATGTTGCGGGACACGCGCTCTCCGGCCACTTCCAGGCGTGCGTAGTAGACACCCACCGGAACCGGTTGGCCCCGGTCGTCCGTCGCGGTCCAGGCCGCAATATTTTCGCCGGGCGGCAGGTTTGCATTATCGAGGAGGCTTGCCACGCGGCGCCCCGCGGCGTCGAAAATAGTCAGGCTAACGGGCCAACCCGTGCCTGATTCCGGTACGACGAAGGCGATCTGTGTTTCGCTGACGACCGGATTCGGCCGGGCCGGCAGGAGTTGAAGCCGTCTGGCATCGACCGGCGGGCGCCGGATTTCCCGCCGGATCACTTCCGCCACCGAGCCGTCCCGACCGACTTCCTCGAGCCGCACCCAGATTCGGTCCGTGCCGACGGGCGCCGGCAGCCGGTGTTCGAACCGCCCGTCGATCCCTTCGGACATCGGAATGAGTCCGCCGGAGGGATCAAAGGCTCCCTCCTCCGAAGTCGCACTCGACAGCCGGAAACCGATCGCCTGGTCGGGATCGCCGACCTGCCAGTTCACACGGATATCGCCGTTGGTCCAGGCCAGGTCAAAGGCCAGCAGGGTGACCGGCGTCGGGCGGGTGCCGACGGTGTACCAGACCGGCGCATAGCCGTCCGTGGCCCAGATGACGTCATTTCCGCTGCCCGTGACGCCGTCGGCTTCGAGCGTCACCAGGTAGATGAACGCCTGCGAATTGATGTACTGGTAGAAGACCTGCCGGTCGTCGCCCGAGAAGGTCGGGCGGCCGAGCGACTGCAGATTGTTGGTGATCGTGCCGCTGGCGCCAGTCTGAAACTCGTAGCCGATGACATAGGTGTTACCGTCGTTGCTGACGTAGTCGAAGGCGATCTTGCCATCGCTGTTCTGGGCCAGCGTTGGATTGCCGACGCTCTCTCCCTGCGGCAGGGTCTGGAAGACACGAAAGCACTCGCCGTCCGAGAGGCGGAGCAGGTTGATGTCCCAGTACTCAAAGCTCTGGCCGCCGAGGCTCGACCGGTTCAGCGCGTCGTACACGAGAAACTGGCCGTCGAGCGTCCACTCGAGAACGTCCGCGAAAACCACCTGGTCGGCCACCGCACCCGGCGTGGAATTCTGCCTGGTCAGCTCATAAAAGCCCGAAGCGCTCGAGGTCAGATCGAAGACGTAGATCCGTCCGTCCTCCGCGACGGTCGTGGCCGCGAGGTCGGTGCCGTCGGGGGAAAGGGCCACGCTCCACCATCCTCCCTCGTCGGTCAAAGCCTGAACGGCACCGTTCATCGTCCTCGCGTAGATGTTGCCATTGGCGCCGACGAATGCCATCAGGCTTCCGTTGTCGCTGAAGGTCGGGCGGCCCCCGGCTCCGATGGCGATACCGGAGATGTCCACGCTTGGCGAGGAGAAATCCGGATCCACCGAAAGGATGTGATCACTGACCGGGTCGACCACCGCCAGGAGGTCGTTGCCGACGTTGTCGGGTGACGGCGGCGGTGCCGGTGTGGCCGAGCCGTCCACGATTCCGACGGTGTTCATGGCGTTGGTCACCGCGGTTACCTCGGTCGAGCCGCCGCCGAAGAGATCGGTGGCGGCCTGAATGCAGCCGCGGCGAAAGTCGACAAACTGCGAGTTTCTCATGAGATATTGGCTGAGCGCCCGGTACCAGATCCGTTCACCGCGCCCGACATCCAGGGTGGTCGCAGTCAGGAAAAACGCCCGGTTCGGGATGCCGCTGTTGATGTGCACGCCCCCGTTGTCCTGACTGGACGTCAGATTTCGGAATTCGCTCATGTGCGTCGGCTGCTGGCCCCCAAAGGCCACGTTGGCCGCTCCCGGGTTTTCCATGTTGCGCAGCGCGTCGCCGGCGATACCGGGGGTCGTGACATCCTCACCCAGCAGCCAGTTGGCGCTGCCCGGCCTCGCGAAAAACTCGGTGGCCGCGCCGAACGCGTCCGCGAAATGCTCGTTGAGGGCGCCGGACTGAAATTCGTAGACAAGCCCGGCGGTGTTTTCGATGACGCCGTGGCTCATCTCGTGCGCCGTCACGTCCAGCGAGCCGGCCAGATCGCTGAAGTCATTGCCGTCGCCGTTGCCGAAGACCATGAACTGTCCGTTCCAGAAGGCGTTGTTGAAGTTGTTCTGGAAGTTGACGACCAGCCACATCGTTCCCTTTTTCCCATCGATGCTCTGCCGGTCGTGACGCGTGCGGTAGTAGTCGTACACCTGTCCGGCAAAGTGGGCGCCGCTGACCGCGTTCCTGAAGCTGTTCCAGCTCGCTGTGTTCGACGACGTGACATGCGTCAGGTTGTCGCCCATGCCATTCGTGGCGTTGATCAGCGTGATGGTGCCGCTTGGCTTGTTGGGAAACTGGCTCAACGGCTGGCTGAACATGTCCTTTCGGGTATCGGTCATGAGGAAGCTCGAGCCGATCTGGTAGAGGCCGAGTGTCCGGTTGGTGTTGGTCAAGTCGGGCCCCGATCCGAGCACCGCTCCGTCGGTCTGGACCAGCGAGAGATCCTTCTGGATCCGGCCGGTCAGCGCGTCGACGAGCAGTTCGCGGCGACAGTCGAGGCCGGCTTCCACGATGACGGCAAAGGCTGGACGAAGACCGCCGGGCGCGTCGAACCAGACCGGGGTGGCCGATGACGAGGTCGGTGTCCGCCCGTGCTGCCCAAGGACATGCGCACGGGCCGAGCCCGTCGCCGCCGATTCATCCAGTTGCGCGTTCGGAATGAGACCCTTCGGTGTGGCGCGGTAGTGCCCCGACATCCCGATCACGCGGCCGGCCGGATCAAACCGAACGATCAGATCGTTCCCCCATATCTCGTTCCGGCGCCAGGTCTGCCGGAAGCGCACGGCATGAAAACCGTCGCGATCGGACTCGACGCGATTCATCGTCAGTTCGTCCGCTGGATTGTCGATCGCCACGAGTGTCGCATTATCGGCCAGAAACGAAAGCGCTCGCGACTCGAATTCCGCTTCCAGGCGGGGTGCGGACAACCGTGATGATCCGCCCGGCTCGAGATTCGGCTCGGCCAGAAAGCGGACGGTTTCACCCGCGTCATCCGCGACGAAACGAAGGTCGTTGCCGTTTGCCGCGCGCAGTGCCGCCAGACGCACGGCGGCCGGGGTCGCGAGGGCAACCGGAAGTCGGGAGAACCCCCGGAGCGGCCCGCGCATCGAAACGGCCGTTTGTGCTGTCGGCTTCTTGTTGAGGGTGGCACCGCGGCCGGAGGAGGCCGGCGTCAGGTTCGAGGGTGCCACGACCGGCTTCACGAATGTGGCCGGGTTATTGACCGGAATGGCGGCCAGTGTTGGCGCGGCCAGCAAGGCGATCAGGAAAGTAGCGGCCAATCCGTTGATCGATGCGAAACCGTCCCGACGACTCATCGTTCCTCCCTGGCCTTGACCTGCCGGACGAGATCCTGGCAGGCATTCCAAACGGTGGACCGGCCCGTGCTGTCAGGTTCCGGTTTCAGACTCCAGCTCCAAATCGAAGTGTCGGCGGCGGCTTCGACACGCACAGATCGCGTCATGTTTCCCGGTTCGTTTACGTCGCGGGTGAAGAAACCGGCCTTTTCCAGTGCCGACCAGAGTCGGTTCTGCTCTTTGGTCGTGGCGGTTCCGATGGGGGTTCCTGATGAGGATTCGGCGTCGCGACCATGCCAGGTGGCCACGCGGCCGTCGGCTTCGAGGACGAAACCGGTCCATTGACCGGTGAATCCACCCCCCTCGCTGCAGCGGAGGCGATAGGCGGGGGCGTTTGCCGGCACGGCGCTGTCGGCGCCGCCGACCCCGGCGCTGCTGGCCGTGCTGGCGCCGCCGACCCCGGCGGACGGGCGTGGCCTGTCTTTCTGGCTCGAGCCGGAGCAGCCCGATGCCAACATCACCAGCGCCAGGCCAATCGCAGGAAGAGGGGATCGTTTCATGGTCGATGTGGAAAATAGCAGAGATGTCGAAGCTTGTCAGACACCCCGGCCAGGGGCGCTGTTTCTGCTATTCTCCCCCCGCCGAATTTCACCACTGGAGATGTCATGACTGAACCGACCACGATTCCAGGTGCCGCCACCGACTTGCCGGTTTCCGCCATGGCCAATGGCCTCGTCGGTTCGGAAATACTGAAGATTGCCGCCGACATCCGGGCCCGGATTGCTGCCGGCGAAGCGGTGGTCAATCTGACGGTGGGCGATTTCAAGCCGTCGGTCTTCAGCATTCCCGGCGTCCTGAAGCAGGGGATTGCCGAGGCCTACGACAAGGGGGAGACGAACTACCCCCCGTCGGACGGCGTGCCGGAACTGCGCCAGGCGGTGCGGAATTTCTACGCCGAGCGACTCGGCCTCGATTACTCCACCGCCAGTGTCGTCATAGCCGGCGGTGTTCGCCCGGTCATCTACTGCGCCTACCGGACGCTCCTCGATCCCGGCGAAACGCTGGCCTATCCGGTGCCGTCCTGGAACAACAATCACTACGCCTGGCTTGTCGGCGCCAGGGGGCAACCGATCATCGCCCGGCGCGAAACCAATTTTCTGCCAACTGCCGGTGATCTCAAACCGCATCTCGCCGGGACGCGCGTGCTGATTCTCAACAGCCCGCTCAACCCGGCCGGCACCGCGTTCACCGAGGACGAGTTGCGGAAGATCGTCGAGATGATCCTGGACGAGAACGGCCGCCGCGCTGCGGCCGGCCAGCGCCCGCTCATGCTGCTGTACGATCAGGTGTACTGGATGCTGACCTTCGGCACGACGACGCACATCACGCCCGTGGCCATCGATCCGCGCATGAGGGACTACACCCTCTTTACCGACGGCATGTCCAAGGCCTTCGCCGCCACCGGTCTTCGCGTCGGCTGGTGTGTCGGCCCGGAAAAAGTAATGAAGCCGTTCTCGGATATCCTGGGCCATGTCGGCGCCTGGGCCCCGCGCCCGGAGCAGATTGCCTGCGCCCGCTTCCTGGCTGACTCGGCCAACCTCGAAGCCTATTCGCTCTGCCTGAAGCACGGCATCGAAAAGCGCCTGGTGACGCTGCACGAGGGATTCGAGGCGATGCGAAACGACGGCTACCCCGTCGAAAGCATCGCTCCCCAGGGTGCCATCTACCTGTCCGCCCGCATCGACCTGATCGGCAAGACGCTGGCGGGCACCCGACTGGACACCAATGAACAGATCCGCCAGTTCCTCCTCAAAAAAGCCGCCATGGCCATTGTGCCGTTCCAGGCATTCGGGTTGAAGGAAGAGTCCGGCTGGTTCCGTTTGTCGGTTGGCGCTCTGGCGCCGACGGACCTGGACGGGTTGTTTCCACGGTTGCGCGAGGTCCTGGGGGAAGCGCGGGGGTAAGGGCTGGCGGCTGGAGCCGTCGTGGCGCAGATCCAAGAACAGTGAAGCGGTCGGACCCGAAAACAGGTCCGACCGCTTCGTTGGCGGGCTATCACGCGGGGTGCAAATGGCGGCGCGACCGTCGGGTCAGGGGGCGCGTCAACGGTGGGTCGACGGCCGCGCCTTAAGATGAGGATGCTCTCCGCTTGCGCCGTTCCTTCGCTGCGCTGTAATCCATCCATTAATGGGGGACCAGCCGACAACGCAGGTGGCGGTCACTGCAGAGAACATCGTCTCGTTCTCAAGTACAGGTCCTTCCGACTTCTTAAGTCATCCGGACGAAGGACAGGTATCGCAATCGCTGTGCCAGCGGTCGATCGGGTGCCATGGACGGGCCGTTCGGGTGCCGCGCGCACGCAGTTGATACGGCGCTAACTGTTGATTGGATTTGAGACTGCCCGCGAATTTCGAATCGCCAACCCGGGTGAGGCCTGGTGGTCCTTGCCGGGTGCCGGGCGGCGGATACGTCTCACCGGGGACCCTGAGGC
>Ga0163150_10006575_pt1 | contig 14133 bp, 12 predicted proteins | sample OliLakLV19P2IB_FD_148628 | JGI IMG/M metagenome (GOLD analysis project Ga0163150, IMG submission 148628) | Freshwater microbial mat bacterial communities from Lake Vanda, McMurdo Dry Valleys, Antarctica - Oligotrophic Lake LV.19.P2.IB | ecosystem: Environmental > Aquatic > Freshwater > Lake >...
GAAGACGAGCACGCCCAGCCAGTCGCCGTGGGCGTCGGTCACCGCGTAGTGGAGGCGCTCCCCGACGGGCCGGAGCGAGCCGAGATAATGATGTTGGTCGAGCAGTTGATCGGCGCGGGCCAAATCCGGCGGGGCCAGGAGCTGGATTTGAACGCCGTTGAGCAGTTCTTGTTGATCGGAAGTGCGTGCGGCGGATTTCTTCATCCGCAGAGGATGGAAAGTTTCGGCGCGAATGTCCAGTCATCGATGCTAACTCACGTCACCCCATCATATTATTAGCCGCAGAGAATTTGCGGTGAGGTTGTTCATGTTCCGCGTGCCAACCGATACGAACCGTATCAATTTCGAGTTCTGGCCGTGGTGCAGTCTGTCGCGCAACAGAGTCACTTCACCGCCTCGACTACTCCTGATTCCACCCAATTCGGGTGGTTTCCTATTGAGCGCGCGTGACCGTCCATTCCAGTCATCTCCCTGAATTGGGAAAAGTCTGGACTCCCCAGCGCCACGCGAAAGGCCAAGGAGCCGAGCAGGGCCGAGAGTGCGTTGGTCGTCCAGACGGCCCTGTGTCCCCAATTCAAAACGATGGAGCCAATGGCCTCTTCGAGCGATCCGCTGCCGCCAATTTTCCGACGCAAAAACGCGGCGTATTCGGCATCGTATCGTGAGGAAATCAGATCAACGCACGGGACAACTATCCTGAGCACACCGCCCGGCTTCAGTACTCGCCTGGCTTCTTTGAAGAAATGCCAGGCCTCCGCAGGCGTGACATGTTCCACCACATGCTCGGCAAAGATGAATTGCAGCGATTCATCTGGAAACGGCAGGGGATGACGAATGTCCAGGCTCTTGTCGTGATTCATCCAGCCCGACAACCGATGACGCCCGCAACCCACATGAAGCTTCTCAGTTTCAGTGGCGAGAGCGACGGCCAGGGCGAAATTCTTTGCGAGCGGAGCGACACCCCAGCCGGAACCATGATTGGCGGTGATACGGCCTGCCGCCGCGTTATCCCTCGCAATCCGTTTATGCTCCCGGTCGGAATCCGAGCGGGTTTGGCATTCACTCAGCATCGTCCGGTCTTCATGCGAGTGGTCCAACGCCTGCAAAAACCCCCGGTCCTTTGGAATCGTCAACTCCCGCAAGCCGAACAGCCGCGCACGCTGAATCATGTCCTGATCTTCAAATCCCCAACCGTAACTCATGCGTTCGTCGTAGCCGCCCAAGGTCGTGAAATCTGTTTTCCTGAACGCGATTCGCCCATGCGTTCCCCTGCTGATCGGTGAGCGGACGAAGACGCGCCCGCCGCTGGCAAACGTCTCAATGAGGAATTCCGCGAAGCCCTCGCCGATGAAGTTGTCCGCATCAAGGTTGCAGACGATTTCACCGGTTGCCAGGCGGTGCGCGACGTTCTTGGCGTGTGCCATGCGGAAATGGGTGAATCCGTCCGCCCGATAATAAGCAAGCCGGCCGCGCTGGATGGCTTCACCCATTTCCGCCTTCGCCCAATCTTCCAGTGCGTCCGGGGACGAGTAGTTCAGCAGAATGAATTCCACCTCCGGCAGGTGCGCCGTGCATTCGAGATTTTTGGACAGCGTCTGCTGAAGATGATGCAGCCGACCCATGCAGGGGATGCAGAAGGAAAGTCGCTTCACGCAGGCACGAGATTGAGTTTGTCGAGCGAGGTCATCAGTGTGCCTTCTGTGCTGAGAGCGGAGCGCGCGATGGCAAAGTCGTCCGCTGTCAGATGGCGCAACACGCCGCCGTCGAAATACAGTCCGATGTGCCGGATCACTTCACCCGCCGTGATCATGTCCATGCAGTGTGGCAATTCACCCACCACATCCACGCAGCGATGGCGCGGCTCGTCCTTCGGATCACCATCGCCCAGCGGCCGCGTGCGTGACTTCCAGCAGCCGCCGTGGTCGCAGCACGGCAGCGCGCCGATGGTGTGAAGGAACTGATGGTGTGGATAGGCTTCCCAATGCGCCGGCTCGCGCCCGCCCGCCACGACCACGCACGGACGATTCCTCGGTTTGCCCCCTTTCACCTCCACCGCCGCCGCCAGATGCATCGCAAACGTCACCGGACACAGGACGCCTTGCGCGTGATACATGAGCCGCACGAACTGCCGCGTGTCCGTCTTGCCGAGCAGGTTGATGACGCCATTCAGAGGCCGATGCGCATGGCTTTTCTCACCCACCTGCACAAAGAGAATTTTCCCGTGAAAGTGATCGACGACTTCCTGAAACCGTTCATGCGACCACCACTTGATCGTGAAGTCGCGCTTGCCGCCCGCCACGATGACCCAGAAGGGAATGTCCCGCCCGAACATTTCACGCACTTGTGAAAACCAGGACTTCTCCCGCGCGGAAATGTGGATGTCCCCTTTGAACGCCGTCGGCACAATCCTCACCCCGAGCCGCTCGCTCAGAAAATCCGTGAACCCCTCGATGAAGTGGCGCGGCAACTGGTTGCTTTTGTGGATGAGCGGATAGTGGCAATCCACGACCTCCACCTCCGGGTCGTGCTCGTCCAGTTTCGTCAGGTAGGGATTGTTGTCCCACAACGGTCCGCACGGCGTCCGCACGGCGGTGAGGAACTGGCCGGGATGGCATTTGTGCAGGTCGCGCACCGCGGCCGTGAGCATCACGATGTCGCCGGGCGAGAGGGAATTTTTCAGGATGAGCTTCCGCATGACTTAGTCGAAGCGATGAAAAATGTCCTCCCCGTGCTGCACGAAGGACTGGTAGCTGAGATGATACACCTTTTCCTTCAGCCAAACCGGATCAGCCTTGCCGCGTTCCAAGCTCACCTGGCGCGCGAGCAACTGCGCGAGGAACCAGTCAGTGTAGTCGTCCAGCCGTTCGTTGCGGACCAGCCCGTTGTTTTCCACAAATTCAACACGGTTCAACTCGCGCGGCGCGTGGCGGGCGTGAACCGGCAGGAACAGCTCGAAATGGTTCGTGAACCAGCCGCGCGCGTATGCGTACACCGGTTTGTGAAACATGAGCCGCGCTTCCAGCAGCACGGTGGAATTCGCGCCCGCCACCGCGTGGCATTTCGACAGCAAAGTTTTCAGGTGCGCCCTTGCCGGAAGCAAAATGGTATTCGGCAGTTCCCGCACCAGTTCGGCCACACCGGCGTTGTCCTGCGGTTTGCTACGCGGATGCGTTTTGATCACCAGTTGAAATTCCGCCGGCAGGCTCGCGCGGAAATGCCGCAGCAATTCACACCAGTTTTTCTCGTTCAAATCCCACTGGTTCACCTTGTCCCCGATCAATTGCAGCGGCCACAGCACGAACGGCTCTCGCACGTCCGTCGGCAATGACTCGGGAGAAAAACCCAGCCAGCCCGTCCGTGCCGCGCTGGCCTTCGCGCGCTGCTCATCCGTGAGGCTGCGGAAAGTCAGTTGCGGCAGCGAGGACTCCCAGCAAAAGCCCAGCGGATCGCCATGTGCGTTGCCGTAATGGGGAAAGAACCCGTCCTCGCAATGAATCACATTGATCCCGTGCTCCCGGCACAGCGCCACGACGCCCGCGCGATCCACGATGAAGTTGCCCATGAACATAAGCTCGGGCCGCTCAGGAATCGTGCGCAGCCACTCGCGAAAGTTAGTCTCGCGCACCACCTTGGCAGGATAGTGGTTCTGAAAATGCCCGCCATAAATCTGGGACAACCACGAACCGTGATAGGGACTGGTTAAAACGAAAGTGGTGTCAGGCGAAAAACGATCCACTGAACCTTCGGCGTGCGAAGGACGAAGTTGTTCAGTCAGCGCAACCATGAGCAGTGGTGGGCAATCAACGAATGGCAGGTTTTGGCACCACCGCCGAGCGACGCTTGGCTTCTTCGATTTGCGCGCGGCTTAAATCACCAGCAAGGTTTTGCAAAACTTGCTCGGCACCGCCTTCGTTTCGTGCGGCAGCCAGTGAAACCCATTTGTAAGCTTCGACGAGGTCTTTCTCGACCCCAAATCCGTTCGCGTAAAGCATTCCCAAATTTAGCTGCGCGAGCGGCTGACCTTGCGCCGCCGATTTGGAAAGCAGATCGACTGCTTTTTTGTAGTCGATGGCCACGCCCACCCCTGTCGCATAAAGCGTTCCAAGACCTGCCTGAGCCTCCGGTTCCCCTTGCTCAACAGCGGCTCGAAGAAGACGAACCGACTCGTCGAGGTTTTTTTCCACTCCCGCGCCCAAATGATACAGCCGCGCCAGTCGCGCTTGGGCTCTGGGCTGTCCTTGTTCAGCCGCTTTGCGCCACCATTTAACAGTCTCGTTGATGTCCTTCGGGACACTGCGGCCCGTGTTATGCAAGTCTCCAAGTTCCGCTTGAGAATCTGCATCTCCACGTTCAGCGCTGACACGGAGCCACTCGAGGTATTTTTCCGGATTCTTCGGCTGCCCCAAGCCGTCGCGGTAGGCAATCGCAATGTTATGAGCTGCGATGGCATCACCTTGTTCGGAAGCACGGCTCCACCAACGGAAGGCTTCGGTAAAGTTTTTTTCAACACCTTCTCCACGGTAATACAAATTCCCAAGCGCCCGCTGGGCCTTGGTGTGTCCGCCTACCGCTGCCCGCTGATACCACTTAACAGCTTCGGTTTGGTTGGTTTCAACTCCCACACCAGCAAAAAGCAATTCTGCCAGATCGTATTGATCCTGCGCCGAACCTGCAGCTGCCCGATTCCGCAAAGGTTCCAGCTCATTCCGATTGGTTGGATGGGCAGGATTTGTGGAGCGTTGCGTGCAGGACGTCACGGCAAGCAATCCGCTCGCGAACAAAGCCACCCCCCATCTGATTTTAAGAAGCGTGTTCATTTGAACGTCACTCCGAACGTGATTCGATTGTCCGTGCCCACTTGGGATGGTGGAAACTCTCCGCTCATCGGAGCCTTGTTCACAAAGGTAAACTGGCTGAAAAGGCTCCATCTCTTGGCAACTGGAAGCTCCAACTTGACACCGATGGACGATTCGACCGATGAAGAATCCGAATCCGCATTAAAGTTCGCCGAGAATCCGTAGCCTCCATTGACAGTAATTGCCGCCGTAGTCGGCACGAACTTGAATGTGGCAGATGCTTCGGCTCCATATTTCAGCGTGATATTTTCCGATGAAGGCATGGTGTCAATCGACCCATACGCGATTGTCGAAAGGGCCGCTTCTGCTGGAAATCCTGTAATCTTGGCCTCCCATAGCGTTCCTGCCGCAGCCTTTTGCCCGATTGTCAAATCGCCCATCGAATTAAAGGATGCCTTGCCCTCCACCCCGAGTTGGCTGTTTATCGTCGTGGAGAGGTCACCAAAATTGACCCCGTCAGCATAAGCCTTGAGCGTGTATTTTGCTGTTGCTCCGAGCATGATCTTTTTTTCATCTGTAGCTTTGGCACCATCTTCTGCTTTGGCCTCAAACTTCAAACCAATGTTGTTCATGCCTGCATTCAAATCGATGCTCTTGCTCTTTAACGTAACTGTTCCTCCGTATGGTCCTTCGATAGTAAATGACTCGAGCAAGACTTGCGGGTTCCCTTCAAGCGTTATGGCAGTCGAACCGCTCTCTAGTTTTTTGCTTGAAGTGAATTTGAATGTCCAAGATTTCCAGTCAGCTGATTTAGAATTGGTCAAATATCCAACCCATGATTCTTCTTCGCCCTCGGCTGCACCTTCCGGTCCTGGGGCTGCCGCCAATCCCACTCCTTCCCCTCCGCTTACCTCCCCAGGCGTTCCAGCAGGTTGTGGAATTAGCACTTGAAACTCTAGGTCTCCGGACGAACCGCTGCTCGCGGAACTTTTGCTGGAGCCACTGCTTTCGGACGAACCGCTGCTCGACTCGCTGCTCCCCGACGAATTTTCACTCGACTCCGAGCTGCCGCCCGAACTCCCTTCACTGGAACTTTCCGAACTGCCCGGGCTGGATTCCGAGGCGCTGCTTTCGGAACTTTCCTCAGAACCGCTGGAACCGGAGGGGCCGCTGGATTCTGATTCCGCACTCCCGCTTGACTGACTTTCACCCGAACCGCTGCTTTGGCTGTCCCCGCTCCCGGAGGACCCGGAAGGCCCAGAACTTCCGCTCGGCTCCGAGCCGCTGGATTCACTGCCCTCGCTGCCCGAGGAATCGGACGGCCCCGAACTCTCGCTCTCCTCGGAATCGCCGCTGCCCGAACTCAGCGAACTGTCGCTCGTTCCCGAAAGCGAACTCGCGCTCGATTCAGAGTGGTCGCTGCTCAAACTGGATTCCGAGGATCGGCTGCTTGCCGCGTCCGCCGACGCACTGCTGGAGTCTTCAAGTGGCATAAACGTTTTTCCCTTTGTTGGATGACAGTCGGAGCATATCCCCCCCCCCCGTTCCAATTGCAACTTGAAATTTTCAACAGCCAAAACTGGAGGGATCAATCCGGGCCACGGCGGCGCGTTGGCTCGACACCCGCGATCAAAGCGGCTACATCGAACGCATGAAATCACTCCGCCTTTTGAGCCTGCTGGCCTTGCTCTGGCCGTTGACGGCCCGAACCGCCTTCACCGCTGAATCCATCATTGCGCCCGGCGCGAAGCTGGAAAAGCTCGGCGGCGGCTACGCCTTCACCGAAGGTCCGGCGGTGGACAAGGACGGCAACGTCTTCTTCACCGACCAGCCGAATGACCGCATCGTGAAGTGGAGCGCGGCGGATGGAACCTTCTCCGACTGGTTGAAACCCGCCGGTCGTGCCAACGGTACTTACTTCGACAAAGCCGGCAACCTGCTCGCGTGCGCCGACGAGGAGAACCAGCTCTGGTCGATCTCACCGGACAAGAAAGTGACGAAGCTCGTGGTGAACTTTCAGGGCAAGCTGCTCAACGGCCCGAACGATTTGTGGATTCACCCCGACGGCGGCATTTATTTCACCGACCCTCTCTACAAACGAAATTACTGGAAGCGCGATTCCACCATGCAGCAGGACGGCCAGCATGTTTATCTCATGACGTACAAACAGCTCGTAACGTACAACCAGAAAACCATCCGCCGCGTCGCCTCCGACTTGAACCAACCCAACGGCATCGTCGGCACGCCCGACGGCAAGACGCTTTATGTCGCCGACATTGGCGCGCGCAAAACCTACTCCTACGAAATCCAGTCCTCCGGTTCGCTGACCAACAAACAACTCTTCTGTGAACTCGGCTCCGACGGCATGACCATTGATAACGAGGGCAACATCTACCTCACCGGCAAAGGCGTGACCGTCTTCGACAAGACCGGGAAGCAGATTGAGCAAATCCCTTTGCCCGAGGGCTGGACCGCGAACGTGACCTTCGGCGGCAAAGACCGCGATCTCCTTTTCATCACCGCGAGCAAGAGTGTTTACGGACTGAAGATGCGGGTGAGAGGAGTAAAATAACTTTGCCGCTCTATTCTCAAGTCCCGACGCAGCAACAAGTCACACCGGGCGGATAACGAGTTGCTAATGGCCGATGTTGTTCGTCTGACGGTTCCGTTCCCAGAACGAAAAGGTTTCTTTCCACCATGCAGACGACTGCGCGGCGACATCGTTATGGCGCGCACCTTCGATCACTTGAAGGCGTTTGGGGCCTGGATAGCTATTGTTTAACTTGAGACCGAGGTCAGACGGAATCACTTCATCCGCGCCTGCGATCAAGAAGCTAACGGGACCGCGATAGTCCTTCAGCCATTCTTGCGGGTTGAAGCGTTCACGAAGAATCATCCTGACGGGTAGAAACGGCATTTGTCGCGCGCCCACGTCGGCCAGGTTGTTGTACGGCACTATCATCATCAGGCCAGAAAGGCGATCCCCACGAATCTTGGCCAAGTGAGCGGCGACGCCAGTTCCAAGAGATTCACTCACCACATAAATTGGAGAATCTTGTGGCAGCAGGTCGAAAGCTTCTTCCCCGGCGTCCAGAAAGTTTCTCATGCCCGGTGAACCGCCTCGTACGCCGTAGCCTGGATACTCCAGCACATACACATCGCATGATGACGCCTCGTGAATCGGCCTGGCGATGTACTCACGATTCAATGCGCAACCCGCGTTGCCGTGGACGATCAGGACATTTCCGTCGGACGGCAATTTTCCAGACAGTTTCCAGCCGATGACTTCCCCGGCGTGGTTACGCCAAGGCTGGAACTGTTCCTTGGCAGCCATTTGGTCAGCGACCCGAGGATCGAGTTTGGTCGGAAAGTAGATCAATCGCCGCTGCCACGCGCAACCGGCCAGGCAGAGCAACAAGTACAAGCCAAACACGCTGACCAACACTCGTAAAAACGCCCTTCTTAACTTTGAGTTCAGACGGAGCGGAAACATGCGGAAAAATGCCGGCTACTCCGGCTTCTTCACCTTCACCTCGATGTAAAGGTCGCGCAGTTGGCGCGCGGTCACGGCGCTGGGGGAGTCCGTCATCATGCAGGTGCCCTTGGCCGTCTTTGGGAAGGCAATCACGTCGCGGATGCTCGTGGTGCCACAGAGGATGGCGCAGAGGCGGTCGAAGCCGAGCGCGATGCCGCCGTGCGGAGGAGCGCCGTAGCGAAAGGCTTCGAGCATGTAGCCGAAGCGCAATTGGGTCTCGTCCGGCGGAATCTGGAGAATTTCCTCGAAGACGGTTTTCTGCACGTCGGGCTGATGGATACGAATCGAGCCGCCGCCGAGTTCCACGCCGTTGACCACGATGTCGTAGTGCTGGCCGCGCACCTTCTTCGGGTCGGTTTTGAGCAACGGGATGTCTTCGGCCACGGGCGCGGTGAACGGATGGTGGCTGGAGTACCAACGGTTCTGTTCACGGTCGAAGCCGAGCAGCGGGAATTCGATCACCCACAGGAAGTTGAACTGCTTCGGGTCGATGACGAGCTTGCCCTGCGTCTTCAACACGTCGGCGCAGTAGAGGCGAATCTTGCCGAGGATTTCGCAGGCGTTGAGCCATTGGTCGGCAGCGAAGAGGATGAGATCACCTTGCTCGATGTTGAGCTTGGTGGTGAGCGCGGCTTTCTCGGCTTCGCTGAAAAACTTCACGATGGGCGATTTCCATTCGCCGTTCTCGACCTTGATGTAAGCGAGACCCTTCGCGCCGAAGCTCTTGGCGTATTCGGTCATCGTCTCGATCTGGCCTTGCGTCGCGCCGGCCATGCCTTTGGCGTTCATCGCCTTCACCACGCCGCCGTTGGCGACTGCGCCGGAAAAAACTTTGAAAGTGCTGGCGCGGAAGTCTTCCGTGAAGTCCACGAGTTCCATGCCGAAGCGTGTGTCGGGTTTATCAATGCCCCAGCGGTTCAACGCTTCCTCGAAGCTGATGCGCTGGAAGGGCGTCGGGATGTCAATGTTCAACGCGGTCTTCCAGACCTTCTTCAGCAAGCCTTCGATGAGCGCGTAAATATCTTCGCGATCAATGAAGCTCATCTCGATGTCCACCTGCGTGAACTCGGGCTGGCGGTCGGCGCGCAAATCTTCATCGCGATAGCAGCGCGCGAGTTGGAAGTAACGCTCGACGCCCGCGACCATGAGAATCTGTTTGAACTGCTGCGGCGACTGCGGCAGCGCGTAGAAAGTGCCCGGCTCGCGGCGGTTCGGAACGAGAAACTCGCGCGCTCCCTCGGGCGTGGACTTGAAGAGCGTGGGCGTCTCGACTTCGAGGAAGCCCTGCTCGTCCATGTAGCTGCGCGTGGCGATGGCGACCTTCGAGCGCAGGCGCAGGTTATGCGTCATCTCCGGGCGGCGCAGATCGAGGTAGCGAAATTGCAGGCGCGTTTCCTCCGCGACCTTCGCGGCGGCCTCGGGATCATCAATTTGAAAGGGCAGGGGATCGGCGTGATTCAACACCGTGAGTTCCTTGACCAGCACTTCGATGTGGCCGGTGGCAATTTTCTCGTTGTTCGTGCCGGTGGGACGCACGCGCACCTTGCCAACGATTTCAATCACCGATTCGGCGTGCAGCTTCGTAGCGGTGTCGAACACTTCCTTCGCCAAGTCCGCCGGATCAAACACCGTCTGCGTGCGCCCCTCGCGGTCGCGCAGATCGATGAAGAGGACGCCGCCGAGATCGCGCCGGGAATGCACCCAGCCGGTCAAAGTCACTTCCGCGCCCGCGTGGGCGGGGCGTAATTCGTTGCAATGATGTGTTCGTTTCATGTCGTTGTGTAGCCGCGTCTCGTGAGAGCGCGGCTGACCATGCGCTGCGAGAGATGGCCGCGCTCTTACGAGACGCAGCTACGAAAATGGAGGCGGATAGTTGCCTGCGAACGGGTTGAATTCAAACGAAAGTTTGAGCGCATGCTCTACCAGTGTGCATCTTGCCACTGTTGCAGCCCAGCCGCGAAGCGGCCCAGGAAATTAGCCAGACACGAAGTGTCTGGTTTGGGATTCGACACTGGATGCGTCCTGAAAGGACGCTGGAGTTCCGCCCTTCCCGCCGGGACGGAAACACTTTCCAACCGCCCACCCGGCACTTCGTGCCGTGCTAATTTCCTGCGGTCACTCCGCGAATAAAAACCATTGCCGAGACGCAACGACAACGGTGGCAAGATGCGCATGCCCTACCAGAACCACTCCCGCCGTTCCTCGGGCACGCTGCGTTGCGGGCGCGGATAGAGCGCGTAGCTCTGGCGGAAGGAAATGCGGTCGCCAGGTTTCATCAGCGACAACGGACTCAACATCTCCAGTTCGACGTATTTCTTCGGATCGGGATTGGTGTAAACCTCGGCGCTCGCGCCGCCGTCGGGGTATTCACCGCCGGTTCGCTCGGGCGCGGTGACGGCGCACATTTCCTTCTCGCCCAGCCAGATCAACCGGCGCGCGTCGTTGCCCATCTTGTGCGGCAGCTTCGGATCGCGGATGATTTCGAGGCGATTGCCCTGGCGATAAAGCTGCGGCCACGGCTCCTTGCCGAACTGAAAGTAGCCCTCCGCAAAAATGGAATTGGTTTTCACTGGCACGTAAACCGCCACCGGCTCCTTGAACTGCGTGATGACCCACACGCCAACCTTCGACGGTTCGCCCGAGACGCGTTCGTAAGTTGTCTCGATGGTCAGTTCGGACCAGTAAAGGCTGATGCGCCGAATCGTGCGGATGCCGTAGTGCGGATCGACCGGCGAGGTCAGCACCACCTGATTGTTGGTGGTCGCGGTCACTGGCAAGGCGTCGAAGGCCGCCGGCGGCATCCACTGTTTGCGTCCGGTGTATTTCCCCCATTCCGCCTCGGGCGAGGGCCACGTCTTGTCGCCGCCAAAGTTGATCCATTCCTTGCCCGTGGCGTCGCCGTGTTGCCCGTCGAGCGAGCGGTCTTCCCAGAAAACATTCTCGCCGTGCAACAGGCGGAAACTCATGACGCGCCCGATTTGCGGCACGACGACAACTTCGGCGTGCGTGCTCGTCAGCCGCACCGCGTTCGTCCAGCCGTGATACGTCACACGGTCGATTTTCGTCGGGCGAAAACCGTCCCAGTGCTTCGCGCTGCAACCGGCGAACAGGACAGCGATGACGATCAGTCCGAACCGTTTCATTTTCCTTCCCCCGTGATTTCGCGCAGCAGCTTGAAGAAGCCGCGCTTGCGTTCGGAACTGATTTTCCAGTTCACCGGCACGCTCTGGTAGCCGTCATCGAAGCTTTCGCCTTTCATGCGGAAATCAAAGTAGCCCCACGACGCGCGCTCGCCGACGGCGGCGGTGAAGTTGTTCAACGGCTTATCAAATTCGAAGTGATCGTCCTCGTTGAACACGATGGGCATGGTGCGATAGCCCTGCACCGCGCGCGTTTTGCGCACCATCTCGGAAATCTTCTTCGGATCGGAGACGCCGTTGCCGTGCAGGAGCAGATAGTCCGACGCGCGCACTACGTTCTCCTTCGGAATCGTTCCGCCGCCGTAGGACGTGCTGACGAGCAGACGGCGTCCGGCGCGCTTCGTGTCCTTCACGCGCTCTATCAATTCATGCACGCGCTCCGGTTTCAGGATGGCGTGGTCGTAGCGCACGTTGCATTCGTTGTTGATCTCCACGAGCACGTTGCGCCAGCCGTGATCGAGAATCCATTTCGTCGCGGCATCCGTCGCGCGAATCACGGCGGCCTCATCCCGCAGGCGTTCGTCCTGGCCGAAGTAGAAGTAGCCGAGCATGACCACCATCCCCAGTTCATCCGCGCGGTCGAGGATGCGCTCCAACCGCGCCAGGTAATCCGCGCGCAGCGAGCCGTCGGCGTTAATGGCGGAGTTATGCCACGGTTGCTGGCTCGAATAACCCTGCGGTGAACCGCCCTGCAAATTCATCGTGATGGCCAGCAGTCCGTGCGCCCGCCAATCCGGCATGGCCGCGATGAACTCCCGAGTGTTGCGCTCCGCGTCCCACCGCTTCGTGTCCGGGTAGGCCCACTGCGCAACGGTGTTGGTGTTCAAGTCATCGAAGATGCCCTGCACCATGCGCGAGTTCATCAGCAAACCCTGGATGCGGTGCCCGTTCCATGCGCGCCCGGCGTAAGTCGGCCGGCCATTGATGTGAAACTCCTCGCCCACGATGGACACCGTGGTGCGCCGCTCCGCAGCGGACAGGGAAAGCAGCGAGGCCAGAAAATACGTCGCGCTGATCAACAGTGGTGTGGAGTTCACACGCGCAACGCTACCAAACCGGCCCCGCGGCGGCAATCGCGTTCCTGCGCCCCGAGGGGCCGGGCGGCGCGGTCAGGACAGAGCGCGCCTTCCCAACGGGGTTGCCGCACCCAAGCCCAGGGTTGCGACGCAGGCGCTACCCTGGGTTCGTGGGCCGGGAATTTTGTCCAACCCTGAAAGGGTTGAATCATTTTCGTCCGTGCGGCGTGGCGTGGCGGTGAGACAACCCTTTCAGGGTTGGGGAACTGTGTGGGGCGTGGACCCAGGGTAGGTGCGCGGCGCACCAACCCTGGGCTTCGGTGAGGCAATCCCGTTGGGATTGGGGAAAGCGCGCCGGGGTGACGCGTGGGCAAGTTCCGCAACGTCACTCCGATTCCGTTGCGGCGCGACGAAGGCACCAACGCCCTACCACGCAGGTGATGCCCACGAACCGCGCGTCTTCCCAACCCCAACGGGGTTGCCGCACCAAAGCCCAGGGTTGCGACGCAGGCGCTACCCTGGGTTCGTGGGCCGGGAATTTTGTCCAACCCTGAAAGGGTTGAATCATTTTCGTCCGTGCGGTGTGGGGTGGCGGTGAGACAACCCTTTCAGGGTTGGGAAAATTGTGTGGGATGCGGACCCAGGGTAGGTGCGCGGCGCACCAACCCTGGGCTTCGGTGAGGCAATCCCGTTGGGATTGGGGAAAGCAACGCCGCGCCGATTCCAGCGCGGGGCGGTGAGGACACCGATGTCCTACCACGCCGGTGATGCCGATGAACCGCGAGCCTTCCCAACCCCAACGGGGTTGCCGCACCCAAGCCCAGGGTTGCGAGCGCCGCGCGAGCTACCCTGGGAACGACGCGTGAAAAAGGACACAACCCTGAAAGGGTTGCCTCAATCCCACACGTAAGCCTCGTCGTAGGCCACCTCATACCGTTGCAATAACCGGCGGAACTCGTCCTGAAATGACATTTTCGCATGGTGCTGTTCCTGGTCGGCGATGTAACGGCGCGTGTCGTCGAGTTGCGAATGGCCGAGTGAGAAAACGCCGTAGCCAGCCTGCCACGCGAAATCTTCATAACCCGGCCGCGTCTTCAACCACACCGACGAGCCGCGTTTCACCTCCTTGATGACATCCGCGACGGCGCGCGTGCGGGAAAGAGCGCAGAGCAAATGCACATGGTCTTCCACGCCGCCCACGATGGCCGGCGGGCAATCGTTTTCGATCAGGATGCCGCCGAGATAACGGTGCATCTCCTGACGCGTGGCGAGATCGCGCAGGAACGGGCGGCGATCTTTCGTGGAGAAAACGATGTGGAGCAGAATCTTGGCGAGAGATTGTGGCATGGGCGCAGGATGCGGCGAGGGCGGCGGTGATTCAACCCTTTCAGGGTTGAAGAAATGTTTGGGACGTGGACCCAGGGTAGGTGCGCGGCGCACCAACCCTGGGCTTCGGTGATGGTCTTAACCCGGATTGATGGACACCTTTGAGAGGCAGTGCGCATGGGTGTTTTAGTTTAGTTGGTTCTCGAAGTCCACGGGTGTTTGGTAGCCCAGCGCGCTGTGGGTGCGCACTCGGTTGTAGT
>Ga0163150_10006576_pt1 | contig 14133 bp, 13 predicted proteins | sample OliLakLV19P2IB_FD_148628 | JGI IMG/M metagenome (GOLD analysis project Ga0163150, IMG submission 148628) | Freshwater microbial mat bacterial communities from Lake Vanda, McMurdo Dry Valleys, Antarctica - Oligotrophic Lake LV.19.P2.IB | ecosystem: Environmental > Aquatic > Freshwater > Lake >...
TGCGACTAGCTCACGCAGGCTGCGACTAGCTCACGCAGGCTGCGACTAGCTCACGCAGGCTGCGACTAGCTCACGCAGGCTGCGACTAGCTCACGCAGGCTGCGACTAGCTCACGCAGGCCGCGACTAGCTCACGCAGGCTGCGCCTATGTCGACACACGCGGTTCGCCGACGCCCATCCTGCCGCGCAACTGGCCCGCGAGCGCCTCGGCCTCTTCCCTGGAAGGCAGGCTGGTGATACGCACGTGGTAAACGCGCTTGCCGTCGACCATGGCGGGAAGGATCACGGCGGGGTAGCCGTTGGCGCGCAGCTGGTCATACACCAAGAGCGCAACGTCCTGCGTCTCCGCCGAGGCCAGCGTCACTTTCCATTTCCCGCCGGAACGCGCCGCGCCGCGGCCCGCGGCGATCTCGGTCTCGGTTGCCCACTGGCCAAGCTGCTGCGGCTCGACGAACCCCACCGGCAGGGTCTTGCCCTGCACGCGCTGGTAGAACTGGCGCGACTGGTCCATGACGACCGGCGTCTCGCCGGGCGCGCCGACTTCGATGCTGCCTTCGATGAGGCAGATGATCTGGCGGTCGGCCGCGTCGGACTTGCCCCACAGGTCGGTGCCGCGAATGCCCGCGGTGACGGTCGCAACGGAAATGCTCACGTTGCGGCGCCGGTTCTTCGTCAGCGCGTTTGTGGTGAAGCGGAAGGCGCCTTCGGCAACACGCAAGGCGGCCTTGAACACGCCGCCGTCATCGGGCCTGAGTTCTTCCACGCGCAGCAGCCCGTTCTCGCCGAGCTTCACTAGGCTGCCTTCGGACATCTTGATGAGCACGCGCGAGTTCGCACCGGTGCGCACCTGCTCGCCGGAGCGCAGCTCCATGCCGGGCGCGAGCGGCGCCCTGCGGCCGTCGCCCCGCTCGACCCATGCGGGCATCTGCACGCCTTCGACGATGGCGGCGGGCTGGGAGAACGCAGCCTGGGCGCATGCAAACAGGGCACCGGCAACGAGCAGGCGGAAAACGGTTTTCATGGTGGGTTTCCCTCGGATCGGGTGATGTGATTGACGCATATACGCGCCGGGAGACGCAGTGGATTCAGCTATAATTTTCAGTTCGCCCCTGATTTTGCGAACAATTTTCCCCGCACCGATTCCCCGCAGATCCAACGAATGTCCGACATGCAAGAACGCTACGCCCCGCAATCGGTTGAACAGGAAGCCCAAGGCTACTGGGATGCTTCGGGCGCTTTCCGCGTCACCGAGGATGCCACCAAGCCGAAGTATTACTGCCTGTCGATGTTCCCCTACCCTTCCGGGAAGCTGCATATGGGGCACGTCAGAAACTATACCATCGGCGATGTGATCACCCGGTACTACCGGATGCGCGGCTACAACGTGCTGCAGCCGATGGGATGGGATGCGTTCGGCCTGCCGGCCGAGAACGCCGCGATGGCCAACAAGGTGCCGCCGGCGAAGTGGACGTACGACAACATCGCGTACATGCGCTCGCAGCTCAAGAGCCTGGGTTTCGCGATCGACTGGACAAGGGAACTGGCCACCTGCTCGCCCGAGTACTACAAGTGGAACCAGTGGCTGTTCGTGCGCCTGTTCAGGAAGGGCCTCGCTTACAAGAAAACCGGCGTGGTGAACTGGGATCCGGTCGACCAGACGGTGCTTGCCAACGAGCAGGTGATCGACGGCAAGGGCTGGCGTACCGGCGCGGTCGTGGAAAAGCGCGAGATCCCGATGTATTTCCTGCGCATCTCGGCCTACGCGGAAGAGCTCCTCTCGGCGCTCGAGGGCATGACCGGCTGGCCCGAGCAGGTCAAGCTCATGCAGAAGAACTGGATCGGCAAATCCGAGGGCGTGCGCTTCGGGTTTCCCTATGCGCTGAATGGCGAGAAGAAGCTCCTTAACGTTTTCACCACGCGCGCTGACACAATCATGGGCGTGACGTTCTGCGCAGTCGCGGCCGAGCACCCGCTTGCGCTGCACGCCGCGCAGAACAATCCGGAACTCGCAAAGTTCATCGAGGAATGCCGCCAGGGCGCGGTGATCGAGGCCGAGCTCGCGCAGCAGGAAAAGAAAGGCCTGCCCACCGGACTCACCGTCACGCACCCGCTGTCCGGTGAGCAGGTGCCCGTGTGGGTCGGCAACTACGTGCTCATGAGCTACGGCGATGGCGCCGTCATGGGCGTGCCGGCGCATGACGAGCGCGACTTCGAGTTCGCGACCAGGTACGGCCTGCCCATCCAGCCGGTCATCCGGCATTTGGTGAATGGCAAAGCGGGCGACACGGTGCCCGCGCCATGGAAACCGGAATACGCCGACTACGGCACCAACATCAATTCGGGCAAGTACGACGGGCTGGGTTTCAGCGCGTCGGTCGATGCTGTCGCAGCCGACCTCAAGGCCAAGGGTTTCGGCGACAAGCACGTGCAGTGGCGGCTGCGCGATTGGGGCATCTCGCGCCAGCGCTACTGGGGCTGCCCGGTGCCGATCATCCACTGCAAGGACTGCGGCGACGTCCCGGTGCCGGAGAAGGACCTGCCGGTCGTGCTGCCCGAGAACCTGGTGCCGGACGGCACCGGCAACCCGCTGAACAAACTGCCCTCGTTCTACGAGTGCATGTGCCCTTCGTGCGGCAAGCCCGCGCGGCGCGAGACCGACACCATGGACACCTTCGTGGATTCGTCCTGGTATTTCGCGCGCTACGCCTGCCCCGACAACGACCAGGCGATGGTCGACGGGCGGGCCCAGTACTGGATGGCGGTCGACCAGTACATCGGCGGCATCGAGCACGCGATCCTGCACCTGCTCTATTCGCGCTTTTTCATGCGCGTGATGCGCGACGAAGGCCTGCTCGATGTCACCGAGCCTTTCACCAACCTGCTCACGCAAGGCATGGTGCTGGCCGAGCTCTATTACCACGACAACCCCGAAGGCCGGCGCGAGTGGATCAACCCGGCCGATGTGACGGTGGAACGGGACAACAAGGGCCGCGCAGTCGCGGCCAAGCGGACATCGGATGGCGTGCCGGTTGTCATCGCGGGCATCGGCACGATGTCGAAGTCGAAGAACAACGGCGTGGACCCGCAGGCGCTGATCGAACGCTACGGCGCCGACACCGCGCGCTTCTTCATCATCTTCACCTCGCCGCCGACGCAGTCGCTCGAATGGTCGGACGAAGGCGTCGAGGGCTCGTTCCGCTTCCTCAAGCGCGTGTGGCACTACGGCGCACAGTTTGGAAAACCCGTCGGCGCGCCGGGGGCGAAGCCGCCCACGCCCGAGCTGCGCAAGGCGACGCGCTTCGAGATCCACTCGGTGCTCAAGCAGGCCAACTACGACCTCGGCAAGCACCAGTTCAACACGGTCGCCTCGGCCGCGATGAAGATCCTGAACGCACTGGAGAAGTTGCGGGATTCCTCCAGTGAAGAAGCGAAAGAGGGCCTGTCGATCCTGCTGCGCCTCATTTCGCCGATCACGCCGCACCTGGGCCACCACATTTGGAAGGCGCTCGGCTTTGGCGAGGACATCCTCGAGGCGCCCTGGCCCGAGCCCGATCCCAAGGCCCTGGAGCAGGACGAGATCGAGTACGTCGTGCAGGTCGGGGGCAAGACCCGCGGCAGCCTCAAGGCGTCCAAGGCCGCCGACCGCCCGGCTCTCGAAGCGCTTGTCACCGCGAGCGCGCTCGTGCAAAAGTACGTGACCGGCCAGGCGATCCGCAAGATCGTCATCGTGCCCGGCAGGCTTATCAACGTCGTGGTCTGAAGCCGGGAGTTTCGCTTGAAGGTCGTCCTCGCAATCCTTGTCCTGACGCTTTCGGCCTGCGGCTTCCAGCTGCGCGGGACGGCCGCGCTGCCGTTCGAGACGATCTACATCCCCAACACCACAGGCGGCATCGCGCTCGACCTCAAGCGCAACATCCAGAGCGGCACGCGCACTCGCGTGGTCGAGACCGACAAGGGCGCGCAGGCGCTGCTCGACTTGAGCGGCGAGACCAGGTTCAGGAACATCCTCTCGCTCTCCGGAGCCGGCCGCGTGCGCGAGCTGCAGCTCGTCCTGCGCGTGAACATGCGCGTGCATGACGGCAAGGGCGGCGAGTTCGTGCCGCTGACCACGCTGTCGATTCAGCGTGACCTCACCTACAACGACACCGACGTGCTCGCCAAGGAGGCGGAAGAAGCCGCCATCTACCGCGAGATGCAGACCGACCTCGTGCAGCAGATCCTGCGCCGCCTTTCGGCCGCGCAGGCGGCACGGCCGGTCGTGCAATAACCCCTCAGGCCATGCAGCTTCGCGCCGACAACCTCGAGGCGCACCTCAAGAAGACGCTTGCGCCGCTGTATGTGGTCCATGGCGACGAGCCGCTGCTCGCGCTCGAAGCCGCCGATGCCATTCGCGCCGCAGGCCGGGCCAAGGGGTTCTCCGAGCGCGACCTGCTGATCGCCGAGCGCGGCTTCGACTGGGGCGAGCTCCTCAATGCGGGCGCGAGCCTGTCGCTCTTTGGCGGCCGCAAGATCGTCGAGCTGCGCCTGCCGACCGGCAAGCCCGGCACCGAAGGCGGCAAATCGATCGAGCGTTACTGCGGCAACCTGAATCCGGAGTGCCTCACGCTCGTCTCGCTGCCGCGCCTGGACAAGACGGGACAGAACTCCGCGTGGTTCAGCGCGCTCGTGCGCTCCGGCGTGGTGATCGACCTCTACAAGCTCGAGCGCTCGCGCCTGCCCGAGTGGATCGGCGCCCGCCTCGCGCGCGGCGGCCAGCGCGCCAGCCGCGAGGTGCTCGAATTCCTTTGCGACCGCGTCGAGGGCAACCTGCTCGCCGCGCACCAGGAAGTGCAGAAGCTCGCGCTGCTGCTGCCGCCGGGCGAGGTCTCGCTCGAAGAAGCCGAAGCCGCGGTCTCGAACGTTGCGCGCTATGACGTGCAGGGCCTGGTCGAATCGATGCTCGGCGGCGACATGGTTCGCTACGCGCGGGTTCTCGATGGCTTGAAGGGCGAGGGCGAAGCGCCCACCTTCATCCTCTGGGCGATCTCTGAAGACCTGCGGGCGTTGTCGAGGATCCTTGCGGGAATCTCCGCGGGACGCCAGACCGAGCAGCTCTTTCGCGAGAATCGCATCTGGCGAAACAAGGAAGCCCCGATGAGGGCGGCATTGCGCCGCTTCAGCCAGCAGACTGTCGATGCGGCCCTGTCACATGCGGCGCTGATCGACCGCGTCATCAAGGGCATCGCCAAGGGCAGCGCCTGGGATGAGTTCCTGAAACTGGGTCTAGAATTGAAGTATGGACGCTAAGGTCGAGAGGAAGGACGACACGAAGGACGAGATTCGGGTCTACATGCAGGAACTCGGACGCGCCGCGCGGATTGCGGCGCGCGCTGTTGCACGCGCCGACACCGCGACCAAGAACCGCGCCCTGAATGCGATCGCGGCCCGCCTGCGCGCCCAATCGGCCAGGCTGGTCGCCGAGAACCGCCACGACCTCGACAAAGCGAAGTCCGATGGCCGCGACAGCGCTTTCGTCGATCGCCTCACGCTCAGCGCGAAAAGCGTCGAGCAAATGGCCGCCGGCGTCGAGCAGGTCGCGGCGCTGCCCGATCCGATCGGCCAGATCACCGATCTCGAGAAGCGCCCCACGGGCATCGAAGTCGGCCGCATGCGCGTGCCGCTCGGCGTGATCGGCATCATCTACGAATCGCGCCCCAACGTGACGGTCGATGCGGCGGCGCTCTGCCTCAAGGCCGGCAACGCCTGCATTCTGCGCGGCGGTTCGGAGGCGATCCATTCCAACCGCGCCATTGCCGGGTGCATCCGCGACGGCCTGATGGAGGCCGGATTGCCGCTCGCGGCCGTGCAGATCGTCGAGACCACCGACCGCGCCGCGGTCGGCGAGCTCATCACGATGCCGGAGTTCGTCGACATCATCGTGCCGCGCGGCGGCAAGGACCTGATCTCGCGCCTCATGCGCGAATCGAAGATCCCGATGATCAAGCACCTCGACGGCGTGTGCCATGTGTACATCGACGACAAGGCCGATCCGGCGATGGCCGTGAAGATCGCCGACAACGCCAAGACGCAGCGCTACGGCACCTGCAACACGCTCGAGACCCTGCTCGTTGCCGAAGGCATTGCCGGCAAGGTGCTTCCGCAGATCGCGGACGTGTACCGCGCCAAGGGCGTCGAGATGCGCGGCGACGAGGCGACGCGCAAGCTGGTCGCCGATGCCAGGCCCGCAACGGAAGAGGACTGGTACGCGGAATACCTCGCGCCGATCGTGGCGATCCGCGTGGTGAAGGACCTCGACGAGGCGATCGACCACATCGCCAAGTACGGCTCCCGGCACACCGACGCGATCGTCACCGAAGACCGCGCGCGCGCCGAGCGTTTCCTGCGCGAAGTCGATTCGGCCTCGGTGATGGTGAATGCATCGACGCGCTTTGCAGACGGGTTCGAGTTCGGCCTCGGCGCGGAGATCGGCATCTCGACCGACAAGCTGCATGCGCGCGGCCCGGTCGGGCTCGAAGGCCTCACGTCGCAGAAGTTCGTGGTCCTCGGCCACGGCGAAGTGCGCACTTGACGGGAGCTCCCGGCGCGGCGCAGCACAACGCCATCGGCATCCTGGGTGGCTCGTTCGACCCGGTCCACAACGCCCACCTGTCCATGGCCCGCGCCGCGCTGGGCGCGCTCGGCCTGGCCAAGGTGCTCTGGATCCCGGGCGGCACGCCTCCGCACCGGGGCGCGCCGGCCGCTGCCGCAGTGCACCGTGCGGCCATGGTGCGATTGGCGATCGCGGACGAGCCGCGCTTCGAACTCGACGAGCGCGAGATCCGCAAGAGTTCCCCGGGCTACACGGTGGAAACGCTGGAAGACCTTCGCAGGAGCCTCGGCGCGCAGGCCAACCCGCAGGTCAACCCGCAGGTCAACCCGCAGGTCAACCCGCAGGTCAACCTCGTGCTGCTGATCGGCGCCGACCAGTACGAAAAGCTCGACACGTGGCACCGGTGGCGAGAACTGTTCGCTTTCGCACGGATCGCGGTGTTCGCCCGGCCGGATCATGTGATCGACGCCGCAAGGCATGGCACGGGCGAGGTCACGGTTGTGCCGATGACGCTGCTCGACCTCTCTTCGAGCGCGATCCGCCGGCGCATCGCGGCCGGCGAGTCGGCGCGCGGATTGGTGCCGGATGCGGTTCTCGACTATATTGAAACCCGCCATTTGTATTCGAACCAGGAGCGCAAAAGCGATTGATGGACATCCGTAAAAAGCAGCGCGCGGTGGTCGACGCGCTCGAAGACATCAAGGGCCGCGACATCGTCGTGTTCAACACCGAGCGCCTGTCGGCGTACTTCGAGCGCGTCGTGATCGCAAGCGGCGACTCCACCCGGCAGGTCAAGGCGCTTGCGGACAACGTGCAGCGCAAGCTCAAGGAGCTCGGCGCGCGCGTCAACGGCACCGAGGGCGGCGACACCGCCGAATGGGTGCTGGTGGACCTCGGCGACATCGTCGTCCACGTCATGCATCCCACTGCGCGGGCCACCTACAACCTCGAGGAGCTCTGGGGCGGCAAGAACGTGAAGATGAAGAGCGAGCCCGTGTCCGCCTTCGCGAAATCCGGCAAGAAGCCCGCGGCAAAGAAGAAAGCGCCGCCCGCCAGGAAGAAGACCGCCGCGAGGAAAGCCGTGCCCGCGAAGCCGCGCAAGGTCGCCTCGAGAAAACCCGTGCTTGCGAAGCCGCGCAAGGCCCCCGCGAAGCCGCGCAAGGCCGCCTCGAAGAAAGCGCCGGCGCGCAGGTCCGCTTGACCCGCGGGACCTAGGACCTTGCCGCGGCTCTTCATCGTCGCGGTGGGTGACAAGCTGCCGGCCTGGGCGGGCGCGGCGTGCGATGAGTACCTCAAGCGCCTGCCGCGCGGGTTCGAAGCGTCGCTGTTCGAGATCCGCGCCGAGCGGCGCACCTCCGGCAAGACGGTCGAGCAGATGATGGCCGCGGAGGCGACGCGCCTGCGATCGGCGCTGCCACGTGGCGGGCGCCTGGTCGGTCTCGACGAGCGCGGCAAGGACCTCACCACCACCCAGTTTTCCGCCAGGCTCAGAGGCTGGCTGGATTCCGGCGTGCCCACTGCCTTCCTGATCGGCGGGCCGGACGGCCTTGACGCAGCGCTCAAGCGCGAATGCGAGCTGCTGGTGAGGCTTTCGAGCTTCACGCTGCCGCATGCGCTGGCGCGCGCGGTGTTCGCCGAGCAGCTCTATCGTGCCGCCTCGGTCCTGACCGGGCATCCGTATCACCGGGAGTGATGGAAAGGGGGCTCGCCCCGCCCCCTTCAAATCCCCCGGGGCGATCCCCCTGCTACACTCGACGCGCTGTCCTCCATCACTAAAGAATGATCACCTCCCAAGACCGCAGCATCTACCTTGCCTCGCGCAGCCCCCGCCGGCGTGAACTCCTTACGCAGATCGGCGTGCGGTTCCACTTGCTGCTCTTTCGCGAGCGTTCCGAGGGCGAATCCGAGGTGCGCGAGGACACGCATCCGGGCGAATCGGCGCATGACTACGTCGTCCGGGTGTGTTGTGCCAAGGCCGAAGGCGGCAGGCTGCGCATGCAGCAGCGCAGCCTGCCGCGCGCGCCGGTGCTGGCGGCCGATACCACGGTTGCGATCGACGGGCGCATCCTCGCCAAGCCGTCCGACCGGGTCGAGGCGGCCGAAATGCTGGCCGGGCTGTCGGGGCGCCGGCACGAGGTGCTGACGGCGGTTGTGCTCAAGTATGACGAGCGCATCGAGCTTGCGGTGTCGCGCACCGAAGTGGAGTTCCGCGCGCTGTCGGAGGCGGAGATCCAGCAGTACGTCGCGACCGGCGAAGCCGACGACAAGGCCGGCGCCTACGCGATCCAGGGCCGCGCAGGCCAGTTCATCGTCGAGATCCACGGCAGCTATTCCGGCGTCATGGGCCTGCCGCTTTACGAAACCGCGCAGCTCATCACGCGCATGGGCATGCCTCAGGAACGCAGGCTCCCGGGGGGTACGGGGGGGGCGTAGCCCCCCCCGTCGGAATCGCGTGGACGAAGAGATCCTCATCAACGTCACGCCGCAGGAAACGCGCGTCGCGGTGATGCAGAACGGGGTCGCGCAGGAACTGCTCGTCGAGCGCTCCGCCAGCCGCGGGAGGGTCGGCAACATCTACAAGGGCCGGGTAGCGCGGGTGCTGCCGGGCATGCAGTCGGCGTTCATCGAGATCGGCCTGGAGCGCGCGGCTTTCCTGCACGTGGCCGACATCTGGGAGCATCGCCCCAAGGAGGGCTGCGGCACGCAGGCCAAGCCGATCGAGAAAATTCTCGCGGAAGGCCAGCCGATCGTGGTGCAGGTGGTCAAGGACCCCATCGGCAGCAAGGGCGCGCGCCTCTCGACGCAGATCTCGATCGCCGGCCGGCTGCTCGTCTACCTGCCGCAGGATCCGCACATCGGCATCTCGCAACGCATCGGCGACGAAGCCGGCCGCGTGGCGCTTCGCGAGCGCCTGCAGCAGGTGATGCCGCCTGACGAGAAGGGCGGCTTCATCGTGCGCACCATCGCCGAGACCGCAACCGCGGAGGACCTCGCCGCCGACATCGGCTACCTTCGCCACCTGTGGCGGGACGTGCGCGAGCGCTCGATCTCGGCGAAGCCCGCCGAGCTCATCTACGAAGACCTCTCGCTGGCGCAACGCGTGATGCGCGACATGGTTTCGGCCCAGACCGGCCGCGTGATGATCGACTCGCGCGAGAATTTCCAGAAGCTGTCGGGCTTTGCCCAGACGTATACCCCGCAGGTGCGCACCAAGCTCGACCACTACACCGGCGAGCGGCCCCTGTTCGATCTCTACAACGTCGAGCACGAGATCGAGAAGGCGCTGGGGCGGCGCGTCGAGCTCAAGTCCGGCGGGTATCTCATCATCGACCAGACCGAGGCGATGACGACCATCGACGTCAACACGGGCGGCTTCGTCGGCACGCGCAACTTCGACGACACGATCTTCAAGACCAACCTCGAGGCGGCGCAGACCATCGCGCGGCAGTTGCGGCTGAGGAATCTGGGCGGCATCATCGTGCTCGACTTCATCGACATGGATTCCGAAGAGCATCGCGCCGCGGTGCTGGAGGAGCTGCGCAAGGCGCTCGCGCGCGACCGCACGCGCATGACGGTGAACGGCTTTACGCAGCTCGGCCTCGTGGAGATGACGCGCAAGCGCACGCGCGAGTCGCTCGCCCACGTGCTCTGCGAAGCCTGCCCCACCTGCGGCGGGCGCGGCGAGGTCAAGACCGCGCGCACCGTGTGCTACGAGATCCTGCGCGAGATCCTGCGCGAGGCGCGAGCCTTCAATGCCCGCGAGTACCGCGTGCTCGCCGCCCGGCCGGTGATCGACCTTTTCGAGGAGGAAGAGTCGCAGTCGCTCGCGATGCTCTCGGACTTCATCTGCAAGCCGATCTCGATGCAGGTCGAGGCGAGCTACTCGCAGGAACAATTCGATATCGTCCTGATGTAAACGAGGGAGCAGGGGGCGCGGGCCCCTTCCAAGGAGCCTTCCCGTGCCCCCCGCACCCCCCCGTCTCTTTGTTTGGAGCCTGACCATGGCCAGTAAGGATTTGGTTTTCCAGTCGGCCAAGAAGCTTGCCCGGCTGATCCGCACCCGCAAGCTTTCGGCCCTCGAAGTGATGAAGGCGCATATCGCGCAGGTCGAGCGCGTCAATCCCACGATGAACGCGATCGTCACTTTCCTTCCCGAGCAGGCGCTCAAGGAAGCCAGGAAGCTCGACGCGAAAATTGCCCGCGGGGCCGAAGTGGGCCCGCTGGCCGGCCTGCCGATCGCCTACAAGGACATGATCGTCACCAAGGGCATCCGCACCACCTTCGGCTCGCCGATCTACAAGGACAACGTGCCCGAGAACGATCACCTGCTGGTCGAAAGGCTCAAGGCCGCGGGCGCGATCACGCTGGGCAAGACCAACACGCCGGAGTTCGCCGCCGGCAGCCAGACCTTCAACAAGGTCTTCGGCGCCACGCCGAACCCGTACGACCTCACCAAGACCTGCGGCGGATCCTCGGGCGGCGCGGCCGCCGCCGTGGCCTGCGGCATGCTGCCGTTCGCGGACGGCTCGGACCTCGGGGCGAGCCTGCGCAACCCGGGCAACTTCTGCAACGTGGTGGGCTTCCGCCCGACCCCGGGCCGCACGCCCTATTACCCCACTGGCGATGCGTGGGCAACCCTCTCCGTTATCGGGCCGATTGCGCGGTCGGTCGAGGACACAGCTTTCCTGTTTTCGGCGATGGCCGGCCCGGACCTGCGCTCGCCGATCAGCATCACCGAGCCCGGCTCTATTTTCTCCAAGCCGCTCAAGCGCAATTTCAGGAAGGTGCGGGTCGCGTGGTCGAAGAATCTCGGGGGCCTGCCGGTCGACAAGCGCGTGACTGCGGTGCTGGAGAAGCAGCGCAAGGTGTTCGAGTCGCTCGGCTGCATCGTCGAGGAGGCCGAGCCCGACCTTTCGGGTGCCGATGAGGCTTTCCACGTCCTGCGAGCGGTGGGCTTTGTGCAGAAGTACGCGCCGCTGCTTTCAAGCCACCGCGACCAGCTCAAGGACACGGTGATCTGGAACATCGAGGAAGGCATGAAGCTCGACGGCCCGCGCATTGCGCGCGCGCAGGCGATCCGCTCGGATGTCTACCGGCGCATGCGCGAGTTCATGGAGCGCTACGAGTTCCTGCTGCTGCCGGTCAACCAGGTCGTGCCCTTCCCGGTCACGCAGGCCTACATCGACGAGATCGACGGCGTGAAGCTCGGCAACTACATCGACTGGATGAAGTCCTGCTACTACATCACGGTCACCAGCAATCCTGCGATCTCGGTGCCTGCCGGCTTCACAGACGACAACCCCGCGCTCCCCGTCGGCCTGCAGATCGTCGGGCGGTTTCGCGACGATTTCGGCGTGCTGCAGCTAGCGCATGCCTTCGAGCAGGAAACGCAGGTCGCCCTGCGGCGGCCGCAGGTCGCGTTCGAAGCCTAGGCCCGGCCGCCAGGCAGAATCTCCAACATTTGCTGGATGAACTCCGCGCCCAGAGCGGCGCTCCTGCCAGTCAGTGTATCGGTTCCGGTACATTCCGGTGACGCAGCCCTGCAGCAGTGACCGAAGCATCGTCCACAAGCTGCATCGGCGCCCAGTTGGTCGAGCGCACGTAATCCGGCCGCGGCTTCTCGACCTCCACCGGGCGGTTCGCGCAGGTGTTGAAGCAAAAATAGGCCTGCCAGCGATCGTTGCTCGAGAGGTTGTGGCCGCTCGCATGCATGAGGTTGCAATGGAAGATCGCGCAGGTGCCGGCCTTGCCGGAGAGCGCGACCGGCGCCGGCGATTCGCCCATCCGGCGCTTCATGTCCTCCGGCGTGACCGACCACAACCGGTAGGCCGTGCTCGTGTCGAGGTATGCGTCCGTGCGCCCCCACCGGTGGCTGCCGGGGAGCAGATACAGGCAGCCCGACAGTTCGGTCGCGTCATCCAGCAGCACTGCGAAAGTCGCGAGGTCGGGACGCTGGATGCCGTCGAGCTTCCACGAACCGTAATCCTGGTGCCACGGCCAGACGGAGCCTTCGATCGCGGCTTTGACGTTGACCTTCGAGTGATGCAGGTAGAGGTCGCGCGCACCGAGCAGCTGCTGCGCGGCGCCGAGCACGCGCGGCGTGCGCGACAAAGCGCGAAACACGGGCGAGGCGCCGGGGCCGTTGTCCTCGTGCAGCCGGAACATCGACTTGGGCGCGCCGCTGGAGCCTTCGCGCACCACGCCAGGCGCATCCACGTCGCGCAGGCGCACGACTTCGCTCCGCAGCAACTCGACCTCGGCCGGCGAAACCAGGCCGGGAAAAATCAGGAAGCCGTCGCTTTCGTAGGCGGACTTCTGTGCGGCGCTCAGTTGCATGTCTGTCTCCTGAAGTCGTGCTGAGTTTGCGGCGGTCTCTAGCTGCTCCTGCGTCGGAAAGTCTAGCACCGGCCTGCGTCCTCGCTTATCTTCGTTGCTCCCCAATTTCGCTGCGGTGCCGACGATGAAAGCCATTGGATTCAGGAAAAGCCTCCCGATTGCCGAAAACGAGTCACTCATCGATTACGAGCTGCCTGCGCCGGAGCCGCGCGAGCGCGATCTGATCGTCGAAATCAGGGCCGTGTCGGTGAATCCGGTCGACACCAAGATGCGCATGCGCGGTGTCCCGGCAGGCGAAACAAAGATCCTCGGCTTCGATGCCGCCGGGGTCGTCAAGTCCGTCGGCAAGGCCGCCACCCTGTTCAAGCCCGGGGATGAGGTGTTCTACGCGGGATCGAACATCCGACCCGGCACCAACGCCGAGCTGCACGCGGTGGACGAACGTATCGTCGGCCGCAAGCCGAAGAAGCTCTCGTTCGCGGAGGCCGCCGCCCTGCCGCTGACTTCGATCACCGCATGGGAGCTGCTCTTCGACCGGTTCCGCATTCCCCGCTCCGGGGCCAAGGGCAGCATTCTGGTCATCGGCGGCGCGGGCGGCGTCGGCTCGATCATGATCCAGCTCGCCCGCAAGCTCACCGGCCTCACGGTCATCGCAACCGCGTCACGGCCGGAAACGATCAAGTGGTGCACCGACCTCGGTGCGCACCACACCGTGGACCATTCCAAGCCCTTGCCGACGGAACTGAAGCGCATCGGCATCCCCATGGTGAACTACGTTGCCAGCCTGACGCAGACCGCGAAACATTACCCGTCGATCCCCGACCTGATTGCGCCGCAGGGTGCGTTCGGCCTGATCGACGACCCGGGCACGCTGGACATCATGCAGCTCAGGCCCAAATGTGTCTCGGCGCACTGGGAAGGCATGTTCACGCGCTCCACTTTCACCACGCCGGACATCCAGGCGCAGCACGACCTGTTGAACGAGGTTTCCGGAATGGTCGATGCCGGCACGCTGCGCACGACGATGACGCGCAACCTTGGCAGGATCGACGCGGCAAACCTGAAAAAAGCGCATGCGCTGATCGAGAGCGGAACGACCATAGGGAAGATCGTCCTGGAGGGATTCTGAGATGAACGTCAAAACCATCGAAACGCTTGCCTGCGACGCGGGCTGGCGCAACTACCACTTCGTCAAGCTCACGACCGAC
>Ga0163150_10006577_pt1 | contig 14133 bp, 19 predicted proteins | sample OliLakLV19P2IB_FD_148628 | JGI IMG/M metagenome (GOLD analysis project Ga0163150, IMG submission 148628) | Freshwater microbial mat bacterial communities from Lake Vanda, McMurdo Dry Valleys, Antarctica - Oligotrophic Lake LV.19.P2.IB | ecosystem: Environmental > Aquatic > Freshwater > Lake >...
TGTACTCGGTCAGATTGAGCGACACGATGCTCTCCTGTCCAGGAATAGGCCCAAAGAATACGGTAAGCACCACACCTGAGCTTTCAGTTGCAGGAGACTTGATGTCAATAAGAGAACCGGATATCCGTGTTACGTAGTTCGTGTTTGGGACAGGTTGCGGAGCCTGTCCGGGGAGACTCAATGTCAGCCTGCTCGAGCCTTCGGTATAAGGAGATTTGATCGATGATCCGAGACCATGCGACTTGAATACCTTGCGGGCCTGATTCGGCGTCATGCCGATGCGCAAACCGAACACGTTTGGACCTACCTCGACGCTTCCGACCGATTTTGATTCATGTTTGCTTTTCGCAACATCGCTCACCGGAGGATCGATTGTACGGGACCTTTGATCGGGAGAGCGACTGGCGTTGGACAATGCCGGCTTCTGGCTGATCGATTTCCCACTACTTGACGCCTCTACGACTGCTCCAGGTGCGGACGATTTCGACGAAGCCGACGATGTGAGCGTTGTCGGTTTCGTGCGCCGAGGAAACAGCTGGGTAAGTTTGGCGCCCTTGTTCTGTTCCGTCGCGCCAGTAGACGGTGGTCGCTGATGCCGGATACGAATCCCCGAGAGCGTGATCTGATGTTTTAGCGCAATCTGACCTGGGACCGCTTGACCGCGAGAGCCCATTTTCATAATCCCAATTTCTCCAACCAGTGAGAAGGTTAGGTCTATAGGAGATTGTATAATTTGTTAAAACGTGATTGTTCCTTGTATTTCTCCTCTCGGCTCTAACGGCACTGGATTACTGAGATTGCCAAGACCTTTGCTATCCCCTGTATTCCACTTTCCTCCGTTGCTGTCTGTCAGTGAAGTGGGTCCTGTCAAAGCAATGAAGAGCCTGCGCTCAGTTCGGTTCACGAGCGACAGACCGACATCAGCTGTTGTGTCATCGCTGGACAGCTGTATCTCCGTCACATTCACACAGAATTCCGGCGTTGTGATGGAAGACGCTTCTGTCGACTGGCAGGGGCTCAAGGACTGACCAAGCGCCGTTGGCTGGGTCAAAACCTGATCTTTTTGCATGATCTTGCACGACACGAGCCCTACTCCGACGGCCAGCATGATGCATGCTGGGAGCAACCAATATATTTTCATAATCGAGCGACTTTGCAGAAGACCGGTGAACTGATTATCCATGATTACGCGGTTCACCTCGGGCAGGTGAAGGGTTCCGTCCTGGCGTTCAACACAAGGAAATGCAGCACTTCAAAATAATTGGACATCGCAAGCGGCACATCCTGTGAAGTCAGCCACGCAGGAAGACATCAGGAAATGCGAGAGAATAGAAACTTCAGGGTGGCTCAGGACGTCTTGAGTGAAAGGCTACGCGCCATCGTCTGCGCCGTCAAGGAAAGCACCGAAAAGCGCGAATCGAAATGGGCCAGGAGCTTCGCAGGAAGGCCCTGTGTAGAAGGGGAAAGAACAAACCACGAGACAGAAGAGCTGAGATCGGAGAGTGTAATCCGCTGAATGAAGTTGTCAGCATTCTTTCAAAGTGATTCTGGCTTTGCAGGAATTCTTTAGACGGGAAATCTCGAAAGGAGAGAGAACACGAGGGTTTGCTGGAGGGGCTTATCCGACGCCTTGAGGATAGGCGCACGGCACGAGCGAAGCGGACAAGGCAAACGCTCTTGCGGTGTCTATCCGCCCGCAACAATTACGATAAAGCGATAAAGAGCGGGCGGGTCACACAAAGTACGGTTTGGTGGGCCGTGTAGGGGGCGAACCTACGGCCCGCTGATTAAGAGTGGCAGAAGGCCAATGATTCGAACCGCTCGATGTTGCGAAGGTTTCCCCGTTTATCGTTGAAAATCATGAGCTTGTTGGCGTTCTACTGATTCCATGGCTTCTATTGAATCCAGTCGATTGTGAAGAATTTGAGCACAAAATTAGCACAGCACATTTCAGGATGGTTTAGGAAGACAACTTTCAATAAATTTGATCAAGGCGGAAAAATCTCCCTGGTCAGCCTTCTTCATTGCGCTGATGTATTGGGCCCGAACCTCGTGACCGTGAGGCATAAGATGGATCTGGGGCCACTGTGGTAGTGGGTGTTGTCGGGAATGGAAAAAAACATCCGTGATCAGTCTTGCGTGCCTTCTATTGCCATTTCTGAAGGGATGAATCTTCGTTAGTCTATTCTGAAGCCGTGCGGCCACTTCGAGGACCGGCATCGTCGAGGAGGGCGAACCCCAAAAGATAAAATCATCACAGAGCAATCGAATCTGCTCCGGTATGAGATGCGGGTCAACGCCGATGTTGAGTTTGTCCTTGCGGTGCTTTCCTGCCCACGCCCATATCGATCCAAACATGTCTCGATGGGTTCTACAAATAAAATCATCTGTGAGCCATTGTGTGCCCCGTTTCTTCCTGCGGGCCTCAAAAATGTATTTGTTATATGCCAGACTAATGGCGTCTGCTTCAGCTGCGTTCCGGGCAGCCCTAGTCGTGAGCTCTGTGAGAATGAGGCCTGAGGTGTCGTCTCCCGGAATCGCTCCGGCTAGGTCTGTTTCATCCGTCATCGGTATTGAGCTATATGCGTTTGCGGCGGCTACGGAGAAGATCGTCAGTGCGTTTTTCCAGGAGCCGCCTGAATGTTTCTTTGTCAGGTGCTTGATCTTCGAGTGCCATGGTTCCCATGGTGTGTTTGAGGCGATTTAGAGCCACAGCGCCGGCACGACCTCGGAGTATTTCTTCAAGAGGCTTTTGTAGTCGTGGCTCAATATTTAGGTCGCACCACAGGCCTTTGTAGATTCGCTGGAGCGTGCCTACTTGGGGATCGACTTTTCCAGACTCAATCGCGGCGAGGTTGGGCTGAGTAATATGTGCGCGCTTAGCGAGTTCGTTCTGGGTCATTCTGAGACGATCGCGCAGGATGCGTATCCAATCTCCAGGCGTACGATTGCTCGGCTCGGTCGAGGCACGAGTCTGTAGCCGTGAGAGGGCCATGTCATCAATGATGGTGACGAGCTTTCTTTTCACAGGCATATTGTATACTGTTTACAATATTAAATCAATATAAATATATACTGGAAACAATATAAAACTGTTAATTTCTATACTGTTAACAATGCACTGTTAGCCATATGTGATTGAAATTACCAATATAGTTTTGCATGTGCACTTTTAAGAGTGTATGGATAAACTGAAGCTCTATCGTAAGTCGCCCGTCAAGGATACAAGGAGTAGCAATAGCGCAAGGTGTGAAAGCCCCAAAACTAGACCATGCTGTGCTGGGATTTTATCACCTCGCAGAAAGGCAGAATGGCAGATGGGTTGAAGGGAAGCCCCGGAGGGCCGGAGGCTTCCCGTGAAGCAGCTCAGCGCTTCACGGCGTGTGCGGCAATCCACTCCTTGGCGTCACGCGCGACGGTGAGAAGTGCCTCTAGGTCATTCAGCCCGAATGAAGTCCCATTACGCCAGGCCCCAGACTGATCCCTCCCTTCTCGCTGACATTCTGCCAGATCGTCGCTTTGATACTGCTGCATCGCAGCTGGTTCGCGGGTTTGTTGTTGGTAGCCATCTTGTTTCCTCCTTTGTTGAAATGAAGTGGGCTCTCTCACAGGAAGAGGAGAGCCAATGCACATTTCATAAAGGAAATACGAGGCAGAGGACGTCGCCGGCGTGCCGGAGAGGAATAAGCGGCGGGAGTGACAGTCTTACTAGCGCGAGCGGTGCGCCTCGCAAGCGCTAGCCGGTCGGTTACTGCCGGGCCTGGCTACGACGACCAACCCGTGAACCGCGTTATAAGACCGAGGCTTGAAGCAGTCATGAGGTGATGTGGAGCGGTTCAGCGACTGGATCAACGACCTTCAATTCGGAGGCCGCGGTCGTAGGGATTCGTGGGACTGCTGGGGCTATAAGGATTTCCGGCGCCGGAGGGATTGTTGATCGAGTCTGGTGAGAACGGAGAGCCGTAGCGGCCGTAGGGGTTACTGGTCGAATCAGGATCATACGGGTTCGCGCTGAGCTTGCCGCGATAGTTTCTCTGCTGGTCATACAGCCAAGGGACATCTGTCCGGCTGTCGTGCTAATGTATGAATACAAGACGCGACCCCATGTTACGACCTGAGCAAGTCTGCGATACCCATTCTGCACTCCCTGAGAATTCTCTCGTCCTTGAAGGATACCGATTTGCTCACGGTCTGACAAGCGGTACTCGCCAAGTGTTAGTCCTGGTCTTTGGGGAAGAGGGCGAGGATGGTCTGTCTGGTTGATTTGGTTTGTTTTGTTTGTCTGGTTACTCTCGTTTTTTCGGCCATCGAACCAAATAAACCAAAGAAACCAAAGAAACGAAACGAACCAGATGAACCAGCCTTTAGGTCAGCCTATAGTGCCCGGACTTTTGGGTGCCACTGCGTTGGACTAGTCCTGCTTCTAGGAGCGGATTCAACAGATCCATGGCTCCCTGTTTGGAGACCCGCAGGCTCTCGCGAATTTCCTTGGGTGTCATTGACCGACGGTCCTTGAGCAGCTGCAGCAACTGCTCTTGCCGTGGACGCAAGATGACCTTCTTCGGTGCGGCATTGGCTCCGAGGCGCTGTGTGCGCGTCCAGACTCGATCGAGGGTCACATGGAGGGCGCGAGCGGAGTACTGGAGCCATTCTGTGAGGTCGCTCTCCTGTTTGCGCACGTTCGCCAATGCCGCATAGTAGGCAGGTCGATCCTCCCAGTACACTTCGTCCACTGAAAAAATATGATGCGTATCGAATCCCCGGCGATAGAGCTCCCAGAGTGCCAAGGCTCTCCCGGTGCGCCCGTTGCCGTCTGCGAATGGATGGATGTCCTCGAATTGATAATGGAGAACCGCTGAGGAGATCACCGGCGACCACTCGTGGGATTGTTCGTTCCACCATGCCAGGAACTCCGCCATCAATCCACGCATCAACTGCGGTGCCGGCGGTGTGTACCGGCCTACACAGACCTGGATGTCTCGATATCGGCCCGCGTCGCCTTGGTCCATGACTTCTGCGGCGAGTATCTTGTGGAGGGTGAACACATCCCGATGGGTGATCCGTTTCTTGTTGGCATGGTGCTCAATATAGCGAAGCCCCGCGAGACAATTCAGTACTTCTCGCTTTGCGCGAGGTGGTTCGGCAGGCAGTCCATGCCCTTCCTCGATGAGCCGGACCTGCTCCAGCGTTAAGGGATTGCCTTCAATCGCCGTGGAACTGTGGGTGTTCCTCACTCGTGCGTCGCGTTGGAGGCTCGGCATCCAGGGAACCTGGACCGTGGCCGCGAGAATTCTTTCCCGTAACACGGCGATCGCTTCGAGTTCGCCGATGAGACGAGCGGAGACGGTAAATTGTGGCTGATACGGCATGGGGTACAGGGTAAGCGATAGGTCAAGTATGAGTCAAGTTATGGGTCAACCAGGAGACCAGGGGGATCGTGCTCTTGGAGTGTATCGCTCATGGGTTATGGCTGGAGCTGAAGAGCCGAGCGCAGGCGGGGAGAGAAAGCCCGGACATTCAATTTGTCGTGTGGGGAGTAAGAAGCGTGGATGAAGAGAGTTAGGGGCGTGGCCTGCCTGTCCTTCACCAGCGTGCATCGACGATATACACGCTCCTTCCAAGTGCTCTTGTTATCTCTCTAGGGAAGGAGGCTGATTGATTTTCCACTGCGCGCGTCGAAGGACTGTGACGCGTCACGCGGCGTCCTAACCTAACAGGCTGTGGGAAAACTCGGTTTATACGAAAAAAAACAGTTGAAAGGCTCCGTATGTGTGAGCACGTTGAATATAAGGAGACTTTCAAAGCGTTTTTAGCTTTGAAATAAATATGGGTTATTTTTTCAAAGGCAGGAGGGCTTTGCAAGAACTTTTTTAGACCTGACGGAAGTGCGAGAGGTTTCCTGCTGGAGGGGGTTCGTCCGTCCGCCTTGATTATGCAGGCGAACGGCACGCGCAAGCTAGGTTGATATATGGGAAAGTAGGCTCTTGAGGTTTTTATCAGGCGGCGTCAATGAAGAAGGCCGCGCCAGAATAGCCGCCGGCACGAACGAAGTGCGGTTTGGTGGGCCGTGTAGGGGGTGAACCTACGGCCCGCTGATGAAGAGTCTCGACGATGACCTACCTGAGGACACTCAGCAAGACCAATCAGCAGCAAAAGACGAGGATTCGTGATAGCGAACCTCATCATGGGTCATGGTGTGTCATGGTGGTTTGGCACCAACTTGGCACCACGAAGTCTCAACCGACCTGCGTTTTATGAATTTCATATAGGCCAACCTCGGACAACCTAACCCCACAAGAGACCACAAACCAGGATGCTCCTGACATGGGGGCAGAGAGGGCTGATGTGTCCTGTCCTGGTAGCAGCGTGGTAGCAGATGCCGATGATGAAAGCAGAAAATGATGGATCGTTGCCTCGTCCACTGACATGATGAGTTGCTCGATCGTGACCGTGCCGTCTTCGCTGATGAGTTGATCCAGGTGTAGGGATGAGCTGGGACGGTCGGAGCACCTATCAGGAGTGGATGCGTCAGAAAGACGATGAGACGCAGGTTAATCAAATAGCGGATGAAGGCTCACATGACGAAGATTCTAGTCATAGACGATGATGCCCGCGACCGGGGTCTCCTCCTTGCCGTCCTGGAGGAAAGAGGATATGAAGTGATGTTGGCAGACAATGGTGGGGCAGGGTTGATGTTATGTCACCGGGGAACACCTGATGCTGTCGTGTTGGACCTCGACATGCCTGGAATAGACGGTCGCAGCATACTGGGGCAATTGCGGATACTACACCCCACCCTACCGGTCATAGTTTTCAGTGGACTCAGCACAGATGAGATTGAGCAAGAGATGCTGAACCAGGGCGCCACGGCCTGTATTCAGAAGGCATTTTCGCTGGATCAACTGGGGTTGGCATTGCAGGAGGTTTTACCCTCCCCCACACAAGCTGACAGCTGAAAGCCAGAACTCCTGGTAGCAGCGTGGTCGCAGATGCAGATGACAAATGTCGCGCGGTTCTTCCAGGGGAAAATGACTAGTTCCGCACGCCGCTCCAAACTTTTGCCGGGTCGATGGCCTTGTCAGGATTGAGTTTCTTCGCCTTTTCCAGCAGAATATCTGTGGCCTCCGGATAGGCGGGATCAGCGATGCAACAATTATCCACGGGACAAACCGCCGTGCATTGAGGTTCGTCAAAATGGCCGACGCACTCGGTGCATCGGTCGTGGGTAATCACGTAAATAGCGTCTCCGACTCCCTGACCGTCGCCTACATGATTTCCCTTCGCCTCCGCGTCGCCGCGAGTTTCGAAGATAGCTTCATTCGGACATTCCGGCAGGCAAGCTCCACAGTTGATACATTCATCGGTAATCAGTAGTGCCATGACCCTCGACTCCTTCTTCCCACAAAGATAGGGGAATGTTCAGGGTGATTTAACAGTATGACAGGAGAGCCACATGACCTCAAGACACACCCTGGTGCTCCAGCGATTCTAGGGGACTTATTCGCAGGAAATCTATTTCTATTCTAGCTGGGCGAGGATTAAGGTGCAAGAGAAGAACGCACGAGCTTAGAATGAAAATCGCTGGTTTTCACAGGCTGACCTTGGCTTTCTCCCGTAAATTGGCTAACCTCGAAGCCGCTGTTGTACCGTATTTCTGGACTTTTAATTTCTGCCTGATTCATCGCTCCCTCCACATGACGCCGGCCATGGCAGCGCATTACTGACTATATTGGGGATTTAAAGGACATCATTTTCTAAGGAGGTTCACTCATGACAAATCGTCAACTCATTGAGAGGCTGGCCCATGCGCTTTCGGTTCATCACGCTCTCATACTGGCTCAGGGCGTTCTCCTTCAAAGCTTGCGTGTATCGAAACAGGAATATGCAGCTGCGGTAAAGAAATGCCGCCCGCACGCTGCAGCCTACAAATCAAAAATCCTCGCCAACTTTCTTGAGGGCGCTCCTCCTAAGTCTGAAAAAGACTTGTGGGACTCGCTAGGCTTAGGCGATCTCTGGGGTCCATCTGGGCCAGAGAAAGAGAGCCCGAAATCTTAGCGATTTTATCCACAATTTAAAAATAACTTTTTCTCATTACTCTCCGTCTCATTAAGCGTTTCTGACCACCCTGAACTGATGATAAGCCGCCCGGGATTGTTGTCGTTATGGCGCAACGCACTGACTCAATCGCTGTGATGACCTGCGGTTTGTTGGTTCGCATGTGAGGAAACTAGTCCAATGAATCAAGTACAGTGGCTAGCCGAACCTACGACCCGCTGATTAAGAGTGGCAGAAGGTTAATGATTCGAACCGCTCGACGTTGCCTAGGTTCCCCCGTCCATCGTTTAAAATCATGAGTTTGTTGGTTTTCTACTGATTGGATTACTTCTATCTGGCTCGGTCGTTTGGGAGGAATTTCAGCACAAAATTAGCACAGCAAATTTATACTTCTTGTCCTACTCGACTCCCCATCCAGATAAAGTTGCACAAGTACTTCCCCCCTGTGTCCCACATGGTCTTGCGCCATCCTTCCCATCCTCCTAGAATAGATACAACTCATCGAGCTCCCTCGTGCATCATCTTCACACCTGCCTTTGATGAAAGTGCCTTCCTGTGGACGCTATTGATTTTAGGGGAACTGAAAGCGAGGCTTAGCATTATGGAAAGTCACCAAACAGAATCCTCCCAAGACCTGCGCGACAAGACCGACAAAACCTTAGAGGATGAGCGGGAGAAAACCGACGAACATCTCGAACAAAAAACTCAGGAGGTCGAAGAAAAGACAAACGAGAAACTCCGTTCGATTCGGCTTGCTACCGATACAGCTCGTGAAAGTCAACGTGAGGAAGTGGACCTGGCTAAGGACCATCAGCGTGAAGTCACCGGTATTTCACCTACACGATTGGACGAGATACTTTTAGTGCAAGAGCGCGAAGGGTCTGACAAATCCCAAGCTGTTGAGCGCGGAGAAGAAGATCGTGCTCGGGCAGAGGAACGCGTTCAAAAACAGTTGATCGCCGAAACCGAAGCTCTCCTTGAAAAAGAGCGTAAAAACACGAACAGCGCACTTCTCGAAGAACGAGTCCACATCGACCAAGAGCTCATTACGAGGGATCATTTTCTCGCAATTGTCAGTCATGACTTGAAAAATTCCATCGTCGCTATTTCGATCGCCGCGGGTCTGATACGGAAAAGACTTTCTAGAGACGCGGTGGACGCAGTGAGTATTTTCAACCACCTTGGAGGAATCGAGCAGGCTGCCGAAGGCATGGACCGGATGATTAGCGATCTCCTTGACGTAGAGCGAATGGCCCATAACCAGCTAAAACTTAAGCCGGAAAACATCGACTGTTGCGCGCTGTTACAAGAATGTGTCGACCTATTTGCTCCGATCGTTTCAAGCAAGTCTTTTTCAATGAACATTCACCCATCCACTGAGCCGATATTCGCCAATGTTGATCACGACAGAATTCTTCAGGTGCTGTCCAACTTAATCGGAAATTCACTGAAGTTCACGCCTAATGGAGGCACCATTGAGCTGTCGGTCCTGAAACAGGAGACTCAGGTTGAAATTTCGGTAACCGACAATGGGCCCGGGATTGCGGAAGAGGCAAAGGTGCAAATTTTTGAAAGGTTCTCGCAGCTCACGATGAACGATCGTAGAGGCCTTGGTCTTGGCCTTTTTATTGCCAAATGGATCGTTGAGGCCCATAAGGGACGCATGTGGGTTACATCAGAATTGGGAAAGGGAAGCATGTTCAGTTTCTCGCTTCCCTTAACGGCATCGATTTAGCGTTGTCGGAGGTGATAGCCGGTCGGCCCTTGCCGGTGGGTTACAACAGAACCTCAATGGGAGGTGGCGCAATTGAACCTACGGCCCGCTGATTAAGAGTGGCAGAAGGCCGATTATTCGAATAGCTCGATGTTGCGAAGGTTTCCCCGTTTATCGTTGAAAATCATGGGCTTGCTGGTGTTCTGCTGATTCCATGCCTTCTACTGAACTCGGTCGTTTGTGAAGAATTGACGCACAAAATTAGCACAGCACTTTGGGTTTCAAAATGGCTGCAAAGGCCCGCTGATCGACAATCAGCAGGCCATCCTCTCCTGCTGATGGAGAAGACAGGGTCGCTTGCGCATATGCCATATATGGCATATTATGGCCTGTGATGAGTTGAAAGGAGCGAATGAAGTCGGTCCATTTTGTCGGGACATCACGCGACGATCTTCGTCAGTTCCCGGACAGTGCCCAGGAAACGGCTGGGTTTCAGCTGTTCAAAGTCCAACAGGGGAAAGAGCCTGATGATTGGAAGCCGATGCCAACCGTCGGACCAGGAGTCCAAGAAATCCGGGTTCGGGATGAACGTGGAGCGTTTCGAGTATTCTACGTGGCCAAGTTCGAAGAAGCGGTCTATGTCCTCCATGTGTTTCAGAAGCGTTCACAGAAAACAGCACATGCTGATCGAGACCTCGGCAAGAGCCGCTATGTCGATCTGATGAAATGGAGAAGGGAGGAAGGCCTATGAAGCGCAACGTCGTGACGAAAGGCAGCGGGAATATCTTTCGCGATCTTGGGTTTTCGGAAGAACGGTCTGCGGAACTGATTCTGAAAAGCAGTTTGCTGCAGGCTTTGCAGGACACGATTAGGGAGCAAGGCTGGAAGCAGGTGGAGTCAGCCACTCGCCTCGGCATCGATCAGGCCAAGGTGTCCAAGCTCTTAGCCGGACAGATTGCTGGATTTTCGGTCGAACGCCTGGTTCATTATCTGTCTGTGCTAGGCCAAGATGTGGAAGTGACCGTGCGGCGTGCTCCACGTGGACAGGGATACGGTACGGTCCGCACGAAGGTTTCGAGACGATCGCGTACGGTATCGCTCTCTCGATCGGAGAAGGTGTCATGATTAAGAGCGCAATACGGCCGGTTAATCCCGGAGAAATCCTGCTCGATGAGTTCATGAAGCCGGCAGAGCCGCCGATCAATGCCAATATGCTCGCCAAGGCCCTCGAAGTCCCGGCGGACCGCATCACGGCCATTATCAAAGGGCAGCGCGGGATTACAGGCGATACCGCGATCCGTCTGGCGACGTTGTTCGATACCACAGCTGAATTCTGGATGAATCTGCAGAAGACCTATGAGTTGCGCCTGGCCGAGCAAGCTCTACCGGGTAAGGTCAGGAAGCATATTGAGCAACGCCGGGGAGCGCTCATACCGGCTTGATGAGGGAAGAAATCGTTCCAGGCTTGGAATAATCCGCACAGTGTCCCTTCTCCACTCTCTGCTAGAAACTTATTCGAAATAAAAGAGAAGCCCGGGAAAGCCGGAGGTTCCCCAGTGAAGCCGCTCAGCGCTTCAAGGCGTGAACGGAGATCAACTCCCTGACCTCGCCCGCCACATTGACAATGGCTTCGAGGTCAGTGAGGCCGAATGAGGTTCCATTGCGCCATTGCTTTGATGTTGCCGCATTGACGCTGGTTCCCAGGTTTGGTGCTGCGGAGAGACTGTCCGATATTGATCGGTCTACTGCGGCGAACGATCTTCGACCACCTGCGGCGATACACTATGACACAGTGTGAGAAGTCGGCCAGAGCGGGTGATGTACAGACGAGAAGATGTCGTATGGCGGAGGAAATCGTGAATCGAATATGAAAGAGGTGAGGTCAGCCAGACGAAATCGACTCGTTGGAGAGGATAACAGGAGGTGAGTTGAATGAAAATGATCGACTGCAGAGGCAGACGGAACATGGTGCAAGAAATCGATGGTGATCCGCTGGTCTGCTTTTGGGGTGAGATCAAGTGCGTACTAGTCAGGCGCCGTGCCATTGTTTGAATACAAGACGCGACCCCACGGTTTCTCCAACACATGAGCTTTCATGAATGCGACCGGTTCATTCAGGCGGGGGGCACCACTCCCATGCTTGGATAAGTCGGGCGGGCGCCAGCCTAGCTGGGGCCGGGAGGATCCTCGCGATCTTCTCCAGTGAGCAAGTCCGTTTCTTGCGCTTCGAGTGTTTGCAGATCGGTTAGAATGCTCTGTAGCACCTGCCGGCGTTGCTGTAGTCCCTTCTTCGGAATGTCTAGCGTCATTGGTTCTTGAGCTGATTCTGGCAAATTTACCAATGCTTCGGCCTCTCCTACAGTGGCATATTTGTAAGATTCCACATACTGATGATTCACGCCATATATTTTGATCAGCAGGTCTTCCGTATCAGCGTCAAACTGATCGAAGGTGGGATTCACGACCGTGTGGTGGGCGAGGCCTTCGAGCTTATGGACCTGCGCCTTGAGACCGTCGCTCCGGGATTGCGCATGATACATGGAATTAACTTCAGTCATAATGCTCTCTCCTTTCGTACCCCTCCCAGAATAAATTAGTATGCCCATGCGACTCTTTAGATTTGGCTCAATGCGAGACCAAGGCGCGTGATATGCGTCCCTCCAATTATGTGCTGGAACTAGCCACGTCGTAGCTGGGGGATGCCCTAGTTCGGCCGAACTGACTGTCTCAATTTCATCGATCAACATAGGACCTTGGTCGATCGCGTTCCCACCTCCTTCTTTGATATTCTTCACTGCTGGTGCCCCGCCAGGTCTCTCCGTCTCAGGATGAAACAAAGGCCCAGGTCCTTTCAGATCCGAGCCTTCCAGCTTCAGATTTGCAACGCTTCCACTGCTTTTTCACAACGTTTCCATTGTGTTGTTCACAGTTTTCGCATTGCTGGTTTAAAAGCAGCTTGAGTCCTAACTCCAAGTGCAACACTACAAGCCCTGCTGGGCTAAGGTGTTGCCATGTCAATCAGATCCTATCGACACAGGACTGCCGAAGAACGTGAGACCTTGAGTTTGAGATTGGCCCAAGGCCATTCGCTGCGAACGATGGCCAGGGTGTTGGGGCGAGCCCCCAGCACCGTGAGCCTCGAGTCGGCGCGCAACGCCACGCGGGGCCGTCCCTATCGGGCCTACACCGCTCACACCCAGGCGGCCATCCGAGCCCGTCAGCCGCGACGACCGCGGAAAATCCTGGATCCCTGGCTGTGGCAGTATATCCTGACGACATCGAGCATTCGCACCTACCCCCTATGAACTAGGGATATTGCTAGTCCTCTTCTTCTGGTCCCGTGATAATTTTCCCCCAGTTCTACCATAGCAAGGAGGGGAAGTATGATCTGCCCAAAATGTCAGAGTCAGCCTGCCGAACCGATCATGAGCTGGACGATCTCCGGCCGCAGAAAGATCATGCCGCAATTAAGCATGTGGGCCTGTCTGAATCGAGAATGTCGCCACGAGTGGCCGAGAGAACTCACTAGTCCCATTGAGGCACCTGCTTCTCTTTCACCCCCTAATCTACTGAGCCAGGAGGTTCCGTATGGGCCCTCAATGGGCTGAAACTGATACGCAGTCCTTGAGCAAGACCCAGATCGGGACGACAATGCCGGAGAATACACACGTCAGGACGGGAGTCGAGGCGGCTGAGATTCCAGCAACCTCAGGACAGCGCACGACACCTGGGAGCCACGGACCGCAGAGTGGTTCCTCAGCGAATAGGCAATGGCGGGTCTTGCTGGTCGATGATAATGCGGCAGTTCGTACCGTCTTGAAAGGGCTTCTAGAAGAGCATGCTGACCTCCAGGTGGTCGGGGAGGCGTCCGATGGTGAAGAAGCTGTGGTGTTGGCGGAACGGTATCGACCGGACGTTACCCTGATGGACGTTCGTCTCCCTCGTGTCAGCGGCGTCGAAGCCACACGCCAAATTAATAACAAACTGCCTCAAAGTATGATTATCGGAATGTCGTCGCTGTACACCCCACACAGCTATAACGCGATGATGGCTGCCGGAGCGGTGGCGTTCGTCCGAAAAGAAGACGCCGTGGAGGTGTTATACAAGACTCTCGCGTTTGCAATGTATACCTATTATTCAAATCGACGCCCCTCGGTCTTCATGACAGGCTCAATGGGGGAGTTGAGCGGGAAATTGGTTGCCGATCATACCCGGGATCCCTATCAAGTCATTTGACCCCTCCGTCACTCCATCATCCCGGTCTTCAGGGCCGGCGTCCTCCAGATAGCCGGAATACTTGTCGGGGATACAGTTGACCTCGATGAATTCGTGCCGGTGGGGGATGGAGCTCCTCAGAATTGAAA
>Ga0163150_10006580_pt1 | contig 14125 bp, 9 predicted proteins | sample OliLakLV19P2IB_FD_148628 | JGI IMG/M metagenome (GOLD analysis project Ga0163150, IMG submission 148628) | Freshwater microbial mat bacterial communities from Lake Vanda, McMurdo Dry Valleys, Antarctica - Oligotrophic Lake LV.19.P2.IB | ecosystem: Environmental > Aquatic > Freshwater > Lake >...
CTGGTTTGGTACAACTACCACAAGATTCACCTTGGCATGGGTATGGACAAAAAGACCCCTGCCCAAGTGGTCTACGAAGCCCTTCTTCCCCAATCCTCTTGTGTAAGGTTAATGCTGCAACCTAACATATCTAGACTTTCAGTTACTTATATTGTAAAGTATCCGAACCCATGCCTGGTGACGAACTGGAACAACCGGCAGACATCCCTGATCCGCGGCAACCCGATGCTTTACCTCCGGGAATGCCAACGGACGAACAAATCGCAGCGTCATTTGAGCGCGTGTTGAATGTGCCCACTCTTGGCGGGAACCGCACCCACGCGGAGACCAGAAACCAGATTTTCGGTGTATTGAGAAGCGAGCGCCTGGAGAAGCTGAAGACCCTGCGTCCAAGGCTTCTGATACTGGATCCCGCACATCCCGAGTCATCGCCGGATCTCAAAGCGATGGAAGATTTGTACATGAGTAATCTTGTCCCGGAAGAGGCGTTGGAAGCTTTGGAAGATGAAGATTATTTCGTGTACCAGCAGGCTGTCGACAGAGGAGGAATGTTAAACAAATTCGAGCCCGCTCCTCAGGAGATTAAAGAATATGAACGGCATGGTCGGGGGCCGTATGAAACGGTCAGCCAGCAAGTGATGGCGGATTTACTCGGCACATCTGGACGGCCGGGAACCTATCACGTGATGGGAATGTTCGATCCACAGGGAAAAATGTGTGCCTCACTTTCTTTCCGACTGCCTCCGAGGCCGCAGGATTATCCCGATGCAGCGTTATTTCAGACAGCATTACAGGAATACATTGCATTCCAGGAGAAGCAACTGCTCGATTCCCAGCTCATCAAGTCGCAACAGATGAAATACGGCCGATGGGATCTCGAACGCATGCGGGCGCAGCTTCCGAACATGTGGGAGTTTGACACGGTCAACGTGCGGAAAGGGTCGGGAGGCGCCGCGCCGCTCTGCGTGCGCAATGTCATCGAATTTATCAAAGATCACATGGGCGACCTCCCCGAAGCGGTGTATTGCTATCGGTTCAACGGTCTCGCATCGATTGATGAATCGGGTCAGAATATTTTCATCGGACGAAACAGGGCTAGTCACGACCTTCTTGAGGATATCGGATTCATTCCAATCGCGACGAAAGAAGCCCAAGATGAGGTTGTCGTGCGCATGCTCGAAGAGGAACAATGCCATGTCTTCAAGCCGTCATGGACGTATCTGCATAACGGTCGCAACAGGATGCAGCGCCAGCTCATGCAGTACATGCGTCAGCTGGGAATCGGAGAGGATGTCATTGCGGCGACTGCTTTACATCAAGCTCCCGCGAGCCACCAGCAGAAGCCCACTTGAAATTTGCAAGCGGCAGGCACGCACCGCCGATGACGAGCAGAGCCGCGAGATAGGCGTACACGTTCGGCATGCTGATGAACAGCACCTGCCCCGCCATCGATACGGGGATGATGAGGAAGGAATACCGCAGCACGAAGTCGATTTCTTTGTGCGACAGCAGATAATAGTAGATGTAGTACGGAAGGCCCGACACGAAGGCACTGAAGAGTACCATCAGCATCAGATCGTACGGCGTTATGTCGTTGAGGGTAGAAAGCGGGAGAAGGAACATCGACAGAGCCGTACAGAGGGCCGAAAGCATGAAGAAGTATTGCTCCGCGCGGAGCGAGACTTTTTCCTGTCGCTTGTACCGCTCGCTGACGATGGAAAATCCCGTGAAGGACACCACGGCGAGCAGCGTGAAGAGGATCGACTTCGTGTCCCAGCCCGGCGTGAAGAACACGAGCAGCGCGACGCCCAGCGCGACAATTGTCCATGTCGCGAGGAGTGTCCAGAGCCTCTTGCGGTTGACGAGGCTTGTCAGCAACAATCCCGCCGACGTCATCGGGATCGTATACTGCGAGGGCAGCGTGTTCTGCAGCGAGTAGTATGTGGTCAGTGATACGGAGAAGAGACAGATGACTGAGAGCCACAGGGAAGGATTCCTGAGCGACAATCTCGTTTCGGGGAGCTGCTGCTTCAATCGTATCCAGAGGAGGAACAGTCCGCTGATCGCCGCAAGTGTCAGGAAACGGACGATCGTCATATCCACCGGCGTTACCCCCGGACGATTCATGATGACGTATGCGACGGCCGGGTCCAGTCCCCATAGTACGAAGAGCAGCGTGCTGAAAAAACTCATCTTGTAGAACGCACTCGAGCGGCTGAGCTTATACTGCCCGTTGAGAATGTGATCGAGCGTGAAGCTGAACGAACGGACCTCGTCGTCCGTCAATGACATCACCATGCGGTATTGCTCCGATACTTCGTTGTCCTCGATCGTTCTGTATCTCTTGATCGTGTAGTACTGGAGGACATCGCGCATCGAGCTCGCCGAGGTCTTCGGGACCGTGCATGTGAGGATGTACGTGTGTTTTTCACCCGATCCCAGCTCCTGCGTTTCCGATTCGAAGATGAACCGCTCGATTTCCTGGACGGACGTGCGGCCCTCCGCCAGACGAATGTAGAGTTCGTCGATCGTCGGTATGCCCTGTTTGCGTAGCTTCTTTTCGATGTGTGCGGGGTCGAATTCGCTGATGAAGCCCCGTCGACGGGAGCTGAAGTATTCCTGTAGCAATTGCTGACCGATTGCTTTTTTTACGCTGTGATCCTGCTGTGCAAGACCTTTGTGAATCAATGCCGTTCCGATCCCTGTCTTGCTGAACTGGAGCCATTTGAGCTGGACCTGGGGCAGAGGAGCGAAGGTGGAAGTCAGTGTTCCGGCATTGCTGAGAGGCGTATAGAAGGATACCGGCTTTCCATCGACGAAAATTTCTTTGGTCATGAGTCCGCGTTCCCCGTAGGTGTAGAAGACTCCGTCCATCGCCGTAGATCCCTTGGGTAGGAGTTCCGTCTGATCGGCTTCGCCGTGGATGAGAATCGATTCGCCGAGAATGTCGCTCTGCAGACTTTGCCAGTAGTCGGCGCTGCGGTCTTTCGTGTCTTTCGAGACCGGTGAGATACGCGTCGTCCACGGGAGGTATTCAAAGATGCCCTTCACTTCTGAATTAAAACAGCTCAGCGCGATACCTTTGTGCGCGTAGTCGAACATCTCCTTTGTGCGGATTTTGCACCGGATCCGCGTGCCGTCTTCCAGAATGACGGTCGTGTGAATGGCTTTATAGCCGTTGATGACCGGTGCGTTGATGAAGTCCTGGAATGAGAGCGTTTCCCTCCGCCAGATGCGGTGGAACATCCCGAGGGTGCGGTAGCAATCGTCGAGGGTGTCACAGGTGACGCCAAGACTGATAGAAGGGGTGACGTTTCTGTTGCTCAGTTCCAGTTCGTGCTGCTTGCGCAGATTTTCCCAGGATTTGTGCTCGAACTGCAGGACCGGCAGGGGGCCTTCAAAGTTCTTTTCCAGAGATTCGCGGATGTGGGGAATCGTCACATTCGCACGTTCTTCATTCTTCTTCCGGAGTTCGAGGAAGTACGGATGCAGGTGCGGTTCGAGAACCGCGAGACACATGTTCTCCAGATCGTCGCGCACGTCGCGCATACAGAGCCTGTCCGCGATTTTCACGTACACATCGAACGTTTCGCGCGCGACGAGTTTCTGCTTTTCGGGATTGCGGAAAGAAATCGTCTGCATGTTGTGCAGGCGGTCGGCGAGTTTGATCACCATGATGCGCACGTCGGCCTGCATCAGGTCGAACATTTTGCGCAGAGATTCTATCTGCTGGTTGAGACTCGGATGTTCGCCGATTTCCCCCGCGATCATCTTCGTCACGCCATCGATCAGCTTGCCGACGGTCGGATTGAATTTCTCGACGATTTCATTGAACGTCAGTGCTGTATCTTCCACTGTGTCATGCAACAGTGCGGCGATGATAGTGTCTGTGTCCGCCCCTATATTTGCCAAGATGCGGGCGACGGCGATAGGGTGCGTGAAGTATGGCTCGCCTGATAGTCGCCTCTGCGGCGCATGCGCTTTCGTACCCAGATCGAATGCATCCTGGACGACCTTCTGATCGTTCGTCGACAGATGCCGGATATGGAAGCGGAATTCGTTCCACTGCATGATGACTGATTATAAATCATTTATTGCCAATAGTAAAAGAGGGCAGACAATCGTATCCAGACCCCGGGCAAACCAATAAACCGTCGTGCGATCCGCCTAGTATTCCATACAATATTCATTTGCTCACTCTTCTGGACTAATCGTAAAGTTACTATTCTGTTTTTAGAGGAGCACAGCGTACAATGATGCGCTGACGTCATTTTCTCCGCCAAATCGTTGACGCAGACGAAGGGCGGACTCTACTTTCTCCTCCACGCCGGGCAAACGTATGAACGCTCGCTACCTCCCGCACGGACCATGGAAATGAGAATCGTTCCATTGCAGGAACAGGAAATGACCATGGAACAGCGAATCCAGAGGCAGGGAAACGCGTCGAAAATGGCGACCGAAATATCCGCTGTCACCATGGAGGTCCTGAGTGAGTCGTGCGCAGATCAGCGGAATATTTTTCACCAGGTCATCACGGATGCCAATATTCGGGGGATAGCGTCCCGCATCGCGCGCGCAACGCTCTTCCGTATGACGAATCAAAAAACTCCGCTCATTACGCGCGATCCGGAAAAAAGCGATTTTCAGATCATTGACGAGATTGAAGCGCACGTTCGGGAGGAATTTGGCGCGTGGTGGACCCATCATCAGGATTATGTCGCAAGCAGGGACATGCAGCAGGAGAAAACATATATCGATGCGAATGGAGCACCCGAAGAGGATTCCGATATTGCGGTCGTGCTTGGAATTATCGAAAATAATAATTTTTCCATCAATCCCGAATTGCGCAAAATTTACGATGACGTCCGAGGCGCAACGTACGGCACGATCAACGGCGACAATATTGAAGAGATTCTGCCGCAAATAGAACGGTCATACAAAACGTCCTGGCTCGAAGGAGAGTCACTCTGGGGAATTTCGCGCAACAACCCTCAGCAGCTTGAGAAATTCAACGAGCGTACGAAGCGCGGGGTCTTCGTGTTCGGTTTCAGGGAGCGTGTGGATGGCAAGCCGTCCGTTGCGGAACAGATGCATGCCGATTTCAAGCGGAGTCCGGAAGAAGGTCCTCTCTATAAAGGAAAATATCTCAGGGGTGCCGACGGCAAACTCCTCGCGTGGCTTACGTACTGGCAGCCGGAAATTGGATTACATAACGGACATGAACAAATGGTGACCGATTATCTTGAACAGGGCGTGACGGGGAAGCCCATGACCTACACGCGCACGCCCAAAAAGGAGGAACATGTGTCGCACGCGAAACACACATTAATGTTCGATACCATCTGGGCGGGCAAACGCTTCGCCGCACGAAGACTGTTCCCCAAGGCATTAATAGATATGTGGAAAGACAACAGATCGCTCAAAAGATTCCTCGGATACAGACTGAACGGTATCGAAACATTTCCATCGTACAGGGAATTGCACGAGCATCCGCGCATCGGCGAGAACTGGTACAGCGCGCGGTTCTTCCTCGAACGCAGATGTGCGACATTCGCACATGATTTCAATGAATTCGGGCCGCAATCTACCCGCGTTCTCCCGGACGGTACGCAGATACGCATCAATCCCGAATGGGCGGCGTTTTACGGAGAATTCCCGGAAGTGCTCAAGACGTCCTGGGAGCTGTGGAGACAGACGCAGGCCGAATTCGGCGACCTGTCTTCCGACGGCTATGATCGCATGGTCATCAATTACAAGCCCCCCGTCATTTCGTAAGCATAATTGCGTACATTCCGGAAAATCTCATCGTCCGGTAACGCGCGTATTTCGTCGAGCGTAAACCACCGCAGATGATCGGCTTCCGCTTCCGCGCGCTCCAGTGTTTTGGTTTCGTCGAGCGGCCGCGCAAGAAACAGAAAGTCCATATGTTCGTGCGCGGGTTCGCGGCGCTCGTCACTCGCCGGAATGTTCTCGAGCAGCATCGCGAGCGGTTTTTTCAGCATGCGTCCCTCGTGCTCCGCATCCGCAAACAGATCGGGCTGCGCGTCGCCGATGATCTCGACGTCGAGCCCTGTTTCCTCTTTGCATTCCCTGCGTGCTGCATCTTCCGGCAATTCGTTTTCGTCGACGTGGCCGCCGGGCGGCATCCAACGCTCGAGCCGCCTGTGCCACATCAGCAGGACGCGCTTTTGCGAATCGACGACGAATGCCGTTGCGGTGAATTGTCGCTGCATGGGATCAACTGCTATACTACACCGTTGCCTTCCTCCGATTCCATGGTTCTCGTCAACGACAACTCCACCGCGCTCTCCATCGGAGACCCCATGCCCGAATTCACGCTGCCGGCGACGGATGGCCTCGAGGTCGACGCGCAGATCATCAAGGATCCCGTCATCGCAGTCGTGTTCACCTGCAATCACTGCCCCTATGCGCAGGCCTATGAAGACAGACTCATCGCGCTCGCGAAGCGCTTCGATCAGGAGGGCGTGCAATTCATTCTCATCAACAGCAATGATGCGACGGATTATCCCGATGATTCGTTCGACAGTATGAAAGTCCGGCATGACGAGAAGGCGTTTCCGTTCCCGTATTGTCATGACGAATCGCAGGAAGTTGCCAAAGCGTACGGCGCGCTCTGCACACCGCATTGTTTCGTCTTCGATCGCGAACGCAAGCTCCGGTACAAAGGCAGAGTCGATGACAACTGGCGCGATCCGTCCGCCGTGACGCAGCATAATCTGCGCGACGCGCTGGAAGCGCTCGTGAAAGGCGAAGAGCCGCCGGTTGCGGAGGCGAATGCGATCGGGTGTTCGATTAAGTGGAAGCAATAAGGATGTTGTTACACACATCGCGGGTTCTTGTTTGCTATGAGGGGTTTCTCCTTTCTTGTCCGTGATACAAGAAAGGAGCAAAGAAAATCGCGCCGATCAATTCCGCACCCTTACACGGATGCCGTTACTTTCGGGGCTACGGTGATCGGCGGGGATCCTTTTCGAGCTTTGGTTGTTTGTGTATGTTGTTTTGTCGTAGTTAATTAATATTCAAGACCAAAATCTCCGGCGGGCAGAACAGTCGTGCGCGGGCCATTGTTTCGCCGATACCGTGCGTCACGGCGAGCGTTGTTTTATCCGAAAGATGGAAGATTCCCTGATCGTACGAGCGGCCGAGCCGGTCCGGTATCGGGTAGATCGAGCCGATGAACGGCAGCCGCACCTGCCCGCCGTGCGTGTGGCCGGAGACGATCAGTGATGCCCGCGTGTTTCTGTCATGCAGAATCACGTCGGGATTGTGGGAGAGGAGAATCACCGGCGCGTCCGCTACGTGTTGCAGCGTTTTTTCGAGATCGGCGGATTCCATCCAGAGATCGTCGATGCCGGCGATCGCGATTTTTTTCCCGTCTATGGAAATCATCAGTGATTCATTCCGCAATATCGTGATCCCGAGCTCGCGCACGTATTCTGTGATATTTTCGCTGATATCCCGGGTCTGATAATGAATTTTGTTGTTGAGCAGATGATGTCCCGAATCGTGATTGCCGAGCGTCGCATACATGCCGTACCGCGCTTTCAGATTCTTGAGAGGTTCCAGATCGTCGAGATTGGAATCGTGGTCGTAGACGAAGTCACCGGGTAACAAGATGAGATCGGGCTTCAACGCGTTCGCTTTTTCGACGACGCGCTTCAGGTACCGCGCTTTCTTAAAGGGACCGCAGTGGAAATCGGCTATCAAGATGATTTTCATTGCTGGTAGCCCAGGAATCCGAATACTTTTTTTGTTCAAATGAATGCGGCGGGGCTCGATGAACGACCCGTAGACAATCGTCAGTGCGCCGATTGCCGCGAGGATGTCGAGCAGCGGATGGGCGACGAGCTTCATCGCGCCGAGGAAGAAGAGAACCAGCATCACGATGAACACATCCCACAAAATGGGATTGTGGGTGAACGGATGAGCGCGTTGGATCGCCTTGGGCAGATGCTGCATGGAGTGGCTCAGTCGTCGGATGAACGCTTTGTCTGCTTGACGAGCATTTTCTTCAGGTACTCGCCGGTGTAACTGCTGTCGACTTTCGCCACCTGCTCGGGCGTCCCTGTCGCGACGATCTTTCCGCCTCCGTTGCCGCCGTCGGGTCCGAGGTCGATGATGTGATCGACGGACTTGAGCACGTCGAGGTTGTGTTCGATCACGAGCACGGTGTTCCCTTTGTCCACGAGGCGTTGCAGGACGGAGAGGAGTCTGCGGATGTCATCGAAGTGAAGACCCGTCGTCGGTTCATCGAGAATGTAGAATGTCTGGCCAGTCGAGCGCCGCAGGAGTTCGGTCGCAAGCTTCACGCGCTGCGCCTCGCCGCCGGAGAGCGTCGTCGCGCTCTGTCCGAGATGGAGGTAGCCGAGTCCGACGTCCTCGAGCGTCTGCAGTTTTTTCTTCAAGGTCGGGATGGCGCCGAAGAAGCCCGTCCCCTCGGTCACGGTCATCTCGAGCGCGTCGGCGATGTTTTTGCCCTTGTAGGTGACTTCGAGCGTTTCGCGATTATATCTCCTGCCGTGGCACATTTCGCACGTGACGAACACGTCGGGGAGGAAGTGCATTTCGATGCGCTTCATGCCGTCTCCTTCGCACTCCTCGCACCGGCCGCCTTTGACGTTGAAGCTGAAGCGTCCGGGCTGGTAGCCGCGGAGTTTGGCTTCCGGCGTCGTGGCGAAGAGGTCGCGGATGTCGGTGAAGATGCCCGTGTAGGTTGCGGGGTTGCTGCGCGGCGTGCGGCCGATGGGGGACTGGTCGATGACGATCGCTTTGTCGAGGTACTGCAATCCCGCAATCGATCCGACGTCCTGCGCCTTGGAATGTGCTTTATTCAGCACTCTCAGCAGTTCCGGACCGAGGATGCCGTGGATCAGACTGGATTTTCCCGATCCCGACACGCCCGAAATGCCGACGAAGGTCCCCAGCGGGATCTGCACGTCGACGTGGCTCAGGTTGTGATGGTGCGCGTCTTTGATGTCGATGAACTTTCCGTTGCCCGGCCTGCGCTTCTTCGGAATTTCTATCACTTTCTTTCCGCTGAGATATTGCCCCGTCACGGAATGCGGATTCTTGATCATTTCTTCGGGCAAGCCCGCCGCGACGACCTGTCCGCCGTACTTTCCCGCACCCGGACCGATTTCGAGCAGATAATCCGCCGCTTCGATCGTCTCTTCATCATGTTCGACGACGATGACGGTGTTGCCGAGGTCGCGGAGCTTGGTGATGGTCGCGATGAGGCGTGCATTGTCGCGCTGATGCAATCCGATCGACGGTTCGTCGAGGACATAGAGCACGCCTTCCAATGCCGAACCGATCTGTGTCGCGAGACGGATGCGTTGTGCCTCGCCGCCCGAGAGCGTCGACGCGGAACGCGAGAGCGTGAGGTACGTCAGGCCGACGTTCTTGAGGAAGCTCAGGCGGGAGATGATTTCTTGCAACACTTTCTTCACGATCGTGAATTCGTACTTCGTGAGAACGACGTCGGATTTTGAAGTGGGCGCGAGCGAGCTGAAGTACGTTTCGGCCTCCTCCACGCTCAGATCCGTCACCTCGACGATATTTTTCATGCCGACCGTCACGCCGAGAATTTCTTTCTTCAGGCGCTGTCCTCTGCAGGACGGGCAGGGAAGTTCCAACATGTACTCTTCGATTTGCTGGCGAACGTAACTGCTGTCGGTTTCTGAATGCCTGCGCTGGAGATTCGGAATCACGCCTTCGAACGTCGTTCGATACGTGCTGCCGTACCGGCCTTCCATCTGGACCATGAGCGGCTCGGCATACCCCTTCATAATGGTTGTGCGCTGCTCGTCGGTCAGACTTTTCCACGGCGTGTTCATCCTGAATCCCACTTCCTTCGCGAGCGCTTCGAGCACGCTCGTCATGTAGCCCATGCGGCTTGCGGACGTCGCCCAGGGATGAATCGCGCCTTCCGCGAGGGTCAGACCGGTGTTGGGAACGATGGAATGCTCGTCGACCTGCAGGATGGACCCGAGTCCGTGGCAGATATCGCAGGCTCCATGAGGGGAGTTGAAGGAAAAGCTGCGCGGTTCGAGATCCGGGATCTGCTCCGTCGGATGCTCGGGACAGACAAACGATTCCGAGAAGCGGATTTCTTCGTTGGTGTCGGCATCGAGCACAATCATCGATCCCTCGCTTTTCTTGAGACAGAGTTCGACGGAATCTGCGAGGCGTGTGCGGTGCGGATTCATTTCCCCTTCTTTCACCGCGAGATCGCGCACGACCATGCGATCGACGACGATCTCGATGCTATGCGCTTTCTTGGGATCGAGGGTAAGTTCCTCATCGGTCGTCACGATCTGGCCGTCGATGCGCACGCGGACGAATCCCTCGCGTTTGACCGCGTCGAGGATTTTCAGATGTTCGCCCTTGCGGCCTTCGACGAGCGGCGAGAGGAGATAAATTTTCTTTCCGTCCGTCATGTTCGCGATCGTCTCGACCATCTGGCTCGAGGATTGCCGTTCGAGCAAGCGTCCGCAGACGGTACAGTGCACCTTGCCGATCTTCGCCCAGAGCAGACGCATGTAATCGTAAATTTCGGTGACGGTCCCGACAGTCGAGCGGGGATTGCGGGGAGCAGTCTTCTGATCGATAGAAATCGCCGGGGACAATCCTTCGATCGAATCGACTTCGGGTTTCTCCATTTGCGCAATGAACTGCCGTGCGTATGCGGACAGCGATTCGACGTACCGGCGTTGCCCCTCCGCGAAAATCGTGTCGAACGCGAGGGTGGACTTTCCCGATCCCGACACGCCCGTGATCACGGTCAGTTTGTTGCGGGGGATCGTGACGTCGATGTTCTTGAGGTTGTGCATCTTCGCGCCTTTGACGATTATATGGTCCATAATGAGAGATGTACTACGAATACATACAAAAAACGCCCCGCGGCGTGCGCGTGACGACGCTGAAGCTTATCATTTTTTTTCGATGTTGTCTATGGTCTAGGGGGCGGAAGGAAGAGTTTCTTCCTCATTGTGCTATTATGCGCTCTCATGAAGAAAATATTGCTCATCAGCACGGTTATCGTCCTCATTGTGGCGGGGGTCCTCGCGGCGAAGACATACAAACACATGGAAGGCGTCGGACCAGCGATCCTTGAGCCGCCTGCCGACATTGTCGAAGAAATCGAGCGTCCCGGCGCGAATAATACGCCATTCCCGTTGCAGCTACCCGATGGGTTCGCGCTGACGGTCTTTGCGAAGAATCTCCCCGGCGCGCGTTCGATCGTCCAGGACGGCTTCGGAAACTTCTGGGTCAGCAGGCCGGGCTCAGGCATCGTAACGCAGCTGATCGCGGGCAGCGGAGGCAAGCTTCAGGCGAATGACATCCTACGAGGCCTTCGCAATCCGCACGGACTCGCGATCGATCCCGGCCAAGGATTCACCTTGTACGTCGCGGAAGAACATCAGATCGTCCGCGTTCATCTGTATTCCGACGCTCCGATCGAAACGGTCGCGGAACTTCCAACGGGCGGCCGCCACACGACGCGTACGATGGCCTTTGGTCCGGATGGACGGCTGTACGTATCTATCGGATCGACGTGCGATGTCTGTGTCGAGAGCAACGAACTGCATGGGTCGATCATCTCGATGGAACCGAGCGGCTCTGACATGCAGATCGTCGCGCGGGGTCTGCGCAATGCAGTGTTCTTCGATTGGAGTTATGTCGACGGCAAGATGTATGCGACGGAGATGGGGCGCGACAATCTGGGGGACAACCTGCCACCGGAGGAAGTAAATATCATTGAAGAAGGAAAACATTATGGTTGGCCATACTGCTACGGCGACCGCGTCCGCGACGAAACGTTCCGCCCGCAGGATGATGACTTCGACTGCGCCGAGACCCAGTCGCCGCATCTGACGCTCCCGGCACACACCGCGCCGCTCGGTCTCGCCTTTATTCCCGAAGAAGGCTGGCCGGAGGAGTACTGGTATGACTTACTTGTCGCCGAACACGGTTCGTGGAACAGTTCGAAGCCCGTGGGCTACAAGATCGTCCGTTTTCCGCTGGATGCACAGGGGAATCCGGAGGGGCAGCCGGTGGACTTTATTGCTGGTTGGTTACGCGGATCCCGAGCGCTTGGGCGACCCGTCGATCTCCATGCGGTGCCCGGGGGGACGCTGTATATAACGGATGATAAGGCGGGGGTGGTGTACAAACTTGCAAGGATTAGTGAATAAGCAGGGCTTGAGCCAAAATATCCCTCTAGGTTGGGTGATGTTTGCTCTGCTACCCTGGATGCAGATTTTTCTATGCCAGCACCACAACGAATTCTCGAGCTAGTCGAACACTTTGATCGCAAACGCGAAGAATTAAAGGCGAGTGGCTACAAAGAAACTCAACTGAGGCGCGAATTCATCGATCCATTTTTTGAAGAACTTGGCTGGGATATTCAGAATAAGCAGCAGCACGCTGAATCTTATAAAGAGGTCATTCATGAAGATTCAATAAAAATTGGAGCAACAATGAAGGCGCCTGATTATTGTATGAGGCTTGGAAGTGCCAAAAAGTTTTTCGTGGAAGCAAAAAAACCATCAGTTAACCTGATGCAAGATTCTAGTCCAGCATATCAAATACGCAGTTACGCATGGTCGGCCAAATTGCCCGTATCGATACTCACCGACTTTGAAGAATTTGCCGTCTATGATTGTCGTATCAAGCCGTCGAAATCAGACAATGCCAAGAAGGCACGCATTTTTTACTGTTCTTATAAAGAATTCGCCGAAAAGTGGGATGAAATAGCTGCAATTTTCTCGCGTGATGCAGTCTGGCAAGGGTCGTTCGATAAATATGCAAAAGAGACGAAGACAAAAGGAATCCAAGAGGTTGACGATGCGTTCTTGGAAGAAATAGAGGAGTGGAGAGAAATGCTCGCCAAAAATATTGCTCTTCTCAATGAAGTCTCGCACCGTGATGTTAACTTTGCAGTCCAAAAAGTAATTGATCGCATAATTTTTCTACGTATTTGCGAAGATCGCGGCATAGAATCTGAGGGGAGGTTACTTGCGCAGACAAATGGTTCGAATATCTACGGTCGACTGAGAGAATTATTTCGGGCTGCAGATGATAGATATAATTCTGGCCTTTTTCATTTTAAGAATGAGAATGATCAATCGGAATCTCCCGATACTTTAACCCTTGATTTGAAGATCGACGATGTTGTCCTAAAAAAGATAATAACGCATCTTTACCAGCCCGAGAGCCCTTACGTATTTTCTGTAATCTCAGCCGATATTCTCGGTCAAGTTTATGAGCAGTTCTTGGGGAAAGTTATCCGCGTCGATGGACATGAGGCATTTGTTGAGGAGAAGCCCGAAGTACGCAAAGCGGGGGGTGTCTATTACACACCCACGTATATTGTTGAATACATTGTAAAAAACACCGTTGGGAAACTGCTGGTAGACCTTTCTCCAAGTGAAGTAGCAAAAATTAAGATTTGCGATCCAGCATGTGGTTCAGGTTCGTTCCTTATTCAAGCATATCAATATTTACTCGACTGGCACTTGGATAAATATATAAATGACTTAACGAAATCGAAAAAATTCTTAACACAGGATTACAAGGGTAATTGGTGTCTTAGTACATCAGAACGAAAACGAATCTTACTGAATAATATTTATGGAGTGGATATTGATGCACAGGCAGTCGAGGTTACGAAGCTTTCATTGTTGTTGAAGGTTCTTGAGGGTGAAACGATGCAAAGCATCCAGCAACAATTTTTGACAATGCATGAACGAGTATTGCCTAATCTTGGTTCGAATATTAAATGTGGGAATTCATTAGTTGGACCTGATTTTTATGTAAAACAGCAGATGAGTTTAATGGAGGATGATGAACAATTACGTGTAAATGTGTTCAATTGGGAGGCAGCATTTCCGGAGGTCTTCGGGGGAAAGACCCCAGGATTTGATTCCATAATTGGGAATCCTCCGTATGGAGCTACATTTAGTAATTCTGAATCTGGGGTATGCACATTAACCCAGTACCCACTACATGTTGTGGGTGATAGATACATACTTTTCGTTTAAATCTCGACTGAGAATCGGCTCCAGGGCGAGTGCTTGTTGCATCAGACGATGGAATAATT
>Ga0163150_10006582_pt1 | contig 14120 bp, 17 predicted proteins | sample OliLakLV19P2IB_FD_148628 | JGI IMG/M metagenome (GOLD analysis project Ga0163150, IMG submission 148628) | Freshwater microbial mat bacterial communities from Lake Vanda, McMurdo Dry Valleys, Antarctica - Oligotrophic Lake LV.19.P2.IB | ecosystem: Environmental > Aquatic > Freshwater > Lake >...
AGTCACACCCACCAAAGTGACAATCATGGCCGAGATCGCCGAAAAGGCTGAAGACATCGACGTAGGCCGCGCCCAAGCTGCTGTTGAGAAGGCCGAGGAGCGACTCAAGGCTGGCGGCTTGCCGTCCGAAGTCAAAGAAGCAGAAATCAGTCTCGAAAAGGCCCGCCTCCGCAAGAAGATCGCCGACCGCGCCCGCAAGACCGGCCACGCCTAACTGTCACCACCCCCATTCGGCCATCACGTGGGATGACACCTCTGCTGACTCTTAGACCCAGGAGTCTGCGGAAAAGCTGTGTGGCACGGCAGAAACTCAATGGTCCGCACATTTAAGGGCAACAGGTGAACCGCGCGCAGGATGCTCAAAAAGGCCGTCCAGCAAGGCCGCAGCGAGCGAAGAGGCGAGGGGGGTACGTACCGCACTTCGTGTGGGCCGTTCGCCCTTGCAATGCATCTTGGCGAACGGAAAAGCCCCTACAGTGCTTCCGACCTCCCAGACGCTCCTCCTCAACCTTGAGCTTCTGAGCGATGCGAGAACGCAGCTGGCGGACTTTTTCAGCATCCTGCTGGAGCAAAGAAGGGAAAGGGCGAGAGCATGACGGGCAGAGTCACGCCATGACCCCGGTATCTCTTGCCGCGTAATCAGCCATCACGGCATCAGCTGCCTTTCGGCCCGATAGCAGCGCCCCATCAAATGTTCCGGACTCCCGATAATCGCCGCACAGGTACAAGCCTTCGTCCAGTCGTGGAGACACTGCTCCATCATGTCCTTGCAGCAAGTCAACCGGAGGCAAGGCGCTGCGGATTCGATCAGTTCGGAGATGGCGCCACGCGTTGACAGCAGGGCCGAACCAAGCGCGGAGAAACGTTTGTACCGCCTGCGGGATATCGCCAGCTGATGTGTTTAGCCGATCGGATAGGCTGACGGAGATCAAGGCCCGGCCTGGTGGCGCATAGGAGGGAGCCACTTCGCTCAACACGCACAGCGTCCGGACCGGACCCTCTGCGTCACCGTTCAGTATTAACCAGGGACCCTCTATCGGAGGAGCGGGCGCATCGAAATACAGACAGGTCGACTCTCGTGACGCCCCAAGTGGTGCGCGGGCACCACATAGTCGGGCCGCGGTCGCGTAATCGGTCGCGATGACCAAAGCGTCACCGGCGAGGCGTTCACCAGACTCCAGCACGAGACTGGTTCCTTCAATGCGGGTCGCGGGTGTACCCAATCGGACCGTCCCGGCGGGCAAGGCGGCGGCAAGTTGATGCGCGATGGCCCCCATCCCGTCTCGCGGGAGTGCCACCGCCCCACGGGAGAAGGCGGCCCAGACCAATTCAAAAATCCAGCCGGGCGTCGACAGCGCCTGCTCCAAAAACACCCCGCCGAGAAAGGGGCGAAAAAAGCGCGCCTGCATCGCCTCCGAGAAACCATACGCTGACAACACCTCTAGCGTCGAGCGGGAGGGACCTCCCACCTTCGAACAAAGGCGATGCTCCAACGCATCTCGTCGAAGGCCAAGCATCCTGAACTTGTCGGCGAGCGAGCCAATCAGACCGAGAAGTGACTGCACGATGTCCTGAGGCCGGCGAAGGGGATCACTCATCCGATGAAATTGCCCGGCGTAGCGAATGAGCGCGCCGGAATAGAAGGGCTTCAGCCCCAGCGAGGAATAGTCCAGCGTCGTGCGCGCTTCCGGGTATCCGGTCAGGAAGACCTGGAACCCGCGATCAAGCTGGAATCCCTCAACGCGATCCGTCCGGACTCGCCCGCCCACATCATCAGAGCCCTCAAGGACCGTGCACGCGATGCCAGACTGCGCCAAGCGACGCGCACAGGCAAGCCCCGCGAGACCAGCGCCTATGATCAACACTCGAGGAGCGGTAGACATCATCACATGATTGTAGTGGGGAAAATGATGAAATGGAATCATGTGAGACGGATCGGCACCGCACGTGTCTTCAGCCTATTCCTCGCCGCCTGAAGAAGAGCGCAAGCGGTTCACCTCAACAGAGTGGCAGAGCGGGGGGGCACGCAGGCAGGAACCGGTGGACCGTGCGGCGAGAGGAGATCCCGAAACTCTTTGATTTTTCAACGTTACTCTGAGATCTTGATTTATTGCTGGAATACGGCATTGTCGTGCTCGAACGACTGAACTGTTACCGGCTGCTGCCGGCAATTCCAATGATTGTGGTGACGGGACAAGATACTGCAGTAGCGGTGTAACAGGCCCGGGAGTATGGAGCGATCGCAGTCCTCCGGACTGCCCATGAAGGCGAACGAATTGATCGCGACCATCCGAGGAATTCTTGATACGCAAGAGTCATCGATAGAGACAAGGAGATCGCATGGCCGGGTTCATCTTGCGGAAGGGTCAACGGCTCAAGACATTTGCAACCATGCGCTACTTTGGGGACGGGGTTGCTGGTGACGGAATCATCAAAGACCTTTCGCTGAACGGGAGTTACATTACCGGGAATAGGCCGGTCTCCATCGGGATGGTGCTCGCCCTGCATATTTATGTGCCGGGAGACCCGGAGCTGTTGTTGATCGATCGCGCCACCGTGAAATGGGTCAAGCGGGCTGATTTCGGGGTGGACTTCGACACACACGAGCTGAAGGTGGCCAAGCATATCACACGGGTCATCTCCACGCTGGTCAAGACACAACATGGCTCATCCCGTGATGAATAAGAAAACCGGGCAGGTGTATTGCCCCTCTTGAATGTGGAAAGGTCGCCTCAGGCCTTGGTAGGAACCTCTCCGACAGTGCCTTCGTAACGAGACGCAGGAGATGCGGCCGGATGAATCCCACCAACATCGCCAGCGTCAGGTCGTTACTTCACTTGCTCCAGCTTGGCCACATAGACGCGGACCAACTTAGTCTTCACCGCGAGCTTTAATACATCCGACCAGGGCGGGTTCGCAGCCGCTGGACCTGTTGGCCGAATCGCTGAATTATACGCATGGCACCTTAAAGAGGCTGAGCCTTCACATCAGTGGAAAGAAATTGTCGCTAGACTTTCTAGCCCCCAGGGAAAAGGGCTACACCTGTTGCAACCGGAAGTGCCAAGATCCAGGCCTAACGAATGGCGTTCAGGCTTTCCTCATTCATCGCCTTCTTCTCATCATGCTTGGCGGGTTTCACGGTGGAGCTTTTCTTGCCCGCCTCCTGCTTTTCAGCGGGAGAAGGGCTGGCACTCACGCAGCCGGTCACCGTGAGCAAAAACAGGGAGAAAACCACCGCTGTCACGATGGACATAGAACCCTCCTTGATCATGAGCATTCCTGGCGTACCGAAATAATCTCATCCCGAAATTGCTGAACGCTCTTTGTCCTGTGCGGCCAGGGAAAGGAAGTGCGCATCAGGTCACTTTCTCTGAAGTGTGACGACCAAGGTCATTGAAATCAAGCGGAATTGCTCAAGTGCGGCTTCTAAATCGTCGACGATTTCTGAGTAAAGAAATGTTGACTGACACCGGTGAACGTCTCACATACTCAGGAAGAGACATCCGACCTATATTTTCAAAACAGCTGGAAGCAGGATACATCGGGATCAACATATTGGGAAGTGCCTGCGCGGGGATGGATAGCCTAGTTGACCTCCTACTCGCGGAACGCGGAGGGGATGGAACCTGATGATATTTTGTACTCGTGCAACGCACGTCCTGGGAAGGCCCTCGTTGCACACGCGCAGCGGAGGAGCTGTCAACCCCCATCCGTAAAGAGTGAACAAGCGAGCTTGGAAAGATCATCTGCAACCTCCTCGACGGCCGCAGTAAGACCAACACGGGTGCCATTTCTAGGGAATGAAAGTATGCGCACGTGGCAGGCACATTGACTCCTGGTTTCCGAAAGAAACAGGGTCGATTATCAGCACCATCTATCAGTGGCTACAAGGAGACAAGCGAGATCGAGTATGCCGCCGATACCGTTCTAGACCACATGGCGGTGATGGATGAAAACGAACGTCCGGTCGAGCTACACTTAATGAAGAACTGATATTTTAACGTCAAGGATTAGGCCGGCGTACTACATCGAGAACGCAACTTGTGGTGTACTGAATTTTGAGGGAGCCCCTTATCCCGCACCCTAGATTAGGAAGTGCCTTATGGATCTATTTGTTAAGACTAGACGGGACATGGAGGCCGAAGTCAAGAAATCGCTCAAGTGGGTCGTGTTAATCGCCATATTCGGGCTCGCGTTGTTGACGGCTTATGTCATGGTCACGTGAGCCCGTGGAATGTTATCAGACTGCAGTCTGGTTAGCCTCAGTAGACCGGTCGCTTTGCCCTTCGCTCCAGCATAGGAGTTGTTGTTCAGCTCGCATAGCTCCAGGAAAACGAGCCTGGAAGTTTTTTAACATCTCGCCCCCCCAGAAAACAGCAACAAGAGATACGGAAAAACTATTCCTGATACCATTTTCCTTTCCTCTTTTCCCGACCCTGCTCTGAGCGGGGCCGAAAGACCTGTCCTGCCGGCCCTGAGCTCTGTCGAAGGGTAGTCGCTGTAGCGCATCCCGTCGTCGCTAAGGACGTTACATTAGTTCCAGAGTTTTTGGACGATTTGGCTTGTCATGCCGTGATCGGATTAATTAATGCGATTCAGGCTATAGAATTTTGGGTCTTTCGAGGCGCTTCTTTCATGGACCCGTATCTCTTGCAGTGACTCACTAAAGATCATAAGGACCTGTATCTCTTTCTCCTTTGCACTACCCAGCAGACTTCGTGCAGCAGGTTCACCTTCCTTCTTTTTGGCATAGGTCGCCTTCACTGCATGACCTGATGTGATGCCCTCGTAGCGCACCGTATACCTCTCTACTTCCAATTGCCCTGCACGTGAGGGTGTCAGCAGTAAAGCGAACGCCCCAGGTTGAAATGACCGCTCGCAACTGCCCTCTGCCACAAAGACATTGCCCTTCACCGTTACATTTAGCTCACAATCGGGCCCCTGCCATTTCCCCAAATGTTCAGCAATCTGACTTGAAGCAATTGCACGACCATAATCCTTGTAGAAATCGCTGACCGTAGTGACGACATTAATAAGTTCGGCCTCTTTCTTGTCTTCCGCCTCAGGCATTTCCTTGATGCGAATAATCGCGTAACCCACATTCTTGTGATAGTCCTCTATCTTTAGTGCTTGGTTACATATATTTTCCGCCTCTTTGAGGAACCCTGCACCAATCAGCTTTTGTGCAAGGTTGCTCATCGCTAATGTTTCGCCGAGGTCAAAAGACTTTTGGTATGCTGTGACTGATTTGGCGGTCAACTCACAGTTGGCGAATTGAACCCCTAGGTTATTCCAAGTTGCCGCGTCTCGCTGACCAAATGGAATCTTGAAGTAATGATAAAGCGACAGTTCGCCTTGATTATCCTCAGAGTACTTGAAGGCTAAAGAGAACCTGGTATCAATCTCTCCCGGGCAAATGTCGAGCAGCTTTTCCGTGAGACCAAAGAAAGACTCCTTGTCACTTTCTGCTTCTGCTATATTTCGCATAATCCTGACAAGTTGCTCCTCCCCATTCTCCACTGTTGAGGCGATCCCTTTGATAACTTCAAGTACACGATTCGCATCCACCTTTTTGCTTGCTCGTGTATAGGCTAGCGCCGCATCACCATGGCGAGCTAGCTCTTGCCTTTTGCTTGTAGCTTTATTGGCTGCTGCTTCAAAGAGCCTTCCTGCTTTTTCTTGCTCGCCAAACTTCTGGTATCCCCTTGCTTGATATTCCTGAATATCTGAGTTGTCGGGATGAGCCCTTGCCATTTCGTCTAAATTTGTCAGCTTTCCTCCCTTATCGAATGCCAGACGATAATATTCCTGATGAGCTCCCCAGCTTTCTCTGTTCTTTGAGGATTGTCCTTCCGCTGTCGCCAGATAAAAACTACTGATTTTCTCTGCACCTTCCTTGTCATCTGTGGCAATCATGTGTATCCATGCAAGCTCAAATGTTTCTCTCTCCCAGTCATCCTTTGGCTGCCACCAATCCTCATTTTTCTTATCTTCTTCACCAGTTTTCTCGGGTGATGCCGCTCGTGTTCCTGAGCCTTCAGCAGCTAGAACCCTCGCTTTAGGAATAAGCGACTGAATCATTTCCAAAATTTTTCCGAAAGACTTTTCGGGAGCCTGACGATCAAAAGAGATATATTCCTTATTGCCCTGTAGCCCTCCCGGTTGTCGCAATCCTCCTTCCACAAGGAGTATAAGGTCCATACCTTTTCCGATCGCTAGGCCGATTTCTTGTATGATCCAATCAGAGGTTTTCCACAGAAAGCGATCCTCTTTGCCTTTTAAAACTGTTTTGTCAAATTTCGTCGTGGAGAGATTGCTTGATAGGATAGCTGCTTCATTTTTTGTGCAAATCCCAATGAACAAGTTCTTACCTTCCATGAGCCTCAATACCTTTTCGGCCAACTCTTTCGACTCGGCTGATTCAGCATGCTCCCAAGAGAAGCCTATATTCAGCTCTTCAACCTGGTCGAAGTATTTGAGGAAAGTGCGAACCACGTCTTCGTCATCCGCTGTGAAGCTGTGACCGACGAAGGCCTTAAGAGATGTCATGCTTCGATCCTTTACAGATTAGATTCCGTTAGAGCCAGCCTCCCGCAGAACACCACTCTTAGCACTGCCTGGCGGAGGCGATCGGCGCGGGTGAGATTGGCTTCGGCGACGATAGTGTGCTGCTCCTCAAAGCCTTGAAGGATAAAGTCTATCTGGCGAATATTCTCCTGCCTGATGTTGCCCATCGGCTCTTGTTTGTACGTGGAGAAATGCTGGATCTCCTTACGTTCAATGTCAGGTCAAAAGTTTGTAAGGACCACGCCCCTCCCTGCATGAATATTTGCGCTCTTGTAGTCTTGAACTCTCCAGCCTGACTGTTCCAGCGCCTGGTCGATGTGAATACGCGCTAGGTCTTCTGGGGTGGGCATGGGCGCCAAGAATACCCCTTTCCCCATAGGAAATCACCCAACACGTTTGGGGAAGTTCTGAGTGATGAGTTCTGGGTTCTGAGTTGTCTGGGCCACTATGAGATGTAGGAACCGGACTGAGTGGTCTCTCGTCTGTGGGGAAGAAGGCGACGGGAAAAGTTGGGATGACCTATCTGGTTCGTCTGGTGTGGAGAGCAGACAGACTCCATGAACCAGATGAACAATCGCGACATGCAGAGGCTTGTCCAGAGTAGAATCTTAGATCCGGCAGCAGCTTTATCAGAGAGGCATAGGCGATGCTCGTGACGCCGGAGGCAAATCGTCGGAACCGCAGACAGGCGCTCATTGCCGCCGGCCTGGTCGCCTGGGCCACGGCGTTATTGGGCTGGGCCTTCCCTGTTCTGTGGATCCTCCTGGGACTCAGTCCGTTCACGTACTGGTGGGTGCGGCGACGATGTCACCGGCGGGTAGCAGTGATGCGGCAGCCGTTTCCAGACCGTTGGGAGCAGATTCTTCGCGAGCAGGTCGCTTTCTTCTTGGCCCTTGACGATGCAGGGAAGGCGCGGTTCCGGCAACTGGTGCAGATCTTTCTCGACGAGGTGCAGATCACGGGCATTCGCACGGAAGTGGACACGACGATTCGGGTGCTGGTGGCGGCGAGTGCGGCGATCCCTATCTTCGGGTTCCACGATTGGGAATACCGCCGGCTGCGTGAGGTGCTAATTTATCCGGACTCGTTCGACGATGCTTATCAAAGCACGGGCGGGTCCGACGAACATATTCTAGGCATGGTGGGGCTCAATCATTTGAGCGGGGTGATGATTCTCTCCAAGCCGGCGCTCCTCGCGGGATTCGCCGACGAATCAGGCCATCACAATGTGGGGGTCCATGAGTTTGCGCACTTGTTCGAGAAGGAAGCAAGCGAGTATGGACTCCCGCCCGAGGTACCCTGGAGGGTGGTTCGACAATGGGTGGGGTATGTGGCGCGGGAACTGGCGCGCCCACCTCACCATGGCGATCACATCAATCCCTATGCCTACACGAATGAACATGAATTCTTCGCGGTGCTGGCCGAGTATTTCTTCACGTCGCCCGAACTCTTGAAACGTCGAGACCCGACCCTGTATGCGATGCTGCGAAAACTCTTTCATCAGGACACGGAGTCGCTATTCTCTTCGATGCCCGGGCGCGGCCAGAGTGTCGGTCGCAACGAACCCTGTCCTTGCGGCAGCGGTAAGCCCTACAAACATTGCTGTCTTGCAGTGAACGCGACGAACGGATAGCCCGTGAAGGCCAAAGAGCTTATGGCAGATGGCAGGAACAAAAAGAAGAAACGTGACATCTAAGGGCGCAGGCGGTTGGGCTGGTTGATCTGGTCTATTAGGTCTGTCTGTCTGTTTGTCTACGTTATGGCCCAAGGGAACAAGATGGACCAAAGAAACCAGATGAACGAGAGCGACGAGAGACGGGAACGCTACTCGACTTGTAGGTCGTGGAGCTGATCGATGAACCGCTGAAGCTTGGTCACGGCGTGGTGGCGCTGGTCGGCGGTGACTTGCTGATCGATGGCGAGAGCCATGGTTTTGATGGCGGCGCGCATCTGGCGGACGGCGTCTTGATAGGCCTGGGGAGCGGTGTGGTCTTGATAGACGAACATGGTGCGTAGCTCCCCGGCGACGCGCTCGGGCGTGCGGGACTGATGGAGGAGGGCCAGGAGTTCCTGCTGTCGCTGTTGTTGGTACGCGACCCAGGCCTGTTGGGTTTCGGGAAGCGCGAGGCTCCATTCGCGAATCTGAGCCTCTTGGTCTTTGGACAGAGACCCCAACCAATCTTCGAGCCAGCCGAGGGTGGCATCGGCCCGCTTCTTGAGCCGCTCCGGCGCGGGGTCTTGCACAAGGCGCGCGGCTTTCTCGTGGTCTTTCTGCAAGGCTGCTTCAAGGATGCGCACTTGGCGAGAATCGACGGAGGCGAGCAAGACGCCGCCGTCGGCAACGACCCGGTCGAAGAGGTCGGCACGCAGCCGATCGTAGCTGGCATAGACCCCGTCGAGATCCTGGCCTGTGAGCCCCCGTTCGAATCGCTGCCGGAACTGTACGAGGAAGTATTCGTACTGCGGAATGGCTTCGTGCCGGTGCCGGGCCAGCAGCGGCGTGAGTCGCTGGGCGAGATCATGGCGCTGGTCCGAGGTGAGATCGACATAGTGATCGACCTGCCAGAGGATAAGCCAGTCTGCATAGCGATAGAACGAAAGACTCGAGCAGCCGGCGAGGAGGACCAGCAGACCGGCGGCACACCAGGTCCACAGGCGATGTCGCCCGACCCTCTTCGTCATCTCTGTCGCAAGTTGAATCATGACACTTTCGGTTATGATCTCAAGAGTTCGGCGGTGAATCAAGGGACGAAAAGGGCGAGAAGAGCGCGACTGACGGGAAACGTGCGACTCCGGGCTGGTTGGGCTGGCTGGCCTATTCGGTCTGTCTTGTTGTACGAACAACCGTCGTCAGATCGAGCATGGCACATTCGAGGTGAGCGCCGCGCAATTACTACCGCTCCAACTCGCGCTTCGTCCACTGTTCACGAACAGCCATGCGAAGGGAACGCTCACGCTCCGCGGCAATCTTAACTGGCTCAGGATGATCAGATGCGGGTCCAAAGCCATTGTCGCACCAGCGGCGCGACTGTCTTATTCATGCGACTGGAAGATGTAGAGGATTGTTCATGCCAGAAAACGATGCAGATGATCGCGGATCATTCCCCGCATGGTGCGAGGACTTTTTTAGCTCCTCACATGGGTGGGTCTGGGAATGGCAGCAACTTTCCTGGCATGATGATTTCTCCTTGTCTATCGCAGCCGATTTGGCCGTACACTTGCAATCGTCATGGAATGTGACGCGAGGCGGTTACTAACCATTCGTGTTCGTGCTCGAAACAGTCATCACATCTTCATGCTCTCGTCGGATAGTAAGGTTTTCGCTGTGATCATCTAGTCTCATAGCATCACCACGTCGCCCGTCTACTTCTGTTGGGGCTGGCCTTCGAGACCCCGGGCACAGCGAAAGCCTGTCCCATGGGTCTGCAGCGCGAATCCTCCCCGCCCTCGAGCCGGAGTCGTTATGTCCGAGATCGGACTATGCCAAGACCCCCCACGAATCGATCGGACCACGCCTTTTTTCTCAGGACCCTGCGGATTCCGATCCGGCGCATGCTGGTAGTATTCCGCGTCATACCAATCCTGGACCCACTCTCGAGCATTACCGGACAGGTCCTTCACCCCGTAGGGTGAGTCGCCGTCTGGCAAGGAGCCGACTGGATGCAAGGTGTGCTCCTCCTCCCACTCACGGTCAAAGTTCGCCCGCTTCGAGGTCGCCGGTTCATTGCCCCAGGGAAAGAGACGGCCATCGGTGCCCCGAGCGGCCTTCTCCCATTCCGCTTCCGTCGGGAGCCGTTTCTTGGCCCAACTACAATAGGCCTTGGCGTCGTACCAAGTGGTCTGCACGACCGGAAGCTGTTCGATCCCCTTCACGGACAGGAGCGGGCCGGTGCCATAGGGATTCGGAGGGCTTCGATGGCCTGTGGCCGCGACAAACGCCAGAAACCGCGCATTCGTCACTTCGACTTGATCGATGGCAAACTCGTCGAGGTACACCGATCGCTGGGGCCTCTCATCTGCACGGCCTGTTCCTTCTGGATTTCCCATCAAGAACTCTCCAGACGGAATTGTCACCATGAGAACCGGGTCAACCTCTTTGGCAACCGGCGGTGCTGCGACGGCAGGCGCGATGGCAACGGCAGAGGCAAGGGCCATCATCGCAACAACCGCGCGCCAGCGAGTTCTTCTTCTCTTGAGGCCTTGTGTCATTTCTTCTGCTCCTTGCTCCCCTCGATGGCTTTGGTGGTATGGACCTTCACCTGGCTTACGAGACGCTGCACCTCTCGCTCGTCTCCCCGCTCAGCTGCCTCCTGCGCCTGAGCGATGAGGGTTCTGGCTTCGTGCAGGTGCTGCTCGATGTCCGCCTGCAGTGCTGGGGACGCCACCGTTCCGCCTGACGCCGCGCGATGGTAGACCTCCCACGCCTGGTCCACCTCATGCTCGGCCTGATGCACCGCCTGCGCGTTCTCTGGGCGTGGATGGCGATCTGGAGCGATAGGATCGGCCTGGAGGGGGGCGGCCCCGAGTAGTGCGATGAGGACCATCCCTGGAAGGAGAGTCTTGTTGTGTATCATTAGGTGCCCCTCCGTCGTGATCAAACCAATGCAAACATCGCATTCAGCCGTCTCTTACGGCCGCTTCATCGATTGCTCAATCAACTGTCACAGTTGCCTTTTCTGTTCATACTCGGCGTGATGCTGTGAGTGTGGTATGGTGCGCCACATAAATCGCGACGTTCTCTTGGTGGTTGCCCTGTTGTCGCTGCTTCACTATGATCCAGTTCTAGAACGGTCAATGACGGACAGGCTCTTCGCTAGAAAAGGACCGATTCCCAGAGTGACGCAAACCAATTCTTGAAAAAGGTCACCCAATCCTCTTCGACTGGTTCCGGCGGCTGAACGCGGGCCGGCGGCTTCGGGGCAGCCACTGGCTGATTGACAGGTGAGGACGCTGTCACCACAGTCGGCTGCGGAGCCGGTGCTTGCGCAACCTGAGTTTGTGCTGGAGGAACAGGGGCGGCTTTGGCTGGTTCGTTGGGTACTGCGGCTGGTTGAGGGATTGTTGATGCTTGGAGTTCTTCTCGGGATCGCAGTTGTGACGTATAGTTGTCGACGGTCGACTGCAGAGTGACCTGCTCTTTGGTTGTACGCTTTAGTCCGTAGCGCAGGCTCTTCTGCTGAGCGGTCAGCTGTTGGATTGAGCGATTGAGTGTGCTCACCCGTGTGTGCGAGAGGGCACGCTCAGCATGTATCTTTTTTTTCGCTTGCTGGAGCGCCGAGACGACGACCTCCCTTTGTTTTGCGAGGTCGCTTTGGCGTTCTTGGAGGACATTAAACTGCTGGGCGAGCCCCTGCGCTTCTGTTCGGATGCTGTAGAGTTCGGCTTTTGTCGCTCCCAGTTCAGCGGTGGCACTATCGTAGGTGCCCCGCGTGACACAGGCGCCGGTGGCGAGTGTGGTCAGACACAACATTCCAACGGCTGCAGTCTGAATCTTTCTGCCTCGCCTCATGGTATTGGTATTGTCATCAGCGTAATCCCTTAGCATGCTGCTCCTCTTATGATTCCGTCATTTCCTGACTTGTCAGACACAGCACAAATTGGAAATATCGAACTTCATGCTAACCAGTATTATTTTTTATGGGAATGCGCAAGTAAAACGCCGATTCCTGCACAAGAGCGCAGGTCATCATGACACCGCATGGGGAGGACACGTTTCGACTTGACGAGGCTGGGGAGGGGGGCTACCGTTTGCGCATACTCCTCAGAATGGAGCGTCCTATTTGTTAACCGGTGACGGAACCGCAGTGAGGTACCGTCGTAGAATAGCTTGTTCGATTCGTGAACGGCCACGATCTGGCGCCGGAAATCGTAGCACCAACTGGATATGCCCCCCTTCGATGACTTGGATGGTAATGCGGGGCTCAGGCGATGGAGCTTCGAGCAAATTGGTCTGTTCTAACAACTTCATCTGTCGGCTGGCTTCACCCATAAACGAGGCACATTCTGCCTTTGCTGCATCAAGCAGGTGCCGTTCGGCATTTCGCCAATCTTCAGTCTCCTTGAGGGGGATCGGAAGAATATAGAGCCCATATTCCTGGTCAGGATTCTCTTTGACCAAGGGATTCATAAACAGCAAGCTATTCGGAAACACGGTCGTGCGGCCGGTATAGAGATGCGATGCTTGGCCCGGCCCGATCTCAAGGAGCTTGGTCGCAAAGATGTCGTGGTCCAAGACGACACCGCGATGACCGGCGATCTGAATGCGATCGCCCACCGAGTAGACCTTCCCCCCCACCCGTAGCGCGGCTCCACTCCAACAGAGAATGAGCTCTTTCGTCGCCAGCACAAGCGCGGCTGCGACCGCTACGAGGGAGACGGCAAAGGCTTGAAGTTCATGCGCCCAGATAACGAGCAGCCCCACCAGCAGGATGAACACCATGCTATTGCGGACAGAGACCACCCATCGACGTTTCGCTTCCATCGAGAGGGTAGGATTTTTCGAGATTGCCCGGACGATCACCATCCGCACGATGAAGAGGAAGAACAGCAGGAGCAGCGAGGAAAGCCCGTCGAGTAGAGCTGAACTGTCGATGTGCGGTAACCAGGCTGACATGGATTACCGCATCAAACCATTAAACTACAACTCTTGCAAAATGTTTCTACATCCTGTTTTGTGCGAGTGCGCCTCACACTCAGGATGTTGAGAGTAGCCTCCGTACGAAATTCTTGTTGGAGCGTTCAATTATTTGAGATGCGGCAACAGTCTCATGTTAGTTGGCGTTAAGCGTATCATGGGTTCCCGGCACACATTCTTCTCGTTTCCACTGTTTCAGGATCTTCTCTTCATTGAAAACCAGGGTATAGCGGTAGCAGTACAACATGGCCTTGGGGCCATCTACTATTGATGAGGCGGCCTGCTGCGCCTTGTCGGTAATGCGGGAAAAGCCCATCGAGGCCAATTCTTTGTCACTGATCGGAACACGATAGGTCCAGACCGTATCCCCTCCGAGAGCCGGCTTCTTCGCCGTATGGGGCGGCCCGAGCTTCTCCTCCACCTCATCTTGTGTGAGCCGATCCACACCACTTTTAAAATAGCCGTCGCGCCACGGCCCCCCGCAAGCGAACAGCGCCCCTGCGAGGATGAACGCCCCAACCGCCAGCATATATTGATCTACCCGTCTCATAATTTAGGCGGGTCTTTGGTCTCTTGCATTCGCTTCACAGAACAATAGAGCGCGTACCCTTGGGCCAACATGCCGGTGACCAGCAAGCCCAGCGCCGTTTTCATCCACTGCGCTCCCGTGTCTTCCAGTCCATACATCCCTACGACGAACCCGAGCGCGATCGACACGATCCCCACAAATCGTGCGATCATTCCCTTCGTCAGCAAGTGATGAAATGTCGACCCATCGCGCGTGGCCATCGTGGGGATACGCTACACTGGATGGCGCGACCGGTTCAACTCCACTTCGCACGAACGTCTTCGGCGCGCAACTCCCGTAGTACGCAACATCTCTTCTTCATGCACCCAACTGTCCAACAATGGATTCTGC
>Ga0163150_10006584_pt1 | contig 14118 bp, 18 predicted proteins | sample OliLakLV19P2IB_FD_148628 | JGI IMG/M metagenome (GOLD analysis project Ga0163150, IMG submission 148628) | Freshwater microbial mat bacterial communities from Lake Vanda, McMurdo Dry Valleys, Antarctica - Oligotrophic Lake LV.19.P2.IB | ecosystem: Environmental > Aquatic > Freshwater > Lake >...
TCTGGCAACGCGGGAGGTGACGCCCGACTACGAGTGGGTGTTTGATGACCCGGACACAATTGCAGTTGAGAAGCTTAACGGAACCAATATATCTTTGTTTACGGAGAATGGTCGCCTTCTGAGTGTCTATAATCGTGACAACCCCGTCGATGCTTTAGCCCTCAACAAAGGCCGCACGCATATCATGGAAGGCATCTGGAACGCGGCGGTGCTGGGACACGTCAAAGACGACGGCCTGTTTTACGGCGAGCTAATCGGCCCAAAATTCAACAGCAATCCGCATAACCTGGCGAAGCACCTGTGGTACCCCTTCGAGAAAACAATCAGCTCACTCTGCTATCAGTCGCTGCACAAGAAGCCTGTGACCTACGACAACCTCTCGTCGTGGTTTGAGTACCACCTGCATAGCCTTTTTTACGCCAAGCACCACAAGGTGCCGTTCACCCCACAGTGCCCGATGGCTGAAGGTGTGATCTTCTACAACTTAAAGCGCAAGGCTGCGGGGCTCTCCTGGCAAGCCAAACTAAGGCGCGATATGTTCCGCTGGTACTACGAACCTGAGATCGAGATTTTAGGGATTTGAGGTGAACTTTTATGCACCTCAACTTTGGTAACTTCCTGGTTTTGTTGCCCGTCGAAATACGCCTGGTGCATAAAAATTCACTTTGCTCAGAGGTTTTTCGCCTGCTTTAAAAAGGCGAGCAACGTACCTCGGAAGAGTTGCATCCACTGAGTAGTGCTTCGGTACTCTGCGAGGATTTCTTCGTCGTCAAAAACCGTGTAGTGGAATTCTGTGTCCTCGTGGTCGTCACGGTCAGTCGTTATTTCGGCATACTCGTTGTGCCGACCAAACATGAGGGCTAGGTCGCCAGGATGCTTTACGGCATGGCTTCTTCCCAGACGTGCCTGCAACCCAGGCAAGTGAACCGCTTAATCTCAAGCCACTTTTTCGTAAGCCGTAAGGCGGACACGTAGGTTTGTCTTTTAACCGTCTCGTAAGACGAGTCTGCGTTGCAGGTAGGGCACGCCCACCAGCGTTCTGCTTTGTCGTCTGCGTCCTTAGCAGGGAACACCCTGTCGGAAGATTCTCCGAGCCAGATAGCCATCAGGTTTTCCTCGCGTCTAATTGTTCGGCCACCATTTGAGCCACCATAGCAACGAAGCCAGGATCTTGCCGCAAGAGATCTACTACAAGGGGAAGGCAGACGTGGATTTGGTCTGTTGCCCCACACGTTGCGCAGCTAGCAGGGGGCGGTATGATACTAGTACCCACTACTAGCTTAGACCCCGTCGTTACCGAAGGGTCATTTAACATCGTCTTCATCGTCATCTTCCTCTTTATCCGCCTCCGCAAACCCTCGCAGGACGTTTAGCACCAAGCTGATTACCAAGTAGCCGAACAGTGCCCTGAAAAAGGACGCGGCGAACATTTCTTGGGTCCTCTCGGAGTCAAGCGCCCAGAAGATGAAGCTTACAATTCCGCTTAGCCAGAGCCCGCTGTAGAAATCATCTTTGGTCAAAAAGCGCATTATATTTGCCAACCTTTTTCCTTTAGAGCTTCCAGCGCCACAGGGTATGAAATTGCTGAAGGAGCGCAGGTTAAAGATGCTGACGCGCTCGGTCATAGTCGAGGTGCCGAGGACGCCCCGCAGGACTTCTCGTGCTCGCTTGTATTCTGCGTTGGTGATCTTGGCGTCTTTTTCCGCTTGCTTTAAACTCTTCAGCCAAGACGTGTATTTTTCTTGCTGCTCGCGCATGAGGCGGTCGTAATTAAAGACCACATCCACGTCGAGGTTGTCGGCTTTTTCCAAAATCTCAACCACGTCTTCAGGAACACCGAAGCAGTCTTTTGGCAGCGTTCTATATCTTCCACTTAGGCCATTTTGACTGGCTACTCTATGTGTCATAATTTGCCTGTCCACGAAGATCGGTATACGAAACCAGAACCGAAATATCACAGATTCGAAAGGAACCGAGTGGCCTTCCTCGGCTAGCATCCTAACAACTCGCGCTACGTCTTCGTCAGTACGAAATTTGTAACGAGATTTATCATAGCTGGAGGTCCACGCGCTTTGGGCGACGGCACGGTCGTTACCCATAGAGTCATTCAGTTCAACTAGGATTACGCCTGGTGGTGAGAGTTGTTCTGCAATTTTTTCAGGTAGCATTCAAAGGTCCCAAAACAAAAAGGCGTTAGGATGGGCAGGAGTTTTAACGTCAGTCTGCCTTTTAATTTTAGAGGCGGCAAGGAGTTCGTGCGGAGTATCAAAGGGGCCTAGGAAGAATTTGCAGAGGTCTCTTGAGCACGTAGCGGTAAACTGGCCGTATTGGTCTTCTTTAATCTCTAAAATACCTGCTCTACAATCGGGGCATAATCTGCCACAGCTTCGTTAAGTTCGTCATCGACCTCGTTTGCTCGCGCCATAAGGCGGTGCCTATCTTCGCAGGTAAAGCTCCTAGACTCCATGTAGACCGTTGAGCCTTGCTGCGTTCTAACGTAAACACCTAAGCTTGCAAGGTGGTCTTTGCCAGCTAGTAGGTAGGCGACTACTTCGTTGATGGATTTTTGGTTTTTACTGATATCCTCTCGGGTGGTATGAGCTTTTTGAAACCTTTGCTAAAGGCCGTGTAACCTGCGTTCTCATCTAGGTCCTCGTACATGTAATCGGATTTACACTTGGGGCACCTTTGCTTCGTTAGGGTTTCTTCTTTGTCGGACGCTTGGCCGCACCAGTAGCACTTAATGTCTGTCACGAACTGAATCCTTTAGCACCCTCAGACGCCTTTTTTGGGGTCTGAAGAAGTTGTAGTCATAGCCTTAAAGCTGTCGTAGCTATCACAGCCGACCCAAGCTTTGATAAGTAGCTGGTGCTGGCCGCTCGGCTTTATGCTGGTAGCTTCAAGGTTCTTGTAGTGAGCAATAACGCCGCCGCAGTGATCAAAAGGCCGATCTGGCGGATTAGATTTTTGTCGTTCCTCTGCGTTTGACGATGCGCCACTTCGTAGTGGGCGCTTTCTGCTTCGACGTCTCGGTTTGCCACCAGAGCCCGAAGGCCAAGGGGGTATGGACTGAAACTCCACAGACGTAACTTCCCCAGCGGCTCTGGGTAGTAGTCTAAGGCCTTCGCTATGAAGACCCTTGGCTGCATGATGATCGCGATCCTCTTGATGACCACACGTTGGATTGAGGCATTGAAACACTCTATCGCCTAAGGTGAGGTCTTGGTTTTTGACCCCACAAAGGCGACACTGCTTCGAGGACGGGAAAAAGCGCCCCACCTTGACGATCTTGGTGCCAAAACGCAAACTCTTACGTTCTAAGGCGACCCCTATACCGCCGAATGCGGCATCGCTCAAAGATTTTGCCAGCCGGCGATTTTTCATCATCCCAGCAACATGAAGGTCTTCGACAACGATAAGATCATAGCGACGGCAGAGAAAAGTCGTGGTTTTCTCGATGTCTGACTTTAGAAAAGAAAACAAAAAATGTTTGTCTTCCTTTTTGCTCCCGTAGTTAAGGCTTTGGTTGAGGAACGCGACGATTTTCTCGTATTCCCGTTCGCCCCCGTTGTCCCACTCAAGGCAGGAATGCAGTAACTCTAAAGCCTCTGCTAATTTTTCTTCGGTACTCATACGCTCCCATGAATTAAGACGTAGTATAGCAACTATCTGTGACTACTGACTTTTAAGTCTCAGCAGGGGAAGAGTGTATTATAGAAACTTCCTCCAGAGGCAAGGCGCGTGGGCTCGTTGTGATGAGGGCTCTTTTGTTGAAATGCGGTATCTGCTTCAAGAGTAGGGAGGCAAACTCACCAACTTTAAGCATGTCGCGTTTACCTTGGTCGTCTACAAACTGGATCATGTTACCTGCAAGCTGATCGACGCAAGTTATGACCAAGTTTACTCTAACCTTGGTAAGGCCAAGAGTAACCCCACAATGTCTGAGCGGTAAGTGCCCTAACTCCTGCATCTCTCTTTGCAACGCCTTGGTCATAAGTGGCAAGTCGAGATCTGAAAAGCGTAGCGATCCTTGAAACTCGTTACCGATGTTCGTAGGGTCGAGGACGTTGCTGCCCGCAGGCTGCCCGTATTCGTGCGGCATTGGCCCTGCACCGTGTCGGGTGAGGTAGCTGCGCGTGACGTAGTACACGTCTAGAACTTCAGGTTTGGTTTGTAGGCTGCTCAGCATCCGTATGACGTTGCTAAGGCCTGTTCTCGACGGTGTTACGTGCGGGAAGTGGTCTGGGTCGTGCGCGTCCAGGAGGAGGCCCTGAGCGCCTTCAAAAATGACGTGAGAAAACTGCCTAAGCCGCCCCCATGAAAGCGCCACGGTATTGGCCAGCATAAACTCGGTGTCGGTCTTGTAGTTAGCGATGATGTTTTCGTTGTTGAGAAGCTTAGGGTCAATTTGGATATCAAGATCCTGAGCCCTACGAGGCACCCATTCTTTTCGTACCCAAGCGAGAAACTTGTCGAGCGACTGTTCAAGGAAAAGCTCCTCGTAAGTGAGCGCGTGGGTCTCGCTACGGCGTACCGTCTCGTGAATTCCTAAACCGCAGCTCCCGTGCTTGGCACCACCACGCTTGCGCTCAAGAGCCTGGTTTAGCATGATGTCGTAAGGGGTCGTGACCCGCGCATTGGGATCGACAAAGACCGTCGGCAGCTTACCTGCCTCCCGGAGGGGTTGAGCCTCCCTGCGAAACATCATGGGGTTTACGAGGAAGTCTTCTGACAGAAACGTCGGCACCCCTGCGTCCGTACCGCTGCCCAGGTGGTGATACACCCAGCGGTTAGGTAGGATTGTGGTAATAGGCTCAGGGGGCATTACGGTATGGCCCGCCTGGGGGCCTCCGTTAAACCGTACAACGATGGTTTTGTTCGCGGTGTGCTCTGCATCCCTAACGAGGGCAGAAACGGTTCTACCCTTGCCTTCATCTCCATAATTTGCGCCGATAACGACCGATACCTTTTTCATAAAGACCCGTTTTCTACAAAGCGCTGCAAGATAGGTAGTAACGATTTCACTTGGTCGCTGGTTAGGTGCATTCTTGCATCGACTGGCTCGTCGGTCTTGCCATTAGGCCCCGTAATTTCCGGCCCGGTGTTATCAACACCAAACCAAATCGCTGCCTCGGTTGCAAGTGAACTGTCCTGGATAGAGCACAGTTGCCCGTAACGATCTTTGAAAGTCAGGAGGGTAAAACCTCGGCTGCTTCTCTGCTCTTTGATAAACATATCTTTTGCGTTTGTCATAGTGCGACAGCCACCTCACTGGATTTCGTACCCACGGTGAGGCCTTGAGTAGCCTTAGACACGACAAGACTCGTAGAGCCGTCCCAGCTCTTCGTAACGACGTCTTTTGATTCGCCTTCCAAAATCTGGATGGCCGACACGATGACTTCTGCCATCTTGGTGTGATCGGACAGAACCATAGCTCTTTGGCCTAGGAGTTCGTGCCAAGCGTTCTTCTCGCGTTCGCCCCCGTTGCTACCCTCTTCGACGGTCAAGTGGAATACTTCCCACTTTCTGGTTACTTCAGTGAGAAGCACGTCCATTGAAACACGGTCACCTTGGAAGCCTACGACTGCTTCCGAACCAAACACTTTTTCTATGTCTTGTTTTCGGAGGTAAGGGGTCGGCAACTCGTCACCGATGGTAAACAGGTAGCCTTTCTTACCGCGCTTTTCAAAGCAATCGGTCGAGACGTGCCGCGCTGCGAACCACCAGGTCAAGGCGTAGCTCTCGTAATGGTTCCCACCACCCCCGCCTTCAAGGAAGATCTTCTCAAGCTGTTCTGCGATCCTAATATCGGCCTCAAACTGCGTGGGCTGGAACGGAGCCCTATCACCTGCCTCAACATCGCCAATGCCAGCACAGAGGACGTGAGGGTCCGACACGGGCTTTCTATCGTAGATCTCAGTTACGAGCGTCTTAAGGCCGTGGCGAGCCATAGAGTCGAGAACGCGGGACATCGAGCCCGTGACGTCGAGGCCAACAATGATGGCGTTCGAGCAAGGATTGTCGGGCGAGTCTCGTGATTCCCGCATAACGTCTTTGGGGTTTAGACTAGCGTCTAGGGCACGGCTAGAAAAAATCTCTTTGGTTGTTTTTGTGTCGTAGCTACTCGCCGTTGTGTAAGTTTTCCAATCGTCTTCGTCAAATCTTCCTGCTCCCATCATGCACCTCCATACAATTGTTCTTCTAATACTTCCAAAACGACATACTTGCGTTTGCCGAGTTCGTCTAAAGTTTTGCGCCAGCCTGCGTAATCCTCCACCGCTGTTCCTGAGGCTACCGTAGCGAGTCGCTTCAGGATGATCGGGTGGTTGGTTTTATCGTGGCTGTAAATCTCGCGGCCTGTGAGACGGATCAGCTCCAGATCAGTTAAATGCGATGCTGTTTTTGTCCGCTTAACTTCCCACGGGATCACCGCTGCCGTGCGGGCAGGTACGTGGGTTAGAGGCCCGCCTAAAGCCGCTGACCACCACCAACCTCCGACAAGCGTTCCTGTGTGCTCTATGGGGTCGATGAAGTAGGTGTCGGGGGAGATATCGTTGTGGGCTACACCTGCGTAGGAGAGGTAGCAGGCTAGGTTGTGTAGAGTAGATGTAACCCAAGCCATATGCCGCCCAGGAAGCCTGCCGCCAAAATAATCAAGGACATCACGTAGCAGAAGACTGTTGCGCGGCTTTTTGATGCTAACCAGGAATTGCCCATCGGTTGTTTTTTCTATAGAGGCACGCGACGGAGGAAGACTGGCCTGCAAAGACTTTTTCATCTTGTCGTCAGCGAAAGTTAGTTTAGAAACGATCTTTGAGTAATTGTTTACTAAACTACTGTGTGTGCTGTCGATAACGAAAACGACTCGTTCAGGTTCTATAAACATGCGGCCTAGCCCGAAGGGCCGTACAGCTAGTTGCTGAATTATAAACTCACTACCGCCCACTAGTTTGAAGACGGTGACTCCACGACCACCCCAAGTGCCCTCAGTAACCTTCTTAAGGGCCTCATCGTGGAGGAAATTGATGTGTGCGAACACGTCGCCGTGGGCTGGATTTTTATCTGGGTGGAAGGCGCGAGCGTAATCCCGGTAGCGGTGTTTGATGTCATCCAGCTCACCAAAGGGGAAGATCAGCTCAGGTTTTTTTACGTTGAGAATTTCTTGCGGGGTCATTCGATCTCCTTAACTTCAGCGCTTAGCCTTTGCTCTCCTTTGTCATCACTATCACAGCTTCTTTTTCCGCTTTCGATAACGTCTTAAGGAAAGCCTCGAAGCTAAGGGCAAAGCTCATATTAGGACAGGTCATGGCCCAAACAAGTTCAACCGGCTGGCGTGAGCGCGTGTACTTCGTTCGCGACGAAGAGCTGTTGTGTTCTTCCACACGACGTTCGAGGTCCGTTGTAGCACCTGTGTATAGGGAGTTATCACAGCACCGTACCATGTACACCCAAGCGGTCTTGGTTTCTTCAGTCATGCTCTCCCTCGTCTTCTTTTTCTTTTGTGTTTCTAATACCTGCATAATGGGTTCTTGCATGAAAAAATACCTTGTTTAATTAATATTGAGTGGGAGTTAAACTTATGCCTTTGCCCAAGTAGATGCCAAGACTTTTTATTTTTTGAAAGGAATTTATTTTTAAGGGAGGAAATTAGTAGGGGGGCAACTCCACCGCTCCAAAATATCTATGCAAACCTAGATCTGCACGAATTTTGGTAATTCGCTCTCCGTTGATGTCCGTTTCCGGCGTGCAACTGGAGTCATGGAGGGGCGGTTGCTACCCAAGGGGAAGCTAACTCCTCCGTTTGCAGTAAGTCTACCAAGCAAGATGGCTTTTACTTCCTTGTAAGGAGTGAAAAGGCTGATTTCAGTATCTTCAGCTCGTTGCTTAATATTAACTGCAGCGTTTGTGTCTGCATGCGAAACATCCCCATTCACATGGTAAAATTTGTCTCCAACTCGCCTTCCTTCCAGACGACCAGTCTTTGAGTCTATTTGTGATGTATAAGCGGCATTCACAATTCGCAGGCAAGAACCTCTTGCCTTGGTCACTGATTCTAGCGCTTCTGCCAGGGAACCTTTGGCCCATCCTGACATCGTACGGTTATATTTCTTCCAACTAATTTTGCTGGCGAAGGCCTTTGTTAAATCCTCAGCACGAACTTCACCGGCTTGATCCACAACAGTATGAGCGGCTTGAAAAGCAATATTTCGAATTCGTTGTCGTTGCTGCTCATATTGCTTTTGCAGCTTCTTTTTTCCGAGATTAAATTTGTAGATATTTTCGGCTTTATCGGGCGATTTTTTGGCTATTTGATAAAGCTTATTTCGGGCTATGCCTCGCTTATTTCTATCTTCCGTGCCCTCAGTCAAAACCTTACCAAGGTCGGTACCATGGAACCCGCCTTTGGAATCTGAAAAAGCTTCACTGTAACCTTTATCTATGCCTAAGATTTGGTCGCCGCATGCCTTGAAGTTTTTCTGTTCGATCGTATAGTGAACGTACAAAACTCCATCTTTCAAAATGAGTCGAAGAGCGCCTTTAAGTTTGATATTGGAATTAAGTGGCACCGCGACTTTGGCACCACGGGTGAAAGATGGAATCTTAAGCCAAGTCTTGCCGTCTTTACCTTGGAATTGGCTATAGACGCCACATTCAAGGATAATTTGATTATTCACCTTGGTTCGACCGTGCTTTTTGTATTGCCGCATTTTTCGGCGTAGATAGCAATTCTTTTTCCATTCGTTGCAGCTCAGAGCCTTAAGCAGCTCCTTTCTCTTCTCCTGATCGGTAAAACTCTTGAAAATATCTTTTCTGACTTTTAATTTGGCAGCTTCTTCATACATTTTGATATCATCTAAGACGTCTCGAAGGGTTTCTTTCCAGGATTTGGCGGGAAGTGGAAGAAAATCGCGATTTTTGACCCAGTCATCTCTTAATTTGCGAAAATCAATTCCTGAACCATCGATCGAACCAAACCTATGCCAAATTTCTTTTCGCAAAGTCCCCAGTAACTTCGCTTGCTGGCAAAGCTCGTCGTATTTTCCTCTATTTAAATTTACCGAATTGATAATACGACAAACTTTACTCATGATTATGTGCAAACCTCGTCGGCTGCCTGCCTGAGAGACTCGACTATTTTTTTATTTTTATGGGACCTAGAGCCGTAGAGTCGTGCGCTGAACACGGTGATTATTTCTAGTACGTCCCGAGTGAGGTCCTCCTCATAACTCGCATCTTCACTAGCATTGATGACGACAACTTCGCAGCCCACGTGACCACATATGGCAAAGATAAGTTCAGAGCCAAATCGAAGCAATCGATCCTTGTGCGTGATGACAAGTCTTCCGACTTCGTGACTGCATAACGCCTTGATCAGTGTTTTAAGGCCTTTTTTGCCGTAGTTCATTCCTGAGCCAAGGTCTTCGATGATTTTGTGTTCCCAGCCGTGAGCTGAACAGAAAAGCTGAAGTTGTTCAATTTGTCTTTGAAGGTCTGCTTTCTGGTCGTGTGAACTCACTCTTGCGTAGGCGATCGTAGGCTTTAGCTGGGGAAGGCAACGATTGGTCGGACTTTTAATAATTGCCGAAATCTCTTCGAGATCAAAAAGTCTTTGACCGCCGGGAGTTTTACCGGCAATTTTAATTTTTCCGGAATTGGCCCAACGCCTTAGGGTGTCGGGGTGGACACCTAGATGATCGGCAGCGGCGGTTAGTTTTAGCTTAGTCATACTAACACTACTATGTATTTAGCATAGAAATGTCAAGAAATATCTAGAATTTATTGAACTGTTTCGAGCCCCATGCGCTCGACCTTTCACGTCGTCTTCCACCGCTAAAATCGCGTGGAGTTTGTCTTTCGATCCTGATTCTCTCACTTCGCTCATTTTCTGTCCTCAATGTAAATTACGTTGCTTTCTTTATTTTTTTCGTCGTCCGGGAGGAAGAGTAAATCCATAAGCTCGACGGGCGGTGACGATAGGTTTACACCTTTTTCGGCATCAACGAGAAGGATGACTCTTTCCTCTGCCCTGGTGATCGCCACATACATGAGGGCTAGTTCTTCCTGGTATGCTACCAACCTGTTCTCGTCGCTTCGGCAGTTGGTTAAAATAAATTCCCAAGGGCCACAGCTTAAAACGATAACCGCTTTTTCTTTTCCCTTGAACCTATGGATCGTACTAACTGTCAAACCTTTTCGACTTTTTTTGTACGAGAGGCTTCCTTCTAATATTTTTTCCACAAACTTGGAAGTGATATCCATTTTATTATTTTCAAACCAGCTCATTAAAACGGTAACGGTAGCGCTACCGCTCTTAAGTTCCTTCTCGACGTTCTCATCCGAATCGTCGTGGGCCTTCCCTCCGCTGAGGATGTAATGGCATATCCGGTAAAGGAAGGCAGGTAGAGCTTTTTTGGTTTTGGTGTTTAACGCTTCGGCAAAATTTTCTAAAAACTCATGCGGTTTATCGACTTCTTTGTTTACGATGCACTGGGTTAGCCAAGTTTCCGCTTGCTTCACCATGCTAGCTGGTACGGTCAAGCCCGTAGTCGAGACCGTGCCTAGGAACGTCAACACGAGTAAAAGCCGCAGGTTTTCTTCGCTGCTAAAGTGCGGGCCGTTTGACGTAAAAATTTCTTGGACGGGCGTTTGAGTCAGAAGCAGCCAGAGTTGCCAAATCGCTAGGTTTGAGTTGGTTCGCGACAGGATGCAAACGTCCGATAGGTCTACCCCTAGCTCGTTGAGCATTCCTTCAAATTCCCAAGGCGAACGGATCAAGGCGGATTCGTAGCGACCGGGCTGGTGGCTGGCACGGCTGATAAAAGGCCGTTCGTCTTTTTTTGCGATGAGGTGAAGGTCGGGGTTCATGTCGGCAAGAATTTGAGCACGCCGTGTGATCTCTCTAGGGCACCTGTAGCAGTAGTTAATGAAGGAGTAATGGTTGTAGGAGGCTAGGTAAAGAAAACGCCGTGGTGAGGCATTACGCCACCTGTAAATGCTCTGCGATGCGTCCCCTACAAAAAACACCCGAGGCTCTTCCATAAACAAAGATGGTAGGTGGGTCGTGGTCAAATACCATTCTTCGGGGCTAAGATCTTGAGTCTCATCGACGAGGATAGCTTTGATCTCGACGTTCGCCTGTTTGCTGGCGAGGTAACCAAAACTTCGCATAGAATCGAAATCGATCTCACCCCAGTTAGTTACCCGTTCTTTAAGTTTAGCTTTTAGGTAGTTGCAAAAGTCCGAGTTAAAAAAATGCTGAGCGTAGAGTTGGTAGCCGTCGTCGCGGAGCACGCCATCGGCCTCTTCGTAGGTGGTCATCTGCTTCCACAGCTCGGGTGTAACCCCTTTTGCTAACAGCAGACAACGGGGTAGGTCGGCAGGCGGCCCGTCTAGTTTTACCTGAGCAAATTCGTTGTAAAACTCCTTGTTGAAGGCGTAGTGGATCATCGTGTTGTGGCAGTACTGCATGAAGGCTTTAGGGCTGTAGAGGTCGTAGTTCAAAAATTTAGACAGGTTCACTGCGCTAGCGTTTTGCCTGCATTTAGTGATGTAGCGTTCCGCAAAATCTTCCGTGTGGAACTTAAGAAGTTCGTCGGTTATTTTACGACTAACCAGCTCGCTTAGAATTTCTTTCGAATACTCTAAGATCATGCGCCAGTACATAGACTGGCGGTAGGTTTGCGGGTCAAAATTCTTGAACAACCTCTCGGCGGCTTCTTCGATCTTGGAGATGTGGACCTTGCACTTACGTTTAAGCTTCGGGTAATCGAGAATATCGTTTTCACGGTAGAAGTACGGCGCAACCCCCTCGAAGCCAAACTCTTTGTTGCCTGCTAGAAAAAATTTAAACGCGCTGCCGTCAAAGCTGAGCTTCTTCTCCAGCTCGTCCTGATAGCGCTCTCGTACAAAGCGCAGGCCTAGCGAGGTCGTGGTGTAGGCCCTAACCCCTTGCCGGTCCAAGCCCTGCTCGCGCAGCTTCGTGGTAATTTCATCGCAAATAGGGCGGCTAAAGCAGAGAAGGATAATCTCACCCGAGCCAGGGAACTGCTTTAGGATTTCTTTGGCCTTAGCCAGAAGCACAGTAGTCTTACCGCTCCCCGCCCAGGCCATTAAAAAATGCGGGTAGGTTTGATCCGCCACTGCTGCTTTTTGCGAGTCGTCTAATCTCATCTTTTTCCTTTAGGGCTTTCGTTTCTTTGCATTTCGCGGTCACCTGTGAGGCTTTTCCACTTCGCATCTATTACCTCAAAATCGTCGTCAGAGGCGACCACTGTCCACGTGGTGGGCGTTTTAGCAAGGGCTGATAGGATCGCTCCTTGCCGTTTATTTTTCAGTAGGAGGTACCGTGTATCGCGCCAACCGCCACCGCTGCTTCCGGCAATAACATTCCAACCTTCATCGGTAGTAAACAAGTTCCTGGCGTCAATCACAACTGTCGTGTGGTTTGGTTTTTACAGGTCGTAGGCTCAGCCGTCCTCAAAAAACTTTTTTCAGCCGTGAAACCCATAACCTGTAAAGAGATAGATACCTGAGGTAGAGTGTGTCCCACTTAGCGCAAAAACTTAAGAGAAAAACCACATGTCTACGGATAAACATGACTGGCGGACAGAGCGGTACGCAAAAGAACTAGAAGAAAAGCACCACTACAAAAAGTCACCACCGTCTTGCACGCGGGATGGCTATTGCCCTATTTTCCAATCCTGCACTCAGGTGCCTTCGCACTGGCGTATGTTTGGTAAGGACGAAGCTGATGTCGTTTTTCTAGGCGAGTCGGTCTCTCAGTCTGAGATCCAGTTTGGGGCTCCGATGATTGGCTCGCCTGGTAAATATCTTCGAGACGTTTTTGTCAAGGACGTAATTAAAAAAAGGTTAGCTCATGGTTTTGTAAAACTTAAGCGCGGAGCCACGCAGAAGATCAGTAAGTTGGACGAGGGGAAAGTGGAGGAGGAGTGCTACCGTCACCACTTCTTGCGCGAAATTTTGAGAAGAAGACCCCGCTTGATTGTTTGTTTAGGAGCCGAGCCCTTCGCAGCGCTTAGGGAACGAGCCTTAAATCAGGACGAGTTGACGGAAGCAACGACTGTACCAACTCTCAAGGGCCAGGCGTACTGCGTCCAGCTCACCGACGACTTTAGCACCCACGTTATGGTGATATTTAACCCAGGTGCTGTGATGCGCACGGCAGCCCTTCATCATCTCTTCGCCGAAACCTGGCAAGGCGTCATGTACTGGCTTGAGAACGGCCACACCGAAGAGAAGCCTGGCACCAAGATAAAAATAGGTTACGATTTATATACCACCGCACAAGAAGCCTACGACTACCTGGACTTCCTAAGGCATGATCTAAAAAAACCTACCGTCGTCGCCTTCGATACTGAGACCACGGGCCTCAACCGGAAATTCAACAACAGGTTTTTGTCGTGGCATTTTTCCCACGCACCAGGGCAGTCGGTTTGCATCCCGATGGAGCATCCCGACAATCCGATCTTCGAAGACCCAGCTAAACGAAAAATACTGGTAGAAAAAGCCAACCTGCTTTTTAACGCTAGACCACGAGATACAAACATCGCCTGGTTTGTTGCTCACAACGCAAAGTTCGACTTGGGGACTATGTGGGGGCTTTTGGGTATTTTGCCAAGAGAGCGCAACTGTATTCCCTGGTGGTGTACGATGCTAGCAGCCCACTGGCTCGACGAAAACCGCAAAGCTATATCCATGTACCTGCCGGGCAATCCTTATGCCTTGGAGACCCTGGTAGCCGAGCAGCTAGGCTTCATTTACCAGGAAGGCGATAAGTCGAAGAGAACGACTTTGGAGCGCGAGCCAATTAAACACGTAGCTCGTTACGGTGGCACCGACGTTATCGTCACTAGGGCACTCTTCTACCAGCAGCTTAAGCTTGCCGACAAGCAGCCTGGGGAAGCAAGGATGCAGCTTCAGCGCTTCGCGAAGCACTACTTTTGGCCAGCTACTCGCTTGTTCTCGGTCGTGGAATGCAACGGGCTCTACGTTGATAAAGGCTACGTAGAAAAGCTCCAAGGCGAGGATTCGCCCGTCAAGACTAGGATCGACGAGATTGTGCGTGAGTTCCAAGACTACCCCGAGATCCGTGCGATC